>ERZ1463038.479-NODE-479-length-13820-cov-13.077370_pt1 | contig 13820 bp, 11 predicted proteins | sample MGYA00564479_ERZ1463038 | MGnify/ENA primary metagenome ERZ1463038 (study PRJEB39244, sample SAMEA3635134) | Helicobacter pylori | study: EMG produced TPA metagenomics assembly of PRJEB11511 data set (Assembly of a 5300-year-old Helicobacter pylori...
ACCTGGGTGCCGCAACGCCATCGGCCAAGGCAACAGATGGTGGAAGTACCCCGAGTGGCTCCGGAATCGAGCGAGTGGACCTCCTTCGCGGGCGACGGACACTGGACGGACTCGGACGATAGCCACGACGCCTACGAAGCGGGCATACACACGGCGTTTTACCGTCAGCGCCAGCCGTCGCACCCGCTCCGCGAGTCGTTCGTTGCCGAGTCGCCCGAGTCCGAATACTCGGACCCGAACCTGCAACCGCTCCCCTCGTCGTCGCCGGAAACCCAGAGCCTCACGTCGTTCGCCGCGTACCAGCGCATGAGTGCCGAAGAACGCGGACGCACTCAGCGGCCGCAAGAGTCGTGGCGCTCGTCCCTCGACCGCGTCCTGACCGTGGCTGCTTCGCTCTCCGGCGGGAGACACCCTGCGCCGCGGATCGGCGACGACGAGCGCTACACATCATTCCACGCCTGCGCCCAGGGCTCTCGCCGCGCCGCGCCTCCACCACCCATCGGTGTCGGCCGCGCACAGAGCCACGGGCCCCCACCCGCTGCAACCCCTCGTTCATCGACCTACTCGTCCCACTTCGCCTTCAGCCCACCGCCCACAACACCGTCTGCATTCCGGGCGCACGAGATCTCGCCCAGCGAAGAGGGCGCCACTCCCGACGACACCTCCCTTACCTTCGGCCCGCAGCACGCACCGCTTCATCATTCCATCCTTTCCACATCCTCCCCCGCATCGTTTGGAGCCCTTCAAACGCCGATCCTGCCCACTCGGAGCGCGCAGCGGGACTCCCGCACGAGCGGCCAGCAGCGTCGACCAAGCGACGCCACCAGCACGTGGGGCTCGGTCGAAGACAACGACGGGTCCGATCCTCCGGCTCGACCAGCACCTGCCCACTTCCGGCGGGCCTCACACTTCTCGAATTTCTCGACCGACTCTCGGTCGGCAGACCCGTCCGCGTCGGATCGCACCCTGAGCGATGAGATCGTTTCCGAGCACGCTGGCTGGCGCTCTTGGACCGGCACCCGTCGGTCGGAACACTCTCCGATCCAGGACCGCCTCGCTGTACCGCCCCAGCACCGACTCCGTCGCGCCATCTCGGGTCCGCGACCGATGCCGGCGTTCCCAACCGTCGATGGGTCGACGGAGGACTGGATTACGATCGAAGGCGACGAGCGAGGCACAGAGGTCGCCGACTCGGATGTCGCGAGCATCTCGTCGCGCCAGGTTCGCGAGTGGGACTCGTCACAGGACTTGCGTACACAGTCTGAGCAGCAGCACCTGAGCGTGTTGATGGGCGAGCGGAGGCGGAGGAGCGAGGGCGAGGTCGTGGCTCGTAGATGATTTGCAGTAACCATTTTGCTGTTAAACTACTGTGCACTTGGTATATTCAGGATAGGAGGAAGTACGCCGAGCCCAGACTTCAACTTCGCTGAAGCTCGGAGACGACCGCGCTTAGCTCGGGACCGCCATGACGGGCAGCGTTGCTTCCCTCGCCCGACTGGCTCGCTCGATCCGGCCACCGCACGGGATTGCACCTACACCACGCCGGGCCCCCGCTCCCTGCCCGATCGGCTGGCGCCTGACCGAACTTTCGCCGGCACGCGGGCAGCGCGTCCCTCGAAGGGCGCCTGGAGCTGTCCGGGCCTTCTCAGCTTCTTCGGCTCCGCTGGACGCTTCCACACTGAAAGCCAAGGTAGGTCCTTCCCCGCGACGATCGCGAGAGCGCGAGCGAGCGCTCACGCTCTGTTGTCGTTGGCAGGAGATCCCCGACCTCAGCCGTTTCCCGCCGTCCAAGATCCGCAACTTTGCCATCGTGGCGCACATTGACCATGGGAAGAGTGCGCCACTGCCCACCGCTGGAGGAAGGACGCGGTTCTCACTAGTTCCCTTCGCGCAGGCACTCTTGCCGACCGCATGCTCGAGTATACGGGCACAATTCCACCCGTGCAAGTCTCGAGCGACCGCAACGAGGCGGACATCGCGAACGAGCAGACGCTCGATACGCTCAAGGTTGAGCGCGAGCGCGGGATCACGGTCCGTGCGCAGAGCGCGACGATGCTGTACACCGACCCGCTCGGCGAGACGTACCTCGTAAACCTCCTCGACACACCTGGGCACGCGGACTTTAGCTCCGAGCTCCTGCGCTCGCTGCTGCCCTCCCAGGGCGCGCTTCTTCTCGTCGATGCAGCGCAGGGCGTGCAGGCGCAGACGCTCAGTGTGCTCGAGGAGGTGCGGAAGCGCGGGCTCAAGGTTGTTGGGGCAGGTGAGCTCAAGAATGTACTTCGAAACCACAGTCGAGTGCTGATCCGCGTCGTTGCAGTGAACAAGTGGGACCTCGTGCAGCACGATGGGCGCGGAGCGTCGGCGGTCACGGAGCTGGCCGACCTGATCGACTGCGAGGAGGACGAAGTGCTTCGGGTAAATTCCTTTCTCGTCCTCAGTATGTCCTGAGCCGCTCTTTACCCGGTTGGCCCTCAGGTGAGCGCCAAGACGGGCCTGGGAGTCGAGTCGGTGCTCGAGGGGATTGTGTCGCGGGTGCCGCCACCGAAAGAGGTCGTGGTGCGTCCTTTCCCCGTTTCCTCGGATTGATACTCGAGACTGATGCTTTCTGTGTTCAGCCTGGAGAGAAGATGCGCGGACTCGTGTTCGACAGCTGGTACGACTCGTTCCGAGGTGTTGTCTCGCTCATGGCTGTCGTCGAGGGCGAGGTGCGCAAAGGTGTGTCTCAGATCTGCAGCTGGACGTCAAAATACTAATCTCCCATGAAAAAGGCGACTCGATCACTTCCACAACTACGGGCCTCGCGTATACGATCGTCGACCTGGGCATCATGTCGCCGAAGGAGATCAGCATCGCCACCCACCCCATTCTCGAGTCTCGCGTGCTTCGGAAAGGCATGGTGGGATGGATCGTGTGCGGCATGAAAGACGTCAAGGATGGTACGCACTGTGGTGCTCTATCTGCTGGATCCCAGCTGACATGCGAGCGTAGCTTTTCTCGGCGACACCTTTCACCACACGCACTCGCCCATGCCGCCGCTCGAATCCTTCAAGCCGCTCAAGTCGATGGTATTCGCTGGAATCTACCCCTTGGAGCCAGGAGGGTTCCCGAAGCTGGAGGAGGCGGTTCGAAGGGTGCGCCGCCTACCGTCGCCACCAGTCTCGCAAGCGCTGACACATCACCGCCTGTAGCTTACCTTGACCGATCGCTCGGTGTCTTCAAACCGAGAGAGCTCGTCTTTCCTCGGTCAGGGGTTCCGATTAGGCTTCAATGGCAGCCTGCACATGGATGTCTTCCGACAGCGCCTGGAGGACGAGTTCGACGAGGAGGTCATTGTCACTCGCCCGTTGGTACCGGTGAAGCGTGCGCTTTCACTTTCTCGCTGTGGCCGGCCTGGCTGATTGACCTCGAAATGCAGTGGTCTATAAGAATGGAACTGAGCGAACCATCGACAACCCGGCCGACTTTCCGGAGCCAGCCGAGCTGCTCAAGGTGGCCCAGATCATGGAGCCGATGATTCGCGCCACCATCGTCGCACCTGACGAGTGAGTCGATTAAAAAACTTTCTCCGGTCACCCTCGAGTACTCACCGTCGTCCTGCAGGTACACGGGCGCCATCATCAACCTGTGCACTGTGCGGATTCGCCCATCGCCCACGTTGGAAATGTTGCTCACCCGATCTTTCCCACAGTCGCACCGTGGTGTCCCCCTGTCCCACACCTACCTCTCAACCGCAAAAGCGAGCTCAGCTTCCAAAGCCCGCATCACCCTCCTCTACTCGCTTCCGCTTTCGTCGATCGTGACCAACTTCCACTCGACGCTCAAGTCCATCACCTCCGGGTACGCTTCGTTCGACTACGAAGAGGCGCCATACGAAGTCGCGGACCTCGTGAAGATGTCGATCCTGGTCAACACCGTCAAGGTCGACGCGCTCTGCTCGGTGATCCACCGAAGCGTTGTGGAGAAGGAGGGGCGCGAGTGGGCGAAGCGCTTGCGGAGCGTGATCGAGAAGCAGCAATACGAGGTGGTGATCCAGGCGGCGGTCGGATCTGCGATCATCGCGCGTGAACGGTACGCACATTGCCTGATATTCGCTGACGCCCTTGCTGATCCTTTTCTCTCACATCGCAGAGTCGCTCCGGTGCGCAAAGACGTCACGGCAGGTCTTTGTGAGTATGCCGGACTCTCAGACAGCCTGCATCACGGACTGTCCCGGGCCCGACCCGAACGCTTGCTGACGGGTGCTGCTTGCAGATGGTGGCGACTACACCCGGAAGGTAAGGACGCTTCACCGTAACGAGGTTGTGTTTTCACAGGATCCTGACACAAGTACGGGTTTCATAGATGAAGCACCTCGCCAAGCAGCGTGCGGGCAAGAAACGCCTGAAGGAGCGCTCCATCGGGAACGTCACCATCCCCACCTCGGCCTTCTACACGGTGCTCGGGGGCTCGGAGGGAAAGAGGAAGGCGTCTTGATCCGGGCACGCGGTGTGGCCGAAATGACACCGCGCTTCGCTGCATCGGCGCTGCCCGCCACCTGCCTCTCACCCGCACCGACGGGCAAGCGCAAACCCACAGTTTGTCACGTAGGCATGGCTCTGCTTGGGCAACCTACACCCGTTGAGACTGCAGTGGTGCAACTCGGGTGCTCGGATGGAGCTTGGCTTCTCGCGAAAGACCGAATTCCGCGTTGCAAGGACGTCACGTCGCTCGACGGTCCGCGTGTTCAGCGAGCCAATACTTGCACCAGCGTCATTGAAGTCTCTCGCTGTACTGGACTGTCTTCTAGAGCTACAAGTCGGTTCCGGGGGACGAGCCGGATTGGAGACCAATGTTCATGGCGACGCTCAAGCGCTTGATGGTCTCGTCATCCGCGAGCGCCTGGGAAGCTGGGCTGGTTCAAATGAAGTGTGATAAAGCTCTCGAGAAACACATATCGAGGTAGCCAGGAGGGTCAACGCGTGATCTGACTATCCATCGGCCATCGCTCGCAATGTTGTCCGCGGAGCTGGAGTTCTACAAGCTCTCGCTGCTGTAATTACACGAAATCGGGATCATCGACAGGAACATGAGGCAGGCTGGAATTGAATGTGCTGGACGTGCTTTGTGTCTTGCTGTGACGGCAGATTTGCGTCACCCGCCTAGTAGCGCCAGCGCCGCGCCGTCGTCATGCGTGAATGCGTCGCGCCGGTTGCGGTCTTCTCCCCTCCGCCCCTCACACCAGCCCTTCTCGTCCGTCTCTCCTTGCACAGCGCACCTCTCTTTCTCGTCCACCTGCTCGACCGATCACAGTCCTCCGAGCGGCGCGCCTTTGGAATTTCCTCGCGTTGGTACGTCACTGGTGAGCTCCGGCCGGGGCGTCCGTGGACACAGAGCTTACTCGCAATTTCACGTCCTGCTACAACTCTCCCTCGCTCCCGTCCACTTGTTATCCGCACCTGCAGTGAGTCTTGAACGCGAGTGCTCGACAGTCGCCACCGCGACCACTTGCTGACTCGGACGCGCCGAACGGTCGACAGCGCACCCCCTTCATGACATCACCACCGTCTTCAGACCAAGCCCCGTCTCCCAAGTCACCCGCTTCCTCCTCGTTTCCGTCGACCAGCCCACTCGCCAGCCTGGCCTCTCTCGCGGACGCACTCCCTCCGCAAGCCGACACCGCCACCGACGCTCGCTCCCCCACCGCCGGCACTGGAATGTCACCCACCGCCCTGTACGACTTCTCGCGCGAGGAGAGTCCCGAGGACGTCGCAGTCAAGCGCTACAAAGGTCAGTTCACCTGCACTGCAGGGTGACCGGAGGCTGGTCGCGAGAACGGAGCTGGGAGCTGAGCGCTGATCCCGGCGCCGATCCTGCAGAATCCCTGCGCGCCTACACGGCCGCGCGCTTCTCCGAGTTCAAGGTCGAAGCCGAAACTCGTAGTCGTCTCTCGCCTGCACCGAAGGCAGCGTCCCGGGGCGCGACCCCGGTCCGCGACACCGTTTGAAGCCCTTCACGCCGTCGCGTCGACCCGCCCGATCGCAAACCACTGCACATATTGTGAATACGGATCCCTGCACATACCGCAAGCTATAACCCAACACATATCCTCGTTATACCCTTCCTTCTCTGCATCCATCCTGTTGTTTTCCCCACCGCATGCGATTGAATCGCAGATCGGCGCTTGCCGCGACCCTCGTCATTGTCCACAGCACAGAAGCTTTCCGAAAGTATCAACAGATGTCAAGGGACAGATCGACCTACAGGCTACTACCTACTCTACGTTCGTTCCGTTCTTTGACCTCGAACACGTTCATTCATGTGTACGGCGATATTGACAACTCTGAGCGAGGCTCTGCGACCGGCATACCTGACAGCCTCATATCTCGAAAGTGCCAACCAGCTTCGAGCACTGAGAGTCCCCTTGCTCGCATGGAGTGGGTAAAGGTTGATTGCTGCGTTCGATCGCTCTGGTTCGTTGTCCTGTAGATTCACCGATACAAAGTAAATACTACCACATGGCTTGTTCCGGCCTCATTGGCAAGCTGGCGGTAAACCCTGCCATAGGCGGTGCTGGCGACCCCTTCCAGTCTCCAGGCGTGCTCGGCGTGCGTGGCGTCCGAAGCTGTGAAACACCTCGGACGCCATCTCCACCTCGATGTGGCTCTCGGTCTCCTTCTGCACCAGGATCCGCACCTCGGTGCCTCCCTGCTCTCGCGTCTTTCGCGAGCGCATTGTCTCGCTGGCGTTCGGACGGGTGCTCGCGCCTGCACCGGTTCGGAGAATGCTCCTTGAGGCGAGCGTGCTCTGCAGACCAAACACTTAATAGTCGGTACATTAGAAGGACGACGTGACTTGCGATTAGAGAGAGGGTGTACAATGATGCGAGTGGGAAGGTTGTCACGAAAAGCAGGTTCACCGTGGCGGTCGATGTGAACTTGAATGTGAGAGCGAGGAAGGCGCCAGCGATCGAAAGTACTGAGCACTTGGATTAGGTCTTGACGTGGATTCAGGTTGGAGCAGGCTCACCAGCGGTATAGCACGCAGTGCGCATTTCAAGGGTGATTAGGCGACGAAGAACGCTGTCCGTCGATGCTGAGAAGCCTGCGAGGCGCCGGCGAAGGCAGATCACCAGGGAGATAGAGATCTGCGACCGATTGATCAGACACAGCTTTTTGGAAGCCAAGCGACCGTGGCCTACTGTAACGTCCACAAATGCACTGATACCCAGATACGTCCCTACGGCGAGCGTGCGCTTAGCGTGGGGTTCAAGGAGGTGTGCACTCTGACAAGCCAGTGACATTGTTAAAAGTGAATGGGTATGCTTTCTCATAGTCCCCCTCCGTGATCAAAAGGTTGATGGCAGCCTATGAAGTGAGGTGTGAGCGGGCTTCAGTTCCTGCCTTGGCCAGGAAGTGGAAGTAAGCACCGATCCACACGAGGCTACGAGACCGACGAATATAAGAAAGCCAATGATGGAGTGACAAGCGGCCCGCAGGACCGGGTGACCTTGGAACAGCTAAGCGCCGGAAGTCAGCGCTTCAGCTCAAAGCCTTTGCCGGACCCCTCCGTGCGCTCACCTTGGCTGCTCGTCGAAGCAGATACGTCTGGACCATCGCTCCAATAACCCCGATCAACAATGGCGGAACGGCGTCGATGCGGAGGACCACTGCGTCGCAGAGTAAGCTCGGCAGCGCAAAGTGCCGGCAGTGTGGGAGTGATATACGGAAGAGTGAATTCGCATCGCGTTTCTGAGAGGTACCATAGCTTTGATAGATGCCAGGACTTAGCTTGCGCAGCGATGTCCCGACCCCAAGAGCCGATTCTTACTGAAACGTCTTGTAGCCGTTTATGCCTGCAGCGGCGGTCGATAAGACGACTGCACTCCACAGAAGCACCTACAACAGCTCCTGCTTAGCTGATCCACCGGCTGATGCGGGTTGGTGAAGCTTACCTTGTGCCTCGGGGTGTCGTCGGCATAGAGGGGCGTCGCGAGGTAGTTGAAGAAGTTGCTCAAGACAGCGCCGTAGAGAATCAGGTTCAAGACCCAGCCGCAGAGCGGTGGTCCGATGAACGAGGAAGCGATAGACTGAGAGGCGACCGGTGTCCCTGTGAGAGAATCAAGCGGGTTCTCGAATGGGCCGGGCATCGCGACGCATAAGCAAGAGAGCGGTCGGAAGCGCGGATGGGCTTCTTGAGCATGCGGACCGACGAGTTCTTGCCACGGTGTCGTAGGTGCATTGGGGACCCGGACATCCACCCGCGAACCCTTGCCCGACACGGCTTGGGTCGGGGTCCGTCTGTCGCAGGCCGGCTAAAGATGGCCAAGGAACATGAGCAGATGACGCTTTACTTGAAGTCATAATTGCTTACCTATACACTTTGTCTCAGAGCAGGCACCCCTGGGCGTCTACTCGAAAGAAGGGCTGTGGACGAGGGGCTGCCGCGACCGACTCCAGTGTAGTCGCACCACGCCAGCCTCTACGAGCAAGGCCAAGCGAGCACCGGCTCTCTACTGTACGGTACCGGCCTTGCAAGCACTCATAGAGGTCTGTCCGGGCCGCCCACGTCCTCCTCGCCCCGCCGCCGAGCTGCTCCGAAGGCAACCCCCAACCGGTCCTGTCCCCCTAATCTGGCAGTCCCGCTCTGCGAAGGACCAGCAGATGAACGGAATGCTTTCGAGCAGCGGTCGCCGAGCTGCGTGCGAGCTGTGCGCGAGCGGAGGAGTGCACGGAAAGGCGCGAGCCTCGGAGTGCACGCCGGTGCTTCCGCGGCGGCGCGTCGCGTCCACGCAGGTGCTGTTGCGTGCGCGAGCTCAACGCCGCCTTCGCTCGAGCTGGAATATTTGTTTGACGTCGGGTGACAAGAGAGAAGGAGAGCTACCAGGGGTGGACGAATTTGCTACGATTTTTTTTATTAATTCGAGAGAAGGACGGGGGGCACTCGCCTCGTTCCGCCACCACCAGTCACACCAGTGCGGCATGTCGAATACCTCTCAAGCCGACTCTAGCGTGCCCGATTTGGACGCCCTGTCGACCATGCCCTCGAGCGCGGGCCCGTTGACGCCGGCGCAAGAGCAGGCTGGGTCCCCCCCGGCGGTCGCCACGGACGACGATCAGTGGCAGCGCGTCGCCGCGAAGGTACGACGACCGCGCGCCTGCTCTGCCGCGCCACTCGCTGATGCTCTCGCACCCGTCTCGAACACGCAGGACCCTTCCCAGTCGGCCGAGCAGTTGGACCGACTCAGCAAGCTCACCCTGCTGCTCCAAAAGTCGGGCGTCTACTCGAAAATCCTCGCGAGCTCGGTACGCCGCTCGGCGGGCCCGGTGCGCGGCACAGCACTGACCTGGTCGTGTGTGGCAGATGGCCGAGGAGCGCAAGAAGGCCGAGGAGGCGACGAAGCGCGCGAAGGACCGCAAGGAGTCGAAATTGGCAAAGGAGGCCAACGGGAGGCCCGTCGTTGGCGGCGCGCTCGGCCGGGCGCCCAGCAAGGCGAGTCCGAAGGTCGTCAAGGGTAGCAAGACCAAGAAGCGGCCCGCGACCGAGGACCTCGACTACGAGGAGCCCGACGAGAAGAAGATCAAGCCCGCCGAGGACGCCGAGTGGGAGGCACCCGTCATGGAGACCCAGAGCAAGCTCGTCACCGGCGCTACCCTCAGGGACTACCAGCTCGCCGGAGCTCAGTGGCTCGGTACGTCGCACGCGGTCGCGAGTGTCGTACGCGCGCGCAGCTGACAGTGGCGTCTCGGACCCATCACAGACACGCTCTCGCAGAACGGCTTCAGTGGCATCATCGGAGAGTACGTCTCTTGCCCAGCCTGTGGTACGTGTCCAGGATGCTAATACCACGGACCTCAGTGAGATGGGACTCGGAAAGGTGCGCCGTGACTGGGGACGCGCGCGGGCCAGGCGCTGACCGTTGTTGTTTGCCCCGCCCGCCTGCAGACGCTCCAAACGATCGCCTTCATCGCCTGGCTGTGGGAGAACCAGGTCTACGGACCGTTCATCATCGTCGTTCCCCTCTCGGTCCTCGACAACTGGATCTCCGAGTTCAAGAGGTACGCCCCGTGGCCCCGCACGCGCGCGCGCGAGCCCCGATCTGACCTTGTCGACGCGCCGCAGGTTCACGCCCTCGCTCCCTCTCCTTCGCTACTACGGGCCCGACCGTGCGCTTTTGCGCAAGGACATCTACATGGACCCCAGCGGACGCGCCTGCATCGACACGCCTATCATCTTGACCACCTGTAAGCGCGCCCTCCAGTCGCGCGCGCGCCAGACAGGACGACTGACCCCCTCGCGCTCGCAGACCAGATCGTGATGAACGACCGGGCGTTCCTCTCCAAGTTCACCTACAAGTGGCTCGTCGTTGACGAGGCGTGAGTCCCACGTCCGATCGGCGCCCGTGGGTGTTGTCTGACGCTCTTTGACCGGATCCCAGTCACCGCCTTAAGAACATGGACAGTCGGTGCGCACTGCGAGCTCACTCGCTTGATCCAGTGCTGACGCGTCCCGTTGCAGCCTTATCCGCGAGCTGAAGATGTTTACTTCCGAGCACCGTCTCCTCTTGACGGGCACCCCGCTCCAGGTGCGTCGCAGCGCCGGCAACCCCGCCACTGGCCGACTAACGCTCGCCGCTCTATAGAACAACCTCGTCGAGCTCTTCTCGCTCCTCTCCTTCGTCCTCCCCGAGATCTTCACCGATGTCGATCTTTTCAAGAACCTGTTCGACTTTGAGTCCGCAAACGGCCTCGGAGCCGACACGGCCGCCAAGGCGGGCTTCATCGCGATGCAGCTGCACGAAATTCTTAAGCCGTTCATGCTCCGGCGACTGAAGAAGGACGTCGAGACGTCGCTTCCCGCGAAGAAGGAGTGAGTCCCTGCGCGTCCCATTTGGCTCCAACGCTGACCCGTTGCTGCACAGGTACGTCCTATACGCCCCGATGACGGCCGAGCAGAAGAAGCTCTCGGACCACGTGCTAAACGGCAAGATCCGCGACCTGCTCATCGCCAAGGAGACCGCAGCCCCGGGCGAGGTCGCCGCCGTCGCGGAGCCCATCATCGAGGTCATCGAGGAGGGCACCATCTCGGCCCGGATTGCCAAGAAGAAGGGCGGCCGCAAGTCGATCCGGAGGGACTACTCGGAGATCGTCGACGACGAGGCGTACTTTGCTGCCGTCGAGAGCGGCGACTACGTCGACCCCTACTCGGCCGCCGAGGTCGGGCTCGCTCACGCCAAGCGCATTGCGAGTGCGTCTCTTCCACTACAAAATGCTATTTGAACGAGCGCTGATTCCTTTGCTCAGCCACTCGCGTTAACAACATGTGCGCCACCGCGACGTCCTGCGCACGAAGCTTATCGCTGACCCGATTCCCATTTAGGACTCTTCAAAACGCGTGCATGCAGCTCCGCAAGTCGGCTCTTCACCCGTTCCTGTTCGACGCCGAGATGGAGTGGGACGTCGACGACAAGCGCCTGCTCGAGTCGTCCGGAAAGATGCTCTTGCTCAACCGTCTCCTCGGCGGCCTCTTCGCTGGTGGACACAAGGTCCTCATCTTCTCCCAGTTCACCAAGATGCTGGACATTATGTACGTCCGCCTTCATCGCGCACCCCAGCACGAGGTGCTGACCCCGTCTCTCGCTTCGCAGTCACGACTGGGCGGTCGACCAGATGAAGTGGGACCTGTGCCGCATCGACGGAAACACAAAGGTGCGTTCTCGCGCTGCGCCGGTGCCCCGCACTCGCTGACGATCTCCCCCGCGCACCAGATTGACGAGCGCCGGACGCTGATGGAGAAGTTCAACGCGCCCGACGGCACCTGCCGCCTGTTCCTCCTCTCGACCCGCGCCGGAGGAGTCGGAATCAACCTCGTCGCCGCCGACACGGTCATCTTCTTCGACTCGGACTGGAACCCGCAGCAAGACCTCCAGGCGATGGACCGCGCCCACCGCATCGGCCAGACCAAGCCTGTACGTCTACCGACCGAGTCGAGTATCGATCAATGGCGCTGACCCACCGCACGTCGCAGGTCCTCGTCTTCCGCCTCGTGACCGAGAACAGCATCGAGGGCAAGATCCTCGAGCGCGCCGGCAGCAAGCGCAAGCTGGAGAAGCTCGTCATCGGCAACGGCAAGTTTAACGGCAACTACTCGGACGTGAACGACCTCTTCTCGGGCACGAAGCGCAAGGACCGCACCGCGCTCGAGGTCGAGTTCGCTGAGCAGCTCGCGAACAACGACGGCGAGCAGGTGTACCTCGCCGAGGCGGGGGACGACATCCTCTCGGACGAGCAGCTCGCGGTCCTGCTCGACCGCTCGGACGAGACGATGCAGAGCAAGGTCACCTGGAAGGGCGACGGCAAGACGGCCACCTTTGCCGTGGTCGAGACCGAGGCCCTCGGCGAGGACGAGGCGCCCGACGACGAGCTCGCCCAGCTCTTCGGCGCCGATGACGAGGAGAAGGGCGCCGTCGAGCTCGAGGAGGAGGCCGAGGCCTCTGCGGCGGCCGAAGTCGCCCCATGAGCGATTGGGGGGGCACGGCGCTTTTACATTTCACGGGGAGACGAGGTATAAGAGACGGATGCCGAGCAGGATTGACTTCTACTAGAACTGCTTGGTGTCCTGGTGTAAGCAAACCTGTGCACTTGTTATCATCCGCACTGGAGAGAAACGCACCTGCCGTGGCGGGAACCCTGGTTGGCCGAACCCGGTCTGCTGAGGATACATGGGCTGCTGGAACCCAGTCTGTTGCGGCTGGAGCCCACCCGGGAATCCGTTCTGCGCGAATTCTACGGAAGAGGGCGTCTCAGCATGCTGGCGGGGGGCGGGAGAACGGGAGGTCACTCACGCATCCCCGTCGGCTGGGGTCGCAGCGCGTCGTACTTGTTCGGATCCTGGGGCCCGAGCTGCGACGAGCCCTTGGCGAAGCTGCCGTCCTTCATCGAGGCGAAGATGTTGTTTGGCTGGAACTGCGCCGTCGCGGTCGCCGCGGGCTGCGACGTCGGCGGCATCGGGTTGAACTGGACCGGCTGGCGCGCGGGGACCTGATTGTACGCCGACTGCTGGAGCTGGAAGCCCGTTTGCTGGGGCTGCACGAAGCCCGTCTGCTGAGGCTGCATGAATCCGGTTTGCTGAGGCTGGACGAAGCCGGTTTGCTGGGGCGCGAGGAACGACGATGGCTGTTGGAGAAAGCTCGGCTGCTGCTGGGGTTGCTGCTGCAGGTAGTTGGGGCTCCCCGTCGGCTGCATGCCCATCGGAGCTTGCATGCCGCCGAACAATGGCTGAGCGCTGAACTGCTGTTGCGCTGTAGGGCGAGTGAGGGTTAGCAGCCCGGTCTCTCCGATCACAAGGGAGGGAACTCACGCTGCTGCATCGGCATGCCCGTGAATGATGGCTGAAGCGGTGCCTGACCCATGTTCATGCCCGGGAAGCCAGTGACGTTGGGCATCATCGCGCCCTGGGAGAACTGGGGTCGGAATCCTGTCGGTGTCGGGATGAGCGGTGCGAGAAGGCTCTGGTTCGCCGCCACGGGCGCCACGGGCCCACGTGGTGCGGCCGGATTGAACGCCTGGACGTGAGACGGCGAAAGGAACGAGCCGCCGCCCGAGGAGCCGTAGCTGCGTGCGCCAGCGAGTGGGGCCGACGGCGGGCGCGCGGTAAGGCCTGCGATGACACCGTCGGCGTACGTGAGCGTCGACGCTGGCGGGCCCGTCGATTCTGGCCGTGGTGCGAGCGACGGCGGCTGAATCGGCGTCGGAGCTGGGGCAACCGGTGGCGGCGCCTGCGCGACGACAGGTGCGGGAGCGGGAGCGGGAGCGGGCGTGGTCGGCTTCGAGGGCGGGCCCTTG
>ERZ1463038.480-NODE-480-length-13819-cov-15.075777_pt1 | contig 13819 bp, 19 predicted proteins | sample MGYA00564479_ERZ1463038 | MGnify/ENA primary metagenome ERZ1463038 (study PRJEB39244, sample SAMEA3635134) | Helicobacter pylori | study: EMG produced TPA metagenomics assembly of PRJEB11511 data set (Assembly of a 5300-year-old Helicobacter pylori...
CTTCCATACGCCCAGTGTAGCGCGAGCGTGAGCGGTGAATGGTTTTGTGATTTACAGCATCGAGGCTGCTGTATCGGATTAGAGTCTCTTGATCGTTCCTTCCTCCTGATTGCCAAAGTAGATGCATGTCGGCATCGCTCTCGTCGCGAAAGTGGGGGTAGGCGATCGTGAGCGAGCGGACGAGAGGCGCGAGGGAGGGACGGCTGTTCATCGAGTCGACGAAGGCATGTTTGCCGGATGGGTACCAAGTTATCTCGACCGAAGCGTAGAAAAGTTCCTGGGCTGGCCCACTCCAGGACCTGCAGACGAGTGCGGCAGAGGCAAAAGTGAGGCGGGCGTCGTCGTCGCCCGCGACGTCCCGGAAGATCTTCAGCAGGATCTCTGGTGGAACGGTGGATGCAGCGGCATCTTGAAGGGATTGAAGAAGAGTCAGTTTGGACGGTTCGCGGGTGACATGGGCGTACGCACTCGTAGACGTTGGCGCGACGAGCGAGCTGGACGACGAGAGAGATGAGGGCGGACATGACGCCACAGCAGCTGTGGTCTCCAGTCGAGCCCTATCCTGCGCACTCATTTGGGTTGGAAAGTGTGAGAAGATCATGGTCGCTCGAGGTAAAGAGTTTGCGAGCAGTTTTGCAGCGTGACGGAGCCAAGCTGTCGATCCACAGTACTAGTACAGTACGCTCAGCATATACTCGGCGACGATTGAGATTCTCTTTCCGTCTTTTTGATGAGGGACCTGACTGATTCGGTGACGAAGTGCTGTGCTTCTGACAGTGCGGCATGATCAAAACGTCAGTGAGCGCTCCACGACCGTCGGGGTGGCTGGCGGAGCGCTACTGGAGGCTTTGGAGCGAGCGAGAACCAAAGCTGAGCCAACGCGATGTCCTCAAATCCACAAACAGACAGAGAGAAATGGGGTTTGCACGTTGGGCACCAACCATTCACACTGGCGCTCCTCAGGTGATGGACATCGTCGCGATGAACTTGCCGATGATCTCGCCGTCCTTCTCAACCCAGGACTCATCTGGAGAGATCTGAGCTTCAGCTACATGTCCGCGCAGGAGACAGTCCGACGCACCCGCGTAGACATGGCCCTCCGGGTCGACCGCGAGCTTCTTCCCGTCGACGATGGAGGTGCCCATGTGCATACTGGTCTTGGTATCGAGGATCACGAACTTAAACTTCTTCTTGACGACGACCTCGGGGTCCGCCAGCTCGACGGGGTGGTTCCACTCCGCGAAGAGGTAACGACCATGCTCGCTGAGGTGAAGGAGCGCCGACGGCGACGCGTATGCTTTTCCATCGACCCGGCAGATACAGTGAATCTCTACGACCGACATCAGACCGTCAGTAAGCAGGCGAGACCTGGCAGCAGCGCGAACGAACCCGGTCCAAGCTGCCAAAGGCGAGTGAGCCGAAGTCAGCGCGCCCAGCCACGCTCACGCAACGACGAGAGCTACGAATGTCCCAGCGGCATTTCAGGCAACTTCAAGCGTCAGTCTCTCACAATGGGTGCACTCGCTCAATAGTGCCGAACCCCGATCCCAGCCGTCTCGAGCACCACAGAACAGCCCCTGAAGCCCGCCCATGCGTTTTGGCGTAGGAAAAGTAGGTCACCATCTGTACAGAACAGAAACCTACATCTTTCCGCCCGTGCAAATTCTGCGAAGCAATAATCTCCCTCCGCGTGGGTCGCCAACTTGGCTGCGACGTCGCGACGTGGTCGCCACGGCGAGTGCTGGGCGTTGACGCGCCAACGACCGCGGGTGGACTGGACCGGACTTTGCATTTAGAGTGACGGGTATAATAGTTAGACAAGTATGAATACGCAGAACCCTCAAACGCAAGCTCAGAGGCGACCAGCGTCGGCTGGCCCGATTCCCGACGAGGCCGGCGAACGGCCTGCACTGAGCGCGCAAACGACCTTGATCAGCGACAGTATTTGAGATCAGTCAAGCCGTTTAGCTTTCTCATTACGAGCTCGCACCATGCTCCGAGCTCCGACCTACGGCTCCCTCCCACCCTGCCAGCTGTACGCGGGCTGGCAAAGACGAGAGGCCACGAAGGGGAGCTGACCGTGTGTTGTACGAGACCTGGGGAAGCCCACATCCAGAGCACAAGCGATCGGCGCTAGAGTGATGACCGCGTTGAGGCGGGCTGGGCCAGGCTCACTTGGAGCACAGCGCCGGCTTCGCACGACTCGGACTCAACCCTGGACCTCGCTGCCCATCTCATAGCCTGCGCTTTCTCAACCCATTCGGTTCGTCGTAAAGGTGATAATGTCTGCGAGGGCCACAGGCAGACATGCTGACGCTTGACCTCGGTCGACCCGAATTTCCTGGGGGGTTCGTGCGTGACGTCCACGGCGCTTCACCACGAATTTGACATGGCTTGAGCCGGTCCCGCGAGCGCCTCGGCAACGCTACACATCAGCTATTTCTCTGCGACTTTTGGCAAAGCCAGGAGACTAAAAAGGATGTGCGTGGACGTGGAAGCCGCAGAGCAATTTAGTAAACTGGTGCTGTGAGGCAAACCTTGTCATGAGTTTCCGAGACTCGCTCGAGTGGGATGTGAAGCGGTTGACGGTCCGTACGGAACGGGCACGCCAGAAGCTTGCGCAAGCTGAGAGGCTGCACCAGTCGCTGCCGCAGCCGGGCGGACCTGTCAGAGGGAAGAGGAACCGGTCCGATGAGAGCGCGCGCTAACATTGATGGAAGCGATGTGTAAGAGGAGATCTCACATTCCTCACGACCTTACAGTTCCCTTCCCTCACTTTCAAAGGCACGCTCCACTCGTCCCGCTCCCATCCCATCGTTCCACCCACGCGCCGTCTGCAGTTTCCGCCCCCGTGCGCTATCTCGTACAAGCCGTGAATTGTAGTCCCTATTTCAGCTTGAATTCATCACGACCTTTCCATGAGCCGGCGCTCGAGTATGCCGTGTTCTGGGGGGGAAGACGGCGTCGCAGCCAAGCCGTTAGAGGTCGCGAGGGTGGTGCCTGACCTGACTATTGCGAGTCGTGATAGTCCTACCCGGTCTTTAACTGTCGTGTTCGTGCGGCTGAGTGAGTATGAGCGACGCCAGTTGGTGACTCGGTGGGAGCTCGCATGACGTTCCCGCAGTGCTGGCGCAGACAGAGCCGGAGGTGCAAAATGATTCACTCCCACACTCTCCACTGTTCCCGCACTGTTCCGAGCGGGTGGCAAGTACCTTTAGGTGCCACTCTGCACTCAGTGGTCAGCGGTCGCTGGCGTCGGACGCAAGGGCGCGTAATAACGCACACGGTGCAGATGCAGTCGCTGGCCGGAGCACTCCCGTCACATGCTGCATCACCGGGCGCGAGCTTTGAGCGGCACACGGAACTTTTACAGGATCAATTCGTTCCCCCGCACGCCTCCCCGGCGATAGCTCTGGCGATGAGTACGTGTGTGCGACTGAGACTGTGACCCAGCACCAGGGTGGAGGCGAAGGGGTTGGGGCCAAAAGGAGTAAGGTTGGAATTGAATCTTGAGAAGCATGCTGACTTGAATGTGGGCTCAAGGAAGAGAGATGCTCCAAGGTTGTCATCCGGATCAGACCAAGACTCCACCGCCCGTACGTACAGACTCAAGCATTGGCGGTCGCAAGCGGAAGAGCCGGCGGTTCCGATCAGTAGTGCTCCAAATCTTGGTTCATGGGCTCGAAGCGGTCTGACCTCAGCACTGTACGGCGGCAGACGGTGAGTACAATCGCTGAGAGCCTGGTCGAGCTTGGCGAACCGGGCGCGTCCAGCGGAACTTGATGCTCATTAAAGTTTAGATGTCGTTTTAAGGGACTCTGAAAGTAATTCAACTAAAGCCTAGGTCGTGTAGCTACCTAGAGGCACGGGTTGCGGGTCCGCGAGATGCCTCGCTTGCCGACGTCGGCGGACTCAGTGCTTCTTGACCTCCTCTTTCCGCTTCCTTCCGTTCTTCTTCACCTAGACTTCAAGAGGGATCCCTACTACTCCCGTCCTCAACAAGTCAGAGCAGTCAGTGCGTCACAGACGTAGTTGTACGCAGGTCCGGCCTTCCGGGTCGTTGCTTACCTCCTGCTCCCCAGTGACCAACTCCACCCTCCCCGCCGAAGTCAACGTCGTCGTGACAGTCTCATATGCTCGATCCGACCGCTTCGACCTCGCCTACCTGGCATCCTCGCACATGGCACTCTGCAAGGAGACGTGGGCCCCGAGCCTGCTTGGCTTCACCATCTCGACGTTCGCCGAGGGGCCCCTCGCGGTCGTCACCACGATGTATTGGGACTCGAAGGAAGGATTTGAGAGCGCTTGGAAGCTCGAAGGAACGAAGAAGATCCTCGCGGACGTGCAGAACTACACGGACGCCAAGTTCGAGCTCGCGGTCGGGGCGGTGGCGGCGCGCGGGTAGCTGAGCAGACTTTTTGGACGGCAAAAGTAATAGGAGACACCCCCAGATTCAGCAAGTTACTACCGCCTGCACCGACGCTGGGGAGCCTCGACGAGAGGGATTTGACCTGGGCCTCATTCCTCTGGAAGCGGGTGCTTTTCGCGGGCGTCGGGCAGGTGTGAAAGGATCACTTTGACGACCTCTGACGGAAAGGCGGGCGATGGATGGGGGAGGTGCGACGCGTGTGGGCTTCTGTGTGGCCGCAGCGGGGTCAGCTCCGCTGCTTCGGCTGGTCCGGTCCAGGCAGCTAGGTTGGACTTACGACGCTACTGGGTTGCATAAGCGTCGAAGCTGCTTGCCGAAGGATCAGACGTCGGCGGAGGCGGCAAGGAGGCGGTGGCTCGAGGCGAAGAGGAGTCGCGTCGACCAAGTTGCCTCTTCAGCTCGGCCCGCCACCTCACCTCGTCACAACTTTGTGGCCCTGCGCATCTGAGCGGCAGGTGGCAGGTCAGTACCGTCTCGCTGTGCGGGTCCATTGGAGCTGGTAGCGGCTCTTGTAGTACGACTCGACCAGGCTGACCACAACAACGCTGGCGCTGGTCCGCCTCACGCCCGGCAGCCGCTTCGCCAAGTCTGGGAAGGTGAGGGTTTCTTCATACACTTGCGGTGCTCCCGGGATGCAGCGCTCGACCAGAATCGTGGACCGCTAAGAGCGACGAGGTGGGGCGCGTCGGCGAGCAGATGGAGCGGCATGCGGTGCGGATCACGCGCGTCTTGCGTCGGCTACAGGGTCCGACAGCTACGAGTCTCGTTAGCTAGTCTGCCTGGTACCGAAGGAAGATTGGGCGCGGATGGACCAGCGCCGAGACGGGACCGCGGCACCGATGGGATGTACCGATTCTTCGCAGGAGGCTAGGGTCTGAGGGAGGGGCGTCAGCAACATCGGGATGTGCTAGAGCGTTCGAACGGCCAGTCTGGCTGCTGTGTGTCGCTCTTGGGCTTCCCTTTTCGTGGGTCACTCCGCGCTGCGAATTGCGCTCGAGGAGGTGTCGCAGTGGGACTTCTGATGCGCACACCATCTCGATACTGTTATCTCGACACGCAGGCTGATGAGGATTACTCTGACAGGCGTTCGAGCAGCCGGATCTCGGAGTCACGACCCGGCGAGGCGGTCGCTCGCGTCGGCTACGAGCGGAACCTCTCCGCTCCGCTGCATCTTCCACCCTCCCCACACCAATCCGAACCAACAATGGTCACTCCACCAATCACCCCACGACACCAGTCGATCAAAGACTTCACGCACGCGACCCCACTCACCCCTCGTTCATCCACCGCGAACGAAATCAAAGCGCGCCACCAAATCGCGCATACGGTCACGCTCTCCATCTCGCACTTCACCTCCCTCATCGCCGAACTCACGCCCTCCTCGCCGCTCCCGTCGCTTTTCTCTCCGCCAAAGTCCGAGCGCACGCGACTCGACCGCATCGAGGAGTTCCGCCAGGACTTCCTCTGCGGCGCGTTCATGCACGAGCAACCGCCCGAGCTGGTCGAGGACGACTTCTCAGATGGCGCACGAACCTCGCTCGGCGGTGTCTCGACGATCGCGTCAAGCATCGGCGGCGGAGCCGACGAGACGCTCCCTCGCAGCCTCCTCGCGCGCGGCATCCTCGCCGAGCGCACCATCAAATCCCACCTCCGAGGCACCGGTGTTCTCCTCTCTCACCGGAACTTCAAGTCGCTTCCAGCGATCGCGCGCCGGGCGATGAGCAAGACACTCGCGCAAGGTCGGCCCGTGTTTGTCTCGTGCGGGCTGTTGCGCGCGCCCAACTTCTCGCAGGAGTACGAGGAGCGTGGTTGGGCGGCCCCGGGGATTCGGTGGGGGAACTTTAAGCCGGATTTGGTGAGGTTTGTGGGCAAGGGGGAAGGAGAGGTCGTCTGGGATGTCGTCGAGGTCAAGTACTCGGCGAGTGCGAAGGATGTGGTGAGTTTCTTCGACTGTGCTTAAAGTCATCGGCTGACGTATCTGCGGAACAGGTCTACGCGAACTACAAGGTCCAAGCGATCTACTGTGCGCGACTACTCGCCCCGCCGCCCCGCTCCAAGCGCTGACACGGTCGCGCAGACCACCTCGCACTTGACAAGCTTCTATCCTCGGTCCCCCTCCTGTCTCCATCCCATAAAGTAAATCTTTCTCGCGACTCTGACACCCATTCGCTTACACCACCGACCACAGGTCTCCCTCTGGCTTTCGCACGACCCGCTCTCACCAACCTACGTCGAGAAGCCGCTCGCGCTGCGGACGACCGTCGCGTTCGGCGAGCACCATCTCTTCGTCCTCCTCCCACAATGGCTCCACATTGTCACCAAGGCCGAGTGGGACGTGTATGAGGAGCGGAAGAACCGTTTTGCGGAGACGTTGGTGCCGGTGAGCTGTAGTTTCGGCAGGCGGAAGGCGACGAGAGCTGATTGCTTCGGAGCAGGCGACGCCGGGGGGGCGGAAGACGCCCGGTTTGACGCTCCTGGAACGACTGCAGGCTTCGGTGGGTCCCTCTCGACTCGGTCGGCCTTTGCGGATCGCTGACATGCGTGAGCCAGAACGCGCCGGCCCCAAGCGGAAGCGGCACTCGCCCGTCGTCGCCGCTCAAGAAGCAGGTCCGTCGATTCTGATGACTTGGCTCGTCCTGCCTCGCAACCTGAACGTTATCGGCTCCCAGGCACTGCCCCTGCAAGACCTCGCCGAGCTGCCGCCACTGCCGGACGAGCCAGATGACGACCTCGCTGAGCTACTCGGTGGCCTGGCTTTGTCCCGCTGACTGATCTCTGTTGGTCTCACGTATTGTAAAGGTAATCTTTTCATTTGAGACTGTAACCCTGGCGCGGTTCGGCTGACGCACAAGCTCACCGGTTCGCGCCAGTGCCCGCATGGACTTGTTGTCTGCAATACACGAACTTTATCAATCGCAAGTTAGGATCATCTCAAGCGCAATCTTGGCCAAGGTGTGAACTCGAGCGGGACGCCGGACGAACGTCGTGCTTCTAGCCGCCGCTTACATGAAAGTAGAGGCCCTGCATGGTGGGAAGGTATTATAATACGCTCCGTCCATTCCTTGGGAGGCTCGAGAGGAGCAGGGAACTGAAAGTGAAGCTAGAGTGTATGGAGCTACTACTCTTGAATTGAATCTGGACTCTTGCTTTGCGGCTCAAGCTCGCCGCGCAGCTCGTCCTGCTCAACGCCCCTTCAGCACCACCGCAGATTCCGAAATCATGCTCCCTAGCTCCGACAAGAGCGCGGCCCTTGTCAACAACTTCGTGGGTCGAACCGAGCCGCCTTAGTCGGCCCAGGCGTAGCTACGTAGCAGTGATTCGCTGACGCCGCTCTCGCTGCGCAGTCCGCCGCTCGTCCCTTATCTCCCCCACCACTGCCGATGCTACCGCCCGAGATCCTTCTCAAGGTCCTGTCGCACCTCCCCGACGCCCGCGCTGGTCCTCGAGGGGCGTTCCTCCCGCGCGTGCGCAACGGCACGCTCTTCTCAGCCGCGCTCGTCAACAAGACCTGGTCGGCGTTGGCCCTGGACGTCCTCTACAGCTCCGTCCAGGTCCTTTGGACCAAGTCGACCGGCGAGCTGCTCTTGGACGCGTTCCGCTCGAGCGCGTGCCGCGTGCGCCACCTCGACGCGCACTTTGCGGACGCGGCGAGCTGGGACGAGGATTGGACAGAGTCAAAGCAAGGTCGTGAGCGCGCGTTGGACGCTAGAGCGCGCTGGCCCGAGGATGCTCCCGGTGCGCTCATCGCGGCGTGCTCGGCGCGCGACCTCTTCTGCCAGCGAGGCGCGCAGGCCGCGCGCAAGGTCTCGCTCGACGCGGACTGGATCGACGATCGCGAGAAGCGGCAGCTGGGCTTTGGCTTGTTCTGGATGTGGGTCGCCGAGTTGAAGGTGCGCCTTGGGTCGCGCGAGGTTCGGGAGCGGCCGTGTTGATCTCCCTCTCTCGTTTCGTAGGGCCTCGTCTCGCTCGACGTCTCGGCGTTCGACAGGATCATGACCAGGTTGTATCAGAAACGACTGGCACCGGTCTTCGCGTCCCTGCGGCACGTCGCGCTCGCCAACGACGCCGGCTTCGCCCTGGCCATCCTCCGCGACGCCGAGACGCTCATCCTCTCCATCAGCGACTTTGGGTACAACCCCGATCTCTACACGACTGTGTATCATCTCAAGAACGTTCAACGAATCAAGATCTCGTGGGGCTGGGGCTGGGGAGATCGAGCTCGGCCTGCAGTCGACCTCTTCCAAGAGCTCGACCCGGCCAGGCTCATCGCGGTCGACGTCCGCCTTCCTGACCCCGACGCTCTCTCCTCGTTCATCTCCATCCTCCCTCACTGCACATCTCTCCAATCACTAACTATCACCACCGCCGAGGCCGACTACACGCGCACCCTGACCGTACTCGACACGCCCGCCTTCCGCTCCGCCGTCGCCCAAACGACCCTCGCCCACCTCACCCTCAGCGCATGGCCCACCGCGACCTTCCTCTCCTCTCTCCCGCCCACACTCCGATCCCTCGTCATCACTGAAATGTACGTGCCCGAGTCCGAACGCGGCGAGTTCGGTACGCGGCTCGACGACGCGCGAGGGTGGCGGGCGCGCTACCTCCCCGCGTTGAAGGTCCTCGCGATCCAACTCTCGTCTCAGGCGAGCTTGGACGAGCGGAATTTAGAGGCGAGGCTGGCAGGAGTCGTAGGGCGCGCCAGGGGTTTCGCGGTCGTCGTGAGCGCGTCGCAAGCCGAGATTCGGGGTCTCCCGGGGCAGTGGAACGCGTGAGGAGCTCGCACGAGACCGATTTGATGGGCGGCGCAATGCCCTCCTGAGTCCCTGTCCGTGAGACTCCTGCTCTGCTTGGCTCGCTCGGCATCACCCACTCTCTCGCCAACCCTCGCCTGCGCATGCGGCCATGCGTGCAACGTCGACCGACTACTTCGCTCACGACAGCATCGCTTCAACGCCTCGAAGTTTGTACATCCAGGGAGACCCGGTGCTTATCGACTCAAATTGACGCTAGCAAGCACGGTTGCAATGTTCGGTCTGAGTGAGCTTGGACAACATGAGGCAGTGCCGAGGAGGCGGCACTTTGCCGGACAGATGACTTGAGCACGGACGCACTGCGTCTCTTTGCCTTCGACCACAACTTGCTCGAGCTTCCAAACGGATTTCTTCATCGGAGCACTTGACCCTCGATAGTCTCCCACCACCCGCTCCTGCCCCGTCCCTCAACTCCGGACATGCTCGCGTCGACGCTCGCGGCGCTCCTGCTCGCAGTCGCGCCCACGCTCGCGCACGAGTATTCTCAGCACCACGCAGCGAGGAGGCTCGCTCCCGAACTCTCTCGCCGTGGGTCGGGCCAGAAGTACGTCTTTGCGCGTAAGTCGCCCCCAGCCCCGGTTCCTTTGACGACTCCTGGAACACCGAACGCTGACGAACGGCGGAATCTCCGCGGTGGCCCCCAACAGATGTGGTCCAGGTTAGTGGGTCTCCTCGGTGTTAGATTGAGGATACTGAAGCTGGGGTCTGGGACGGATAGGGCGACTTCCAGAAGTACTCGGCGCAGGACTGGAGCGACGGTGCGTCTTTCTGCAACTACCTGGCTTCTCCTGGGGTTGCATAGGCTGAACCCCCTTCCCGATCTCAGACATCGCACTTGCAAAAGCCGCCGGTATCGATGCGTTCGCGCTCAACGTCGGCCACGACACGACCGACTCTGCGCAAATGAAGCTCGCGTTCGCGGCCGCCGAGTCCGACGGGCAGTTCAAGCTCTTCTTCTCGTTCGACGGCAACTACTTCAACACGGCCGCCGCCGCGGCCGACATCCTCCCCGTCTACATCACCCCGTTCGCCAACTCGTCCGCGTACTTCACGGTCCGTCCCCGCGTGCTCGGGCGGACGCGCAGAGGCGAGCTGACACTGCCCCCCCGGGATAGTACGAGTCCAAGGCGTTCGTGAGCACGTTTGCGGGCGATGCGACGGGCACGTTCCTCGGCAACACGACCTCGCTCGATGCGACCGCGGCCGCGTGGCAGGTCATCATCGCCACCGCCGCCGCACAGAGTCCGTCCATCAACGTGTGTCTCCTCGACCCTCAATCCGCGTAGGACCCAACTGACCTTGGTATTCGAAATCCAGATCTATTTCTCCCCGAGTGCGTGCTGTGGGTGCCCCGTTACGAGGGGAGCGAGATTGCTAATGTGCCCCTGTCGTCCGGCCTGTTTCAGACTGGTACGCTCGTTCCTTCCAGCAACCGGTACAAAAACCAGTACTAAATTATCTGGAACTTGACTCAGGAACGACCCGGCGTACGGATTCTCCTCTGATCTGACGTGATCTGCCGCCCGCTGACTCCGATTGCAGCGACGTGAGCGAGGGTGGGCTCAGCGGCATCATGAGCTGGACCAACGCCTGGTGGGGCTTTCCCCACGCCGTGTATTCGAGTACATGGTCTGAGTGTCCCTACTGAAGGCCGTCTGGCAACGGGAACATCTCGACCGACATTGACTCGTCGTACATCACGGCGGCTTCAGGGAGGGGCCTGACCTATATTGCTCCCGTGGTGAGTGGATTCTCGGGGGGTGAACTTCTAACATACGGAAACCCTGACATTTTCAACTCCCATTCAGTCACCCTTCTTCTACGTGTGCGTGACCTGCTCACCCCCACCGCATCCACTGACGCCGGCCAATTCCGCAGCCACGTCTCGTGCGGGCCCCCTCTTCTTTCTCTGCGTGTCGATGCAGGGCTGACTCGTCAAATCAAGGGACGCCAACAACCGCATCCTGCGCTCGGATGATTGGCTACTTCCTGTGAGCCTCGCTCGCCAGCTGCGCGCGACATCGGTCGCTCGCTGATCCCGATGAGCCAGACCCACTACGAGCAGCTGATCAATCTCGCTGCCGGGCCCGACTTTATCGAAGTGAGTGATCCTCTGACCGAGAGTGCTTTTGGAGAATGCTCAGGCTGCCTACCTCCTGATAGCTCATCAGCTGGAACGTACGTCGTTCCATCCTCGGCTTGAATGCGCGCTGATGCGACCTCGATTGGGGTTTAGGACTTTGGAGAGTGTACGTGAGGTCCTAGATTTTTTTTTTCTTGGGGAGCTGAGCCGCCGTCTTCCTCAGCTCACTACCTCGGTCCCGTCCGCTCGGATGACTCTGTCCCTGCGATGGCTGGCAACTACGTGCGGCCGCGTTCGTCCCTTTCCATGTGTGCTCGGAGCTGACGAATGAAGATCTCAGACGAACTCGGACTTTGACCACACCCCGATGCTTACCTTGAGCAGCTATTACAACTCCTGGTGAGCGACTGTGAACCCGGTCGCATGGTGAAGAGGGCTCACGTCGCTGGACAGGTTCAAGAACGGCACTGCGCCGACCATCGGGTCCGAGACGATCGTCTGGTGGTAAGCAGTATTTTAAGACCTTCCCTTTCCCCTGGCTCATCGCCCGCTGTCAAGGTACCGACCCCACGGGAAGAACGCCGTCGCGTCAGCCGACAGCCTGGCGAAGCCTGGTTAGTCCCAATCGGACCCCCTAATACAGGCTCTCCTTGATTAAACTTTCATCAGCAAACACGGATGCGACCGATGACAACATGTGTGTCACCCCCCGCTTGGACCAGCCGCAAAAACCAGATGGAGACTAATCTTGCCTGAACAGCTACGCCGCGGTGCTCGTCCCCGCCAAGTCAAAGGCGACTACGCTCAGAGTCTACAGTACGCACATCTTCCTCGCCAGAGATCGCTTGACGTGGGCTGACGCTCTTCACAGCTGGCGGCAGCAGTGCTTCGCAGACTGTCTCAGAGGGTGTGAACCTCTTGAGGTTCCCGTTTGAGGCTGGAAGCACCTCGATTGTCAGCACTCGTTCTTGAACTGCGTTCAACACAACTTGACCAACGGTTTCTCCTCCGTAGGAACTGTCTGACAAGAAGGGCAACGTCCTCATGTCCGGAAATGGAACCGCGATCGTCTCCTCCCCGGTGACCTACAACTTTGTGAGTGCATCTGTGTTCGAATCAGAATCTGTAATAACTGTCTCCTTCACCACCAGAACTACCACTCGTACATCGTTCCCCAGAACGCGACCCCTGCGTACGTACACCTCTGGCGCTCAGTTGCGCTTTGCCGACGATTTGACTCCTGTGAAACAGGTCCATCATCAGTACTTCGACCACCACAAAATCGAGCGGCTCGCGGCTCTCGATGTCGCTCGGCGGTGGCGCACTCCTCGCGCTCGTCGCGTCCGCCGCGCTCCTGTAGGAACCGGAACCCCTAGACCGATGGACAATTTTCTCAGCAGTACTCTCGTTGGAATCTTAAGACTCGAATCTTTCAGACGTGCAGGTTGGGGGTTCTGTCCCTGACGACCGAGCTCTCGAGTTTTCGGTGGCGCGATCAATGTGGCTTGCTGGCGCCGGTCGCTTTGTGGGGTGTCGGGCCATTACCGGTAATTACTCTCTCTAGGTGTTGCTCAGCCTTACCCTGAAGATCCGATGGTGAATTTTGTTACTTAATTTTGAAAGGATGGACTCAAGACGCGCAAAAGGAATGAGCACGCCCACAAATTGGTGGGGATGCGGGGCCGACTCAGCCTCGTGACACCTCGGAGGTAGAGCGAGACTCGTGAAAGCTGTCATTCTACGAGCCCTCGATTAGTGAAATACTCGGAAACTAGGGGACACTCATGCGTTGCCAAGCGATCGTTGACCTCGTTCGGTTAACGCGTTTGACGTCGAGCACCACCCGAGCTCGTCCCACGCTATTGGCGCGCCTGACATACGCCAAGATCCAAACACGATCATGATAGTCGCCCTTCTGCTCGCCTTGAGCGCCTGCGTGTATGGGGCCATCGACTGCTCGTCTCTCCAGCAGATCGCACCTGCGCTGCTCCCCGACATCGACGTTTACGTCGCCCAGAGCTACCCAGGTATCCACGTTTGAGATATTAGGGACAAATTGAATTGAACGCTGAACCATACTGCAATCTAGCCAACACGACCTTCTCCACGCCCCTTGGTGCGAGTGCTTCCGCGAGACGCTCGGCTGGTCGCTGATCAATGATCCGCTGCCCCGCACACAGCATCGGTAGCCTACAACTCTCCCGTTCCTAACCTTTCCGCCTTTTGTCGCTTCGGAGCCTTCATCCAGACTTCCAGCTCCTCGAGGGCAAGCACCGCGGTGCCGCAAAGTCCTCGGCAAGCTGACTCGCCCAGCGCCCTTCCAGGTTCAGTTTGAAGTGTGGATGCCTACAGACGTGGAATGGAGCGGAAGATTTGCTATGGTTGGTAATGGTGTACGTTCATATCGTGCTGCGCTCCTAGATGTTGAGGATCGATCTCGCCGGGAGGAACGACTACGAGATCGGAAGAGCGTCGTGTAGGGAAAGGTGTCCTAGG
>ERZ1463038.482-NODE-482-length-13808-cov-14.593471_pt1 | contig 13808 bp, 11 predicted proteins | sample MGYA00564479_ERZ1463038 | MGnify/ENA primary metagenome ERZ1463038 (study PRJEB39244, sample SAMEA3635134) | Helicobacter pylori | study: EMG produced TPA metagenomics assembly of PRJEB11511 data set (Assembly of a 5300-year-old Helicobacter pylori...
CGCGGTGCCAGACGAGCCTCTCCAGCGAGTGTCATCGGCGCCGAGCGCGCGCGGGCTGGGCCTGCATGGCGGGTCCGATACGGCTGGCAGTACGCTCAGCGTCGACGCTGTCGCCCAAGCGGAGGACTACGGCGCTGCTCGCAGGACGCGGCACCGCAAGAAGACCTCGAGCGACTCGCCCGCCATCTCAGTGCTCGACGCCAGCCCCGTCATCGCGTCGTCCTCGCGCTGCGCGTCCCCACTTGCGTCGAGCATCACCCTCGACCCCGTCACCGAAGGCGTCTCGTTCCCGGCCCGTGCGTCGCTCGAGGCGCCGGTTCGGCCTGCGCAGAGCCGGCAGCGGTCCATGTCGCTCGTCGCGCCGCGCCCACAGCGACCCGCGACGGCGGGCTCGTTCGCTGACTCGCCACCACTTCCTTCCCACCCCCACCTTCTCGCTCCGCCTTCTCCGCCCGCTACCCGCGCATCGTCGACCGACGGCACCCCGCGACGACGACGTCCACCGCCGCCACCACAGGACGCCAGCCGCCCGCGCACGCCGTCGTATACTTCGTTCCCTGCCTCTCACCCTCTCCACGTCTCGCATCCGCCACCAAGTCCTTCTCCCGTACTGCGCCGAGCGGCCCCAGAACCGCCGTCTTTCAAGTCGAGAGCGCACCAGGTCGCAGACGTGACCCGAGTCCTTGACGGCCTCGCGCTCAAGCCGTGCCACTGAGGAGCACCACGTTCGATCACGTAAAACCATATTCACCTTTCCACCACCTACTTGCATACTTTGATCGTTTGCTTGCTGTTTATGACCTCCTCGCAACACCCTGTCTTCACCGCCCTCATACCCACGCATGGCCTACTCATCCCCTCGTCCGCATGACAATGCTCATGCCCACCGGATTCTCCCTGGACTTTGGACTCGCTGGAGGCTTTGCTCGCTGGAGACGGAGCCGCGTGAGCCAACGTGAGCGATGGGGTGGGTCCGCGGACTTCACTTCATCGGCCTTCGAGCCCAGCTCGGTACGGCCTCACCCTTTCTGCCAACCCCAGCGTGATCCTGCGGAGGTGCCCAAACCAACCGCACTGCCACCGGCGCCAAAGAGGGACCACTGTTGTGCGTGTCAGGATCCAGTTCCGCGGCTTCAACTGAAGATACGAGCAACTTGGTGCGACAAATCTGTGAGGCCCGAAGGATGGATCTACTGCGACGCCTGCACGAGCGTGAGATGTGAGAGTGACTCTTGGGTTGCCAGCAGCTGTGAAGCGCAGACTTATGAATTATGAGCTTTGGTGGGTCGGGAATGCAGTCGAAACTGCTCAAGTGCGCGCCGCACTCGTCGACCTCGACCTCGAGGAGAGCTTCTGCTTTGCAGGACATCCCCTGCAAAGCCGAGGAGCCATACTTATCAGGAGCACTTCACTTGACACCCTGTCAACCAAGGGCCATATCGCCCCCTTTCCCTTCTCGCCAAGTTGCTTGTCAAATAGGGGTTCGCGAGACGTGGTCGCGGTCGGGCTCCGGGATTCGGCTCTTCCTCTGCCTCCGTCACCAGCACTGCCGCGTCACCGCACAGTCGAACACAGATTCTGGCGATGCCACGTATGCTCACCCACGCGTATCACCTTCTGGGCGGCGTTCCGAGTGCGTGGCACAGGCTGCGCTCCCGTCCTCGCCCTCGGAACACGGCAAAGGTTCCCTCGGTCGAGTCTCCTCTGCTGTTCAGTCTCTATCTGCGCTCTCCTGCTTCCTTTCTTCCGACCATGTCTTCGTTTGTGTCAGAGACGACCGTGGCGGAGCCGCCTGCTCCCAAAGGCGGCAAGGACGACTCGCGCACCTCAGGCGACTCCCACAATTCTCTCCCGCATGCGCACGAGGTCCACGAGCTCGCTCGCCAGCTCTCCCGCGTCGCCACTCTCCAGCGCACAAAGTCGCGCACCACCGCCAACGGCGACATCGAGCTCTCGCCGTTCGACGAGGACAACCCCGACAAGCGCCTCGATCCCAACTCGCCAGAGTTCGACGTGCATGCGTGGGTCAGGTCCCTCTTTCACCTCGAGAGCAGGGACCCGGACCGCTACCCTAAACGAACCTCCGGGGTCAGCTTCACGAACTTGAACGTCTACGGCTTCGGGTCCGCGACGGACTTTCAGAAGACCGTCTCGAACGTCGGACTGAGCCTCTTCGCTGAAGCCGGACGGCCTTTTGGCGTCGGCGAGAAGCTCCGCAAGATCAAGATTCTGCGCGACTTCGAGGGCCTGGTGGAGTCGGGGGAGATGCTCCTCGTCCTCGGCCGCCCTGGGAGGTCCGTTGCTGCTTTCGGGGCATCAGAAGGCACCACTGACGATTTTTTTTATCAACTCAGCGGTTGCACGACGTTTTTGAAGACGCTGGCGTGTAAGACCCACGGGTTTTATCTCGAGGAGGGTGCGTCCAGCGTCGCTGTTCGGGCGAGTGCGTCGGTGCTGAATCACAGATGCAGGATCCAACCTTCAGTACCAGGGAATCGACGCCAAGACCATGGGAAAGAACTTCCGTGGTGAGGTGATCTACAACGCCGAGACGGTGAGCCGCGACCACTACCCCGCCTTCGGACACCAACTGAAGCATCGTTACCCTCCCTTTATACCGATCCTGCCTACCCAAACTTCCTACATCGCCTACATCCCATCTCGCTACGCCTCTTGAGCTCGCAGGAGGTCCACTTTCCCCAGCTCAGCGTCGGTCAGACGCTGTCCTTCGCAGCCCGGGCCCGGGCCCCTCGCAATCGTCCGCTCGGCGTCAGTCGGGAGCAGTACGCTGAGCACCTTCGCGACGTGGTGATGGCTGTCCTTGTTCCGTCCAACCGTGGCGCCTTTGCGTCGAAGCGGTCGCTGAGGGCGTTGTCCGCAGGCCTTTCGCACACCGTGGACACGCGAGTTGGGAATGACTACATCAGAGGAGTATCCGGTGGAGAGCGAAAGAGGTGAAGATTTGAACGTTTTCACGACTGCTGCTCCCGCGCTCATGTCCTGCCTCGCAACAGGGTCTCCATCGCAGAGTGCATTCTGAGCCGCTCGCCAGTCCAGATGTGGGACAATAGCACCAGGGTAAGCTCCAGTCTGTTTCCATCTCTTTCTTTGTTATTGAAGCTAATTTTAGCACGAATCAGGGTCTTGACTCTGCCAGCGCGCTTGGTGAGTTGAGCTGACCGTCATGCCCAACAGCTGTCGACAAAAGAGCCTGAACCTGAAATCGCTGACCATTATTCGCCTCTGCCAGAGTTTGTCAAGCCCTACGCCTCAGCTCCAAAACTACGGGAAGCATGGCCTGTGTGTCACTCTACCAGGCGTCGCAGGATTCGTAGTCAGTACCCCAAAACACTTGTCGGGAGCTGGCGACTGATGTCCGGGCCAACAGCGACGTCTTCGACAAGGTCATTGGTGAATATCTGATTTGTACTTATACGCCAACCTAACATGCTGACTTTAATTCTTTGCAGTTCTGTATGCTGGGCACGAGATCTTCTTCGGTCGTTGCGACGCGGCCAAGGAGTTCTTCGTTTCGAGGGACTACGTATGCCCGGCTCGTCAGACCACCGCGGACTTTTTGACTTCCCTCACGAACCCTACGGAGCGTGAAGTCGCGCCAGGGTGGGAGCACAAGGTCCCCAGAACTCCCGAGGAGTTCGCCAAGGTGTGGAAAGAGAGCCCCGAGCGTGCCCAGCTCCTCGCCGACATACAGGCGTACGAAGCCAAGTATCCTGTGAGTTCACGTTCGGCGATTTCCGCATGTGTGCCCTCATCGATATCCTGTCGCAGGTCGGTGGCGAGAACCTCGAGAAGTTCAGGGAGTCGAGGAGCGCGGCGCAAGCCAAGCACATGTGAGCTGTTTTCTCCATTCTGCTTTGGCAGTTGCTCCACGCTCACCAAAATGCATATCATTCTTCAGGAGTACGAAGGACCCACACACCATTTCGTTCCCAATGCAGGTCCGACTTTGCACGGTCCGAGGTCTCCAGCGCCTCAATGTATATAATTATCCTGATGCTTTGCCGCGATTTAAAAGCTGATGTTGCAATATGTTTCTCGTAGGCTGACAAGGCGAACACGGTGCGCACCTTCACCGACGTGTCAAACCACCCACTCACCTCGTCCTTCAGTTCATCACGGTGTTCGGGATGTGGTGCATGGGTTTCATCGCGAGCAGTATCTTTTACGACCTCGCCGACAGCTCTGCTTCTTTCTACTCGCGCTCGGCTCTGATTTAGTTTGCCGTGATGATGCAAGTCGAACCATTTTCCCGCCTCGCGCTTCAAGCTGACCCAATCTCACCGTTTAGGAATGCCTTCAGGTTCATTTCTCTTGCCACTCTTGTCTCTGGCCCGGCTTTGCTGACCTGCGATCTTGCTTAGTTCGGCCCTCGAGATTTTGGCCCAGTATGCTCAAGTGAGCTCCTCGCGCTCAAGCGCTCAACGAGCTGATCCAAAGCTGACGGCCTACTCTCGCAGCGCCCGAGTGAGCGAGCAGCAAGGTTCCTCTACACCCGCGGACTGATCTGAAGGTAATCGAACAGTTGTCGAGAAGCACACCCAGTTCGCCCTGTACCACCCCTCCGCCGAGGCCGTCAGCAGCATGCGTAAGCTCCTTTTTCTAAACACTGCACCTTGTACGGACCTCACTACCCCCAGTGTGTGATCTGCCGTCGAAAATTGCCGTGTGCATCTTCTTCAACTTGGTGCGAGCGCTTGGTTCGCAGCGAGGTTGGAACTTCGAGTGCTGATGCCCTTCGGTTCCAGACGCTGTACTTCTTGGCGAACCTCAACAGGAGTGCCGGCCCCGTGTTCTTCTTCCTCCTGATCATGTTCACGGCTACGCTCGTCATGTCCAGTATCTTTCGCACGATCACCGCCGTTTCGAAGACGCTCCAGCAGGCGCTCGCACCCGGGGCCGTCATCATGATCGGCTTGGTCACGTATGTCGGATTCGGTAAGTCATTGTATCTGCACTTGTCTCAGGATCTTTCTGATCTTTTCTTCCTAGCTTTGCCTACGAGCTCGATGCACGGCTGGTCGAGGTGCGGACGAAGTACGTATACCGGCGCGGTTCCGTACTGACTACTTCCCTCCCTAAGATGGATGAATTACCTGGATCCGCTTTCCTGTGAGTACTCTTGCATACCTCAGCATGAACGCAAGCTTACCTGAATCTCGCAGACGCGTACGAGGCCCTCATGGTGAACGAGCAAGTCCAGCCGTCGCTCGTGAGTATCAGTCAGCGCAGAGCTAAACGCTTGCCCCTAGATTCCACGGCAGAGACTTCCCTTGCCTCTCTATCGTCCCGAGTGGTGACGGCTACCAGAACATCACCGGCACCGAGCGATCGTGCTCGACTGTTGGGGCCGTCGCGGGGTCGAGCGTCGTCTCCGGCGAGAGTTACATCAACCTCACGTACCATTACTTCCACGGGCACAAGTGGAGGTGACTATTAATCTACTCTTTTCAACCTTGTCACCACTTATCAATGTGCTTCCTCAGGAACTTCGGCCTCCTGCTGGTGTTCTGGGTGTAGGCCCTGAAACGCCTGTAGAACCACGGCGGAACAGCGCTGACGAGTATTCCAAAGTGGTTTTACGGTCATATACCTGCTCTCCGTCGAGTTCATCAGCGCCGCACGCTCCAAGGGCGAGGTGCTCGTCTTCCGGCGAGGTCACGCCCCGGCGCGTCTCAAGACGGCCGACGACGAGGAAGCCGCTCTCGACGCAGCGGCGCACCGAGAGGCTGGCAGCTCGGACGAGAAGCTCAACATTCACCGCCAGACCGCGACTTTCCACTGGGTACGTTGTTCTGCTTGATTTTCTTGTGACCTTTGCTGATCCACGGCGAAGGAGAATGTGTGCTACGACGTCTCAATCAAGGGCAAGGACCGTCGAATCCTGGACCATGTTGACGGCTGGGTGAAACCCGGAACACTTACGGCACTCATGGTGAGTAGTACTTGGCGCCTCTCTTCAAAACGACGCTGACGCCTCTCGGCTGCGAAGGGCGCATCGGGCGCAGGAAAGACGTCAGCTACGAGTTGATTCACGAATACTTTTCCAGCACTGATTTGGTACTCACACAGAACTCTTCTCGACGTCCTCGCAAACCGAGTGACCATGGGCGTGGTTCAGGGCGCGTTCCTCATTGACGGCCAGTCGCGCGATCGCGTGCGTGCAGAAGTCTGCGGCTCCGGAGAGTCCACTACTGACGTTCTAACTACCACAGTCCTTCCAGCGCAAGACCGGCTACTGCATGCAACAGGACCTCTACCTCGAAACGGCCACCGTGCGCGAGTCGCTCGCGTTCTCAGCGCTCTGCAGGCAGCCCAAGACGCGCGAGGACAAGCTCGCATATGGCGACGAAGTGATCCGGATTCTCGAGATGGAGGACTACGCGTCGGCAATCGTTGGCGTGCCAGGCGAGGGTCTGAATGTGAGAATTACCCTTGACCGGTGTCGGTCTGCCTTGCTCACTCCCAGCTGCTTCAGGTTGAGCAGCGTCAGTTTTCTTCCAAACCGCTTATAACAGTGTCCTGACCCTAGGTATCAACGTCAGGCAAACGCCTCACGATCGGCGTCGAGCTCGTGGCGAAGCCCGACCTGCTGCTCTGTGAGTTCCCAGTGTCGCTTCGAAAACCAAGGACACACTACTGAAAACCGAGCGCACAGTCCTCGACGAGCCCTCTTCCGGTCTCGACTCTCAGACCGCTTGGAGCATGGTCAAGCTGTGCCGCAAGCTCGCCGACAACGGGCAGGCGATCCTGTGAGCGGCGGCGCCAACTTTTTACGCCACCTCAGCTCGCTGATTCACTACTCGCGAATTACAGGTGCACGATTCACCAGCCCTCTGCGATCCTCTTTGCCGAATTCGACCGATTGTTGTTCCTGCAGAAGGGCGGCAGGACCGTCTACTTTGGAGGCGAGCCCGTTCCTACCCCAGCGAACCCAGTCCATTACTCACACCAAAAATCACAGATATTGGTGGGCCGACCTGCTCGACGCTGGTCAACTACTTTGAGAAGCACGGCGCGGACCCAATCGACCCAGTGGCGAACCCGGCCGAGTGTACGTAGCGCCGCTCATTCTTGCACAACCATACTCATCTCAAGATTTTTATCGACAGGGATGCTCGCCGTCATCGGAGGTGCGCGCCACCAACTTGTGCCCTGCGACGCTCGCTGACGTTCGACCTCGCCAGCCGCACCGGGCAGTCACACGACGATCGACTGGCACCAGACCTGGCGCAACAGCGACGAGTACCACTCCGTCTGTTCCCAGCTCGACGAGATGAAGTCCGGCGATCACAAGGTCGAGAACGAGCGCGGTGAGACTTCAGGTGGCGACGAGTTCGCGATGCCGTTCTTGCACCAGCTGTGGTACTGCCTTGTGCGCGTGTGGGACCAGGCGAGCCTTTTGTCATATTTTATACGTACAGGGTGGCTGACTCGAATTCCGCTTGTAGTACTGGCGCACGCCGAGCTACATCTACGCCAAGCTGTTCCTGTGCACCGCGACGTCCATGTTTGTGAGCGCTGCGCTCCCCCCACTGCACCGCTCACCCGATGCTGACACCATCCGAACAGATCGGGTTCACGTTCTTCTTCGAGTCCAACACCGCCCAAGGGCTCCAGAACGAGATGTGCGGGAGCTCCGATCCTCGCCCGCGGCGAGCGCCACTGACCCATCTCGGACGCAGGTTCTCCATCTTTCTTCTGGTCATGACGTTCGGCCCTCTCTGCCAGCAGCTCATGCCGCTGTTCTGCACCCAGCGCGCGCTCTACGAAGCTCGTACGCACCCTTCAAGTTCCTGCGAACGCGGCCACACGCTGACGCGCACCCACCGCGCAGGCGAGCGCCCTTCGAAGACGTACTCGTGGCAAGCGTTCCTGATGGCGCAGATCCTCGTCGAGCTGCCGTCGCAGACGCTCGTGTCGGTGCTCACTGTGAGGCTTCCGCCTGGCTCGCTTCAATGCGCGCGCCCCGGATCTGACTCCGACTGAGAACGCAGTACTTTACTTGGTACTACCCCATTGGACTGTACCGCAACGCGGAGCCCACGCACGCCGTCACGGAGCGCGGAGGACTCATGTTCCGTGAGAGCCCCCCCCCACCGCCCGACTCGCCACCACTGTGTGTCGCCGGACTGACACCGCGCCGCCAGTGTTGATCTGGGTCTTCTTCCTCTTCTCGAGCACGTTCGCGCACATGGTCATGTACATCCTCACTCTGATTCCGTAAACCCCGAGTACTGACTGACTCCCGCGTCGCGCCGCCAGCGCCGCGATCAAGATTGCCGACATTGGCGGCACGCTCAGCGTGTTTGCGTTTGCCCTCGTCAGTCGACTCTCAAGACTTGTTCCTCCCTGGTGGTATTTACTAACTTCCTCTCACCACCCACACAGACACTCATCTTCTGCGGCGTCCTCGCGACGCCCGCCGAATTCGTGCGGGTGTCCCTCGCACACACCCTCGCTCGCACTGTCGACTGACCACTCGATTGGATCCTCTCGGCGCGCAGCCGCACTTCTGGATCTTCATGTACCGCGTGTCGCCGTTCATGTACCTCATCTCGGCGATGCTCACGACGGCCGTAACGGACGCGCCGCTGCACTGCTCGACCGTGTCGCTCGTGCACCTGACGCCTCCGTCGGGCCAGACCTGCGCGGCGTACCTCGGGCCGTACCTGACCGCGACCGGCGGGACGTTGTACCACGACGCGCAGAGCACGACGGACTGCTACCTCTGCACCGCGTCGACGACGAACGCGGTCCTCGCCCAGCTCGGCATGTCGTTCGACGACGCCTGGCGCAACTTTGGCCTCATGTGGGTCTACGTCGCGTTCAAGTGAGCGTATTCCTCTTTTTCTGGAGGGATGCGGCGGGAGCTGATGAGGGGTGGGATAAATCTAGTGTCGCGGCTGCGACGGCGCTGTACTGGTGCTTCCGCGTCCCGAAGAACGCCGGCGCCAAGGTCGTCACGGCCGAGTAGCGGGACGTTCTATCTACACTGTGCATCGGTTCCACTAGATCCAACTCTCCCCTTTTCTCCTTCACGTTCCTTTCTAGACCCTCCCCACCCAGCGCTGCCGCTAGAAGTCTTCCGACTCGACCGCAATCCGATCCTCCTTCAGGCTCCTCTCGAGAAGGGACTCGTTCTGAGCCAGTCCATATCAGCTCAGGGTTGCACGTCCTTGCCAAGGTCGTCACGCTCTGCACGCTCAGCCCGCTCTGCCCACCTGAGCCTCCTCTCCTCTAGTACCCTGGCCCGGACAAGCGCAGCCCTCATGTCTGACTCTCCCCTCATCCTGAAGGCCTTTTCGAGGGTGGCATAGGCGGGCTTGCGCTCGACTTGCCACTGCTGCCTGGTCGGACAGAAGGCGTCGGCGTGCTGGTCGATGAGCGGCCGTGCGAGGTCGACGCCGAGGACGGTCCTCGCCAGACTGACGAGGTGGGTCGCGTTGATCTCGACCGAGGACCTGGCGAGGGCCCTGAGGAGGATGTTTGCGCCGACCTTGTCGTGATCGTTGCCGAGCTGGCTGACGACGGCGCGGATCTGGGCTGGGCCGACTGTGCGTCTGCCAGGGCGGGTGTGGCTCGCGAGGAGGATGTTGAAGGTGTGTTGGTCCTTTGGGACGCCGGCTTGGTGCATGCGGCGGGCGGTGCGGAGGAGGGCGCGCGAGGAGCCGGCCCGGGCGGTGAGGGAGAGGAGCAAGTTCCACGTCTTGGTGCACCGAGGGAGGGGGAGCGAGAGGAGCGCAGCGTGCGCAAGAGGGAGCGAGTGCGAGGGGGAGGGGGACGAGCCGATCCCGATCAGGCGCGAGTGGATCGACTCGCGAGAGAGGGAGAGGGTCGGGTGCGCGACGAGGAGGGAGAACGTGGCGGACGAGGTCGCGAGGTGGTGCGTGCGCAGGAGCGCGTTCACTTGGTCCAGTGTGAGCTCGGACGAGGGCACAGCAGACAAGAGGGCCAGCGCCAGGCGAGGGTGCCGCGCCGCAACGAGCGAGCGCAGGATCGTCACCAGCCAGCGCCCGCTCCCGCTCTCGCTCTCGCTCTCGAGCACGGCCCTCAGCTCGTGAGAGACGAGCACGAGCGCTGCGTCCGCGTACAGGTCCTCGAGCGGGACGTCGACCCGGTACCCGCAGCGCAAGAGGTTCACCCCGCGCCGCACGAGCACCACCAATCGCTCGTCCGGCCGCTCGACCGCAGAACCGAGCGCGACCCCGACCCCAACCGCAGCGTGGCCCTCGGAGTCCAGCGCGACCTTGGCCGGTCGGATCCTCCGCGTCCACTCGCGCGGACTGCAGCCGTACGCCGCGCGCACCGCGTCCGCGAACGCCTCCCCGGCCGAGCGCACCACCTCGCGCGAGTTGCGCCACCCTTCGTCCGCCGCGATCAGCTCCAGCGTCTGCACCGCTAGCTCAACCCGCTCCGGTGGCGCCAGTGCGGCTGGGTGCTCGAGCGCGCCCAGGAGCGACGGCAGGTCCTCGTTCGCCAGCGCGCGCGGCACGAGCGCGCGCACGAGGCCACCGTGCGCGACTCGACTCGACGCATCCGGCGGGACCGTCGCGCAGAGGTACGCCGAGAGCGACGCGAGCAGCTCGGCGTTGAGCGCGGCACCGACCGGCGGCGCACTCACCGCGTACTCGACAAACGCGCGCACGAGCACGCCGTCGTCCGCGGCCCGCGGCAGGGCCACGAACGCGTTCCAGGCCCACAGCGCCAGCACGGGCCTCGCCTGGTCCACCTTGGTCGGCGGGTCCGCGGCCGTCGACGGGAGCGCGCCGACGAGCGAGAGCACCGAGAGGACCGTCCACCGGTCCGGGGCCCGGTTCGACGCCGAGAACCGCGAGAGCGCCGTCGTGACCGCCAGCAGCGACTTGTGCGCGTTCGACGGCGTGAGCGCGGCCCAGGGCGTCGCTGCCGCTGCGTCGTCGGACGGCCAGGGCATGTAGCACGACAGGAGCAGGTTGATCTCGAGCGACTCGGCGTGCTGTCTGACTTGCTGTCGGTCCTGCGTCTCGTCGAGTACGCCCGGCTGGTTCCGCCGAGCGAGGAGGCCGAGAGCAGAGGCGCCGAGGAAGAGCGCTTGCAGCCACAGCGCGCTCAGCGTGTGCGGGTTCGGCCGGTACGGGTCCGGCACGAGCGTCAGCGGGGGCGGAGGCGTCGGGGGTGGCTCCGACGGCGGTGGCAGCTGCGAGAGGATCGCCGAAGCGGACAGCGCGGGCGAGGTGCGCTGGGCGATCCGGATCCGCTTCGTGAGCTGTCGCAGCGCGTCTCGAGCTCGCGGTCGCTCTGGCTCGGCCGGTGTTGGCTCTGGCCCTGGAGTAGGCAGAGCAGTGCCCAGGAACGGCAGCTCGGCAGCTGCAGCCCAGTCAGGAATCAGTTCTCGAGCCCTTCTGCCAAGCCGAGAGACGAGGACGAGAGCTCACCTCGAGCGGCCGGTGCAGTCGACACCTGCCCAAACGCTCGCCGCTGCATCCCGCCCGCGAGCCAGTACTCGTGCCCGGCCAACGTCCCCGCTGGCCCTCCTCGCGCGCGCGGCGTCGTAAGGACGACCCGCCGAGCGGCGCACGACAGCGCGCCGAGCACGCCTCGAGCGCTGGCGGCCATTTCCCTGCTGGCCATCTCTCTCGCTCGCTGGGCGTTCGTTGGGTCCGTCGGTCGGTCGTCGGCGCGTGTCGCGTGCGGGTCGGTGATCAAAAAGCAAGCGCGTGAGTTTGGTCTCGCCGTCTCTCCCCCACCCCGCACCCGGCCCAAGTATGGACTTTGCCCAGCTGCGCTCTGCGATGGACCCGGCCTCGTCGCCGCCGACGCTCGTCCCGCCCCTCCCGCGCGAGCTCGTGCTCCAGACGCACGAGCAGGCCCTCGCGCGCGAAGCCGTCCTCGACGCGCGGGGCGAGGTCCGCACGCGCACGATGGTCCTCGGACCTGGGAAGCACTTTTCCACGAGGTCGCTGGACGAGCTTGAGCCGATGGATTTGGGTGGGGACGTGCTCTGTGGGCGACCGGCGACGGGTGAGCGGGCGACACCGTGCTGGGGACGCGCGAGTGGCAGCTGAGCTGACGACGATCGCAAGGCAGGTGCTTGACGGTCAGGGTCGTCTCGAGGTGTCTGAGGACCGTCGCCGTCCAGTTTGTCGTCGAGGACGCCCGGGGACGCGTCGTGCCCGTGCATGTGTACCACATCGCGGCCAGGCTCGACAACCCAGACTTGGACCTCATGTTCCCCCTCGGCGCCTTCTTTGGTCCGTACTTTATCGTACCTGATGGAACCTAGTGCTGACTCGGCCGAACGCAGCGATCAAGGAGCCGCTCCTGCGCGAGTCGGCGTCCGGGTTCCTTGTCCGAGTCGACTCGCCGCCGGACCTCGTACGCCTGTATCCTTCGTCCCCCTTGCTCTGCTCGATTCGCTGGGTCCCACCTCCACGCGGTGCTCCCAAACCGGTCAGCGCACTGCAAAACAAAGAGCTCGGCAACGCGCTCTTCGCACGGCGCCAGTACCGCGCCGCGCTCGAGCCCTACTCACTCGCACTCGACCTCGCCCCGTCTTCGCCACTCTCCCTCACACTTCGAGCCAACCGCGCGGCCACTTTCCTGCACCTCGGTCGACCAGGCGCGGCACTGATCGACTGCACGACCGCACTCGCCGACCCGACGCTTCCTGCTCCCCTCGCCCGCAAAGTCCTCTTCCGCACCGCGAGCGCCCACTACGGCCTCGGACAGTTCCCCGCGGCCAACGACCGCCTCGAGCAGCTGCTCGCGCTGCACCCAGACGACGCAGACGCGCTCGACCTCCAGCGGCGCACCGCCGTCCGACTCGTCGAGTCGACCCGGGGCGAGTACGACTGGGCCTTCCTCTTCGCCGAAGCGGGCCGAGTACCCGCGCTCGACATCGCGGCCTACACCTCGGCCTCGTTCGCGCCGCGCGCCATCCCCGGCCGAGGCCGCGGACTCGTCGCCACGCGCGACATTGCGCGCGGCGAGCTCTTGCTCGTCGCCAAGCCGTTCGCGTCGGGCCTGGCGGATCGGGACCGCACAAAGTTCGTCGTCGGCGCGAACCTGTTTACGGAGACGGTCGACCCGTACGCGACGGCGGACCTCGTCGCGCTCCTCATCGAGCGGCTGTCGGACGACCCGGCCGCTTCGAAGGCGCTCTTCGACCTCCACCCGGGCGATGGGTTCGCAGCGTGGTCCCCAAGCAGCAACGGGGTCGACCAAAGTCGGCTGGAAGCGATCGTGACCTACAACGCGTTCCACACCGAGTCGCTCGCGTCCAAAACCGCCTCGCCCGCGTCCGACGCCCTCGACGCGATCCACGCGCCGTCGACAATCTACCACACCCCGTCGTTCATGAACCACGCCTGTCTAGGCAACGTCTCGTACTCGTTCCTCGCCGACACGCTCTTCCTCCGCGCGCGGTGCGCCATCCCTCCCGGCACGGAGCTCGTCGATTCCTACGTCGACGCCATGGCCGCCCTGCCCACCCGGTCCTCGATCCTCGCCAAGCACAACTTTGTCTGTCACTGCGAGCTCTGCACCGCCGACCGCGTCGACGGGCCGGACCAGCTCGCAACGCGCGAGGCGCTCTCGACCTCGCTCGAGGCCCTCACCGACAAGATCCACGGCCCGTCCCAAGCCGACGCGACGCAGCACGTCGGCTCGATCCTCTCGCTCGTCGCGGCGCTCCAGGCGACGTACGCGCCCTCGCGCGGCGCGCTCCGCCCGGCGCTGTACCGCGCGTTCAGGCTCCTCGCGCAGACGTACGCGCGCATCGGGTGGGCACCGGCGGCGGTCAGGACGGA
>ERZ1463038.484-NODE-484-length-13781-cov-21.231313_pt1 | contig 13781 bp, 20 predicted proteins | sample MGYA00564479_ERZ1463038 | MGnify/ENA primary metagenome ERZ1463038 (study PRJEB39244, sample SAMEA3635134) | Helicobacter pylori | study: EMG produced TPA metagenomics assembly of PRJEB11511 data set (Assembly of a 5300-year-old Helicobacter pylori...
GATCTAACGGGTGACTGGAGTTCAGACGTGTGCTCTTCCGATCTTTGGAAAGGATGGGTGGACGGGAGTGCGCAGGCTGCGGGGCGACGGCGACTGCTTCTACCGAGGTGAGTGGCGCACGACCTTGCGGAGGAGCCAGAATCGGGAGCTGATGGCGGCTTGTGCTCAACGTGCGTTTGTGCAGCATTTGCGTTTGCGTACGTGGAGAGGCTGCTCAAGGAGAGCCCGGCGGCGGCGCAGAGCGCGCTCGACAAGGTGGAGAGCTTGCTGCCGCTCCTCGACCAGGCCAACTTTGCCAAGGACATGTGTGTTTCCTTCTTTCAAGCATCCATATAACCCTTCTCACCCACGTACCGCAGCTACGACGACTTCTACGACCCACTCCGCGTGCTCCTCGTCTCCCTCTCCCCCACCTCAACCTCGCGTCCGACCGCAACCTCGCTACTCACCTCGTTCAACGACCCCGAAACTTCGAACTCGATCGTCGTCTTTCTTCGCCTCGTCACCTCGGCCTACCTTAAAGCGAACGCGGACGACTTCACCCCGTTCCTGTTCGGCCTCGAGGACGACCCAAGGTTCTTCGAGAGTGGCACACCGACTTTGGAGGAGTTCTGCGGGTTCTACGTCGAGGTGAGCTTTTATCACGACTGATCACAAGAGCCAAGAGATGCAGCTGAACTCGATGTTTGCCATCCTTAGGCTGCGAACAAGGAAGCCGACCGCAAGTGTCCACATTGTGAAGCACATGGTCGTAGATCTCGAGCTCAGAGGTTTATGCACCAGCAGACATCCAAATCACGGCCCTCACGCGTGCCCTCGAGGTCGACACGCGCATCGCCTATCTCGACCAGAGCGGCGCGGGACCGTCGGGCTTCGCGAACGAGGGCGGCAAGGTCGATTTCCACGAGTTCCAGTCGGAGAGTGCGGTCAAGCTGGGCTGTGCGCTGCTGTACCGTGAGCACCGCTCTTTCGCCCTGCAGTTCGGGACCACTGCTCATCGCCGCGCCTGCCATTAACAGGTCCCGGACACTACGACTGCTTGTACCGGTGACCTATGAAACGATGTGATGGAAAGGCAAACGAACCCATTCTCGTGTTTCTCGTCACTCCCAGCACCCGCGCCTTCCATTCGGTGGCAAGCGGAGTGCTCGCCCACTCGACCGTCGCTGGGACTGCGAGGCCGTGGAGACGAGCATTTCAAGCGAGCCACATCCAAGCACAGCACAATGTGCGTCAGATCGCTCGTTGTTTGAAGTTCGCTTGCCCCTCGGCCACCCCAAAACGGGCTCGGACGTTCGAGGGTGATGCAACCCGCGAAGCCTCTTCACCTCGAACCACCATGTCCTCGACGACGGTCACTGAAGCTCGTTCGCAGCGCGTTCCTTACGTCCCACCGGAGATCATTGGCGACATCATCAGTCTCGCACTCCCTCCCGTCCAAGCCAGCGTCCCCTTACAACCGCGGTACAACCTCCTCCTCACGTTCTGCCTCGTCGACAAGACCTGGCGCGCGTTCTCCCAGCCCCACTTCTTCACGCACGTCGCGTACACCAACAAAAACGACCGACTCGGTCGACTGGAAGAAGCAGTGCGCAGGAGCGAGGAGCTCGCGGGACTGGCCCGCAGGATCACGCGTGTTGTGCGCCTCGGACAAGCCTTCGAGGGGGAAGCGTTTGGTTCACAAGGTGCCAACAATCTTCGCAGCCTCCGGCGAGTACGGACTCTGCACCCGTACGCTACGACCCTTTGGTTGGAACTGGCCGAATTTGCGATCTGGGAGTCGGACCTCGACAGATTCATGGGTACGCTCACGATACAACCACGAGTGCGGAAAGCTGACTTGCTTCAAGGGCTCACAGCTCTTCACGTTCGGGGATGGTCCGGGCCTCCGGCTTACTTCGCAGGCGTAGAGCCCCTACGATCCCTTGAGCGCCTGACGATCGCCACTGGCAACGGGTACGACTTCGACGACCTATGCCGCGCTCCCAAGTCCACCTTCCCCCGCCTTCGCCACCTCGGGCTCTGTGGCGATTGGAGGCTCGAAGAATCTTTGCCCCCGTTCCCCACTCTCCTCACTTCCTCCATCACGACACTCGTGCTCAAAGCCACTGCGCACGACCTGCAGGATGACGAAGTCTACATCACCTCCCTCTTCCCCAGCCTCGAATGCCTTCACATTGGTAAGGCGGACGACGATTTTTACGATATGGATTTCCTCAACCAGATCGATAACCTCGTCGCGCCGCACCTCAAGCAGTTGACTCTCGAATCGGACTGTGCCACCGACTGCGACATACTTGAGGCTCTTGGGAAGGCACCGCTGGCCAGTCTAGAGTCACTTAACATTCACTACTACTCCGAAGACGAATCGTTGCGCACTGCGAGCGACATCTTGCGGGCAGAGTGTCAGAGTCGCGGGATCGAGCTGGCTGAGAAGTGGTGGAGCACGACTGAGCGGGCAGAGGCGGGGCACTGGTGGTGGGCCTGAACCTTCAACGACAGACCAGGAAATATTTGTGCACGATACGGATGAGGTTTACAGAACACCAGGTCTTGCTTGAGTCTCGCGTTTCACAACGTTCGGTTTCTTTCCGCGTGCGACTCGCGCAGCGAGAACAATGAGCGCCCTCGAGATAGATGAGTGCACTGTGAGATAAAATACTACCAGTACTTGCTTCACCGCTTGAAGCGCCGCAGCCACCCGTGAACGGGCTCGAGCGATGCAACCGCACGCCTCTTGACCTCGAACCACCATGTCCTCCCAGCCAGCGACGGGAGAGGGGGCGAAATTTGGTGGGGTGAGAGCGTTCGAAAACGGTCGGATCTGAGAATCAATAGCACTGTGACAGCTTGCGGAGAGGTTGGGGTGGACGACCCCGTGTCGGGCACGTCAGCGCGTCAGCCGCGACGACTGCGACGGGGAGCGGCTTCACCTGCGGGTGGATGTCGCCTGCCCAGAGGGTAGGCCCCGCGAAGGGTACAACTCTACACACAGAAAACTGTGGCCGGATTGCATCTTGGTGCCATGGCTTCGCTGAGCGTCCGACGCGGCGACATAAGCTCAGTACTCAGTACTCAGTCGAGCCGCGTCGCATCTGTGCTCGCATTTCGTTCGCGCCATGCGACAGTCCAGGTCTTTATTCGGACATCCAAAGAGAATGCATTCACGGCCTGATCTGCAAATCTCAGCTTCTTGTGCCGCCCCGTGGATGGAGGGCACACTCGAGCACTGCCATCGTCAACCCCGGTCGATTGGTGTAGTTGGTTTATCACGTTTGCCTAACACGCAAAAGGTCTGCGGTTCGAGTCCGTGATCGATCAGTACCGGCCCTTGAAGTTCTTGCTTTTTTGGAAACTAGGGACGGGGAAGACGAGCAGAGGCGGTGGATCGGGTGGGGGTCCCGCGCGCGAGTCGTCGTGACCGGTTGTTACTTTTTGGCTCTCTATCTATGAAACTGGGTGACACCGTGTCTGCTTCTCGTGCTCCTCGGAGCCTCACATCGGCGGCACCGATGCGCGTACGCCGTCGTCCGCGAGGGTGCTTGCCCCAGCTGAGATTCCTGTTGTCCTACCCTAGCTTCCCTTTCAGGTCCAATTAAACGGAATCAACCACCAGTTAATCCATTCTACACCACTACTGGCCATCCAGACTCCGCGAACGCGACAAGGTTGATCCCCAAGTGCGGCACCGCGAGCGAGTTCTCGAGGTAGTGATACACCATCACGATCCCGTCCTTGTCGAGCATGATGCCTAAACATAGTGCTTCAGTGACTCTTCTACTATCTTCTCGAGAGCTCAGATCTCACTCTGTCCTCCAGGGCCCGCAATGTTGCCGTGTGAGCCGAGGATCTCGCTCCCGCCACCGTCCATCGCATCGACACCGTCCTGGTCCACGTACGGGCCCGCGATGTTCTCTGATCGGACCACATGCACGTTATCTGTGGGAATACCCGGTGAGTAGACATTCACGGGCTGAACACAACCACCAAACATACAGTTTGGGGAAGTGCCCTGGCAGCAGTTGTCTGAGCATAGGGGACGTCAGCCTCTGAATGGGGTGGTGGGGTCGCAGGCGCCTAACCCCAGCTTGTGAACAGATACCAGTACGGCGCATTGAAGTCTACGGCCGTGGTCAGCAGGGAACATTCAGCACGTGCGGAGTGGCAGCTCACACAGGGATGCGCCCTCGATGGCATTCGCGCCCGCCGTTCTGCTCAGGAGGGGTTTGGTCCGTCAGACTCGGGCGGGGTAAAAATGGCTGACGGAGAAGCATTGGAAACTCACCGCTTGGCGAGGCTCGTGACGACCGATCCGTCGAGCTTGCCGCTCGGAGAGTCCAGTGGCAACAGCTTGATCCCTGCACAGACGGACTTGGGATTCAGCCGAGACGATCCACGTCAGCGGGATCTCGAGAGACAGACCAGACCAGTAACTCCCCGCAGCAAGATACCACTGACTCCCATCCATGACCAAGTAGCTGAGAACCCAACCGGCGCGCAGTGAGCAGGCGAAACGAAACCCCTTCGCAGCAACGGGCCGCATCAAGCACTCACGGATCAATCGCGTTCCAGTCATCCCCCTCATTCGTGGAGACGACCAGTCCCAGATCAGACCAACTCCCGGCAAGGCCAGTCTCGCTTTGCGCCTGTACGAGCGGATCAGCGGTGGGTCCCGCGGGCGCCGAGGAAGGGGAAGCAACGCACGAGGAAGATGCCGCTGATTTGCGATCCGGACTGCGAGGCAGAGTAATACATCCAGTAGTTCCCGGCCGTGTACGTCACATGGGGCGCCCAGAGCGACGCGTTCGTGGAGCCAATGAACCGGTCCGTGTCGCCCGGAGGCGTCGCGAACGCGTCGCCGAGGAACGTCCATGCCTGCGCACTCAGGAATCAGCTCCGCCTCTTCAACCGTACGCATTCTGTAATTTCCCCGCCCCACCTTGCGATCGGGAGAGCTCCAAATCGGGATCCCAAACCCCGTCCGAGTCGTTGCGTCGTTCGCCCACCCGCCCGAGCCGTAGACCAAGTACGTCCCTTCGGGCGACTTGACGATCGAGGGATCGTGGATCCCCGTCGTGTCCCCCGTTAGATCGATCGAGGTGGGGTATCTCATGCGTCGGTGCAGAGGCGATGAGGTGACTGGGAGGGCTGCGACGCGCGTCGTCAAGAGCGTGAGGAACGCGGTGGCGAGGAGCATCGCGTGGTGAAGGTAGGGTGGGAACTAGGTGTATATGTAGAGAAGCTGGACTGACGGAAGAGAGCTGCTTGCGCTCGGACTTTTGCTGAGGCGCCAATGCTCGGCGTCTCAGGGGACGCCGGCGCGCGGACGCGGTCCGGTCGAGTCCCTAACGCTTGCAGGAGGAGCGATGTTTGCTCCTTGCTGCGAGAGGCTCCTAAACTCTATCGAGGCTATTTGAGTCACAGGTGTGTTGGCGGAGGACGGGACAGTCGGCGCTCGCGCTTCCGCACGGCGCAAAGGTGGGGGTGAGTCCCCAGGTTGTCTGCCCAGGGTGCTTCTCTTATGTGTCTAGTCCTCAGGGATTATTTAAAAAACGGGGATTCCAATCCTACTGCAAGCTGGGCCCAGCGAGCCCAGGTGAGCGGGACCAAGGGTGCTCTGGCTCCCCTCTCGCAGGCCAAGGAGGGGCGTCGATGGAGGAGAGCGACCGGGAGAGCTCCTCCGCGAGGTCCGAGAAGCTTTTGGGGAGTCTCTATGGATTTGGTTCACCAATAGAGAGTTGTTTGCACACGGATGCGGGAGGGACGGTCCGATACAGATTCGAGCGAGGGGGGGAACACAACAGGGTAAACGACTTGCCCTGCAACCGAAAGTAAGTAGGTTGATCAGAACACCCTCAATTTTCGCCTGATTGAGCACGAAGGAAGACTCACCACCACACGAACCAAACTCACCAGCGCGACCCCTGGGACCTACAGCACGAACCTGGGGTGCACGCCGACCCTCTCGTACCTCCTCCCTTGGCCCCTCTGCTCCATCTCCCTGAGAATCTCTGCCCTCCTCTTGCGCATCTCGAGCGAGCCAGGCGGACTGGGCCTCCTCAGGACGCCCACGCGCTCCTCCTCGCCCGCACCGAGCGGGTTCGGGTCTCGCATCGCCCTCACGGGCCACATGTCGACCAGGAACGACTCGGCCGGAAAGATGGGAACGCCAGAAGAGGTCGTACGGAGGGTCGAGAACAGGTCCCACGCGTACTCGACAAAGCGCGATTCGGTGAGCCTTCGCGGGCACGGTCAGCGATTCTGGCGGGGACGAAGGAGGGAGGGGGGGGGGACGAACACGTAGCGGAGGTACGAGTGGTGGAGGAGTTCCTCAATCTCGTGGTGGATCGCCTCTTGCCAGTCCTTGAGCCTGCGGTGGAACGCGCGCCAGCGCACCGGGCGCGCGTCGAGGTACGCGAGGACCGAGGAACTGTACCCCGCGTGGGTCGCTGTCAAGGGGTTGCGGAGGATGCGCAGGAGCGCGCACGAGAATAGCTCGGTTGACTCGTGCGTGAGAGAGGTCTTGAGGTCGAGCGTGTTGAGGTGCATCAGTCGCAGCGCGGACGCTAGGTCGACTAGGTCCCGTGATGCGCCCACTCCGCGCCGTTCTGGGGTAGGGGCCGTGAGTCGCTGTTTTGTGAAGAAAAGGGGGGCAAAGGGACGCACCGAGAGTCGCCAGAGTGGCGTTGGCAGCGTTGAGGAACGTCGAGATGACGTCCGCGAGCGCGACCGCGCCCAGTATCGCCCTCTGCAGCTTGCCCTGAAATTTGGTCATCACGCTCTGGACCTCGTCGTCCGATTTCCTCTGGTCGACCGCGTCGCTACTGACGATGCCCCACCTCGTGACCGTCTCGACGAGCTGGCAGTAGTTCATGACGCTGCACCCGACGAGCACGCCGTACCGCACATGGGGCCCGAGGAGGGCCGACTGGCGCGGATCGCGGTCCGGGTGCTCGCGGATGAAGCGCTCGCGGATCGAGCCCGCGAGGCGGAGCACGTGTGCGTAGAGCGTGAGCAGCTCGCGCAGGAAGAGCTCGCATTGGAGGTACTCGCCCACGAGGTGCCCGGTTAGCAGCCGACGCAGGCCGGTGTAGGGTGGGTCCGAGACCTCGTGCGAGTCCATGATCCAGGATCGGAAGTCGCCCGGGTGCGCGCGCGAGAGCAAGGCTGAGGAGGGCGAGGAGAGCGAGGGGCGGGGCGGGATCGAGGAGCTGCATGGATCAGTCAGTATTCAAGGTCGATGTAAAAGACCGGCTAGGCAGGCTCGGCAAGAACGGGACCCACGGAGGCGCAGGCGTGTTGGGACCCCGCGACGGCGCAGGACTCGGCGTCCGACCAGCCGAAGGTGGCCTCCTCGCGCCACTCGCCGTCGCCGTCGTCGGCAGTCTCTGCGGTGTCGGCAGCGGTTTCGGCGGTCCCGCTCCCGCCCCCGACCCTGACCCCGACGGCGGTCTCGCGCCCGCGACCGGCGGCGGCCTCGGGAGATCCCAACTGCGATGTGGGTACCCATTCGGCCGTCCCTCCCTCGCGAGCCTCGCCGACTCGGTCATCTTGAGGATGTGCAGCTCGCCCGGCGGGACGGGCGTCGGGCCCTCCCGCGTGGTCCCTGCGCTCCTTCTGCATCTCGCGCACCTGGTCCTCCGTTCGGATCTTGTTCGGCCACTGCCCCCCCCCCCCTCCTCATCAGCCCTACTTTTCCAAAAGAATTCAAAGAAGCAGAGAGAAGAAGGGACGAACGTAGGTGAGGTTGATTGGATCCCACCAGCGCCAGTCGTCGCCGGGGAGGAACGTCGCGCTCGCGGGGTCCCAGAACGGGTCGCGCGCGTCCGGCGGGGCGTAGACGCGCCCGATCGGGGAGATGTAGGGTTCGCCCGGCTGCCAGGGTTTCGCGCGTCGAGGAGGCCAGGTCGAGGGGGCGCGGGTGAAGCCTGGGCCGGGGGGGTCGGGGAGGCGCGGGTCGGGGCGGAAGGGAGGTCGGGTTGGGGTCCGAGAGGGGGAAGAAGGTCGAACCGGAGCGCGAGTCGTCGAGGGAGGCGGGGTGGGGTACGAGCGGCTGGGCGCAACGGCGGAGGCGGGGGACGCACGCGCGACTGGGCCTGCTCGTGCGGTGCTGCCGAGTGCAACTTTGGGCGAGGCGGGCTCAGTCGCTCGAGATAAAGTACGGCGAGGCTGTATCTCACTTTCTCAGCTTCCTGTCCGTCTCTGATCCAACGCAAACGGACGCACCTGGGCTGCGACCGCCTTCCTGTCGGCCATCAACCGCTCTCTCGCCACGCGACTCGAGTCCATCGACGTGCTCGTCGGTCGTACGGAGGAAGGAGTCGGTACCTGACAGAGAGCGAGGGAGATCAGTTCGTCGATGTCCCGCCGAGCTCGCCGTGAACGCTCTCACCTTGGTCGAGGGCGAGCTGGGTCGAGCCGCTACTGGTGGTGCTGGTCGGCCTGGGCGGATCGGAATCGGTCGAAGCTGGGCGATTAGTCGGTCCGAGAGACGCTGAGTACGCAAGGTGGGGATGTGCGCAAGAGGAGAAACGCACGAGTGGGGGCCAAGGCGGCTGGGACATGGCCGTCTCGGGTTCTGGTTGCTGCCCGCGCACACGAGGTCGGTTCCGTGGGCCCAGTTGAGAGCTGAGCAGAGTGAGTGGTCGAGGGAGAGAGAGGGCTACTGCGCCCACGAGGCTCGACTCGCGCGTGCGCCCCGCAGTCGGCTCCGCGGACGTCGGCACAAGCCCGCCGCCCGGCGGGCTGTGGCGCGCGTCCATCCTTCTCGTCGCTCTTGCTGATCTGCGTCCCCGATGCTGCTTTCAGCATCGCATAGATGACGATCGAATGTGATTGCCCTCGCGCCGTGTGACGGTCGGTTCGAGTTTCACCGAGCCCTCCATCCGTGTTCAATCTGATCCCGTGTTTCCTTTTTTTTTTCTTCTTCGTATACAACCACATGGGGACTACCAGACAGTGGTGCCAGGGTGTGCACCAACCCCACGCGCCAATGTGTGGTCGGGTGCGACGTCGGGACCTGGAGCGACGAGGAAGTACAGACCAGTTTGAACAGCGAAGTCAAATCGGGACAAATCACTTTGGCAGCTCAAGGTAGGCTAGAATGCCCAGATCGGCGTCTTGACACAAGGGCTCGGTGTACTTCTTCTTTAGCAGGAGTGGGATGAGTGTATGTTGCAGCGGTCGTAGGCGATGAATCAAATATCTTTCAAGCTCCCACTACAGCTATTCGAGCGCTCCTTTCGCATCCCTCACACCTATCCATCCGTGCAGAAGTCCATGCAGTAGTGGCGCTGAGGGTGGAGGGTCCAGTACACACAAGCTGGTTCATTTCTGTATGGCTTTTCCGCCTCCCATTTCGTCACCATCTTGAGCGCTGTGACACCGGGTTTATATGTTTGGCCCAAGAGAAGCACAGATGGCTGCAGGTGTTGGGCCAGAAAACAGTCGATGGCTTTCAGGAACATCTGACGTACGTCTTCGCCGCATCTTGGGCGGGTCGGACGTCGCAGTCTGGCCGGCACGCGCTGTTGGCCTCGCATGTTTCCCCTGCCAGTATCTCCAATTTTCAGTGAAATCTCTTGATAGAACACTGCTGAGCCTGTGACAGTACATAGACGACAACAATACAACAATACGCGCAGTGGTCGCCGCGGAATCACGCCCTCGTTCGTTGAGCCAGGTCAGGTTCGCCTCCCACCGAGCCGATCCCATCTATGAATGCAGCCCGCATTGCGACTGAAAATATCGTACACAGGACCACTGGAACGTCTCTCGGAGTCCTGGGGGTGGTGGGGTGGCCGGCGCTGGGTGCAGCTCGGCCACGATTCGCTGTACCTACCGGGTTGTAGGTTGGCTTACCTCGTCCCATTCATCATCCGAGGGTCTCTTGGCCTAGTGGCTAAGGCGTCAGACTTCGAATCTGAAGATCGCGCGTTCGACCCGCGCAGGGATCTGAACTTATCTTTTTGCCGGGACGGCCGAAGCCCTGGCATCAATCTTTGTGCGTGTTCCACCAAGTTCCAGCTGTTCAGCTCACTTTCATACATTCACGCGGCACCCCCCGGCCCCGGCGACGTCAACTCCCGTACCTGCACTTGGGCCCGCAGGCTGCTTTAAAGGTTACGCGCGATCCTGTGACCCCCCTGGGACCGGAGTCAGCGATGAACTACAAAGCCCACTATTTGTAGTTGTATACACGCCTCTTGCGGAGTGTCAGCATATTTGGCCAGAGTCTATCGGTGCGCATGCGCGCTTCAGCGCTGAGCGCGCGCTGCGGTGCTCGCTGGTGGAGCACAGAGTGAGCATGCGCCGCGCTCGTGCGAGTCCCCCCTCGCTCGCTCGGATTCTGGATAGCCGAATGGCAGCATCTCCTTATACACTGGCCTCAGCTTGGCTCTGGGTGGGTAAAAGACGTACGGGAAGGGGTGGGCTCGGGGTGGTCATTTGGGGTGCAAGGAAGCCCTCCCTTGCCCGGGTCGCTTGGGTCGGGGAAGTACAAGTATGCGCTTGATCGCTGGTAATCAGACGTCATGGTATCTAATGCAGCAGTGATCCCCACTGAGGGACGGGAGTGCGCCGCGGACCTTTCCCTCCTCCCCACCGTCGGATCCACCAGCTACAAACACGAGAAGGGATTCAAGATGCACGGCGGGGCATACAACATCCAGGAGACCAAGGAGGTTGGCGGGGCTATCCTTGTGACCGAGCGAGATCGACCGCAGGCTTGATGCGGAGCCAAAGACGAGGGACGAAAGGAGTGCCACCGTCTCGGGGTTCGTGAGTCTGAAGAGCTCGAGTGATTTGAGGCGGAGGGGAAGGGGTGCGATTTTGTGCTGGTGCCATGGAGCCTCCGTCGAGCTCGCTGGCCGACGGCGAGGGAGAGCACCGCGCGGCGGCGGTGGGATTGGAAGGGACCTTGCTTCGCTCTCCATTCTGAAGTATTCGATCTTCGGAGTAGCTCGAAGCAGCCTGGAGAGTCTGTCAGCCGATATACTAGCCCGCCAGTCAACTGGATGACCCACCTTGCGACGGCACCAAGTCGGAACGCGCCACCGACTGGGTTGGCGATGGTCAACGACCTAAGATTATGAAGTCGCGAGCATACTTCGACAATTTTGACCCCCAGAGGGTCCAACCTCGAGTCCGCGACACTCCAGATCGTCGCGAGGTAAAGGCGCAGGTCGACCAGGTCAGGCAACTCCCGCAGGAGGGCGGCGACAGCGGCAGACCCTTCGTGGTCGCGCGGCTCACTTTTTATCCTGACGACGAGGGTGGTAACCACTGGCGCGGGTCGATCTGGGTGTGCGCGGCGGCGCGCGAGCATGGCCGCCGCCGAGCGCGCTTGCGACATCCCGTCGACCGCGAGCGACTTGCTTGCGACGTGAAACCACAGGCGGCTGACGAGGTTGTATGTATTGAAAGATTCGAAGGACGAAGTTCGGCCATCGAGGGTCAGAATCATGGAGAGCAGCTCCGGGGGCAGGCGGTCCATCGTGCCGGAGCGTTGATCCGTGCGTGGGTCGCGTGAAGAGAGATCCTTTGGATAGAGAATGGTCCCAAGCATCGAGTGGATTTGAGTGGAATTCCCAAAAGCCAGTTCCTGACTCGAGCTGCCAACCGTGACTCGAGGCGAGACAGGGGAGTGGCGAAGCGTTGCAACATCCGCAGTAGGCAAGCACACATCTAGATTCAGACAGAAATTCTTCGGTATATGCATAGCAAAGAAAAGTACACACGTGATTCCTTCCGCCGCACTCAGTGCTTTCCGTTCGAGTGCGCCGCCGCCGCACCCGATCCCTGGATTCCCTGTCCGCCCTCGACAAAGCGACTCTTAAGTCCCTTGTTGCCCTTAATCGCGTTCCCCTTGGCAATAGGCGATAGGCCAAACGTGGCGAGGTGAGCGTTGACCTCGTCGAGGCGCTCGATAAACTCCGACTCCAGCGGGTCCCACATCTTGGCTGAAGGTGAAATGGGTCAGGTTACCTGAGTGAGGGGGAGGTCGCAGAAAGAAAAAAAAAAGGGGGGCGCACGCTCGTGGTAGTGCTGTGAGAGGTAGGTTAGCAAAGACTTGGTGGAAACTGTGGTGTGTTGCTCACGATCGTTCCCGCCCCAGTGACGGCCCAGTCGGTGAGGGTGAACCCACGCTGCACAGGATGATAAGTCAACACGCCTGGCCAATCTGACATCAGCCAAGTAAGTACGCACAGATGACTCGAACATGATCGCGATCGTGTCGGCCGAGATCCACTGGGCACCGTCCTGCTTGATTTCTGATGCGGCCTTGAAGGTCTGATGGGATCAAAGGGTCAGAGATTGATACTCAAGCGTAAAGCGCGGAACCTTACCTCAAAGTCAACACCGTGGGGCACGTGGCCGCACTCGTAACTGGCTCCGCCGGGGAGGAAGTCGTCCGAGCGTCCCTCGTAACCACCGAGAACCAGTCCCCTGTCGACGAGGCAGATGAGCGACTGATATGCAGATACTTCCACAAAAAAATAAGGACTTACATGAACTCGGAAGCAGCGTTGCGGTGGAAGTACGGAGGCCGGAAAGTGTGCGAGGCGACATCCCAGCGCGGGCTGAAGATGAGGAAGTCTGCGAGCGGCGTTCCAATCTCTTGAGAATCGACCGTAAGCACACAGACTGGAAGGCACGCGGCATCAGCTCCTGCTGAAAACGATGTGAACGAGAGACGCACAGATGGATGGATCTATGTGGTCGACCGAGACGCTCCCAACGTTGACGAACTTGAACATGTCGTACTTGTACGGAACATCTGGGCGCACGTATTTGTACTTGTTAGCAACTGCGCCTGTGTGGCGGCTGGCTAGCACCCACAGTTTCCGTGCCAAGCGACGACATCGAACGGCGAGTGCTCCTGCGAGCATGACCATGTCGTGCCCATGAGCTTATAGACAATCTCCCAGCCACTCTGGTCAACTTCAAAGCTGGCCACCGGGTGCTCGAAGTCGCGGGCTGTCGCGTTGCGGAAATCAGGCTTGCAGGCTCGGGCAACGAAGGTCGGTTCCACTCACGGTTCGCGAGCCCGTTCGCACCAAGCGGGCCAAGTTCCGGGAGTTTGTAGTGCGCACCATATACCTAGAGAGTTCGAGTCAGCTCAAGTCCTGCGTGTGCGACGGGAACGAACGTGCCTCCTGGATGTAGCCGCGCGACGGGCCGTCCGGAAGCTTGACCTTGAATCGGAGACCACGCTGAATGACACAGATCTCTCCAGGCTTGACCATTAGGTGGCCCAACTCTGTCTGAATGTCCAGACGCTGTAAATTGGACGAAGCGGGTGAGCCGAACGCACTCGGAGAGATTCAGGACCGCGAGGAACGCACTCCTTGCTGGGGAACGATCAGCATGTCGCCGCTGTTGATTTCATCAGTACGAAAAAGTTGGGGATACGGCGAAGGTAAGCTCACTCGTTGTTGATGTACGCGCGCTGAACCATGTCCGTGTTGCAAAGGTACATGTGGATTGCGAGGCCGGACTTGAGGGATGGCTCTCCTGTACCAGCGAGAGTCTTGAGCCCATCAACGAAGTCGACCTTGTTGTCGGCGGACGGAATGGCGAACGGGCGCCAGGCGACCTGCGTCGGACTCACGTGAACCTTGGGGTTCATCGGGAGGAAGTTGGACTCCATCTGATCGAATTTGTGTTCAGGACGATCTTATTGTACCCAAAAGCCACGACAAACGCACGTCGGGGTTGTCCTGCATGCGCGAGATCGGAAGAGCACACGTCTGAACTCCAGTCACCCGTTAGATCTCGTA
>ERZ1463038.485-NODE-485-length-13780-cov-17.710965_pt1 | contig 13780 bp, 16 predicted proteins | sample MGYA00564479_ERZ1463038 | MGnify/ENA primary metagenome ERZ1463038 (study PRJEB39244, sample SAMEA3635134) | Helicobacter pylori | study: EMG produced TPA metagenomics assembly of PRJEB11511 data set (Assembly of a 5300-year-old Helicobacter pylori...
CGCCCGAACCCGCGTACGACTCCGACTCTCCGCGTCCAAATCGCGCGCCAATTGGTGGCACGCGCGCCCCTCGAAGAATTCTGCCGCGCTCGCACGGCCGGACCGCGGGGTGCTGCTGGGGACGGGTCTCACGACCAATCTCGTGCGGAGAGATTGGCGTCGGTGGGGGCTCTGCGGGCGGGCGTAGGACGTCGAACGAGACGAGCAGACGAGACCAGGCCCCATCTGTGCCCGGGGACCAGTCGTGCTGACGCGCACCGCCGCCGCTCGTCCACAGCTCCACCATGGCTGAGCAGATTGAGAAGTCGTTCCAGAAGCAGCCCCTCTTCCACAACGCCAAGTTCGCGACCACCTCCAAGAAGGTCGCCGGACGGGAGCGTCGGTGGTACAAGGATGTCGGACTCGGGTTCAAGGTGCGTTGCACTGGTCGAGCGGCTGGGGCAGGAGGACCTCCGGTTGCAGGGGGAGACTATGCTCGCAGCGGCGCAAGTGCTGACGGGACCCGTTCGCTCGCTGCAGACCCCGAAGGAGGCCATCACCGGCACCTACATCGACAAGAAGTGCCCCTTCACCGGAGAGGTCTCCATCCGTGGCCGCATCCTCACCGGCAAGGTCGTCTCCGCCAAGATGCTCCGCACCGTTGTCATCCGCCGCGAATGTGAGCTGCGCCGGCAGGCTGAGCGCGCGACACGACGACTGACGATTCTCGCCCGCAGACCTTCACTACGTTCCCAAGTACAACCGTTACGAGAAGAGGTAAGGCTCGCTTTGCTGGACGGGGTGCGCGCACGGGCAGCGCTGGGCTGGGACGCTGCAGAGGGCTGGGAGGCGAAGAAGGACGCGCGCAGCCGAAGGCAAGTGCTGACGCTACGCTGCTCGCCCCCAGGCACAAGAACCTTGCCGCCCACTGCTCGCCGGCTTTCCGTGTTGAGGTCGGAGACAACGTGACCGTTGGCCAGTGCCGTCCCCTTTCCAAGACCGTCCGGTGCGTTTCTCCGTTTGCGCGTCGACAAGCTCGGCGCGGGGGCTGACGTTCCTACGCCGCTCCAGCTTCAACGTCCTCCGTGTTAGCAAGGCCAAGACCAAGGAGTTCACCAAGTTCTAAGGGATGAACTGGGTGGTGGGGACGCTGTAGTCGGGAGTGAGAGCTCGGCAGGTGCAACCATGCTTCTGTCGTGACATATGCACCGTGTCGTTGAACAGAAGGACAGCATGAGGTGGCACCGAGGAATTGGGCCGAGCGGAGCACTCGGGGGAGTCGTGCGCACGAAGGTCCGCCAGGAAGTCCAAAACGCACTGCGAGGCATGGTGGACGGAGTCTCTTGTTACACCTATCGAGCAAACTCCCCGCATCTCCCCCAGCGCTTCGTATGCCTCCGTCTCCCGCTAGTCGCCAGCGGCCCGCAAGCGGTCGACGCGCCGCGCCGCGAAGTCGACTGCTCGCTGCAGTCCCCCAGATCAGTGCGCCTGGCGAAAATCCGCGTCCTGTCCTGTGCGAGCGTATTTCGGTCTACCCCGTCGCGAACTGGGTCGTGCCGTCGCCGGTTGGGGACGATCACTCGCTGCTCCGCGAGTCTGGTCAAGCAGCGGGTGAAGGGGAGTGGGAGCGGCCCGTCCAAGACGGAGATGTCGTAGACTGAGGTTTCAGAAACGTCGAGGTCCGAATTCGTCAATAGCGTTTTCGAGATGTCGTCCTAGGCTGAGTTGAGGTCACATATGCATCGGAGCCTTTCAAGAGAGGGTGCGTCGAACGCCCGTCGGCCGAGTCGATGGCTGAGAAGCGAGTCGAGAGTAAGTTGGAGTGCACGTGTCGTGGCGTGTAGTAGATGGAGAAAATGAAGGAAGGGAAACGACGAGAGGTTCAACTGGGGTGCGCACCCGTTCGGCGCCCAGCCTCGCCAGTGGACGCCGCTCACAGTGTACACACGAGTCGGTATGGCCGTCTGAGCAAGGTGAAAGGGTGCTTCCTGATTCAACTTTGACAAGTGTGGACGGAACCAAGACCTCGCAAGCTCGACGCGTTGAATGTTGTCCATCGCCATCCGCAGTCGCCCACTCGCTCAAGGCCGACCTGGACCCCGCCGCTCTTGGTCCGCCACAACCCTCACACCACTCGACACCCAATCACACCCGACTCGAATGGACGACTTCTTCTCGCCCAGTGAGCCCACGGCCAGCACGGACGCCGACGACTTCCTGCGCCGCGAGCGCGAGGCGCTCGGCGACTCGTTCAGCGCGCCCACCGGGGGCTCGAACGGCGGCGTGCACGACTTTGAGGCGTCGGCGTCTGCGTTCCCGGACCTCGACGACGAGGACGGCCTCGGCGGGTTCGTCTCGTCCGCGCCGCCAGCAGCTGCCGCCGCACCCGCGTTCGGCGCGCAGGTGTCCGTCACGGGCACGAACGAGTTCGCCGCGTTCGAGAACGACTACCCGGAGCTCGACGAGACGCCCGCGCCGGCTGCTCTGGTGCGTGCGCCCGCGCGAGCTGGACGCCCCGGGCGCGAGACCCGCGTGCGTGGAAGCTGACGCTCGCGCCCCAGCAGAACAATGGCTTTGGAGGCTCGCCGGCGTACCAGCAGCCGCCGTCGATGTTCCAGGGAACACCTGCACCGGTCGAGGAGGAGTCAGAGTTCATCCGGTACGTCGGGCGGGCCTGACGCGGGTCGTGGGCGAGCGGGAGCGTCGCATGGACCGCGTGTGGCGGGCGTGGGGGACTGGGCATCACGGGACGGTCAAGCTATGCGTTGCTGACCTGTTATATCATGCTGGGTACCGACAGGTCATGGAAGGTGAAGCAGGCCGACGAGATTGCGGCGCGCGAGGCGGAGAGCAGCCGCAAGAAGGAGGAGACGATCGTCAAGGCGCAGAACGCGATCGACAACTTCTACAAGGAGTACAACGCGAAGAAGGAGAAGAACATCTCAAAGAACAAGTGCGTCGCGGGACTTGCATGCGCCAAGTGGGGCTGCCCGAGTGCTGACTGCGCGCTGGTGTTGTGCGTCCGACAGGGAGGAAGAGGCCGCGTTCAACGAGACCCGAACGGACGCACTCGCCAAGGGGACCACGTGGGAGCGCATTTGCTCAATGGTCGAACTGCAGGACTCGCGGTCCAAGACGAGCACCAAGAGCAAGCAGGACCTCGCCCGGTTCAAGGAGATCCTGCTCGCGTTGAAGAGTGCGTCTTGCGTCTATGTTCTAATCCTGAGCGTGTACTGACCCTGAATGCTCGATTAGGGGAGGGAGAGTCGGCACCTGGTGCTGCTGGCTTCTAGACGGGAGGTTGCGAACGCGGGCCGAGGCTGCGACGGAGACTTGTGAACAAAATGGACTGGTTCTTCTTCTTCTTACTCGATCTGTGTACTCTTCCGTGTGCTAAAGGACGCTCAGCTGAAGATGATGCTACTTCCGCGAGTCGTGAGTTAAACCCGGCCGAGCGAGGCTGAGCCGCAACTCGCGCGCAGCTGCTGTACCATCAACCCTCACGCGCCTCGCCCACCTACCTTCCCCAGCATGAACAAGATCCTTTTCGTCACCGGCAACGCAGGCAAGCTCCGCGAGGTGGCCGCGATCCTCACCTCGAGCTCGCCGGGCGCATTCGAGCTCGTCTCGCAGGACGTCGACATGTCCGAGATCCAGGGCACGACGCAGGAGGTCGCCGCCGCCAAGGTCAAGGCCGCCGCCCAGGTCATCCAGGGTCCCTGCATCACCGAGGTGCGCCCCGATGAGCTCGAGCGCGCGCAGCGGGGGCTGAGCTTCTTTGCAGGACACGGCGCTCGCATTCACCGCGCTCGGGGGCCTTCCCGGGCCTTACATCAGGGCGTTCATGAAGAACCTTGGACACGACGGCACGTGCCCAGCTGGAACGGTCGCGCGGGAGGCGGCTGACGCTGGTTGCGCTCACAGGGCTCAACAGGATGCTCACCGGCTTCGAGAGCAAGGAGGCGACCGCGATCTGCACGTTCGCGTACTGCGCCGGTCCGGACGCCGAGCCAATCCTGTTCGAGGGCCGCACCGAGGGCCGCATCGTGCCCGCGCGTGGGCCGACGCACTTTGGCTGGGACCCCATCTTCGAGGTTGAGGACACGGGCAAGACGTGAGCTCGTTCGGCTTGGATGATAAGGGAACTTTAAGAGGAAAGAGGAAAGTGGAGCTGATTGCTTGGGAGCAGGTACGCGGAGATGGATGGGCAGCAGAAGAACGCGCTGAGCCACAGGTATCGCGCGCTCGACAAGCTCCGGACGTACCTCCTTGCCCAGCAGAAGTAGGGAGGACCTGCCGGCTGTGATATATAGACGCCTTATCAGATCTGGTGAAGTTCTGTATCTGCTCCCATCACAAACTCAAGCCGAGCTGGGCCAGTCGACCCCACCTCGTGCGACGTAGGGCATGTCAAGGACGGCTCTATTCCTTCTGTGAACCATGCTCAAATCTTGGACGTCGTCGGACGCGAGGTGTCCACCTTTACGTGCGTCCCTAGGGCGAGGAGCCTGCCTGTTCCCCTGAAAACGCGGTTCGATGTCAGTGTGTCGAGGTTGCGAAGGTCGAAGGGAGGGTCTCGCGCACGCTTCCTCAACTCTTGCCTCCACTGTGGCAGTACTCTTTCCCTTCTGAATGACAGTGGAAACAACCTGTACGTCCATCCCGTCCTGAGCGACGAGTTTTATTGAGTAAACGCGTTCCTTCGCAGCTGCGTAGAATCACGACGTACTGGCGCCGCCGCAAGGTAGTAGACATTGACTGAGGGAACAGATAGTTCCAGTAGGTGATGCAATTAGCGTGGACGAGCTCCTCACTGTTTGATGAGACCCCCGAGGTGATCCAGGTATCGGGGCCGGAAAGTGCCAGGACGGGCATGGACGAGCAGACCTGCCCGACGCAACACGTTCAGCTCGCGCACCGGAATTCCGACCCTCGAAATCTCACATCAATCAGCCAAGCTATGTATCCACCTGGAATCTAACGCGATCAGCACTCGTCCTCCCCAGAACCGGTTGAAGCTCACCGTGCGCATTGCCTTTGGACACGACCAGCGTGAGTACAGGAGCGTTCAATAAGACGATTCGCGGACTTACCGGAGAGGTTGCAGCAGCTCTCGTCGATCGTGACCTTGATGGTGACCTTAGCCTTCCCGTCCTTGCCACAGATCTACGTCCCAAACACGCATCAGCTCCGCGCCCGGCCACGCAGTCAGCAAGAAGCCCGCACCGTGTCTTCTACCCCGTGAAGCCGCACTCCCTCGAGCTCCACGTCCCCGAGCACCAACTTGTCCGCCTGGCGCGCTCCAAAGCCGACGTCGCCCTGTCGGGTCAAGATGCGAGACACACGGTCGCGGACGCGTCGGAGAACCTCTGCCTGGTCGGACATCAGAGTAATGGGTGAAGTTGGTGAGATTAGGTCTGCGGGATGAGTGCTGCTGGAGGAAGGAAGGCGGCGCGAGCGGCAGCTGGAACGCAGGCAGAGTGCCGGCGATCAACCGCGCCCGGCCCGGAGTCGCCGTCCGCACCAGCGTGATGCTTCAGAGCAAGAATGGGACTCGAGAAAGTATCACACACTTAAGTGAGTTTGAACAAGTTCTTCAGCCCGGTATCGGTGCCGGTGCCCGCTCGCAAGCTCCGCCAACTCTCAACTGTCGCGAAGGCGAGATGCCAGAACGCCGGCATCGCGTTGCATCTTATGTGGTTCATATCTATCCACATCCTCAGAGCTTTGATCTACGTGATGTGTCCACTTTCGTGTGCAGGCCTAACGCCATGAGCTTCCCTGTTGCGCTGCGAAGGTCCCCAGTCAGCGACGAGGTCCACTCGCGAAGTGGACGAAGACGCACGCTTCTTCGACACGCGCTTCGATCGTTGCCGTGTTCCTGCCTTTCTGTACGACTGTGCAGACGACCTGAATCTTGGTGCCACACTGCAAATGTGGAGGGCCGCGTCAGCCGGAAGTCCGAGACTTGGTGGGCGAGTCGACTGACGGGGATGCCGTTCAGGTAGTACACGTTGACTTCAGAATTGAGTGGTCAGTCAGTTAGCTTGACATACCACCATATGGTCGAAACTCTCACTGTTGGAAGAGACTCCAGCTGTCAACCAGGAATCCGGCGTGTTCAAGGCGAGAAGGGGCATTGATGTGGTCATCTTCACAATCCATATTCTTCAGCCGCTTTCGAGACATCCTTGGTTGAAGAAACCTACATCAACCAGCCACGCGATAAAGCCGCCATGCGCGTTGCCTGCAATGGTGAAAGCCGTCAGCTCCCTGGATTTGAGAACGCGACTCGGAAAGCTTACCACTGATGTTACAGCACTCCTCGTCTATCGTCATACTGAGCGTGACTTTGGCCTTCGCATCCCTCCCGCATGTCTGAAAGCCGGCGCGATCAGCGCGCGCCTTCGGCCGCCCAGTTGGAGCTCACTGTGTCGTCCCCCGTACCCAGTGCCATCACACCATCCAAATCAATCTCTCCCACCGTGAGCTGGGCCATCTGCTGTCTCCCGTACCCGCTCGTGACCAGCACGTCGATGAAGGCGCCGATGCGGCGCCGTGCGCGGGCGACAACCTCTGATTCCTTCTGTCCAGCCATGGTGGAAGGTTTGCGTCGAAGAGGAGCAACCGAGTGGACGAGAAGTGAAGGGAGAGTGCAGGCCGTCAGAGGACCGGGACCGGCGACCTCCTACCCGCCGCCCCACTTGGCTGCGGGCGACCCAGCATCGAAAGGCGCTCATCGCAGCTCATTATTTACAATTTTACTCAGTCGTTGATCGTCTTAGGCTATGTAGGTGTTTCCGTTCCAGCAGCAGCTCTACGGGTCCGTTTGCATGAAACCCGCACCTGTGGAGGCGCTGCGAAGGACGACAGGAATCCGCCCCGGATCCCGCTTCCCAACCTCGAACACCATGCCACCTTGTCCCTCCTCTAGCCTCAGCGTCGATTCTCGATCTCCCTTCTTGCACTGGAAGGTGGCGTGGCTTCCTGCGCTCGTTGCGATGTGTGTAAAGCCTTCGTCCGCACAATCAGCTACCAGCGAAGGGTCCTTGTCTGCGAGCAATCCATAGCACTCACGAACACCATCGGCGTGGAACTCTCCACTGTGCGAAAGATCCATGGTGGGGAGATACCCCGTAATGTAAGCGACGTACACGAGGTGGCCGCGTTCGAGCTCTGCGACGATGAGCGAGCAGTGAGTTGACCATAGAAAGGACAAGCGTGGTCAAGGAGCAATCACGAGACTCGAGAGAGTTCAAGGTCCTGGCGTGACCGTCCTTTGCCTGAAGCTCCGTCAGAAGGTCTCGCGCTTCGGTCGAGGTCACCTTCAGCGACATGTCTGCGAAGGTGCTGGGTTAGCTTGGGCGGGGTCTCCAACCGACCTCGCCTTCCGCGTACGTGAGTCGAGTATGATGTGAAGTAGGAAAGGTTGACGATGGCGAAAAAGAGCGTCCCTAAGTCCGCTCCGGACTGGCGGACTCGTTGGCAGTGCCGCTGGGTACAAGCCTAAACACGCGCGTCCCTGATGCTTCTTCAGCTCGCTCGTAAAGCTGCAGCCCTTGGATCTCGCTGTTAGAGCTAGTCAGGCTGTCAGTCCGCGTGAAGATGGGTTGCGCTGGCGCACCGAGCCCGGTTCTTGGCAACAGCGATGGTGACAAGCAGGGTTAAATGGCAACAGGTGCGGGGTTCTAGCAAGAAAACAAGCGAGTGGAGAGGGAGAGGGCGAGAGATGTGCGAGGAATTTTAGATGGACAAGGCGGCCAGTCGTTCGTCGAGCGTTTGACAACCGTTGATGTTGCGGAGCGGGGCTGTGGCGGGTAAGTTACCTGCGCGGAACCAAGTGTTAGTAGCATCCTTGTTTCTTTGGCATGCTTGGACCGACCTGATGCACATGCTGACGTCTTCTCGACCACATCGAGCGCCTCGCGCAGGTCGCCGACGGGGTCGTCCCAGAAGTCCTCGTTCTCCTTGCCGTTGTTGATCTGGCGTGCGACCTCGCCCGCGTCGGGGAAGACACTGGGGCTGAAGATGGCGGTGACCCACGCGGCGGCCTTGCGCTCGCCATGCGACTCGAGTGAGACGGCGCCGAGGTACGCCTCGAAAAGGTCCGCTACCTCCTTCTGGTCGAGATGATGAAGCGCTCGCGCTGGTCGTACGAGGGTGTGGAAGTTGTAGTGCCAGGCCAAGTAGGAAAGCGTCGTATTGCGAACGAGGAGGGAGCGAAGGTACTGCAAGCGTCAAGGCGTCAAATTCAAGTGGTGTGTCAAGTCTTCGAACGAAGTTTGCGCACGGTCAGGTCGCCGTTGCGGAGATGGGGGAAGCTCTTGTGCAGTATGCGCGCGACGAGGTGTCCGAGGAGGGCGTCGCCCAGGAAGTCTAGTGGTCGGTATGTGTCGCTGATGACGGTGACTGTGGTCGAAGGTTTCTGGGGGCCAAAGATCTGGTCGTGTCGCGAATCGCTGATCTTCGGAAGTGGCGGAAGGGCGCCAGGATGGATGCGGAGAGGAGTCCTGCGCCAATGGCGGGGGAAGGCGCTGCAGCTCTGCAAGGCACATTGTCAGCCAGTATACCAGTCTGAATCAACAGCAAGCGCACTGTTTGAAGATGTGACGGGGAATTGCGAGGGGAAGGGGCGGCGAGGACGACGACCGCCTTCTCGCGAGGTGGCTTAGAGCGCAGGTCCTGTGGCACGCAATGGGATGAGAACACGATCAGGGTGGAACAGATAGTACCCACGAGTGTGACTCTGATCACATAACCTGCCTCGCGCAGGTGGACGATCCAGTCCGGATGCTTCTGGTCCGAGGGCCAGCTCCGCACGAGGTCCTTGTCGTCGAGCTTTAGGAAGCTGCGGATATCTTTGAGCGCCGGGTAAACTGCAGCGACGAGGTCTCCAGCGATGTAGATGTCTCTCAAGATGGCCAGGGTGTCGAAGAGCAGTCGTCGCAGCTCGTCGGGGTCTGCGCGACGCGGGTAGTCGTAGTTCTCCGACTGAGCGCGCAGGCCGGTGAGCGCGTGGCCGCAGGCGAGCAGATGAAGCAAGCTTACGACAAACTCGCGAGCTCTGCGCTCGGTGACGCTCCACGCTTCGTCGCTTGGTGTCGTCCTGGAGATGTCCTGCTCCAGAGACCTTCAAGTCAGAGGTGCCCACTGACAGCACTCCGCGGGGCGCTCCAAAGTCTGAGATCATACCAGATGTGTTCCAAGAACGTATGCCGCCTCTTCCAAGCGAACGATCCACTGCGATCGAGGCGTCAGCCTCATGCTCCCCCACCTGCACCTGCGTCGGCCTCACCTCGTCCCTCTCACCATTGTAGAAGACGCCCGCCAAGGTCTCTTCCTTCCGTAGATCCGTCTTCAAGAACTTCCGGAGCCTCGCCGCACATCGCTCGAGTGCGCCGTCGTCGTCCGCGCGCGCACCGAGGTCGCTTAACACGGCTTCCGATCGCTCTACCACCGCACGCAGATGGGCGTCTTTGGGTGCGGGAGAGTCAGATGAGCTCCACCTGTCCAAGAAGGTCGAGGCCAGCTCGTGGCAGCTGCGTGCGCCGCTCGCCATGTCGCGCGGCAGGGGCGGTTTTTGAGGTGGCCGCTCGTTGAGCTCGAGGGGACGGGGAGGCGAGACCACGGCCGACGGGATTTGTGTGAAATGATCGACTGAAGTGCTGCTGTCGGAGCTAGTCGAAGTTGGTGGCGCAGGAAGGCAAGTCAAGGTGGGGCGCCGCTCTGATTGGCTCAGAATCCGCAGCGTGACTTGGTCTCCGCCGGTCGCGTCGTTGGTTACTTTCATGCTTTTGGAGGTGCACGTCTGTGCAATTCAAGCAGTCGTTCGTTGCTGCAGTCCCACCAACGTGCTGCCCCCCTCGCCTCCGTCATGCTCTGCTGGAACGTCCAGTTGGCGCGAACACGCCGCCGCGCGCCAGACGTCGTCTCATCGCATGTGAAGGTCTTCAACAGAGTTTATGCACTGTAGCTCATCCACTGTGAACAGGGCCTAACTATGTATCGCAGTTGGCGCCAACCGGTTGGCGGCGGATGGCAGTGCCCGGGCCGCGAGATGGTGCGCGTCGCAACGGCATCGACGACTCGCACGTCTGGTCAATGCTGGCTGTCATGTCGTGACTCGAAGATATGTCCCATGAAAGAGTGCCGGTGAGGGACGTCAGCGCGTCTGACTCAATTAGGGTGCTGCGCCCTGCGCCACTCGCGCTGCGTATTTAACGAGCCTCGAGCTTTCCGCTCCTTTTCTCTCTCTTCCACCAGTCACATCATCATGAGTGCCACTGTCGACCTCAAGCTCTCGCTCAACGGTGTTACCCGCCGCGTCCCACTCCCCGTCTCGCCGGCACCCACCTGGTCCGCGCTCCAGTCGCTCATCCTCGAGCGCTTCGAGCTCGCGACCGACTCGTCGATTAAGCTCTCGTTCATCGACGACGACGGCGACAACATCACCCTCAGCTCGGACGCTGAGCTCGTGGAGATGTGGACGGCCCCTGACGCCACCGGCGACGAGTTCAAGTTCGTCGTCGTCGTCAAGAACGCCACCGAGTCGGCGGCAACCGAGCAGCTGATCGAGGAGGTGCAGAGGAAGCTCGCCGAGGACCCATCGTTCGGGCGCCAGCTCATGCACGCCGTCCGCGACGCTCGCCACGGTCGGCGCCAGGAGCGCGGCTTCCACCCTCACGCGCACGGAGGTCGGAGAGGTCGGGGAGGAGGACACGGTGGCCGTCACGGATCGCATGGATACGGCCACCACGCGTGGGAGATGCGCGACGTCACCGACACTGAGAAATCTTCGTCGAGCGACGACGACGACGACGACGAGCCGAAGGAGCCCGAGGCGCCGACAGACCCGGACGCACCCAAGGAAAAGCGTACGTTTCCATGAATTGGACGCCGGTCTCTCTTCGTTCCGTTTGCTAACCGACCGCGTCTTTGGCACAGAAGGCAAGCACAAGCACTGCAAGGGAAAGCACTCGCACCACAAGCACCAAGGCCCATGCCCATCCCCGCCTCCGCCTCACCCGCATTTCCCGCACCCGCACCCGCACCACCACCACCACGGTCCTCCTCCTCCTCCGTTCGGATTTGGACACGGCGGGCCATTCGGGTTCGGCCACGGCCACGGTGGCGAGCACCACGGACCGTCGCCTTTCCACCCGCACGGCGCCTTCGGACTTCCCCCTCCCCCTCCTTTCCACCCGCACTTTGGACGTGGAGCATACCGCGGAGGCCACCACGGCCCCGGACGCGGCGGACGTCACGGCGCTTCGCACAGTCGCTGGGGCACGCAGCCCGCGCCGGCCGACTACGATGCCACTTTCGAGCACTGGACCGACGGTCCTACCGGTCCTGGAGGATTCGGTGGATGGGGCTTCGGCCATCGCCACACCTGAGGGTTGGTGCGCCGATCCGACTCCCCGACCGTCCAGGTCCAGCGCGCTTTTTTGTAGGTACCCTCCTGTGGCGAACTCCCCACCCGATATCTTTGTAGCTTTCCGTCCCGCTTGACCAAAAAAAAACACACGTGATTGAGTTGCACGTCCTTGTTCGACCTGGCCCTGCATGAGCGCATGCCATGGCCTCCGCCCGGCGGCCGGATCCGCCGCTCGAGAGAGCTGACCTCGGACTCCCACTTCAAGAGTCGCGCCTGCCAGCACGATATCTGGGAGAGACAGGCGTTCGAACTCTCGTTCCTCCCGCTGTTCAACGTTCATCCCTCCGCCGCGGATTGCGCAAGACGTCGCTCGCTTGAGGGCACAGGTGGCGGCTGTTGACCTTCTGTGCTCCAACGTACTTGCTACATGGACAGGACCCGTCAGTACACATCCAAGAAAAAAGTTTGACGCACCTTAAACAACCAGATCGTGCAAACCCCATCAGGTAGAGCCGGCGGACGAAATAGCGCGAGGCCTACCTCTCGCGGACTCTACCCCGAGAAGTCAGTCACGCTCGAGATTCTGAATCTCCTCGGTTGGTAGTGACGCTTAGTCCAGTACTTCAATATTTTGCTCACGCATCTCTGGCCGAAGGAATCCGAGTCGACTCGGACTTTCGCTGCAATCACGGCCCTATCTTCGAGTGCAATGGTCGTCGGAGTAATCTCACGCTTTGAATCGCTCTACGCTCAAGACGAAATCGCTGGAGGCAAGAATGCCCCGGCGGCGCGGGCGTTGGCGAACCGGATCGAGGCGGAGTGAGAGCACCTTCGGCCAGCGCTCGCGCAAGCCGGGTATAGCGTCGGCTGCGGGCTCAAGATCTTGGGGATGCCGGAAATTCTCTCCCTCGGCGAGAATATGTTGCTGCGTACCCTCATGAATGCGTAGGGGCGAGACGTATGGGTGAGGCTCGCAGCGGTTGACGAGGTGCTGTCGCAAGTCCGGGTCCTGATCCCTGGAGAAGTCGGGATTTACTTGGTGGACTAAATGCGATGCATCAACTCTCGTTTTTTCAGTATGCTCGAAAATCCCGGCGGATGTCGCTCAGCGTGGTGGTTGTACCGCCCGCAAGGCGTGGTGCGATCACCACGTTAGCCTCCTTCGTATAGGCATTTCCTCCGTGCACCGTGAGTCCATGTAACCAAACTCAACACAACTTTCCCCGAGGGTTCTGTGCAGTTCTGTGCGTATCTCAAGTGCAAAGCTGAAAACCGCCCGCTGCGACGTCAATCCGTCGCCGAGTCCAGTCGGGCCCTCGAGAGCTCGCCTGCCTCCTGCGTCAGCGAACTCTATGTAAGTATGTGCACATGCGTATGTGAACGACCTTGCGTCCTCCTCTCGCCGCCTCGGACGCAGACCGAAAATGCCGAATGCGTTCGGTCGAAAGTGACGTCGATCGCGCGCGGTCAGCATCGCAATGGTCGCTTTCCTTCCACCCACGCTTCTCTTCCACCCACACATCATGCTTCGCGCCACTCTCGCCCCTGTCCTCCGCTCCACCCTTCCTCGCGCGTCTGCGCGCCCCACGGCGGCTGCACGCAGGTCGTACGCGACAGGAGGGCCAGCTGAACCAAAGAGCGTGCGCGCAGCCTGCAGCTCGTCCTGGGGTCAGATAGCTCACAGCTCTTGTCTTCAGGACAGCTTTTTCAGTCCGAGGAACATCACGCTCGAAGTCACGCCGCTGTTCGTCGCCGTCGGGCTGGTGCGTTCCCCCCACACCTCCCCACCTCGGGACGCTTTGCAGCCTCGGAGCTATACGCTGACGCTCACGACCACCCTGAAGATGTCGTTGCTTGCGGTTGGATCCGTTGCGAGACATCGTGAGTCCCTCACAGTGAACTGTAGTCCGAAAGGCGAACTGAGTCGCGTCCTGCAGTCTTCAAGGACGAGGACGTGCGCCCGACGTTCCAAAAAGTGTTCAGCCATGCGGCAGTAACTGATGCATACTTCGACAGATCCGTCACCGTCCAGGAGAGAACAAGATCGATGTGATCGACGACGAGCTGAAGAAGGCGCTCGCGGAGCCAGACAACAACATCGGAAAGCCCGTGGCAGAGACGAACAAACAGTAGTGGGATGTTCAGCAACACATAGTCATACCTGCCGTATGTAGATTGGCCGGACGCGCTCATTTGACGCTGCTCCGCGGACCGACGGTCCATCGCATCCGACGTCTGGAATCTGGCCGTCTCGACAACCTGCTCGCAGTGAGCGGAGGATGTAGCAAAGACCGTATGTTACCTTGCCATGCAAACTGAATAGGTGATACAGACTACGAAACAGCGCCACCATTCACTCGCAACAAACAGCGCCCCCCCCCCCCCCCCCCCCCCCCCCCCCCCCCCCCCCCCCCCCCCCCCCCC
>ERZ1463038.486-NODE-486-length-13751-cov-14.451154_pt1 | contig 13751 bp, 19 predicted proteins | sample MGYA00564479_ERZ1463038 | MGnify/ENA primary metagenome ERZ1463038 (study PRJEB39244, sample SAMEA3635134) | Helicobacter pylori | study: EMG produced TPA metagenomics assembly of PRJEB11511 data set (Assembly of a 5300-year-old Helicobacter pylori...
AGCGCATGATGGACATTTTACACTGTTGCACTGTTGCTGGTCTTCGAAGGTGGTGTGCTCGAGTGGTGGAGATGGGCGCGACTCAGGCGCACGCCAGATCCGGCCATCTAGTAGCTTACTTATTGCATCAAAGTAAAACTCGACTGATTCTGCGACTTCACACTCTCCACAGAATCCACGATGATGTGGAATCATGCATCACCCATGGGCCCCGGCACCCTCGACAGCGCTCCAGGACGGCAATACCGCTCGAACGCACCCCGACTCGGCCCGACGCGATGTGTCAGGGTAATGCTTGAATGCATGCAAGGCTCCTCCGATTCCCTTTGCCCTGAGGCCTGAGCTAAGTCGACCGCGAGACCCGCGCGACATCCGGGCGACGTAGCGAGGAGGCCCGCGACCCGGGTCGAGTGATTTTAGACTGAGTGAGGGAGCTCTCCAGTATGGGTGCAGATTTAATGAAAGCACGCCGACGTACCGATGTATCTAAAACTCGGCCGCCCCCAGATTCGTTACCACTGGCGCCAAAGCCTGAACGGACTATTAGCCAGATTCGGGTACGTACTTCAAGTTAGGAGCCTTTTCAAATTGTGTATAGTCTCTGCTTCACGGGTGAGATGCCGACTTCAATTACGCTCGGTGCCCACAGCGCATCTGCTCAGGCCGCCGGTCCAAGCTTCCTAATCCGCGACTCGAGCGCCCACAGAACGTTCCCTTTCCCGCACCATCATCTCAGCTTTTCCCTACACACTCCGCCGTCGACCATGCCTTACGTTGAGCTCCCCCAGCGTAACATGTTCGTCGCACCGGCGTCCGCCTTCGTCCTAATGTCGCTGACCCGCCTGGCCCCACAGGCGAGTCTACTACGCGTGCAACATCAAGATCAGACATACCGAGGAGTTCACGGAGGACTGGGATCCAGAGAGTCATCCGATCGACCCCACAAAACCCACTGTCGTCTTCATCCACGGGCCGACCAGCGTCGCCCAAGCGTTCACTGCACAAGTGCGTCAACGAAGTTCCCAAGCGCGTCATACTCTGATCCTGCTTACTTCTTAACAGTTTGCAGATGCGCGATTAGTCCAGCAGTACAACCTGATTGCTTTCGATGTGCGGCATCACGGCAAGACGGAGTGCACCGCGCCGAAGCAGGACGCAAGCACGATGGTAAGCATCGAGGCGAGTTTCTCACTTACTTGCACACTACGATGTTAGGGCTATGGGCTGACTTGGACCTTGGCAGCAGGATCTGGCGGAGGACCTCATCGCCGCCATGGACGCGCTCGGCTTGACCGAGGTGTCGATGGTCGGGGAGGGCTTCTTGGGTTCGAATTTGTGCACCTGGACGGCGATCAAGCGTCCAAATCAGGTTTGTGCCGCGTTTTCTCTGTTGTTTGCCTCTCACACTCCATCGACAGGTCAAGGCGCTCTTCCTTGTCTCGCCCGGCTTTCTTGACGAGTGAGTTCCTCTCCTCACACGCGTAGGTGCAACAATTTTTAACACGTTTCACTCATCAGACCGGTTGCGGTCGGAGACATGATGTTCAATGAATGGCTCCCAATGGCCCTTGCCAACAAGAATGGAGCTGGCGACGGGACGGGGAGCTTACCCGACGTTCCTCTCGACATTGTCAGTGAGTCACCCAGAGCACCCTGCGCAACCCTGATATGCCGAGTAACGAACTCTTTCAGATTCGTTCTTCTTCGGCACCGTGAGCCGCGAAGGTGGGCGCCGGCAGGCGTACCGAGAGCACTTCCAATCTCGCTGTGCGTCCATTCTGTATATGCATAACCGCAGCAACAGCTCATGAGTCATCTTTTCTGGATCATCAGATGGAACTGGGAAGGATGACTACGACCTGAGTCGACTCATAACCTTCTTTCGCCGAAAGCCAATCCCACTGGAGCTGCGACAAGCCGTCTCTGCCCCGGTGCTGATCATCCAGGGTGGAGACGACGTTCAAGTTTCGCCCCTGCACGCTGCGGAAGAGTGGAAGGACGGGTTTACTTCGAGTAGGTCACGCTTCAGACTCTGCTCCGGCGCCTGCTGATGCGTGCGACTCAGCGAGAGGGGGGGCCGACGTCCGTGTGATTACCGGCGCACCGCACCTCCTCTGCCTGACAGACTATAGCATCGCAAAGTAAGTGTTTGCATTAGGTACTCGATCACTCAGACTCACATCGTTGTGCAGCCGATTCTTGCTTGCCTTTCTGCAGCGTAGCCTCAACGGCTAAGAGTCGCAACGTTAGTTCCGGGGGCACGGAGGGGCTGTTTGTATATCTTCCGCGACAACGATCGTGGTTTATATAGAAATCTCAACCAGCTTTCCTCTCTTGCGATGCGCCAACCTACCCGGTACACGCTCTAAGGCATCTAGGCATCTAGGTCGGCGCACCTACACGCACGCACGGGGAAGCAGCTGCTTGTGGTTTGCGTCCGCAGTCTCAGCCTCTCGAAATGTGTCTGAGTGGGTCCGTTTTGAAGTAGTAAACCACGTCGAGAAAGAGTTGGCGTGTGCTCACGTGCCCGGGCATCGGAGGCTCCTGCCGAGGCGCGGATGCTGGCGGATGCCGCGGTGTCGGCATCGCTAGGCCAAGGATCGATTGCTCCCTCTCTTTCTCTTTCTCTCTTTCCTTCGATTGTGCATCCTCCGCCTTCGACGTCTACAGCATGCGACCACTGGATTCGCATCCCATGACCGCCTCGCCCTGACTCCAGAGTGACCTCCACCTCGGACGCGGTCATGCACGCGACGATCCTTCTGCTTGCCCCCTCGTACGGCCAGCCAGAGTCACACGGCTCGGTAACTTCAATACGGCTCTTCGGGTCCTCTAGTCAGCGAGGGAGCCCCGGATTAGCGGGCCCGAGACGCCGGACGCGACGCGGTGGGGGCATTCTGTCGCACCGCCAAGCGGTTGCCCGGCTCAGCAAGGTTGGGTTTCGCGGGCACATGACCAAACGCATGACAGCGAGAAGATGTGATTCGTTGGGGACGCTCCGGGCCTGGCCTTTTGGGCTCGAGGAACATTGCCCGCTCGGAAACTGGCCGCCTCTTGGCACTGGAGCCTTGGCTCGCATGGGGAACCTGGGGCCCTTCGATCTGCTCGCAGAGGTTCAAAAGTGTATTTGCAACGCCACACGCCTCTCTCTTTCCTTCCCCAGATTCTGCTCCCGCTAGCCCTTCATCAAGATGGCCGCCCCGCACACGAAAGCAGGCTCGACTGAGGACGACAAGCCCTCCATCACGCACGACGACGGACTCTATGCGACGCAGACAAGGGATGTGGAGGGGTCCTACGCAGTTGACCCTCTCGAGGATGCTCGCATCATGTGCGCGCGTTCACACCGGCCCGCCCCCCCACGACCCCTGCTGATCCATGTCGCTCTCACAGGCGAAAGGTCGATTGGCGCCTTATCCCCATCCTGAGTGTATTGTACTCGATCAGTCTGATTGACAGGACCAACGTAGGTTCTCTATTGGCTTACTGGTCGCCTTTCTTGACGCCAGCCCGGTCCGGGTTTGCAGATTTCGGTCGCGCGCCTCGCTGGGATGGCCGCGCCCATCACCCGGGGTACTCTTGCGACTGGAGGTGTTGCTCTCACAGTAGGAGAGCGCTACAGTATAATTTCTTTAATCTTCTTCGTACGTAGGGGGAACCTCGCCGACAACCGGGAGAAAGGCTGACGTCCTCTTGCAGGTCCCGTACATCATCTTTGAGCTTCCGTCCAACATCATGCTCCGCAAACTGGGAGCGCGTAACCACATCACCATAATTGTTATTGGGTGAGCTTACTGAAGCTCTCGCTTAGAGCGCTCGAGAGCTTGTTGCTGACACCCGTGCAGCTGGGGCGCCGTCATGGTCGGCATGGGCTTCGTCAAGAACTGGACACAGCTTCTTGCTCTCCGGGCTGTTCTCGGCATCTTTGTACGTCGATCACAAGCCACAAGGCTTTACTGCCCGGCAGCTGACCCCCGCGTTCTTGCACAGGAAGCTGGATTGTGCGGCCACTCGTGCCCCTCTGCCGAAGCTTACGAACTGATATTCGCACTTCACAGCTTCCCCGCCTGTCTTTTCTTGATTACATGTGTGTACGAGTCGAGCTACAGCCCATCTCTGTCGCTGACAGGTATTTACAGGTTGGTACACGCGTTACGAGACCCAGCGCCGCCTCGCTGCGTTCTACGGATTCAGTCTCTTGTGCGTACTAAGATAGTGCAAAACTATTGTACTGTTGCTGACGCTACTTGCTCAGGGTCTCTGGATTCTCGAACATCATGTATGTATCACGAGCTGGTTAGATACACAACTGTTGCTGACGCTGCTCGCTCAGGGGATACGGAATCTCGCTGCTCAAGGGCCGACACGGACTCAACGGATGGCGATGTGAGTGCTTCTAGCCGGAGTCACGGTTGCAGAGGCTGATCAGGTTACTCGTCGAAGGGGTGTTCATCGTCTACGGTGCGATTACGATGGGACTCGGCGTCATCGGCTACTTCATGGTTGTCGACTTCCCTGACAAGGCGACCTTCCTCACACCCGCCGAGTCCAAGATCGTTCGCGACCGGATCGACCGAGACCGCGGAGACGCTGTCCCCGACAAGATGACCATGGGCGTCATTTTCAAGCACTTGGGAGACTTCAAGCTTTGGTGAGCACTCTGACCTCACGTAGTCTGCGCGTCTCGCTGACCTCGACGTGCCAGGCTCTTCGGCCTGATCTTCTGCTCCTCGACCGTGCCCGCGTACGCCTTTGCCTACTTCCTTCCGGTCATGTACGCCATTTATCCGCATCCTCTGTCTCACGCAGTTTGTGCTCACCCGTTGGTTTCACAGTCTCGGTGGCGGCGGATACAGCGTCAAGCTCTCCCTCATCTTGTCGGCTCCGCCGTGCGTCATGCTTCCAGGTGCTTTTCATCCCTTTCTCTGCTGACACCACTGCTCAACAGATACGTCCTTGCGTTCATGTGGGTGTTCACTGTGAGTAACCAGCTGCTCGGAAGCGCCTCTGGAGCGCTGGCTGATGGTCGCCTTCGCAGTCCGCCACCATCGCCGACAAGACCCACACTCGCGCGCCCATGATCTGCGTCAACTCGCTCATCTGCCTCATCGGTACGGTGATTTTCCCACACTCCCACCCGGAGCGGGATGCTGACGAGTCTTGACTCTTCAGGTCTCATCATGATGGGCTGGGGCGGCAAGCTCGGCGTCAGGTATGCCGGAGCGTTCCTCGCGATTGCTGGTTGCCAGGCGAACGTGCCCGCCGGAGCCGCGTACCAGGCCAACAACATCGTCAGCCAGTCGAAGCGCGCTGTCGGATCCGCCCTTCTCGTCGGATGGGGCGGAGTCGGCGGAATTGTCGCCTCGCTCATTTACCGCCAGGCCGACTACCCGAAGTACATCCCGGGCATTAGCGGTATGTTATCTTTTAATCGATTTATTGTGCTACATCAGTTCTTATCATCGTTCCACGCAGGCACGATCGCGTTCCAGGTCCTCATCTTCCTCAGCGCCGGCACCCTCTCGCTTTACTTTAAGCGCCAGAACAAGCTTGCGGACGAGGGCAAGATTGTGATCGAGAACCAGCCTGGCTTTAGGTACACTATCTAGGTCTAGACGAACTGTGTACGATGTGTGTCATAAATGGGCTTTTCTGCGACCGTCTTCGTCCGATGATGCTCGACACTCGCAGGACGGTTCTTTTGATGCAAACTAGACTTGCACGATCCGAGCACTGTCCTTGCCTAAGACTGTTGAACGCAGTCAAAGTCCTTCGACGCAAAAGCGCGCTACCCTCTCGACGCACGAGCCGTTCAGGTCACCACGCTCGCTTTGCTCTCGGACGACGCAGTTCTTTAACTCCTGTCTACGTATCTCCGAGTCAGTCATGACGTAAATCAATCCCGCGGCAAGATCGCGCAGCCTGAGGTCCAACAGTCTGACGTCCTGCGGCCCGACCGGCCACGATGCCCACCTCTGACAAACAATGTGATTGAGGTGCAGATCAGAGCAGCCATGTATCTCCTACACGGACTGCCCATACTTTGCGAGCCAGATGTCGCACCGCTCGCGCGTCTTTGCGACCGCGTGCTCGACCTGCGAAGCAATCTGGGGTCAGTGCCGACCTCGTCGACGTCACAGCAGATATCACTAACCAAAGCACCATCCACAAAGTCATCTAGGATCCAGTATCATCAGCAAAGCTCCGTGTCGCGGAGGACGGGGGCGTACTTAGAAAGATGACGTTCCCGGGTTCGATGAACGTCGTGCTGGAGATCCAGCTGTACGTTACTCGGTCCCTGGAGTCCCATTGGCTCAGTGCTGATTACGGCCCCACCGACTAAGCGCTCACATCCGGCACTTGCTCCAGACGAGGAGGCTCGACGCTTCCGAGTACGACAGGGACGCGCCAACGTCGGCCCACTGATCGAGAGCAAAGAGTCAGTGAGTTTGTCTTCCGATCCGAACAGCAGATAGCTTACGATCTGGGCAGTCGGCGTCGCTTGCAGCTGGTAGATCGTCGCTTCTGGCCCTTCCTTCTTTGCCGCTCGACTCTCAGCCGCCTCCCTCGTCGTCTTGAGTGCCGCCATGACCCTCTCCGGCTCATCCGTATCGTACGCCTCATGACCTACACCATTCGAAGCTCAGCTCCCCTACCCACCCGATCCGAATCCATGACGTACTGTACGAATCCGCCCTTGCCCAGTCATCGGGGAAGTGCACCCGGTTCGCGACGATCAACCTCGTGTTGCTCTCCAGCAATTCCCCGATGGAGCGCCCGAGGTCCGCCGGCGTGCCCACCACGACCTCCCTCGCGGCCGCTGAGCCAGCTCCAACACGCGCGCGCTCGAGCGTCGCGTCAAGTTCGGCGAGGGTCGGGACCATCGTCACCACGCGAGTTTTGCCCGATTTGGCGTCGACCGAGTCCTTGAGGATCGCGAACCCATCGCTTTTGATCTGTGGGATTGGGGTAAGGAAGAGTGAGTGGCGAAGGGCATGGGGGCGAACCTCGAAGAAGACGATCTCGGTCGGGTTCTCGCCGAGGAAGTTTAGCACGTGGATGAGGAACATGATGTAGCTCTCGCCGGGTACGATCGCATGCTGGTGGTGTAGTTCCTATGGTGCGACGCAGGGTCAGGCTTGCGACTGGGCAACGATGGGAGTTACGTACGCCCTGAGTGCCCGAGACCGAGTCAAAGAGGCAGTATCCGGGTCGGAAGTCGAAGAAGCGGACTCCCTGCGAGTGGTGTCAGTGCTGCTTGGAAAGTTGAAGGCCTCGAGCGGGACCGCACCATCGCGAGCTGGTCCGGGATGCTGTCCTTCTGCGTGTTGGCCATGTTCTCCAATATCTGTACTTTGCATCAGTCTCAACATTCAAAAGAGTTGCAAAGAAAGAAAGGAGCGCACCCTCGCCGTCTCAATCTTGAACGTCCTCAGCATGCCGAGCAGGCTCTGGACGAACGGCAGCGCTTTGGCGATCACGCCGACGTCGTCGTGCACGTCACCCTCGCGGATGAAGGCGAGTAGGCGCTGGTCGATGTCGCCGAGCATGCCCGCGTCGTGCGCGCCCGCGAGCGCGAGCTGCGTGAACGGCACTTGGCGGATCCGCGGGTCGGCGGCGATGAGGTCGCCCAGCCAGCGCGTCTTGCGGTGCGAGGCGTAGACGTACATCTTAAGAGTGCTGGGAGTGATTAGGAAAGCCGGAGAGCAAGGAGGCAGGGACGGACCTCCTTGGCGCGAGTGACGCCGGCGTCGAAGAAGCCGACGTTGATCGTGATCTCGCGCGTCTGGTCGAACATGACGGTCGACTTGCGCGTCGAGACCATCCTGGGCCCAGTTCTGCGGGATGGATCAGCTTCAAACCCCAAAAAACAGAAGAGGGAGGACGCACGCAGCGCCGAGTGCGGGGTGGATCTTGACCCAGCGCTCAAAGACCTGCTCGCCCTCGTGTGAGACGACGATGAAGCAAGTCTTGGAGCTGACGCCATCAAGCGCATGATGCGTCGTTCGGAGTTCCTTCGCGTGGTGTTCGTGATACCTAGCCTCCTTGCTGCAGCCGTACTCGCATCAGCTTCCCTACTTCGCTAAAGCCTAGAACAAAGGACCAACTTGATGATGAGATCCACCCTCGTGGAATCGCACGAGACCCAGCTGCTGACGCTGAGGTTCTTCGTCGGGAGCCAGATGTTGCCGCCCTTCGTGCTGTCGTCGACCTCGTTCTGGACCTCCAGCACGTCTTTCGTAAGAAAGTACCGCACCTCGACCACTTCGCCCCCGGTGCCACCGTCCGCCAAATCGACAGAGGTCTCCCGCTTGTGCCCAGCACTCGAGTTTGAGCTCGTGCGCCGGCGGTGGAAGAACCCGTGCGGCGAGTCCGACTCGGGCTTGTCCCGAGAGACGAGCTCGACGCGCCCGAACGAGCCGGAGGGGACTGGCTTGTCCTTTGAAGAGTCGAGATCAAAGCGGCCGAGACCGGTTTTGGGCGCGTTGCCGGACGTCGAAAGCCGCAGGAAGGCCTGGCAGTGAATTCGGTACGGCCGCGCGGTGAGCGACGCCGGTGGGGGTGGGCGAAGGATGTCGAAGAAGATCTGTTCGGATCTCGATGAGTGAATTTCTCGCACAGTCGAGTATGGAAAGAAGGCGCACCCAGCCGTGCGAATGCGCGTTCCGCAGGCCATCCTTCTCGGGCAGCCGCATGACGCCCAGGTCGACCACCGCGTCGTGCTCGTATGTCCTCCACGGCTCGGGCACGGTTCGGCCGACGACGCCGCTGCCCTTCCACGCCTGCATCGGGCACACCTCGCCCTCGTCCTCCGTGACGGGCCACGCTGCGATTTGGACTGGAGCGCCCGTCTGGTTCACGAGCGTGAGCTTGACCTGCATCATTTCCATTTCTAGGTCAGGAGTGCGTAAGAGCGACGTGGAATGGGACGCACGCCGGGTGTACGAGCGATGAGGTCGCGCAGGGCGGTGAGCGACGGTGATTTCGGGCGGTGCGCCGTGGGCGGGAGCGAGGCAGGGTCGAGTGCCGGCGAGGCTGGGACTGGAGTCGCAGGGTCGGAAATCGAGCCGGCGGACGAGCTCGAGCGAAAGAAGGTCTGCGAGAGCCGTTTCCGCAGCGACGGCTTCTCCGCGGGCTCGGCGACGGGCGTGGAAGGCGTGATGGGCGTTGCTGGCTCGAGGCCGAGTGCTGGCGGTGGTGCGGTGACAGTCGCGAGGTTGAGGACCGGCGGGCGAGCGGGACTTGGCGCGCTCGGCGGGGACGACAGCGAGTGGTTGGAAAGCGGAAGGCGGGAGGCGTCGTCCATCCTGCCTGCGGATGCACGATCGAGTGAAGTTCTGGCAGAACCCAAGGGGACGATGTGGTGGGAACGAGTGATGCCTCGCCTCCTGCTCGCGCCGCGGGGGCGGCGCTTGGGCCCCACTACGGAGGCGCGCATGTACGCACGTCTCGCGCCAGGCGCCAGTCGGTGAAACACAGCTTGATGGAAAATGTCGATGCCTCGAAAGGTGAGATTCACAAGCGGCACTATGATTAAGACACTGCGACGCGCTCGAACTCCTATCCAACTTCGTGGCCGGCGAGCGAGTCGCGGATCCAGCAGGCACCACCCTCAGTCCTCGAATACATAATCTGCATGCGACGGTAGGCTGAACACAACCCCACTCAAGGCCGCGAGCGACAACCGAGCTTGCAAGACGCCTCAGGGCTGAAGCGCTGAAGCGCTGTCCTCATGTCGTCCGCCTCGCCCGCCTCGCACTTGCGCTTTCCGTGCCCGCATTCGGCATTGCCGGCCTGGCTCAATCCACTTATGGCTCCTACCTGAGCTGATGAGCCAGGTAACGGCTTGACGTCCGTTTCTGCGTCGTTGCGTGGGCCGACCCGTTGTTCGGACTCCAAGACGACGTCGACATCGCGGCGGTGATCTCGTCCATGACGGGTCCCTCACTGGCCGTATCCTCACCAGCTGAAGGCTCGCTCTCCAAGATGACATCTCTGTCATTCCGATCATGTCCATTCTTCCTCAGCCAGGACTCCAGCCCGTCTCGAACGTTGAACGGGCGTCGCTCGCACGGCCTGAGCATGAGCCCCATCAACAAGGAATCAGAAAGCCCTACCAGGTATGTACGTCGATAGTAGGAAGCTCTCACAATCAACCGTTCCCGAGTCCCACTCGGATAGGATCCTGAGCGCCATGACATCGCCCCCGTTCTCCGCGCTTGACCACGCGGACCTTCCACCCAGTCCAGCCGCCGAAGGTTCCACTCCGGCGAGAAGTAGGACTTGCAGTATGAGCACATGGGCGCTTTGCAAGCGCCCGAGCACGTCCGGCGGCTCGTCAAACGGCGGACACGGGATGCCCGCCGTCTCGAGTGCGCTCAGGCCGGAGATGGAGTCTGCACAACGAAACATTAGATGATTCTATGGGAGATGAACAGAGAGATGTGACCGTACCTGGAAGAGAGAGCGCACGGCGGCCGCTCGGACGGAGCAGCTCGAGGTGGTAGCAGACCAGCAGCGCATTGCACCCGCATGGCCGCGACGAGCGAGTCAACGGTAGACTGGGTGGCCTCCATTGCGACGGCCGACCTTCCCCCCTTTGTCTCGGGAGGCGACCTCGACGCATGCGGACGACGCTCCCGCGAAGTTGCGAACAAGCCGGAGAGCGGTCTCAACATAAGAAGTGCGAAATACTTCCTCGAAGCTCTGATGACAACGAATTCTGCCTGCTTAAAACATCCTACTGCTTCGTATCAGCCGCACACATGTGAATCTTCTCCAGGGATCTCCCCCTCCTCAAGCTTGACATCTGCAGACGTTCATTTCGTTGGTCAGTAGTTTTAGGAACATTGGCGGGAATTCTGCGCACCTTTCGCGGGGAAGTGAGTGCCAGCAGCGCCCGACGGCGAGCGAGGGGACAGCGGCGCGAGCCCAGCCGCCGACCGTCCGCGTGTTGGTGCGAACCGATGCGGTTGAAGAGCCGACCCAGATGCGTTACGATCGTACCCGTCGTTTTTCCGGAGAACGAGGTGTCTGCCGTACAGCGCGGGGCTCGTCCTTCCCACGGCGTGCATCAACGCCTCGAAGTCGACCCTCGCATCCAGGCGCACGAGCGCCTGCAAGAACCCGTGGCCGTTTCCGGAGGGTCGGAACCATATCGAGTGTATGGCTGATGGGTGAAGGTAGGGCTTGAGGACGAGGATGAGGTCCGACTCGATCTGTGCATCCGAACGCGGCCCGCGACGAATTGCGCCCACAAAGAGTTGTGAGTGAGCTTTGTGGAGCTCATAGTTTGTGAGGGGTAGGGAACTCTTGGCGATCCGATGTTGAGAAGGAGTCGCATGAGATTAGGAAGGTGTACGGCGAGCAGTCGCAGTGATTGGGGAGGGGCGATTAGGGAGTGTGGTAGGCCGGTTGGCGGAAAAGTGAGTAGCCTTGTACGTGTGATTTGGGTTTGAGGGTTTTGGGGACGACCAATCGAAGTCGGGCTTGACTGGTAGGACTGGTGGACGGGCAGCGGTCAGGTTCGGGGACGGCGGTGGTCGCGAGAGGGCCGCGAAGGGGATGACCGGGGCCGGGAAGTCGGACGGAAGAGATGTTTGAGTAGGATATACTGGCGAGGGAGTGTTTTGTGGACGCCGCCGCTCATCAACGTCTGCTGCGCTGGAGTCGTCGTCCTCGCGCTTGCGCTTCGAGTTCCTGGATTGCTCAAGATCTGCGGTGTGAAGCAGCTCGGTTTTGACTCCTGTTCCTTTTCCGATGAAGCTGAAAGCGGCCTGGTCGTCCTCATCCGCGTGTGGGTTCTCGTGCGCGCCACGGCGTCGCTCGAGGTCGAGGGTGGCGGCGATCTCGTCCGCGCCGGGTCCATCTCGACACGATTCGTGCCCAGATGCTGTCCCGTCATCGCTCTGGTCGTCTTGCATCACGTCCCGCTCATCTCGGTCATAGCCATTTTGTCTGAGCCATGGTTCGAGCCCGTCGCGCACAGGCGTCGCTCGCACGGTCTGCGCGTGGGTCCCTTCGGCAAGGAATCAGCAAACCGTACAACCTCCGCCTCGGAGTTATCTCTAGAGCCGAAAAGGCTCACAATCGACCGTACCCGAGTCCCACTCGGACAAGATCCTGAACGCCTCGGCGTCCCCACCTTTCTCGGCGCGAGACCACGCTGTCTGCCCGTCGGCGCCAGCAGCGGAGGGCTCGGCTCCGGAGAGTAGAAGGACTTGAATGATAAGTACGTGTGCCTTCTGTAGTTGGCAGAGGACCTTGGACGGCTCGTCGAACGCCGGACACAGGCCGACGGCCGTCTCGAGTGCACTCAGGCCCGTGGCGGGGTCTGCTCGGCGGCGCATCAGCGGGTATGGCGGGGTGAATTGAGATAAAGGTGCGGACCTGGTAGAGAGAGTGCACGTTGGCCGCTCGGACGGAGCAGCTCGAGCCAGTAGCAGCTCAACAGCGCATCGCGATCCCGCACGGCCGCGACGAGCGAGTCCACGATGGCCTGTCTGGCTTCCATTGCCAGGAGAACCGATACGAGTCAAAATGGTCGTGAGAGTGCGTTCGAGAGTGACAAGTCGACGGGAGGGAAGCAACGAGCGCCACGGTCCGCGCTCGGCGCTGAAGCCTCCGAGTCCGCAGTCGAGAGGCGAGCTGGATGCATGCGGCTGACGCTCCCGCGAAGAGGTATAGGCCAACGATAGTCTTCGTCCCTCAAAGTTTCATTATCAGTGTCAACCCCGCGTAGGCCAAATTCTAGATCCGACTTCGTGTCCCGAGAGCGTGCGAAACGCCTCCAGCAATCTCTCCCTCCTCGAGCCTCCGAGGACAGCATGTGCACACAACGAGTTGTGTGTACATGGAGAGAATTCAGTAATAGTATTCATTATCGCTCTCCACATCTGACGCACCTTTGGAAGGGGACTGAGTTCTGGCGGCGTCCGCCGGCAAGCGAGGGGTCGAAGGCTCAGGCGTTGGTGCCGAGCGAGGCGGCAGCGAATCGTCAGCAGTGGCGAGCTTGGGGACCCGTACGGTGACGCAGTTGCAGTTCTTTGCGAACGACGATCGCCCGAAGCCACGTTTGAGCCAAAAAGTGTGCAGTGCAGCAGAGTGCAGTAAGTAAAGCTCTTGATACGGTTGGACTATGAGCACTGCCCCAAGAGCATGCAGCCACATCACAGGAAGCACCCTCATAGGAGCTCACCATCCTCGATGATCTGATCTGCTTCAGCAAGCATAATCACTCGGGGCTGTCTGCAGAATACCCAGAGCATCCCGCACCTGTCCTGGGCGCCCGAGTGTCGCTCGCTGACAAGGGAAGACGCTGGGAGGAGCTCTCGAGAGGTGAGTCCAGCGTCGCCGTAAGTCTCCACTGAGCGAGTGACAGGATACAACGAGTGTCGTACACTTCTCACCGCAATCAACGTGAGCCGAGACCTCTACGCTCACACCTCCCACGCCACCGCGACCTTGTCGACCTCCTCGCGGACTTTCTTCAACAAAGCTCTCAGCCCTGCCAAACGAGATTGTCAGCATCCAGCACCAAGCCTTAATTCAGACTGAAAAGAGATCACCATCCTTCTCGCACTCCTCCAAGAACGCGACCGCCGTTGTGAACCTGCGCACCCCCGGGAACGCCTCGAGCAGCCGCAGCCTCTCTAACCAGTCTCCGTCGCCAGAGCTAAGCGCTTCCACGATCTCGGAGAAGAGATCTGGTTCGAGTCGGTCTCCGAAGATCTGCGGTAGGCGCGCGGGGT
>ERZ1463038.487-NODE-487-length-13728-cov-11.357127_pt1 | contig 13728 bp, 28 predicted proteins | sample MGYA00564479_ERZ1463038 | MGnify/ENA primary metagenome ERZ1463038 (study PRJEB39244, sample SAMEA3635134) | Helicobacter pylori | study: EMG produced TPA metagenomics assembly of PRJEB11511 data set (Assembly of a 5300-year-old Helicobacter pylori...
GGCACAAGTGGACGGAGTTCACTTGGGAAGGGCGTAGTCCCAGAGATCTGGGTAACGCGGTAGGTCGCTTAAGGGCAGCCTAAAACAATTCAATATTCGCGGACGCCGGTGGCTCTGCATGGGGACCAAATGGGGACATCAAGGACGCCGCTTCCTCATGGCACAGGGTTGGTAAAGATACCCAAATATACTGTTCATGACTTGTGACTGGCTTCGTTACTATGCAAGTGGCGAAAATTTCCAGCGGGTCGCGCCGTTCTAGCGGTCGACTGCTCTCAAGAATTGGTCCGCGGAGCGGAGCGCTGCGCTTCCAGCTTTGCATCTGTGGGGTCCTGACGTCTCCTTATAGTAGAGGTAGAAGGATCTTTGATATTCAAAAGCAAAATTGTACTTCCATCTGGGCCTCAGCACTCAGCGCTCAGCATCTCCGAGTCGCGTCCGTGGCGCCTTGCGAAGCGCTCGGCTTTCCTTTTGATGAACCAACTACCGAATTTGTATGTTTAAGCTATCAAGAACATTATCAAGCTTCGTGCCCTATTTAAGCTGTGATCGCCGAGGCTGATACGGTGCGCCATGCGTCGGTACGTCGCGTTGAACGCTGCCAAACATTGCGTGTCGGGGACCACCGCCGGAGGTGGTCTACCGATTCAAGTTAGATATCACGTGGAAACGCGTCCCCCTTAACTTACGGTTTTCTGCTCTGCCGCATAAAAATGGTTTCCTACTCCGGTTCTCCCAGCACCATGCTTGCACCTCGACTGCGGGTGGCCGGCCGGGTATCCAGCGGCGCCGGGCCGTTGATGATGGCTCTCCTCCTCTCCACATCCTCGTCAACATGTACGGGCCGCCAGCACGCGAGTCGTGGCACTGCCACTGACCAGCTTGCCTCGCAGGAAGGGATACGTTATCGAGCGCAACCTCAAGCTCGAGGAGTTCCCCGCCGCGCTCGTTTCGACTGCTGAACCCGTCCCCACATCTCCGGACGACATCCTCGTCACCGTGCACTCGGCCGCTCTGAACTTCTTCGACATCCTCCAGATCCAGGGAAAGCACCAATCGCGACCTCCCTTCCCGTGGACTGCCGGCAGCGAGTTCAGCGGCGTCCTGGCGCCCAACTCGCCGGTTCCCGGGGGCTGTCCATGGGTCCCCGGCAAGACCCGCCTCTTTGGTGCTGGACTTGGAGCCTTCGCCGAGGTGTGTAAGACGAATTGGCAGAGCTGCCACGAGATCCCAGCCGGGATGTCGTTCGACGAAGCCGCAGGGCTCTCCGTTACGTATGCGTGAGTTGCCCCTACTTGCCACATTAGTACAAACTCAGAAGCTCGTAGTGAACTGATTCTTCCCCGCTGTCTACAGGACGTCGTACGCTGCCCTTGTCAATCGCGCGGCGCTGAAGTCAGGTTCGCCATGTCCCCGCCCCGCCTCGCACGGCGGTCTTCAGCTGACCACTGCTGAAAACCCACAGGAGACTTCCTTTTGATTCATGCTGCTGCTGGCGGGGTCGGAATCGCCGCGCTGCAGATCGGCAAAGCGCTCGGGGCGACTGTCATCGCAACAGCGTCGGCGTCGAAACTTGACGTCTGCAAGCGATTTGGGGCCGATTACACCCTCGACTACAACCAGGAAGGCTGGCAGAAGAAGGTCATGGAGATAACGAAGGGGCACGGTGCCGACGTGTGAGTCCGCCAGTGGCCCGGGACGTCAGCTTGGGAGCTGTGGCTCTGCAAGGTGGACGCTGACAAGCACCCCGTCTTCACTTTGCAGGGTGTACGATCCCGTCGGGATGCTGATCCCCTCGCTCAAGTGCATCGCTTGGAACGGCCGAGCTATCGTCGTCGGCTTCGCAGCGGGAGCGATCGAGAAGGTACGCCGGGGTCACGTCGTCTTGCTTTCACATTGTTAACTCGAGAACGGCAAATAGATCCCTGCGAACCTCATTCTCCTCAAAAATGTGGGTGCAACGTACACACGATCCGATTCTTCCACTGACGCGGGTTTGTCTAGGTCGCAATTACTGGAGTCTTCTGGGTGAGCACTCTTTACACTATTGTGACGACGCCCTGTGCGACCGGACTTCTTCGCGCCGGGCGACGTTGCCCCACTTTGCACCTGCCGTCCCTCCTTCGTCGTTCGAACTTGACTCTGACGCTCTCCTCTCTTCGTGTCCCCTATGTCTTTACGTACCAGGGAGCATATGCTACCAACGAGCCCGAAGCTGTGCCGATTGTGTGGCGCGAGCTGCTGAAGCTCTTCGACGAGAAGAAGATCCGAGGGGTGGTGTTCGACAAGGTCTTCCAGTACGTGCCCCTCGCATCTTTTACCACAGACAAAAGTATTCTGAGCCCCTACCCTCTGCAGAGGACTCGAAAGCGTCCCTGAAGGACTGAGGGCACTCGGGGCGAGGGAGACTTGGGGGAAGGCGGTCGTGAGGGTGCGGAAGGACCCAGCCTCGAAGCTCTGAAGCCCCGGTGCTTTCTTACAGCGATTTTCTACTCTGAACCTTTTATTGAACGTCTGCTCGTCCCGCGCGCACGTGCCGACTTGAGGCTTCGCCCCCCGGCGGGCCTCTCTCGTACAGAGTCAAGTCGCTCACGACTGAGCGTTTGTCGGGAATCTTCTCAGTTCCATCCATCCCTCAAATCCGTCTTCGAAGTGTGAATCCTTACTGTATGCGGTTCTTCAGCGCCGCTGCTCGAACGAGTCGACCGGGTCCAGGCCCGCTCCTCCTGGACGGTACGACTGATAGAAGTTGCCCGGGTTGTCATCAACTCCTTCCAAGCCTGTCCCAGGAGTTGGGAGTCGCGTTCCGGGGGTCGGAAGCCGGTATTGCTCTTGCGGCAGGCCGAACTCCTCGACGAGGTACGGAGAACTCGTCGGGCCCGTCGCAGCGAAAGGTGGGGATGGTGTCTGGCGTGAAAGTTGCGTCGGTGGAGATCCGGGCGGCGTACTGGAAGCTTGACAATCCGGTGACGACGGGTAGTACGGTTCCGCCGCGAAGCTTGGGCTGTTCGGACCCGCGCCCGACCCAGGCGAGCCAGTAACGAAGGGCTGTCCTGGACTTTGCGAGTCATAGTATGCTTGTGGCGACCCTTGGAAGTTCCCTTGTTGCTGTAGCATTTGCTGTACATCACCGTATACCCCCGGCTGGTACGTTGGCGGACGACTGGCCTTGTCCGATGCGAATACGTCGCCGGCCCCTCCTGCACCGGGCGGGTTGGCGGCTGCAGACTCCGTGTCGGGGGCAGATTTCCGGCGCTTGTGGCAGAGATAGAGGACGAGGCCTGCGATGGCTATCGCGGCGACTCCTCCCACCGCTCCACCCGCCGCTGCGCCTGCGACCGAGGTCGACTTGTGCCCGACCGCGGCGCCGCTGGCAGACGCTGATGAAGCTGAAGTCGAAATGGATGAAGACGAGGTTGAAAAGACTGTGGCACCCTCCGTTGCGGTGTACGATGCTAGCCGGAGAGACATGTCAGCATCGCCGTTGCGACGTTGATCGAGTCGTGCTCCGGCGCACGGCGCATCGCCGCGTACCAGCATTCACAGGAGCAGTCAAGACCCAATTCTCGACGAAAAGCCATGGATAGAACTTGGGACGCTGGAAGTTAGTGTACTGTGTGGGGCATTTGAACACTCGTGCTCACTCCGAGTCTCGAGTCCGAGCCGATCTGGTAAATCTTGACAGAATGGCTCCCATCTGCGGCAGTTTTCATTACATAAGGCTGTTGTCCTGGTTTCACTCTGAATCTAAAATTACTTACACTTCAGAACGGGACTCGACCAAACCACGACGTCGTCCGAACCCGTGGCCCCAGCGACACTGTTGAAGAGGTCCAGCGTCCACGTCTTTGATGAGTCGAGAGACAAGTTGAAGAGTCCCTTCCCGAGGAATCATCATGAAAGATCAGAAAGCGGCGTCTGGCGAGTCGACAGGAGAACTCAACTCGATCATATTTGGTCTGTGACAGATACTTGTCGAAAGGGGTGAGCGGAGTCACCTAATACCCACCCATACTAGCACAGCTCACCTGCACCGCTACGCCGATGAAGGTGAAGGTGAGACGGGCGTCCGAGGAGTTCGAGTACGCGATGTACTGCCCGGCGCTCATCTGGTTGTACCATTGCCCCTGGTACGAAAAGGCGGCCGAGTTGGACGCCACGGTGGCGTTATTTGTGCCTATGATCTCGGCAACGCAGCGCAGTGGGAGCATGAGGCTCGCAAGGAGCACCGCGAGCCCGCGGAGTGCGTGCGAAGCCATCGCTTGGTTTGACCGCTGCTCGTCTCAAGTAGCTGAAGGGCTTGGTGTCCGTGTACTCTGGAACAGGGCGAGTGTTCAGTGTCAGGGCAAGATGACCTCAAGTAAGGAGAAGGGAAGTGTACGCCACTGAACCGTTGGCTCGTTTCGGGCACCGCGCTCGCGCAGCCGCTCCGCGCACCCCACCATCAGCTGACGCACTTTGGCCGTCGGTATTTCCTCGGCCCCTTCCCAGTGCACCGAAAACAACGGCGAGCGACCGATAAGGGCGAGGAGTGGGTCATCGCTCCCCCGAGCCCGCCCTGCAGTGGTCGCCTCGCGCACAGCAAGATGCCGTGGACCTCGGCGCTCAGTACTGTCAGGGAATCAAGTAATACGGAGTGTACAGTACAGCAGCTTCTGATCGTAGGCACCATTCTCAGAGCTTCGACTTGACGGACGCCCAGCGTCCCTTCTCCGCGTCGGGGTCGCGCGCCGGTCCCGGGGCAGCTGAGTCGAGGCGTTCCCGCTCGTGACTCAGGATTCTACAAGTCACGTCAATCCGCGTCAGCTTCGTGATGGTGGGCCACGAAATGCTCTTGTAAAGCAAACGCACTTCTCTACGTTGAGCGCCTTGTCGATGTTACCTCGGACACGGATCCGCTGCAAGAGGATGGACACGTCAGATATCGAGGATTCAAAGCAACCGGAACTCTTGCGGTCGCCAGATCTGGAGCTGCGAGAGGTGACGTACCTTCGCCGCGAAGAGTTTCTGGGGGTTGAGCTGCGACGGGTTAATGCGTTAGCTTCAACTTGAAGCGTGAGACGACGGCTCGTATCGATCCCCAAAGCAGAAATAGCTGAGTGAGACCTCACCTTGCCAGTAGCGAGTCCGACCAGATCGTTGTCGGCCAGCCAGATCGACACGTCCGGCTTCGCAGGCGCCTTGTCCTCGAACTTGCCGACCCTCCCAGTTTTCTGTAAAGATAGAAGTGTATCAGTTTCTTTGCTCGACTTTGTGGCCAGCTGGGTAGGAGTTCTGACACGGCACCGTTGGGCACCCCGCGCGAGGAAGGAGCCCCACGCGACTGCGAACAAGTGCCAGCGGCGCCGGCAACCACTCTCCATCTACGCGATATAATTACCATCTCCGCCTGTCCAGTGGCAACTGCCCTGCGCGAGGCGTCTTCCTGGACCAAGGTCGCCGGGACGACAAGGCCGCTGGCATGTGAGACCCACGAGCTTCCCAGACGCAACGCTGACGCCCACGGCATCGAGCCCATTGATTACCCCCAGAGTTCATGGAGATCTCATTAGCTCCTCCCCTCTCTCTGCAGGCGCTTCAGCCCACGCCAGCGTCGTCCCAAGCTCGAATGACCGGGAGCCCCGGAGCACCCCCGACGCGGTTGCAAAACCAGCTCACCTTCATGTCCACATACCAATTGACCACAACGCCATCCTTGTTGGTGACGTGGAACGCGTAGAAGCACTTCATCTGCTTGACGAGCCTCTTTCGGGTCGTGCGCGCCGACGGCGTGCCCAGAAGCACCGAGATCAGGGCAAACACGCGCGAGGCGTCGTGGGATGGGGCCGAGATGAGAGGGTCTGCGAGAGCGGCCTTGAGCACGGCCAGGCGTCAGCGCGATGGGTGCAGTTGGCGGCGCGGTCGGGCCCCCAAGGAGGCATACCTTGATGAGGGTCGACTCGAGCGCGAGCTCGCGGAGGGAGCCTGACATGGTGGATAGAGCGGTGGTGAAGCTTGTGGGGTCGAGTGCAGCGCGAGGAATGGAGGGACACACGACGCCGCTGCGCTCATGACGTTCGGGTTCGCCGGATGTGAACCGGTGCCCACCGTCGCCGCTCACGACGGTGCTCAGTCGATTCACCGGATTACACCGAATAACACTGCGAACAATTTTGTGGAGCTTGCAAAAATTTACGTGAACGTTTCCGCAACGAGTCTCCCACCCTCCCCATCCTCACTCGCCCAGCCGCGCCGAAAAGTCCACCAGCTTGACTCGCTTGTCGTCTTTGCGGTCGGCGACGATGATGCCGGACTGGTGTAGGAAGTTGACGAGCTCGGCGGGGGCGCCCACGATCGAGATGTACGGGTCCCCAGGGTTGGTCGCCATCGTGTTCATGAGATTCTGTATTGCCCCACTCCATGAGCTCCTGAGAGACTGAGAGACACTCTTATGAAGCGGGGGCGCACCTCAAGGATCTGCTTAAGTTGGAGAGCGCGCTGGGGTGCCGTTGCGCGAGGCATGCTCAGAAAGGAGATGATGTTCTGCGACACCTGGTCAGCCTGTACTCCCTGATGCGGTAGACGTGCGAAGATCATACCCCAGGGTTCTTCTTTCTTCCATTGTCACCTCGCTCGTCTTCATCCTCATCTTGGTTCTCCGCCAGGCCCGCGAGTCGTTCGTCGATAAACTGGATCAGCGCCATCATCAGGCCCGAGAAGCTCGCCGCGACCTTTGTCGACTTTGCTCTTGCTCGCCTGCAGAAGAGCAGAAGTGAGCCATCAGCAGAGTGGACGCCGGTAGATGAGAGGCGACAAAACAGACGCACGCAATGATCTCCTCGGACGTGAGGTCGTCTCGGGCGCTCCGCATGTCGTCGACTCGTTTGCTCAAGTCTCTGTTGATCTTCTCTGCATCGAGAAGTAATGTTGAATCTCTGTAATGGGGCCCATGTCAGCGTCCGCTGCACCTGCGGCCTCGAGAATGAGCTCGCGAGCAGCGCACCTCACAAGATCTTTCCGCTCTCGCGCACCACGCCCCGACTCCCACACGACAGCTTGCTCCGTTTCTGAAACAAGATTCGAGAGTTTCGACTCCGCTTCGAATGAGATGAGTGCGGGCGAGGCTTTGAAGAGCGCGTCGACTGCTGCGGGATTCGCTGAGTCGGAGTATCAGCTCGGGGGGTTCAGCGGGGAGAGCGTTGAGCGTACGTGACTGAATAGCCTGAAGAGATGCTTCTAGGCAGGCAACCTCTTGCTCCAAGATCGCTATTCGCTAGGTGTGCAGTCGAAGGGTCAGCGTCGCCTCGTGGACTCCCTCGTTCGGGACACACACCTTGTCCTCGGGCGCCATTCGTCCCTCCGGTTTGAGCGGCGCATCAAGCTCGTCGATCGCCTGCAGACGCGTCCAGCGCGCATCAGCTGCCCGCTCTGAGCCCCACCACAACAAGCAGCTCACCCTCCTGAGCTGGTCCACCAACGCGTCTTTATCGTACTGCGCCCGCTCCAGCTCTTCCCTCATCGCCATCTCGACAGCTGTGGGGATTGCTTCCGGCGAGGCGCGCTCCTTGCCCTTGGCGGACGGGGCGGGGCGAGGCAGGTTGGCGACCAGCAGGCGCGCCGCTGAGAGGGACAGCGCCGGCAGAGGCGGCGGCTGGTGGGCATCGACAGAGGTGGATGACGATGACATGCGGTAGGACTCTGTCTATCGCAGGGCCAGCGGGGGCGGGTCGTGGTGGAGACGAAGCTGAGGCCCGTTCGCCCGGCGCCGGTTGACTCTGTACCATCACCTTCGTCTCCTAGTCGTGTCAGTCTTGTTCGCAATCTCGAACATATACCATTTCTCCTGATTCGCACCTTCGCAGTAGTCCAAGCCTCCGCTCATCGATCATCGCAGACGCTTCGCTCCAGTGTGCCGCAGCTGGCCAAGATCTGCTTTACGGCGCCTCCTCGGACTTCAAAAGATGGCCTCGAGAGATAGCAGCGCCTGGTAAAACATGAGTGGTTCGCGCGATGTGCCCGCCTTCCAACCAATTGCGAGGGACGCCGCACGGCCGGGCGACCGCGAGTCCTACCTTGGGCATCACGACGCCGTGTTTGTGCTAATCAGACAGAATAACGCATTACACATCATCGTCTTCGAAGACTACTCGCGTCAGGCGTTGTAGGCGGTGAGCCCGTCCGTCGTCGGAGCCAGGCGCCAGGGGATCCGTCGGCATCGTGCACGCGGTCACGCGATGAGGGCGACCTCCTCGTCCTTGTGAAAATCAGTAGTACGAAGTCCAACCAGCATATCGAATAGCCGGCCGCTCGCCAAGAGGGCGAACCGCTGGGTTTCGAGTTGGAGGCGTCGCGCGGGGCGAGTTCGTTTACGCGGTCGCTTTCGAATGAATCGAGTTGGATATAGAGGAAAACATACCGAACTAGAATCAAACTGAAAGGATCTGTGCAAGAAAACGCCATGCCTGATGGTCGAGGCGTGAGCTGACGGTGTGGCCACCGGCACCGGCAGACCTGCAAAACTGCACGCAAACTTGCGCGAACGCAAATTGTGTTGGACCACCACGCTGCTGCACACATGCTCGTACGTGGGTCCATATTTACAGAGATCCCAACATATTGCTGAGCACTGGGTTCCTCGATCCTCGACGTCAGGACCTCGTCCCCTCGCCGGCCCGACTCGCGAGGTGCGAAGAGCATCAGTTTGACGTCTCTAGGAAGCAGGCGTGCTGGGAGATGGATCACCGAATGAAGAGACAGTTCACACTCAAAAGTGACGCATCCGAAGGCAGATGATCCCCTCTCGCTCAGGTACTTCGCACGACTCGTGGGTGCGGCACGGCGGACGACGCCCCCATCATGATTTTGAGAGTGGGGAAGACTACAGCGACTCTAAAATTTTAAGTGTGTCACTTCAACTCTAGCTGTTGTGCTTTTCAGCTGTTCTGATTGGTTCTGAGCTGCGAAGTTAGGACCGCTGCCACTGGCATGGCGGCACGCACTCATGGAACTCATGGAAGCACGGTAATCGCAACACCGGGACTCGCTCTGCGAATTTCAGGGATTCAAAGGAGCCCCCGGTCAACCACATCTTGTGCAACTGCAATGACGCAGACGAACGACAGGAGGAGTGCGGGGTGAAATCGTGTGCAAACGATTTCCGATAACAATTCTGCGAGGTTCGTCTTGGCAGACGCATTTGGGTCCCTCCTCCCGCGCCGCACCTCGCTCGCACCACCCAGCACTACCACCCCCGCCCCGACACACCCATTGAATGGTCCAAACCTCCACGGATCCCCTCGAACCAGCTATATGTGGTAACTTCCCCGCGCACTCATCAAGCTCGCCCCCGGCGATACCCCCGTCCCCGCCCCCGACCTCGCGCAAGCAGTTCTCCTGGCCCGTCTACGCTCTCTCGGCCGTCCTCTTCCTCGTCGCCACCGCCTCGTCTGCCGCCGCCGCGCCGTCCCCAGTCTCGCCCATCCATGCCCTCGCGCGACGCGCCACCGCCACTGCGGCCGAGGCGACCGGAACCTGCGCCTGCAAGACGGAGACGAGCAAGAAGCACACAGCGCTCTTTGCTGTTGAAGGTGCGCCACGCGGGGGCATGTGCGAGGTCGTGCGCTGACGATCCGGAGCCCTCGATTAGCCACGATGATTCCCGGTACGCCGCTCGAGCCAAGTCGCGATAGTGGGCCGCCAAGCTGACTCCCCCGCACAGTGCTCGTGATCCTCTCTGGTATCTTCGCCGGCCTCACCCTCGGATGTGAGCATGCCTCTTGTTGTTTGCGCGCTGGCGCGATGCGGGCCCGCCAGGTGGCGTCGATCTTGCGTAGTCTGGAAGCTGACGCGCGCGCCCTGCGCTCACACAGACATGTCTCTCGACAGTACTCAACTCAATGTGCTCGCCAAGACGGGCACCGCCAAACAGCAATACTATGCGAAGCGGGTCATTCCCATCAGGTAGGTCCGCTCCGTGACCATGCGTCTCCTCGCGCGAGACGGGACCTTTGGCGAAGTGAGATCCGCCACTAACGTACCTCGCCTATCCTTTTTCTGCGCTTTCAGGAAGGACGGCCACCTGCTGCTCATCACCCTTCTGCTAGCGAACATGATCGGTGAGGCCCGAAAGTCGCCGCTCCTGTCGGAGCAGCTCGCTGACGTTTCCAATTTCTTTAGTCAATGAGACCCTGCCAGTCATCGTGTGCCAGCTTCAAGTTTCCACTCGAGTTTTAGGTCTCTGACGTAGCATTTCCGGCAGGCTGATGGCGTTCTCGGCGGCGGTGTACAGGCCGTCGTTATTTCGACCGTTCTCGTCGTCATGTATGCCGCCCCCGATACTGTTGATTGCTCTGGTGAACTGACAAGTGTGAGCTTCACAGCTTCTCTGAGATCATCCCACAATCCGTCTGTTCGCGCTTCGGACTCGCCATCGGATCCGCCATGGTCGGGCCCGTTCAGGTCATGATTTGGTGCTTCGTGAGTCCAAGCTTTTGTCCACTGGAGCAATGCTGATGCTTTGATGGTCAGTACATCGTCTCCTGGCCAGTCGCTCGCCTGCTGCAGTACCTCCTCGGCGCGCACAGCGGTGTCGTTTATCGTCGCGCCGAACTCAAGGAGCTCATCAACATGCACTCGGGTGCCGTTGGTCACGGAGGAGACTTGCAGCAAGAGTTAGTGATTTTGCATCGTCGAAGCCAACGCGTGCTGACTTGCATTCGTTCTCAGCACCGTCACCATCGTCGGCGCCACGCTCGACCTTCAGACCGTTCGTCGCACCTTCCTCAGCAATGACTTCGGCTGAGCGTGATCTCCATTTGTAGAAAGTCGTCTCGGACGCCATGACTCCTCTGAGCCAGATCTTCCAGCTCCCGATCACTTCGGTCCTCGACTACGAGACGCTCGGACGCGTTCTCAAGGCCGGCCACTCGCGCATCCCTGTCTACGAAGAGGTCATCGTTAATGGGAACAAGAAGAACAAGGTCATCGGCGTGCTTCTGACGAAGCAGCTCATCCTGCTCGATCCCGAGGGTGCGTCTTATCCCCCCAAGCCCTCACGCTCCCCAAGACTGACAGCTTACCGCGCACAGACGCCACCCCGCTCGCCAACATCCCGATGAACCCGCTCCCGACCGTCTCGGAGGACCTCCCACTGCTTCAGATCTTGAACACGTTCCAGGAGGGTCGCTCGCACATGGCCATCGTCTGCCGCCGCAAGGCCGGCTTCAACCCGCTCGGCGCGCGTCTCTCGCAGCCGATGCCCCAGGACGGCTTCGCGAAGGAGATCCTGAACGACAAGGAGAAGACTGAGGCGGCCGACTCGGACATGGAGAAGGGCGAGGCAACGGGCGAGCAGAGCCTGCTTCGGAGCCTGTTCCGCCGCAAGAACAGCCAGAGCCCGACGCGCGAGCTCGAGCCCGAAGACAAGGACGAGAAGACGAGCATCAGGACCTCGTTCAGCCACTCGGACGACGACTCGCCCGTCGGCGTCATCACGCTCGAGGACGTCCTCGAAGGTGCGTCACCCTGTCGGAGTTGAGTAATCCATCACCAACGCATTTCGGCAGAGCTTATCGGCGAGGAGATCTACGACGAGACTGACCGCAACGGCACCGACGAGCCCGCACTCAAGGCCTACATCCCTCCCGAGGCCGTCGGCCGTCTCGGTGGCGCCGGCCCACCTCCCGCGCCGTCGGCCAGCCTCGCCGCGACGGCCAAGGCGCCCGCGAAGAGCTCCTCGTTCGGTGGCGGCATGGCCGCGGGACCGATTTCGACCGCCGTCGGTCAGCTCAAGGGCATGGTCCGGAGCCGCTCAGCGCCGGGCAAGGCGAGGAACGCCGAGGGCGTCACCTCCGGTGTCGACGTCGCGCCCGCGAAGGACGCTGCGACGTCGACGTCCGTCTCGACCACGGGCGGAGTGCCAACGGTCCAGGTCGCCGAGCCCGAGTCGCTCTCGCTCATTCGCGAGCGCAGCACTTCGGCCGAGGACGACAGCGGTACCGAGGGCGGCGAATCGACCGCGACGGCCGTCGACGCGCCCCTCGGCATCCTCGCCCCGGCGAACCTGATCCGCTCCTCCGTAGACACGTCTGGCTCGGTGCCGTACCCGCGCCCTGCGCCGCCGCTTCTGTCGGATGCAGTCCTGCTCGAGCGCGGCCGCCGCATGCTCGTCGCGCAGGGCGTCGACCCCACCGCGCTGCCGAATCTCCGCCTCGCGACCCCTCGCTCGCAGCCGCCGAGCCGCAGCGGAACTCCACCCGGGCCAGGCCGCCTCGTCGTCCCGCCCCCGCAGACCGGCGCGCAGGCCAAGAAGGGTTCGTTCAAGAGTCCCCCGCTCGCGGCGCCCATTCCCTTGAGGCATCAATCGGCTGCCGCCATCCAGACCCTCGCCAGCACGAGCGCCGCGACGCCCAAGATCGAGAAGATGCAGGACGAGCCGAAGGGACTTGAGTGAGGGTGTCGGCATCAACGTACCCGCTTAAATCTTTTTCACTTGCTGAATGCACAATGTTTTCTACTCCGAAAAAACTGCGGCGATAATACAGGTAACATGCTTCTGCTTCTGTATCACTTCTCTCTATTGCGCTGGCTGCGTCTTCCAGCGTATATGCATGGCAGGACGCCCACGTCTGTCTATAGTGAATTCGCACGTCTTTACTCGCTGGTTCGGATCGTGATCAGCTTGCGACTATCAAAGAGGACCACAAGTGAGAGCTCACTTATCGGCGAAGTGCTCGCGGCAGTACGGCGAGTTGTACCGGACAGTCCTGCCGTGGAAGTACAGGAAGTAGGGGATGGGGACGAGGAAGCACGCGAGGAATGCGATGAGACAGGTCGCCCATTGGTTCCCGAGCTGTCGGAACAAAGGAAGGGTCAGCTATTGTGGTGCAAAGAGCACTCGCGGGCCTTAAATGCACCTTCGCAAACATCTCTGCGGGGGAAGCGACGTCAGCAAGAAGTAAGGACCCGATGAGTGTTGCTGCCTTACGATCAGAGAAGAGCGGGAATACGCAGGCTATCAGGTTGCGGACCATGACAACGGCGCCGAGTGCGGAAGCGGCGTCTGAGGTAGCGGATGACAAGTCAGCCCGGCTCATCGCGGAGCTCCAATCCTACGTACAGTGCCCGTAGCCATCAACGATGTAGTTCAGGATCGCTGTGATAATGAGGAAGAACCCGACTGACAGGCGAAGCGTTAGGCTGATGCTCCTCGTCGACCTGGGGAAGCGCCACTCACTGCCAAAGAGCGTGAATCCGATCAAAGGGACGATGAAGTTGATTTGTGGGTAGGAGGTCCATGCGGCCAGGAATAGGCCGATTGGCAAGAGCCAGATGCCGTAGAGCGACGAGTAGAAGCGCGACTCTGGGACGCTATTTCCGCCGGCTTTCGCTGTGGCGTTGCGGTAAGCGCGCTCCTGGAGCGGCTGAAGGAGGAAGCCGCTGTTTCGAAAAGGATGAGAACGTGTATACTGCGGTTCGAGGAAAGTAGGGCCCACATGACGGCACCAATCACGAAGCTAAGGTACGTGAGGTTGATGGCGCCCAAGGACGACCACCCGTGTCCCCCGTTTCCAGGACCAAAAATGAGCGGGAACGCTTGATTCGCGAGGAATATGACACCGTATGTAAGGGCGTTAATCCTGAAAGTGCAGCTGTCAGTGCCGGAACCAGGGCTTGGCTTTCAGGCTAAAGACTCACGCCGCGAGATCGGAAGAGCGTCGTGTAGGGAAAGAGTGTCCTAGGTGTGTAGAT
>ERZ1463038.488-NODE-488-length-13700-cov-14.916819_pt1 | contig 13700 bp, 24 predicted proteins | sample MGYA00564479_ERZ1463038 | MGnify/ENA primary metagenome ERZ1463038 (study PRJEB39244, sample SAMEA3635134) | Helicobacter pylori | study: EMG produced TPA metagenomics assembly of PRJEB11511 data set (Assembly of a 5300-year-old Helicobacter pylori...
GTCGTATTCGTCTGCGGGTGGGCGCGCGTCAGTGGAGTTCAAACTCAGCCAGACGAGAACGCGCACCCTCGGCCTTGATCTTGGTCGTCCAGACGGCGATCGGTGCGCCGGGGAGCTCCGAGCTGACGGCCTCGACGACCTCGAGTCCCTGCCGCAGGATGCGGACCGAACTTCTTGCGCCTCTCCCGCACGCGGTGTAGATCTGAGGCGTGTCCTCGCCGAGGAAGTTGGCAACCTTGCAGTCGATGATCGGGTTCAGGCTGTCGAGCTCGTCCGCGAGCACGAGGTTGTCGAGCGGTCGCGGGCGGAACGTCGCCGCGGGCAGCGGGTCCGAGCCCGCGCCAAAGTTGTCGTAGTCGGTGCTCGCGAACTCGGTCTCGTCGTCGTCGTCGCCGAGTTTCTCGAACTGGTAGAGGTACTGGTTTCCGAACTCGGACGCGACGAAGAGGAAGCCCGACTTGAGGATGCACAGCGACGCCGCGACGGGGACCGTGTCAAAGTACTTGATCTTGAGTGCCTGGACCTCCTCCTCAGCGTGGTCGATCGTGACCTTGAACAGGTCGCCCTCCTCGCTCTGCAGTAGGAAGAAGAAGGCGCCCTGTGGCCAGGTATCAGCGCTGCGGACTGCAATTCGGAATCTGGAATCTGGAAGACGCACCCGCATCTTGTGCATGACGGCCGAGGTGATGATGACGCCGCGCTCCGGGTCCGCGAGTGGGTGCGCGCGCTTCGGGATCGGTACGCGGTGCTCCTTCGCGCCCTGGTGGCGGTACGAGATGTAGTCCTCCGCGCAGACGAGCACGCCCGACGGCCCGTCGAACTTGTCCGTCGTCGCAGACTGACCTCCAGGAACTGCATCTCTGAGGGTTAGCTGCTTGCTCCACTCTGAACGGCGGGAAAGCGCACCCTGGACGAGCAGGTTCGCGCGCGGGTCCGTCGCCTCGCTCCACTTGCGCACGACGTGGTTCAGTCCGAGGTCGAGCTCGTAGTACGTGAGCATCTGAATGAGCTGGGATCAGCTTCTGCACGGCTAGAGTGAATCCAGAGGGCGCACCTTCTCCGCCGCGTTGAACGCCTCGCCCGTCGGGTCCTGGTCACTCTCGCCGTAGTCGACCTCGAGCGCGGCAAAGAGTGGGTTCTCGAACCCGACGTCGACGCCGACCATCGAGTGGATGATCGCACGCTGCTTGTGCGCCTCGAGTGGGGACGAGATGGTCAGGTTCGCCGCCGCGTCCTATCTCCTCCGGGTCAGCGTCCAATTCCCCTGACCCTCATGAAGAAGCGCACCCTGTTGAGGATGTAGACGAGCTTGCTCTTCTCCATCGCGCCGATCATGACCGCGCGCCCCTTGGGATCCGCCGCGATGTGCTGCCCCGGCACGATCCTGCGCGAGCCCGAGCGACCGTACGTCTCCTGATGAAGCTTGTTGAAGCCGTTCGTAGTCGGGTCGTACTCGAGGACCACAATCCTGCCCGAGTCGCTCCCGACGATGATGTAGTCTTTCGACCAGCGGATCAGCTCCAGTCCCCCCAAAAGCGATCCAGAAACGCACCCTTCGTCCCGCCCGTGAGCTTAAACGCGGCCAGCGAGCGGATCGTGCCAAAGACCTCAGCCTCGGCGACCGTCTCGAGCTTGCCCGTCTGCGCGTCGGTGCGGAGCAGCTCGATCCGGGTCGCGCCACGGGCGACGCAGATCTCCTGCGCCTTGGTGCCCGAGAACTGGCCCACGCAGGCGACCGTCACCGCCGAGGACGGCAGGAGCGAGTAGTTGAACAGGTGCATCTGGGCGCGCGGGCGGAGTCAGCTTGCATGGCTTGCGTTGCCCGACTGTCTTCGCTGGACTGAAGGCCTGGCTGCGATCCAACAGCCGTCGCAGACGGGTGCTGTAGGCGCCGAGTACTCACGTGGGCGGGCCCGTGGCTTTTGGGTGTTGGTGGAGGTGAGAGGGAAGCGCGGTGAAGAGCGCCGGCGAGGTCGAACGGCGGTCCTCGAGCGCAGCCGGGCTCGTCCGAGGGAGAGCTGGAGGCGGGGCTGAGGTGTCCTGGGGTGCGAGACTGGCCGTGTTGAGCGCGACGGCGACCTCGAGCTGGGCGGAGGTGCTGCCGGCGGGGCGAAACAGCGCGCGGAAGTTGGACGGGTCGCGCAAAACGCCGTTCACCACTTCGGCGGCCGGTGCGGGGACATTCGCTCTTGACCTCGTACTCGTCACTTCGGCTTCAGTGTCTGCAACACCGATCCACAGTACACGGCCACGACCTTCAGAGCCTTGCGTGCGATCAGGCTGGCTGGGCGGTCGGGACTGGGGGAGGCAGCGGGCTCGACCGAGCTCGTCCACTGATCGCAGGGCTGTCTCGTTGGCCCACTCTGATGGTGTTCTAAGCTCTCTTGGTACATTGACGTTGGACGTTTACATGTGTGGTAGGAGCCGTGGGCGTGAGAGGACTCGAGCGTTGTGCCGATGGGCGGGTTGGGACGGACATCGCTCCTTCCTCGACCGCGTCCTTTGGCCGTCATCGATACGGGTTTCCACTCTTCCTACAACTGCTAGACCGCCCTCAATATCCCGCGCACTCATCCAGCCGACCGTCTGACGTCCGTCTCATCGGCGCAGCTCGGACTGCAACTGCGCGTTCACAACGTCCCGGGGTGAGCGGCTTCTTCTCAACAAGTAGTCCCAGCCTGAGTAGTCAGAGTCGCAGACGTGGGCTGGGTGCGGCGGGTCCGCTGCGACGGGGATCGCGTCCCCATCAACTGGTCGACCTCGGGCTTGGTTTCGCTTGCTTGAGGGCGAGTGGGACTTGGACCGTGAGGGTGTACCATCTTGAAGTGAATTCTGACTCACATACCTTGCCCACAGTAAAGCGCCAAGGTAAGTCGACTTATGGAGCGGCTGTTCTCCACTGTTGAGCCCCATTGAAGTTCCGCGTACTCACCTTCCGACCCCGGTCGCCGTTCTCGGTAGCGCCACTTGGACTTCAAAGCGCGTTCACAATTTTTGGGAGCAAGGAACTTAGTCTCGAAGAGCACACCAAGCCTGCGCACATGATTCCCGAAGTGGGGCGGATGCGGTGGACTCGACTGCGACTGCGACGTCGATCGCGTCGCCGTCAACTAGTCGACCTTAGCAAGACCTCAGGCTTGGTTTCGCTCGCCTGCAGGCGAGTGGGACTTGGACCGTGCAGTTTGACCAGCTGGGGTTAGTCTGGACCCTTACATACCTTGCACGCAGCACAGCACCAGGAGAAGACGTTTCGAAGCGGGAGAGCTGGAACGTTTGCTCGCTGGGCCTCGGCCGCTCCCACGATTTGCCCAGACCGCGAATTGTATAGAAACCGTACGAACAAGGCGAAACTCGTTCCACTACTCCCGGATCGAAGAACTCCTGGATCTGGAACTCCGAAATGCACGTGACGCAGCATATCGCTGGCCGGAGAGGAGTGGTTCAGCCAGCTTCACGTCGCTCCCTCGCTCGCTAAAGAGCAGGCGGTCGACCGTGCTAGCTCGCTGTGATTCTCTTCTTCTTGACCGGCTCGAGGTGGCCCCGAACTCAGCAGCGGGCGCAGCGCCACTCACCGCGGGCATCGCTGGATATTCGGGAGCTGTTCGGCGCCGATTGCTGAGCATAATCGGGGCGCGCTAATCGTGCCGATCAGGCAGACTTTTCGGAGCGCGATCAGAGCCGATTTTCGGGCAGCAGGCTCCCGTGGCGGCGTGGGCGGCGGCTGGTAACGTGCTGCGGCGAGCCGTCCTAGGCTCGCCGCCGCTCCGCTTCTCTCTCTTCCCCCGCTCGCTCGGAATCGCAACCTCATTCGTCTTTGGCGCCCGCATGTTCGCTGAGCGACCCGAAGCCTACGTCGACAACTTGCGGCTGGGCCGCTTCTGGCTCCGCTGTCCTGTCACGCGCAACGCAGTGCTCTCCGCCCACGCTCACGCTCTCCCCGCGTCGCCTCCTGAGCCCTCTGATTGTCGATCTGGTACTGACCCACAGGTATGCTGATTGTGAGGGTATGATGGGCCGCCGATCGGTCCTCGAGGTGATCACGTGCGCCGTACTAAGTTCAGTACGCTCGTTCGCTTCCGCACGAGCGCCGCCCTGCTGACCGCCTCGACCAGACACCTTGTCCCTTGATTTACAAACTGAGGTATGGCTCTAGGGGACTGATTTCGGCCGGCGAACGACGTGGGTTGGCCGCCTCGTGGAGTCGGGACGGACTGCCGTTGTGGGCAAAGCGCTGAGCCTCTCCTGTCGCAGATGCATACCCTGAGGTCCTCCATAAGCTTTACACACACTAGAGCTGCCCGTCCAGCTCCATCGCGTTGGGTCCGAGGTGCGTCAGCCTGCGTTACCATGACGACGCGCGCCGGACGCCGCTCACCCACGCCTGGCGCAGCTTTCACTTCAGATTTTGACGGTACGTACTTCCAACGGTATCTTTGTGGGCCTGGGATGGGACGGTTGGAGGCAGGGGCTGACCCACGCGTGCTGCAGTGCTACCAAGCCGCCGCGGACGCCTCGCGTGCCGACCGTGAACACGCCCCGCGGAAAAGCACCTGGGTAACGGCGTTGGAGTGCTCGTGGAGTCGTTGAGCATCTGAGAATGGGCGTTGCGCGGGGGAAATCTGGGGTGGTGCGACCGGACGCGGTCGTCGCGGCGCTCCTGCGAGGCCCGGCGCGCTCGACGCGTCTCCAGGTTTCAACTACCCCCCTCGCCAAGCTCTTCTGCACTGCCATGCTTGATTTCATGTAACCTGCACCTACGATGTCGTTGCTGTGCCCCCGTAGGCTGCCCGCCCGGTTCACCTGATCGGGCACAAATCGGCGCGCCGATTATGCGCGCGCCCACTTTAGGCGCCGAAAAGAGCCGAAGAAGAGACCTTTGTCGGCACCAATCGGTGTCCGACTGGTTTCCCGATTAATATTGTTGCCGTTCAACTCCGATCAGAGCCAACAATCGGCGCCGAACAGGCCCCGAAAATCCAGCGATGCCCGCGGTGACTCAACCCGTACTCCAGGCAGCCCAGTCGACCGGAATCGCATCGCGCACTAGCTTGAATGCGAGCTGAGTAGCTGTTGCAATTCGGGCGAAGACTTGTGCTTCAGGACAAGGGCTTCGAGGAAGCAGAGCGGAGTAAGGCCCACTACGGAGCGGCAAGACTGGGCGGTCGAGTCCGTAGCTGAATGGCGACGCCTCAACGCTTCTCTCCCAGGCCACACTATCCTCTCTGACAGACCAGGGCGTAGATTTTTTGCCCCAGGGGAACGGATGTCGGATCGATTGGGAGGAGCGGTCGCTCATGGATCTTAGTTGCACCCCGGAGCTTGTTCAATCAAATGGGCCCCGAAGTAGTCGAATTTTCGTCGAAGAGACGATCTCTTACCTCACACGTACTCGCTCTGGATCTTTCGTGGACAGGAGGCGCCCCTGCGCGCAAACGAAGGCCAATGAGCCCACTTCGGTCCTTTTCACGCTTGCATCGCCGCCAGCTGCGGAGGAACTGGATGAATAGCTTTGTTCGTCCTCGCATTAAGATTCTATCAGTCGAATGCAGAGATCGTCGCACTGGCGAGCACGGGAAGCTGTCGTCTGTGGGCCCTGCCGCGTTCCCACTCGCTCCGAGTACCACTTGCCCTGAGTCGAAAGCAAGCTGGGCGGTAACTGCATGGTACAACATATACCGCATCAAATTTTGGGACCCAGTATTACGGCGGTATCTGAGCTGGGGTGGGGTTCGTTCAAGAGGCGATCAAGGGGAGAAGGCTCGCGGGTCTCAGTCGCGCGCGGCCTCGCTCGTACTGCGAGCTGGGTCTTAACGTCGATGGATCCAGAGACTTATTCTCTCCTAGTGAGACCAGGACCTTCGAAGTAGGCTCGGACGCCGCGAAAGGGTTTTCGACGGGCCACGGCCGTCGCACGCTGTGTGCAAGGAGGGACGAAGACGCAAGGGCAGTAACATTTCCTCAGGGCCTCGCTTCTAGAGTATTTTGGAGCAGTGCTCTGCCTGTGAGCATAAGGAGCAGTCGGTCATGGGACTCGGTGCACCCGAGCTTGCCTCGTGGCCTGAGCTGGCACGTTACTGTAGCCTGACGTCAAAGCAGGTTGAACATTGAGAGCTTTAAGTTCAATCCGACTGGACTTCACATCTACAGTCTTTTTTGTCAACAGTGGTCCGCTTACGAGGGTAAGGGGACGTCTCTCGTGGGGCTCGGCTGCACCAGAGCTTGCCTTTTCACTCGCGCACGGAATGTACTGTACCGTACCTCAGCTTGAGTGATTTAGATATCATATCATATAAAACATAGCTGAATCAGTTTTGGTGGGGATACGCATCTTCGGACGTTTGACCAGCTAGCTTTCGTCACACACTCATCAGCTTAAGCGGCGATGAGATGGTTCGGTAGGTGGGAGCACCACTTAGAGCATGTATTTCCTTGGAAGCGTGAACTTATGTGATCTAAGCTAGCCTGTCGCGGTGCTGACAAGAATTGGAAGGAGCAGCCATCACTAGTACTTCATGAGCCATGTTGCGCTCCTGCTCACTCAAGGGCCAGCTGGGACGTTACTGATCCCCGTGAGAAGGCGCAATTTGGTACATTTCAGCCAAATGAAACACTCTCAGCTATACCGCAGCTGATTTTGAATTCGGAGAGAAGATGCTCGCACGTCGGCGAGTGCGGGGGGCCGCTCGCAAGGTTCCGTCGAGCTTTCTTCAGTGGCAAGCCCGGAAAAAGCTATGCGGTTCGATCGTATATTTATCATTCATTCAAGGGGCGTACACGAACACAGGAAGCAGGCGTTCACCCACCCCTCAGTCGCACTCGCTCACCCAAAAGGGTGAGAAAGCTCACCTTTTATACGGAACTGAATGGTCTGTGACTCCTAAATTGGGTTATGGAGCAAAGTAAGGCACCTGGGCGGGACCAGACCGAGAGGAAGCGGTCACTGGCTGACTTCCGCCCTGACGTGCGCGGTACTGGCTGGTCGCAGCTTGGTTCGAGAGCCAACACAGATCAAGAGGAGGGAAAGTGGGCCGTCGAGCGAGCGAAGGCTTGTCCCTTTCTTACCCTCCTGGCACCAGAAGGCTGTCGGGGCCGCCTCGAGGCGAGGCCGACCGCTTGTAGGACCACAGGAAGCAGAGTTAAAGAGCACTACGAGGTTGATTCCGAGGCATAGCTAGTGAGAAGTCGAGATGGTCGTGCGGAAGGAAGAGTGATGGCTCGAGCGCGACAGGTGAAGCTGCGGACGACTTCGGACGCGCGTGTCGTCCGCTAGCCTCGGTGAGCGCGCTCAAGGCGTCGGCTCTCCTCTGTTCCGTCCAGACCTCGCCTCGACCAAGCGGACCGCCGATCACGCTAGAGCCTATGCTTCAGCTGTTCAGACTCATCCTGCTTCCAGATCCGAGGGCTCCCGAGCGACCCCGGCCGGTGCTCGCCCCCCAACCTGGAGGAGCGACGCTTGTCGGTACGGCCGCGCCTGGGAACCGAGTCAAGGACCGCATTCCCTTGCTCCATACATTTGCCTTCCTGCTCAATCACACTGCCTCTAGGACCTGGTCGGACTGCGGGGCGCTGGAGAGGTTGGACCAGCTTGACAAAGCCAATGGGGATGCTCAGGTGAGTCACGGAGCTTTTCGTGGGCTAGTTATTGCATGGTGTGAGGCTTGGTTCCCCGACGGAAGTTGTGGCGCATGGCGAGCATGCCTGGGGGTAGTTTGCGCTTCAGGCTGAGCAGAGTCGTGGCGGGGTGGTTGAGCTCGTCAGGTGACGGGCTCGGCAACCTTGCTTCTCCGTCGTGTTTGCTCTAAATAGCATCACGATCCGGAGGTTGCAGTGGGAGGTGCGGTCCTCTCTCAGCGCTCAGCAAGCACCCTGGCGCTCCGTCTGGACGCGCTCGCTGAAGTTGCAGGTGGGTTTAAACCACATGTGCCGGCCGAAGTTTTGGGTGAGCTCGAACTGCATGTCTCGAATCTGTCGGTGTGGGCAAACTGGTATTTAAGCATGGTATTTGACTCACCTGTGCGCCGTGAATGTCCTCGGGGTGTTGCTGCGCACGAGAACTCGGGGTCAAGCGCAGGTTTGGATACGTGTCTGCGCCTGCTCTCCCTCGCCCAGCTCCCAAGACCCATCCACACAGAGCCCATCGACGAACCAAGCTTGAGCAGAAAGGTGCGCGCGGACGCAGAGTTTGATCGACCGTCGCCGCGCCCACGCCAAGCAGCAGGGCCAGCGACGTCGAGGGTGTGCGAGCCGAGAGGTGCCAGTTGCGATCAGGCAGGCCGCCAAACGTGCTAAGGCGCACGACTGGAGGCCTCACGAAAGCGAGCTGGTCCTCCCCGGCCCGGTCCTGCGCAGCGGGATCCAGCGGGAGCGGGCGGCGTCGGAGAGCGAGCAGGCGTCTGGAGTGCGAGGCTGTCAAGTGCTGGAAACGAGTCGTCGACTTGGGACGAGGTTGGTGTAAAGGAGAGAGCAGTGCCGCGTGCGGTCGAGGTGAGCGAGATCACGACCTCAGGCATGCGTTTCGTCCGCTTTGCAACAACCGGTGGCCGAGCTCGAACGCCGCTTGACTCTTAGCGCTCGTCACCTTTCGACAGCCGGCTTCTCGCTCGACGCTCAGTCTTATTCCTACTGCGTCTTCCTCTTTGCCTGACGACTGAGGTCACCCGGCGTGCAGTGACGCTCGGCATCGGCTTGAAACTCGCCCACCCCCCCGGGTGGTAAGAGTGCAGCAATAGAGTGGTTGTGCCTGTTTGTCGGACGTGCTCTCGATCAGTCACAAACGACTGCAATGCCTTGCGTTCCCTTCTGCCGCTCCCGCTCCTGCACCGCGGTCGTCCGACTCATTCAGCGCTCAAGTTTCAGTGAGTGGTGAGTGGCGCAGGTGACGACCTGCTTGTGTGTGGGTAGTGAGCTTGCGCATTGAATGAGCGCAAGCTGAATGTGAGAGCTGGGGAACTCGAAGCTCTGGGGTGCATGAGACGGAGACCGCAGTTTTGGACTTGGGGCAAGACGAGCGGTGGCTCTTGACCGACCTCGTACAGTACACACCACTCCTCGGCAGCGTTCTAAAAAACACCCACACGGTCTCATTGAGCATCTCTTTGCGTTCATGGGGTGATTTGGACCTGACGTGGACAATGAAAGCAGCTGACCGCAACACCATCGGTCACGCCCAGCCTCGCTCGACCGCCAGCTGGAACAGGACTGTGCAGTGTTGTTGTCGCGATGTTTATGCTGTAGTTTTCAGAAGGGATAACACGTGAGCGGTTTCGGCCGAGTGGCAGACGAGAGGAGCACACTTGCGGGTCTTGGTCGCGCTCACGCTCGCTCGAAAAGCCATCTGGGGCGAACCAAGTAGAATTAATCTTGCTCCTTGCTGTAGTCATCATACAATCGCTCCTGGAGAATAGTGGGTGCAGAGAGCAGACGTTGACTCACCACACTCCTCGGTCACGCTCCAGCTTGTCCATACGCAAGCAGGGGGGGTCACCGTGCCCGTGGACCGAGCATAACGATTCTCTTACAAGCCCCCGTACACTGTCTAGGGGGCCAGGGTGTGTTCCTCTCACAGCTCAGGGGGAACGGAAGTCTGAGAAGGTGGGAGGAGTGGTCGCTCGTGGATCTCAATTGCATTCCGGAGCTCGTTCAATCGAATGTATTCAGATGTAATCGTGCTTGCGGAGCTCACTCCACCAGGACCATACCATGCGTGGACGAGAGGAGCCCAGACACGCAAATAAGGCCAACGAGCCAGCCACTCCGGTCGCCCTCACACTGGCATTGACGCCGGCTTTAAGGGACTGGTGTTTCAGCTGTGACTTTTGGCATGAATACTCTAGCATTTGCCTTCAAAGATTGTGGTTCTGGCGAGCATGGATAGCCGTTTTGGGTGGGCCCTGCCGCGTTCCCACTTGCCCCGAGACGTGAGCAAGTGGAACAGTGACTGCGTCGCTTGTTCGCTTTCCGTCTTTCGGTATAAATCACCGCTATATCCGAACTGGGCACGGTCAGATTGGATTTCATCTGAGCAGCGGCCAAGAAGAGAAAGCTCGCGGGTCTCATTCACGCTCAGGCTCGCTCATACAACAAACCGAGTCGGACCGAGGATAACTCCGGTATGGGCTCTATTCCCAAAGTCTGAAAATGCTTTCAACGCAAGCGCGGGTGCCGAGGAATGCCCGGGCCGAGGCCGTCTATCGCTTGTGTGCAAGGAGAGAAGAAGACACAAAGGCAGTGTTGCTTCCTCAGAGCTTTGCTGTCACAGTTTCTTGTGAAAATTTCATCCTACTTATGAGTCTACGAATAAGTTGCTTGCGTGGCTCGGTTGCTCCCAAGGTTGTTTCACAGGATGAGCTCAAACATGACGATCACGAAATGGACTAACATTTATTGTCTCTAAAATACAAGCGCATTCCAGCTGGTTCGCTCGTGGTCGGGATGTGCCAAGGCGTGTCGACACGAGCTATGAAGAGACAAATATCGAGTTGTTTTACCAGCACATCTGAAATTTTGACGCGAGGATAGTACATCACTGCTGGAAGGAAGGAGCCGTTGTGGCATGTCGCGCTCCCGCTCCCGCTTGCTCGAGAGCAAGCCGGGTCGTGACTGCCGTGCCCCTCGAGCACCTGGTGTGGTCCTTTGAAAAAGTTGTTACTGGACTGGGGCTTCAAATAATGGCATGCTCAGCTTCCCAGAACCGCTTAACCGCCATCAGTGATTACAGTACTAGAGGTCTGCAGCGCGAGCAGGTCGCTCGCGTTGTACCGCGTTTGTCGGTCTTGTAGCCTTCAATGATCGTCTGAATGGTGTTGATCTCGGGGATATCGGTTCGAACCAAAAGGGTGGTCAGGTTGACGGCCTGACAAAAGGTGCGGAGGATGGTAGACTCAAGCTGGCCAAGTCGGTTGTTGTTGTTGATGCGACCGAGGAGGCCGGTGTATCACCACCACAAGTACACCGGTCCGAATCTGCAACTCAGATCTCCAAAGTGGGCTGTGCCGTGATGCACTGGCTTAAAGATCTGTGAAGCATGATCAGCTTGCATGAGAGATTGTCGTCAGAGACGGATGTACGAAGGCGGGAAGAGAAGTGCAAGAGTCTTGAGGTAGCTGAGGATGTGTGACTTGCCCTTCGCGATCTGGGGTTTGTGTATGGTGCGTCGACAGAAGTGGGTGAGCGCGCAGGCAAGTGTGAGAAGGTTGTCGCCACTGGCCCGCCTTCAGCTTGCCGGCAGCCGGCTGCCTGTACTGCTTCACGAGTCGGCCGATCCACGACCGCACCTGCAGGCCGGCAATCAGAGTCTGAATCAACCACATGTCCTCCTTGCCAAGGATTGCAGGCACTTTTAACTCGAGATTGTCCTCGTCGCTCTTGCCCTCGACCTGGGCCCCGTCGTCAAAGTCGTCTCCTGTCACGTTCGCTTGTTGAGCTTGTTGACCTTCGGCTTGGGTTCTTTTTGCCTTCCCCTTGCCCTTGGCCCACTTGGAGATTCTCGGCGTCTCGTCATCGTTGTCGTCCTCGAGGTCGGGGGGTTGAGCGTTGACCCCGCTGCGAACTGAGAACGGCTCGCTCGAGTGGCGGCACCCGCGCGCGCTAGCGGAGGCGCAAGAGCGGCGTCGAGCACCGGCTCGGCGGGTGCGTCGGGCTCGGCTGGCTCGGATTGCGGACTTGCAGCACGAGTCTGCTCTCATTGCTCGCGCGCCATCAACGGGCGCTTGACCAAGCCGACCAACGTCTTGCGCGCGTGGTCCTGGACGACGCCGAGGAAGCTGGTGTGTATGATGTCTGTCGTGAGGTTTTTTGTCGGTTCGGGCGTCGGGACTCGAAGATTCTCGGACCCGCGCACACCGTGCTTGGAGACGAGCGCCTCGCGGTCCTTGACGAGCGTCACGTCTCGCCAATTTCGGCCTGCGATCGTCACGTTGCCCCATCTCTGCGCTCTCACGCCATGGGATCCATACGACTCAGCTCCGACTTGGTGAGCAGGTTGGCGTAGCACGCGTTCTTGACGGTGGTCGCTCCGGCGAAGCCGCCGACCTTGTGAATTTTGGGTGTGTTACCGATGACGGGTACCATCGAGGCGCGCACAAGGACTTTGTGTGACTCTGAAATTGCACTTTCATTTAATTTCTCGAACCGCTCTGGCTGCTCCGCCACCCCGTTTTCGCTCCGACCATTTACTCGCCCAACGCTTTGTAAGTTCATCTCCCTACCGCGGATCGGAGACTGGCTGCGCTGCACAGGAGGAAGAGCGCTCCATACGCTGGCACTAGAAAGAAGCCTACTCAGCGGTCTAAGCCAAGGGAGCTACCACGCAGGCCCGTCGTCGAACGCTCCCGCCGTCACTGCTCACGCGCATGGCCGAATAGAACCTGCGTCATGCGAATTAACGATGGCCATCAGTCTAACCAGCTCTAGTGGCGTAACTCTTTGCATCCACTGAAGCGGACAGGCCGTATCACCACAACAAGTATAGTGCGCCCTTGACGGTGGGCGAGCTCTCCTCCGCGGCTTGTCGACAACAACTGCTCCGCAGCCACCAGCGTCTCAAACCTGAGGAAGATCCATTTACAGTCAGAGCTTAATTACTAACTACTCAAAAGTAGCTTGAATCGAAACTAGCCTGTGCGGAGGGTGGCGCGACTTTTCCATACGAGGCGAGGCAGCGGGCCCGGGAAACAAGTGATCGCGAGAGCCGAGGCGGAGCAGCCGGGGGAGTGCAGGACTTATTGTGGCTAGCAGAAAAATTTCGCTTTATCAGAGCGTGCTGATTCTGACAACAGCGCTAGAAAGAAGCAAACATCCAGGTGCCTCGACCCGCGTGCCGAATGACACACCAAGCTCGTCCGCGGTTCCGGCACTCTTGGCAGAGCTCAGTGCCCCATTCAGCTTCCGTAAATCTAAAAGACCAGCCAGACACTGGGCTGAAACATTTGAAGGTCACTCTCAGAGAGGGCGGCCTTCACACGCCGGTCTGTCGCCTCGCCAGGTTTCCCCATGATAAATATGCCAGCTCCTGCCTCAGACTCCGGCCCACTCATGTAATTCCATGCTCCAACCCACGCACGATATTCCAGCCCGAGTTGCCAGCGCGTGTATTCAAAACTCATATGTGCTGTCTCACGAGTGCCCTCTGAGGTCGTGGGGCATCGGGGGGAGCACCGTCCAAAGGCCAGGAGACGAGAGATCCCTGTGGTGTGAGAACTCCAGGCAGAATGAAGAAGCTGAATAGAACGAGCACACACGGGCCGAAGTCGTCCGGCGTGGGGCAGCTGGACCACCGGCGCAGAGCATAGGAGGGAACGGGTTTGAACAGACGCCTAGAGTACTCTAGTGCTTCAAATCTATTGGATACTGTCACGTCAAGAGGTTCTGCGTCGCGCCGAGAGGAACCGCGACCGTCGATCGAGCTGAAGAGGGGCCTAGCTCGCAGCGCCGCAGAGCAGCTCGGGAAGGGGCGGGGCTCATCTGAGATACCTTAGTGCATGAAGAGAGTGATAAATCCGGTGTGAAATTGGGCGAAGGCATGAGTCGAGCCGAGTCAGCGCGCGCGTTTCTGCTCGGCGGACGAAACCGACGGGAGGTGTCATACTTGACGAAACCGACGTTGACGAAACCGACGGGAGGTGTCATTCTTGACTGCGCGCCCTCAGTCATTTCGCCTCTTGACTCGCGCCACCATCACCACTCGACACCTCACCTCAGCC
>ERZ1463038.489-NODE-489-length-13674-cov-12.893898_pt1 | contig 13674 bp, 25 predicted proteins | sample MGYA00564479_ERZ1463038 | MGnify/ENA primary metagenome ERZ1463038 (study PRJEB39244, sample SAMEA3635134) | Helicobacter pylori | study: EMG produced TPA metagenomics assembly of PRJEB11511 data set (Assembly of a 5300-year-old Helicobacter pylori...
CCTGGAGCAAGAGCGCTCAGTCTGCGGCCGCGATGCAGAAAAATACAAGGACCCACCTTGGCGCCAAAAGTCTCACGTCCTCCGAAGCCACTGCTCTCGAATGTACCCTGTTGAATGTACATAAAGGTTGTTAAGCACGGCGTCACACGCACCGCGAGGAGAGCTCCGCGTACCCAGTCGAGCGTCTCGTGCTTCTCGCGGATGTTGGTCCGCTCGCTCTCCGTGAGGTCAAATTCGAGCTTGCCCGAGTCGATCTCACTGAAGCCGACGAGGCCAAAGTTGCCCCACTTCTTGTCGACGACCGTCTTGTACCGCTGTAGCTCGCCCTCGTCCTCGTTGTCGAGCAGGTTCGTCGAGCGGATGTTGAGCAGATGCCGGTAGTGAGGCGTAAAGAGTCTGCGTAAGTCGGAACGAGTCAGCGAAATGCAGGAGAGCAGCGGCTCAGGCTGAGACGCACGGGGTCGGGATCGGAGGGGGTGTGCCGTTCGCGGTGACGATCGACGCCGCGCCCGACGTAGAGGGGAAGAAGAGGTTCCAGTCAGGGCTGTGCGGCACGCTCCACGTGCCGGCGGTCTGGATCAGGTTGCGCGAGTGGAACCTCGTCAAGCGCCGCACGCGGGTGACCTCTTCGACACGGCCGCCCTTGGGCACCTTCGGCGCGGCAGACGGCGAGTAGGAGATGTTGAGGATGCCCGGGTAGCCAGCGATGAACTGCTCGAGGTGCGTGGGAATCCTTCCGCTCGCAGCCTGGTCACGTATCTGGGGGGTGACACCGCGTGAGCATGGGCGGACCCCGCACGACCCTCGGAAATCGTCGACCCACAAAGGCGAGCAGGATATGCTCGAATGCGTCCGTGGCCCGCTGCCATTCGACGTACGTCTCGTCGAACGGCTTGTCGTCCGAGAGCCCAAAGACGTACTGCGAACATTCGGGAGCCGTTAGCGGGGCTATCGCGGCGGCACCTCCTGCTCGCTCGCGGGCTCACCGGACTGAACAGACCAGCGAGCTTGCGCGGGGTGAGGCCGTTCTTGCTCGAGTAGGCGCAGATGCTGCTGAAGAGGGACAGCAAGGACGAGAGCAGCTGGGCGTTGACGTTCGGCAAGCGGCCGATGAGCGCGGTCGAACAGTGGCGTGCGGGGTATGCGGTTGCTGTGGGCGCGCCGAGCTTCAGCTCCGGCACAGTTCCAGGCTGCAGAATGTATAATCACCTCGCTCTCCAGTCTTCCATGACTCGTACGCGTCCCAGCTCAGGAAGCCGCGACCCCCTTTGTCGTTCACGAGACGGGCCAGGCCCCACTTGAGGAAGGTTCCGAGCGCGAGGGGAGCAGCGAGATGCAGGTCTGGAGACGATTCTCAGCATCAGGCCATGTGCACGATCGCGGGACGAAACTGACTGTAGGCCCATTCGTTCGCGTCGGTGAGGTAGGAGCGGATCAAGCTCGAGGTGTCGTCGGCCGAGATGTCGAGGCTCATCGTCGAGAGCACGAGCGGGGTATCAAGGCCTGCAAGACCACCGACCGGCACCAGTCAGCCACCAAATGAATCGCACTGACAGAATCACGCACCCCGCTCTCGGATCTCGACCGCGCACCGCTCGACGATCTCGGCGACCTGGTCCGACCTCAGCTCCATCGTAGTCGCGAGAGGCATGTAGCCGAACATGAGCACGAGCTCGGTCGCTGGCTCATCGTCGCCGACGCCGTAGCCGAGACCAAAGCCTGACGGCGGCGCTGCGGACGAGGTCGAGCTGGAGAAGGCCGGGTTGGGCCTGTCGAGCGCGCGGCCAAAGTCGTCGAGGTGTCGGGCTGGTGGACTTTCGCCTGGGCGGGTCGAGCCCTTGCGAGTCTTGCGCGGAGACTTCCCAAGGGGGGCCGGTGACGACTGCAGGCTGGGCGAGTCCGTGGCGCTCGAGTGGATCGAAGGCGCGGCCTTGGAGCCGCGTCGCTTGAACATGCTCATCGTGCAGGCGAGCCAGGCAGGCCAGCGGTCGTGGCCGTAGGCGCAGGCGATCGAGCGGGTTTTTGAAGCAGAAAGGAAGAAGGAGAGGCGTTTCAGCTCCACAACGAAGCGCAGCCCAAGGAGGTCCGGGCGCGGGCGCGCGGGCGGAATAGCGCCGTTGTGGGAGATCAACGCCACCGCGTCTTCTATTCGACATCCATCCCCGCCTCCCCGTCGCTCTCGTCCTCCCAGTCCTCACCACCCTCCTGGTGCCCCGTACTCGCAACAATCCCAGCGGCGTCGAGCTTCGCCATCAGCTCGCGGACGTGCGCTAGCTGCTCCGGGTCGGACCCCGAAGGTTCCATCGCGTCCAACTGGCAAATGAATCCAGGCGCTGTCAGAACACTCGGAACGGCAGGGAGAAGGAAGGGATCGACGCACGCGGAGGTAGTTTTCAAGGCAGAGCTTGCCCTCGCTCCAGCACTCTTCGCGGCTCTCGTCGTCGCCGGTCCGCGGACCCTCGCCGCGCGACTCGCCGAGCAGCCACCACGCCCAGCCACTTAGGTACCACACCTCGGGGTCTTCGTCGTCTTCGTTCTCGAGCTGCTGGAGAATCTCGAGCGCGGCGGCGTGGAGCGACATCTCGAGCAGCAGCTTCGCAAGCGACAGCCTCGTCGTCGCGACCGGGTAGTCGGGCGAATCTGAGCGTCCAGAGCGAGTCAGTGCTGGAGATTGAGCGTGGAAAGGTTTCCTGAAGCGCACCAGCTCCGACCTTGCGCCACAGGGACCAGCCCTTCAACGCGGCCTCCTTCGCCTCCTCGGGGCGCTCTTGGCTCAGACGCACCGACGCGAGAGTCTGTGGAAAGTGTGCATCAGCACGAGAACTTGAGCACCCACTGTACAAACTACTGACCTGGTACACCTCTGGGTCGGACGGGTCAATCGAGGCAGCGTGCGCGAGGTGCTTCTCGCAGTTCTGCTCCGCTTCGGGGTCGTAGCTGGTTCACGCAGCGCACATGAGGTCGCAGCCAGCACGGCAGCACGGTGGGATGGCTCACCAGAGGTCGGTCAAGTACAGCTCGGTCATGCCGACGAGCGCCTTGCTCGCGCTCCGCCGCAGGTCGCCTTCCTCGTCGAGCTCGTTGCTCGTGCCCGCGCTGCCGTCGCCGCCGAGCTTGACCCGCTCGATCGCAGCGAGCTTGTCCTGGATGATCGCGAGCGCATTCGAGAAGTGCACGAGGCTTTCCTCGGGCGTCGAGAGCTGGGCGAGGTAGAGGTGCGGTGCAGGCGACGGGTCTGGCACGGTCGCGGCGTGCTGGATCGACAGTTGGAAGTGCTGGGGATAGGACAGAGCGACGTTAGGCAGTTGTTCAACCACGCAACGGCAGCTCCACTGCGCGCCTGTCGCGTCGCGCGTCCCGGAAGGAAAAAAAACTCGCCTCGCGCGCCTGGTCCAGCTCTCCGAGCTCGAGCTCGACGGTGCCGAGGATCTCGAACGCGTCCCGAGTGACGGTACCGTCTTCCTCTGCCAGTGCACCCTCAAGTGCCTGCGCACACGCGTCCTTGGCGAGCTCGTAGTCGCACGAAGCGATGAGCGCCGCCGCCTCTGTGAGCAGCTCGTGCGGCGTGTACTGCACCGGCGCCTCGGCGGGCGGCGGCGCGGGCTGGGACTGGGTAGGTGGGGGGAGGTTCGGCTTGGCACCCTTGTGCTGCTTGCGAGTGCGGCCCATTGTTGCGAGGTTCTTGAGCAGAGCAGGAAGCGGCCTTGATCAAAGCTCAAGCTGACTGCGCAGTTGGCGGGGGGGGCTGCAGCAAGCCCTGCTTTTGCGCCCCACACGACCCGACGTCATCTGCGGAGCGCACGTTGATCTCAGTCCACCATGTCGAGTGAGTCTTCACGAGTACTCACGCGTTAGGCAGCACTGACCCGGAAAGCAGAGCACATCCTCAACGAACCCAAGCGCCTCGTCGTCGATGCCCTCAGCGGAGTCGCGCTCCTGAACCCCGCGACCACCCTCGACTTGGACTCGACCACGCTCTTCCTGCGCGAGATCAAGAAGGACAATGTCCAAATCATGTGCGGTGGCGGAGGAGGACACGAGCCGGCCCACGCGGCGTTCGTTGGCGATGGCATGCTCAGCTGTGCCGTCTCGGGCCAGGTTGGTCCTCGGTGTCCTCGGTGCGTTGGTCGCCAGGCAGCTGATGTATCGCAAGGCAAGATCTTCGCGAGCCCAAACAGCAGGCAGGTGGAGAAGGCTCTCGTCCGTCTCTCAGTTGCGAAAGGGTGCGCCGACTACTCCGGGCGGGGAAACGCCGCGGGCTGACACCTCACTTGGCAGGACCTTGATCGTCGTCAAGAACTACACTGGCGATGTGCTGCAGTTTGGACTTGCCAAGGAGCGCTGGTCTGCAACCCACAAAGACGACGATGTCCGCATGGTAATCGTTGGTGCGCCGGCCTGTCCGCGGAGCGAAGCGAATGCCACCTGACGTGACGCCCCTTCTCCAGGCGACGACGTCGCCGTTCCTCGCTCCCAAGGAGTGCTGACAGGTCGACGGGGACTCGCAGCGACTGTTCTGGTCTACAAGGTCGCTGGTGCGTTGGCAGCTACCGGCGCATCCCTGGACGATGTCGAGCACCTTGCGAATGTCGTCGCGGAGCGAAGCGGCACGATGGGGGTCGGACTTGACCACTGCCACGTCCCTGGTACAGCCAAGGCAGAGGCTTATCTCGCAGACGATGAGATTGAGATTGGCATGGGTGAGCTCAGTTTGCAAAGTCAAGAGGGCCGTGAGCTGACGCGGTTGAGCAGGCATCGTAAGCCTCGGAGCCATGATATGGACGCTTCGACTCTACTGACATGCTGTCTCGATCAGCACAACGAGCCGGGAGTAAGGAAGACTTCCCCGATTCCTACTGCCGCCAAGCTCGCGGAGGAGCTCATTTCGACAATCATTAATACGGAGGACGCCGAACGCGGCTTCCTGCCCTTCCAGCGTACGCCACCCGATGCTCCGAGTGCCGTGAAAATCACTGATATTCGATTGTACGTAGTGGATGGACTAGACGAAGTTGTCTTACTCGTCAACAACCTGGGTGGCCTTCCGGAAATCGAGCTTGCCGTCGTCGCGAAGGAGGCGTGCGCGTGTCTCAAGGCGAAACGGATCACGGTCGAGCGGTTAGTGGTTTTTCACCGAGGTCCTACTTCAACATTTCATCCAATTCGGTTTCTAGTGTCATCTCGGGCACCTTCGTGTCCTCACTTTCCCTCCCAGGGTTCTCGATCACGCTCGTGCTCCTCCCCCGCGAGCCCGTCGCACCCACCGCCTTCGTCTCGAAGCTTGCCTTCGACAAGGAGCTCGTTCTGTACACCCTCGACGCGCCGACCGAAGCTCCGGGGTGGCGGTGGCACCACAAGGGTCGCCCGGAGGCTCACATCGAGGAGAAGACTGAGAAGGTCCAAGGCTTGCCGGCGGTCGAGGAGATCAAGGGCCCAGCGCGTAGGCCTTCCGATCTGCAGTGTCACCGGAACCAGCTAAATCGGTCTCAACTTCAGCAACGGACCCTAAGCTCTTCCTGGCCGCGATCGAAGCGGCGTTGAAAAGGGTGGTGGCCGCGGAGCCGGAAATCACTCGGTTCGACACCATCGCCGGAGACGGTGATGCTGGTAGGCAAATTCAAGGATTGGTCGTGTATGTGATACTGAAGAGTTCAACCCACCCCAGGACTGACCCTCAAGGCCGGCGCTGAGGGCGTGCAAGCAAAGCTCGACCGCGACGAAATCTCATCGACGGATGTGGTCGCCGCCATGATTGCGATCGCAGAAGTCGTCGAGGTTGAGATGGGAGGCACCAGTGGTGGTCTTTACTCGATCTTCTTCAACGGGCTCTCGAAGGGCCTCCTCGAGGCCCAGAGGGAAAAGCAGTCCGAGACGGCGACGGCCGAAGTGTGGGCACGTGGCCTTGAGGTGTGCTCGGATCTGTCAAGGTAGACGAAACCGAGTACTGATTACTGTCACTGCAGCATGCGTTGAACACGCTCTTCACCTATACCCGCGCCCGACCTCCTTCGCGGACGCTCGTCGACCCCCTCGCGGCTTTCATCATGACGTTCGCGTACGACAAGGCCGACCTTTCGACGGCTTTCACCGCTGGAATAGAAGCAGCGGACGCCACGATGTCCCTTGATGCCACGGCCGGGAGGGCAGCGTACGTCGACCGAGCGCAACTCGTAGGTGTGCCCGATGCTGGCGCCGCTGGTGTCAGCGAGATCCTCAAGGGCATTAGAGACACGCTCCTCGGATCTAGTCTGTAGTAGTCTGCAAGCGATCTCGGTGATTCCCAAGCACGACATCCTCGTTGCCACAAGCTATTTAGCACTTGAACGCACGTGGATCAAGGAGGACGCGGGATCAAATTCAACAACAATTATCTCCGTGCGAGGGAGTGGTAGACAGGCGAAGCTACTCCTGCTTCTGGACCACGCCTGCCTCGAGGTCGGCGCCCTTCCTGTCGGCCTCGCGCGAGGAGAGGACGGGCTCGCTGTGCCCCTTGGCGGAGGACGTGGACGAGTGGCCGTCCTTCTCCCGGGTCCAGTCGGCGTGCTCGTGCGGGTTGTCAACGTCACGAGATTGGAAGACGTAGTCGTACCCGGTCTCTCCGCATTGATCTGCAAAGACCATTGTGTCAGTGGAACGCCACCTGACCTGCGACGATGGACCTACCCTCGTCAATACCGATGATCTCGGCCTCTTCCGAGGCTCGCAGGGACAGTCCCGGGATGTAGTCGATTATAACTAGCAGGATGAACGTCATGACGGCGGCTGTAGGTCGTCAAGGTTGTCAGCGGAGTCGAGGCAAGTCCGCAAGAAGTAGCTCACTGTAGCCAATAATGGCAAGACCGTTGGCAAGCTGAATACCAAGCTGGCGGTAGTCTGGAATAACAGTTGTTAGCAATTGTCCGGATCTTGGTGACGCGCTGCTTACGGTGGTTGATCCAGCCACCAGGGATCTCCGAGAAACCATCAAAGCTGGTCACTCGGCTGTCGGCGAAGAGGCCGGTGACTGAGGGACCAAACGTCTATGTGAGATATTGAAGTATGCAGGATTGACTCATAAAGACTCACGCAGGGCGCCAATGAAGCCTCCGACTCCATGGGTCCTGCAATCTTCGAGTAAGCCTGGATCTGCTGGCGATGCAAAAATGACGTACGAGAAGACGTCGAGGGCATCGTCAAAGTGGAAAATGTGCTTCAGCTTGGTCGCGTCTGCGGGATTGACAAGTCAGCAGTTGACGAGCTTCACGGATGGTGGTCGCGACGCACAGTTAGCAGCGACGACGGTTACGAATCCGATGGCAACGGCAGCAGGCGCTCCGACGTATCCGGCAGCAGGGGTGATTCCAATCAAGCCTGGTAAGTTGCAAGAGTCGTTAAGTCGGTAGCGCAGCGCTATGGGGTGGGTGGACTCAACCGGTGATGCAACCGCTGCAGAGCGAAACCGCGGACCATTTTCGCGAGTACCAGTAGTCAAGAAGAAGCCATGTGAGTCCGCCCACAGCAGCGACCAAGTTGGTCACAAAGGAGGCCATCGCAGCACGGTCTGCGTCCGCACCAAATAAGCAATCGTCGCCGCCTCGAAAGCACACGCACTCACAGTTGGCTGCAAGAGCGCTACCGCCGTTGAAACCAAACCATCCAAACCAGAGCATAACTTTACGAGCAGTTCAGTCAGTCTCAGTCAGTCTATCAACCCTCGAACGGGCTTTCTGGCAGACTGACCAGTGCCAAGGACGACGTGCGACACAGAGTGGGGGCGGTAGGCGAGCTTCTCGGTACCGTATCCTCGTCTCTTGCCCATGTAGATTCCCATAACCTGGTTTTGTAGACAATCAGAATTTGTAGGCTCAGTGCCACGCGCAAACTCACCAGCGCTGCCGTGCCCGACGTCATGTGAACCGGCCCACCGCCGGCAAAGTCGAGCTGGAAGAAAACCATCAGGCCAGTTCAGAACCTCCAGGGATAAGAATCATACAGCTCCAAACTTGAAACCCCAGCCGAGACTGTTTCAGGTCCCTGCAGGTCGAGCAAGCGTCAGCTTCCAATTTCAGGTGTAATGGACGCGCACAGACAACTCACAGAACGCGACGGGGTCATAGACTAGAGTGCTCCAGAAGAATACGAATACGAGCAGAGGACCGAGTCGACCGCGCTCAGCAGACCCTCCAATGGCGAGAATGGGCGTGATCGCGGCTGGCCCAGGGGACTCGGTCAGCGCGCACTCTCATGATTCCTGTCGTTAGCACCCACCGAACATGCTCTGGCTGCACAGAAATTATATAAGTACTGCAGATTAGGAGAGCAATGCGATAACTCACTATACAGCGTAAACTGGCAGCGAGGCGGGAGTGAGCCAGCGCTCGCGGCGACGAGTCGACGACGAATCAAGGGACTCACCGATGGCCGGGATCTTAAGACTACCTGCGCTTGGCTGGTCCAAAACTCCCATCATACCAAAGTGCTTGAGGTCCCCAATGAAGCTCGTCTTCGCCGAGTCGGAGAACGCGAGGCTGTACCCCCCTGCAGACGGGTCGGTCAGGCCCTTCCCTCTCGTTGCTACGGCAAGGAAAGGCTTACAGAAGAACCACTGAAAGGTGACCACGGAATAAACCGCGAATGCCAGGTAAAGCATCGAAAGTGCGTTCTGAAGGCGCGCCCATCAGCTGGGCGCCCCTGTGGCGGCTCGAGGCGGACTCCTCCACTGCTAGAGTATCACGATAACCGAGCTTGTGGGACTTACCTTTCTGCGAAGGAGGCCAGAGTCTGCGATAAGGTAGAGAGATGGTCAGTCCTGCCAAGACTTCTCGAGTCGTGTGACTATCGCGCGACGCACAGAGGTATCCGACTCCAGGACACTAGACGGCAGCCGATTCAGTACGTCGGACAGAAAGGATTGGATAACGTAGAGAGCATGAAACCCACCATGATCATGACCAAAGCCGTCGAAGCGAGCACTGTTTGTGGGGTTCCGGTGCGAAGGTCAGCGCGTGGCCAAGGCGTTCCCGAGTCCTTACGAGGACCCATTCTTTCCAAAAGCCAGAAAAGAACTTGCCCCAAGCGATATCTCCAGGATCTGGAAGAGGGGACGGCATCAGTTCGGCGTCATGCAAGCAACAGTCGGCTCGATTGGACTGACTGTAGACGATCTCCTCGTCCGGACCGGTACCGTAGTAGGCCACGATCGAGCCACTGGCATCGTATGTAACGTTCACCATAGTGGTATCTAAGCTGGTTGTGATCAAAGGAAGAGAGAGAGCGACAGGGGATAAATGATCGGCTGGGCACAGATAAGAGTGTCTTTCGATTTGCAAATGGGAGAATATGTGCCGAGCCGGAGCCCTCCGTGTCTGTGGGGAAATGCTGAGTCCACGGTGAGGGTGTCTGGGCGAGTGTCGGCTGTAGATCTGGGACCTGCGGTCGCGGTCGCGTGCATGCGTCGTTGAATCGCGCAGGCCACACAGAGATAGGTTCCGATCTCCGCACTACAGCGGGATAAACTCCAGCTTTGAGCTCAAGGAGTCGACTGCCCTTTCCCGAAACCAAGTGTGATCACTGTGACAAGAAGCGCGAGAAGGTCAGGCTCTGCAGGCTTCTGGAGAGCCTGTGTGCGCAATGGCAATCACACAGCACTCGCCTGCGGAGACGCGATCTCAGAAGGCTGCCTCATCCACGTGTATCATCCGCGAGATAGAAGAAAGTCATGCGAGTGTCCAGAACAGGCAATTTGACACGTCCGCTTCCGAGCGTGTCTCCAGGTTGCGATTGACTGGCGTCCGCCCTTCAGCGTTGAGTGGATGGGAGGATGTCCCCGTCGTCGTCAAAGTAGTACAGAGATTTCGATCTAGCACCCTCGCTTGCCAAATGTCGCTGGTAACGAGTTCGCCAGGTCCTGCCACGCCCGGCCGACAGCGCTATCAGGATCACCGAGGGCGCGGAAGTGAACCTTCGCACAGACCGCAGACGAAACTCCAACTGTGTGTCGAAGGCTGGAATGGTCCACTCCCGAAGTCCATAGACTTCGTTGGTACAGGATCTGCGAGGAGGCTGCACGGCCCTTGCGAAGAGGCGATGCATTGATCCGACGATGGCCCAGACAAATCTTTGGTATTACAAGGCTTGAGAATAAATTCGGAGTCAAGCATAATAAGGAGCTTGTGTTACCAGAGCCGGCTGCATTTCGCCGCGTGATTTCAAGTGATCGGTTCGCTGGCCTCAGTGATGAGAAGGGATGTGGACCGAGGCGCAAGAGGACCATGCTCATCGTGCAGCAGTATAGACTAAATATGTGGCACCTGAACATTGAACGAGGTCCCTGAAGCTGTGTGCTAATGTTGGACTCGCTGTCCGCGAGGTGTCCGAAACGTCGCGCGCTCTGTTTCATCGAGGTGGTGACTATCGGTGGAACTTGCGTCCACGTTTGCCAGCCAAGGATGCTCGGCACTGTCAAGAAACCGGTAGGAGGGGCGGTCCGAGGCCTATGTCCGCAACCAACCGCGACCCGCTCACAGCGAAGTCGCGGCGCGCGAACCTCACACCGGCGCGAGCGCGCGTCGTGATTGCTGATTTCTGTCTGTGGCTGCTTGTTACTTGAAAGGGTTTCCGCGTCTACAGCCTGCCCGAAAGGTGAGAGTGAAGGGCGAACTCGGCGATTTGGGCGGCGGGGCAGGGTTCGGCGTCGGCTTCCTCGAGGGCCCGGCCGGCGGACTGCGTGAGTTCAACACCTCGCCGCGGCGCCTCTCATCTTCACTTCACAACTTCTCCCAGCTCCAAAACTTCGCCATGATCGAGACCTACCTCACCCGCGCCCTTGGTATGCCTTCTTTGATCCCAGGCTGACCGGATCGAGCTGACGCGCTCGCTCAGGCATCAAGATCCCCGTCATCCAGGGAGGTGAGTAGCCCAGTCCAGCCAGACCGAGCTCCTGAGCTCACACAACCCTCCGCGCAGGCATGATGTGGGTCGGTCTGCCCAAGGTGAGCGCCAACTGGGCCTCGTGACGCGTCGAGCACCCTCTCACATGCCGACGCCCCGTTCGCAGCTCGTCGCCGCTGTTTCCGAGGCGGGTGGCCTTGGCATCCTCACCGGTCTCACCGCTGGGTCGCCGGAGAAGCTCAGGGAGAGCATCCGTGAAGTCCGCAAGCTCACGAACAAGCCCTTGTGCGTGGGGCCGCCACTCGTCCTGGAGCCGTCGGACTCACGCGCTGTGCCGACAGTGCCGTCAACCTCACCTTCCTGCCCTCGATCTCTCCTCCGCCCTACGCCGAGTACGCCCAGGTCGTCATCGACGAGGGAATCAAGGTCGCAGAGACGGCAGGAGGCCCGGCCGCTGGGCCGATTATCACGGTTCGCTGCAGGCACCAAGTTTCGCAATGGAGGTATGAAGCTGACGGGGTTCTGGTACTGTAGATGTACAAGAAGGCCGGCATCTTCGTCATTCACAAGTGCACCAGCATCCGGCACGCGAAGTCGGCCGGCAAGCTTGGTGTGGACATGCTGGTGGGTGTCATTGGTTACTCTCGACGGGGAGGTTCACCGTTTCGAGTTTGTCTGAACCTTCCTGAATGAAACAGAGTATCGACGGGCTCGAGTGCGCCGGCCACCCTGGTTAGTCTCGAACGATAGCTCCGTGGCCGAGTTGTCGTTGACCCTTCCTCATGCTCACAGGAGAGGACGATGTCGGAGGACTGGTCTTGGTACGTTTGAAGTATCTCGCTTAGAGGGGTTCGTGTTTACCAATCCCCCAACAGCTGGCCCTGGCCGCGAAGCAGCTCAAGGTTCGTTGGGCGTCACAGATCCCGAGTTTCCTTCCCTGACCTCAGTTGAATAATACAGATCCCCTACGTCGCATCTGGCGGTATCGGAGACGGAAGGGGCCTCGCGGCTGCCATCGCCTTGGGGGCTGAGGGCGTCAACTGCGGAACCCTGTTCATGGTCACCGAGGAGAGCTAGTAAGCCGCACAACCTTCCCTGTGTTCTTCAGATGCTGACCATGCTTTCTGCTGCAGCGTTCATGTGGGTCCAGCGAGCCGAGCGTCCCCCGCTTCCAGCGCTAACCTCGAAACGCCACTCCATGCAGCCCAACATCAAGGCCGCCATGTGTGCCGCGAGCGAGCGGGACACGACCCACATCTTCCGAACACTCCACAACACTGCCCGTGTCTTCAAGTCAGTAACGATGCGACCCGTCCTTTAGGCGCTGCGCTGACCCCGGTTGTCGCATTGCAGGAACAAGGTCGCCATGGAGGTTGTCGCGAAGGAGCGCCGCCCCGGGGGCGTCAAGTTCGAGGAGATTGCTCCCGTAAGCCCTTCTTTGTTCCCTGGTGCGAAAGAAAGCGAACATGGTGCTGATCGCATGGTCCGTCCAGCTTGTCTCCGGAGCTCGCGGTCGCACGGTTTACGAGACGGGAGACGTCGACGCGGGCGTGTGGTCCGCATCGCCGGTGATGGGTCTCATCGACGAGGTGCTCTCGTGCAAGGACCTCCTCAAGAAGATGGAGAGCGACGCCGAGGAGATCCTGCTCAAGGGCGCGAGCATGGTCAAGCGCGAGTCGAAGCTTTGATAGACGTCCCAGTCCTCTGAAGACGGCGGTGTTGATAATGTGACTTTGTGCTGCTGCCATCCGCCAGAAGACTGCGTCTCAACTGTCTACTAGGAAAAAGAAGAAGAAGCGTCAGGGATGGTGTCCACGCAAGTACAGATTTTGAAGTCGCTCCTCAGCCCGTCAACAGCCCATCTAAGCACCCGAAGATGAACGCCGCGGTCCTCCCAGCTCCCCTGCACCTGCGCCTCGCCTCGGCCAAGTCGCTGTCGTCGGCCGACGCCCAGCTCGCGCTGTCGCACTTCCTCTCGGTCGACGCGCCGTCCGTGCTCGCCAACTCGGGCGGCGCGGCCGTCGCCCGGTCGAACCTCGCTCGTCTCGCCGAGGCGCTCAAGGAAGAGCTCGCGGAAGCGAAGCCCGAGCTCAAGGGCGAGCCGGACGAGGGCGGCAAGAAGAAGCGCCGCAAAAGCGAGCTCAAGAAGGACGGCGAGGGCAAGCGCCGCAAGGTGCAGGACGCGTGAAGGGGCGTCACGGAGTAGGGAGACATTCCCTGCACTCCTGTGAGCTCGTCGGGCCTTAGAGTGGTGCCTCGTCGCACCGCCGTCGCTCGTGAGCTCAAAACTTCACCGCTGCGCTGGGCTCTCGCTGACGACCTCTTTCGCTGCTGCAGGCACCTATCTCGACTTCGAACGTGGATCCTAAACCCTAAGCTGCCCCCATGGTGGACGGAGAACTGTGGCCCGGGTGGGGCGGAGAGCACGCTCGAGTGCGTTGCCCGCCGCGGCGAAAGTGATTCGAACGATCAGCCCAACGTCACCGGGGCGGGGAGTGATCTTCGGTGGAAGGAGTTGAGGTGGAAACGGGTGTGCTGGGATCGGACCTCTCGCAAGCGGGGTGCGTAGACCGGGGACGGCAAAGTACAACTTGTCGCAACGAGCTCCGTGAGGACTAGATTTCCTCGGCCTCCTCCATCTCGCCCGCCTTCACGGGCCTCACACCCACAGCAGCCAAGACGGCGAGCACGCCGACCTTCTTGAGCGCGTCGAGCGCCGACTGCGTCTTGGTGAGCACCGCGCCCGCGTACCCGAGCAGATCGGAAGAGCGTCGTGTAGGGAAAGAGTGTCCTAGGTGTGTAGAT
>ERZ1463038.490-NODE-490-length-13672-cov-15.440185_pt1 | contig 13672 bp, 25 predicted proteins | sample MGYA00564479_ERZ1463038 | MGnify/ENA primary metagenome ERZ1463038 (study PRJEB39244, sample SAMEA3635134) | Helicobacter pylori | study: EMG produced TPA metagenomics assembly of PRJEB11511 data set (Assembly of a 5300-year-old Helicobacter pylori...
GACGCTCACCAGCGTCCGCGAGCATCTGACGAACCACCGCCTGCTGGTGCACCCGGTCCCGATCGCCGGAGCGTTCGGCGGAAACAGAGGAGCCGCCATCGGCGTCGGCGACCTTGAGCTTTCCTTCACGCTCATCAACGGCACAACATCGTTGTTCATCGTCAAGGACGTCTACCACGTCCCCAAGCTGCGTGCAAACCTGCTCTCGGGATAGCGCCGGATGGAGAAGGGCATGTCGTTCACCAACACCGCCCGCGGCATCGACTTCTGGAACCGCTCGGGACACCTTGTCGGACACGCTCGCATCAACAACGGCAAGATCATCGTAGAGGCAAGCTGGCCAGCCCCTCAGACCTTAGGAGTCCTCGCGCTGACCGCTTCCCCACTCGTCGCAGACCCTGTAACTCTTCACGAGCGATTTGGTCATGCAGAAGGGAAGCGGTTAGACGGACTCCGAGTGGCAGGGTTGGCCCATACGGGCGACCCTTTGAAAGTTATCAAGGTTCCCCCGTGCAACACTTGCCTCCTAGGAAAGGCCGCCAAACCCCGCGTGCCCCAGGTCTCTGACAACGCTGCGAGTTGCGTCGATGGCAACCACCCGACGCTGAAGGTCGGCAAGAAGCTCTTGTCCGATCTCTTCGGACCCGTCTCCGTCCGTTCCCTCGCCCAGGCCACCGGACTATACGGCTCCCTCGACCAGACGTCAGGACACGTCTGGGTCTCGGGCATCTCGAAGAAAACGGACGCGAAGGACAAGACGCGCTCGCTCATCGCGCTCGTCGAACGGCAGAGCGGCAACCTCGTCAAGGTGTTTTGCTCCGACAAGGGTGGTGAGTACATCAACGGTGAACTCACACCTTTCTTCCTCCAGAAGGGCATCGTCCACGAGACAAGCGCCGCCTACGCGCACGAGCAAATGGGTGACATGGAACGCTTCTGGCGCGCGCTCCTCAACTCGGTTCGCACCGTCCTCATCCACTCTGGACTTCCCCTTTTCCTCTGGGAATTCCTCTGGGAATAAAAAAAGTCACACATCTACAACCCCGGCCGCGAGGATTGGCGGGAAGGTCCCGCTCGCCCTCTGGCTGAACAAGCACCTCGGCCTCGATCATCTTCGAAACTGGGGATGTGTCGTTTACTTCTGGCTCGTCACAGAGAAGCAGACATTGAAACTGAAGCCGCGCGGGCGCCACGGCTATTTTGTTGGATACACCGCGAACTCGAAGGTGTGGTGCATCTACATCGCTAAGGAACGCAAAGATACAAATCCCCGTACGTTGTGTTCTTCGAAGATTGTTTCGGCATGCACCGCTCGGACGGCGAGGCAGCGGAGGTTGACGCGCTCTTCGAGAAGATGACTCGGTTGCTCGACGCCACCGAGGCCACGCGCGCCCCCGTCGTCCCGCAGGGGGAGGATGACGACCTCCCCGACGTATTCGAGGACGCCCTCGACTTCGAGGGGGAGCTCCCCGAAGAGTAGGACGACGACGATCAGCCCGCGCACGATGACACTGCACCAGCTGCGCCCGCTGCGCCACCCGCGCCAGAGGCGCTACCGCCGCCACCACCGACGAAACCCCGACTCAAGCCTGCTCCAACCGTCCCCCGAGCCACCAGATCAATGGACCCTCGCAAGAAGCTCCGCTCGAGCGCTGCCGCGGATCAATGGACCCTCGCAAGAAGCTCCGCTCGAGCGCTGCCGCGCTGTACACCCAGCGATCGTTCCTCGGCCGCTCGATCCTTGCCCTACACGCTGGGCCCAGCCTCGAGCCAATCCTCGCGTAGGCGACGCTCGCCGTCGACCTCGACGACTCGGCCGGGGAGCTACGTGCCCACGACAACTTGTCGATGGCAGCGCTGCTTGAGGCACTCCTTGCCTGGAACGGAAACGTCAACCAACCGACGTACTCGCAGGCGATGAAGAGCCCCGACGTCAAGAAATGGATTGAGGTGATCATGGCCAAGCTCGGAATGCTCAAGGGCATGGGTACGTGGGACGACAAGCTCGTCAGACTCCCGTCTGGACACCACGCGATCAAGGCCAAATGGGTCCTCGTTGTCAAACGGGACACCGACGGCGTCATCATCAAGTACAAGGCAAGCTGTCGCCCGAGGCGACATGCAGAAGGAGGGAGTCAACTACGTTGAGACCTTTGCCCCAACCGTCAAGCTCGCGTCCGTGAGGGTCATCGCAGCCCTCGCCGCCAAAAACAGCTGGCCGCTCCGACAATTCGACATCTCGAGCGCGTACCTCAACGGAAAGATTGAGGAGGAGATCTTCATGGAGCTAGCACCCGGCTTTGTCTCCCCCAACTTCCCGACCGGCGTCCACCGCCTCCGCATGGGGCTGTACGGCCTCTGTCGGGCGGGACACATCTGGAACAAGGCCCTACACGGCGCAAGCTTGTCACCGGCCTGCACGTCGACGATGGGCTCACGCCGACGCCCCGAGGGGAGGGATCAGTGAGCCGTACCGCGAGGCCGTCGGAGGACTCATGTACCTCTCGACGTGCACTTGCCCCCCCCACATCTTGTACGCCGTCGGGCTCGTCGCGAGATTCACTGACAACCCGGGACCAAAGCACTGGGTAGCAGTGAAGCAAATCTTCCGCTACCTCCGTGGTAACCCGACGCTTGGTATCGTCTACTCGAAGACGCTGGCGGGCCCGGTATTCGATGCCATGGTCGACACGGACCACGCTGGCGACACCGAGGACCGAAAGTCGACCAACATGTCGGGCGCCCCCATCGTCTGGATCAGCAAGAAGCAACAGTCGGTGTCGATCTCGTTGACCGAGGCCGAGTACATGGCATGGGACTCTCAGCCTGCGCTCGCGAAGCCATCTGGCTCCGCGCCCTTTTCAGTGAACTCGGCTTCGCCCAACCGAACGGAACGACAATTCGCGGCGATAAAAAAGGCTCGCTCATGCTTGCCGCGCACCCCTCGAACCACCAGCGCATGGGTCCGTGAAGCACGCGCGATTCGTGAGCGCGATGGGCCTCACCCCCGTTCATTGCCAGGGGAGAGTTTGAAGCGGAGGGCTTATGAGCCTGTGGCTGAGGCCCTGGCGGCGGAGATGTGGTAGGCCGGGCGCAATTGGGATTGCGGCCCGAGCGGAGGAGAAGGTTTTGTTGGCCTGCTTGCCGAGGGCACTTGACTCCCTAAGAGTTCAGCGCTTACCTGCAGCGAGCAGGTATGTCTAGATTTCAATACACCCCTCAGAGTTCAGCGCTTACCTCACAGCAAGCAGCTTTTCAACTCATCACACCAACCCGTCAAGGCTCGCTTCCTGTTGCGCAGCCTCTGCTCCCGCCTACGCTGGAGGTGCCCCGAGCTAACCACCTGCCGCTTCCCGTGCACAGACAGAGCAAGTTGCCCCGGGCAAGCTGTGCTACTGCCACACGCTTGACGCGATCCGGACCACGTACCTGAGTGAGGGAGGGCGTGCCGAACTTCTATCGCAGCCTCGTACCCGCCCTTACCAGCGTCTCGCACAGCACACTCCAGTACCTGCTGTACAAACGGTTCAACATCTACTATCATGCGTTGCCCTCGGCCCGTACTGCCCTCCTGCGCTCTCGCTGACCTCTCTCCCTCCTCCTCGCCCCAACGACGGCTCCGACATCCCCTGGTCTACGATCCTCTTCTGCTAGACTCACCTTGCAGTGCGCCCATCTTGACCTTAACCTTGTCGTAGACGTAATATAACTTTTGCCATGCAACTATGGACGTGATTTGAGCGCTCCGCACCACATTTTCACCCTGACCGAGCGTCTTGGAACTCAAAGATCACTCGTCGCTTCCCAGTAACCGCCACGTGCAACAAGAAGATACTGAACACCAACTTCATCAGCAAGACATACCTCATCCATATCAGGACCAGCGGAATCACTGTCGATCATTCTGGCACCTGCTGTTAACTATCCTGTTGGGTTGAGTGAAGTCGTGGCTGAGAACAACTGGCAATGCGCTGCACGTGCCGGGTGTTTAGGAAAAGTGCTTGAGCAATTCAAAAAAAAATGCCTGCACAAAAACTGGCCCCTCCACCCAAACGAGTACTCGGCCGCCGAGAACTTGCTTGAGCTGACGTTGACCAAGGTCTAACCCTCCTCCTTATCCCTCAGCCACCCTCCTCTGTTCCGTCCAACAGCAGCACCCTCGGCCGCTGCCACCACCACTCGTCACAAGCAGGGTAGACTCCCTCAAACCGATCAAAGCACGGTGTTGCTCCTGATTTCTTGAGATACCATCCCGCGCGCGAAGGGGTGCGGAGGTCCCAGATACACCTGCTGGCGGGAAAGGCGGTGAGCAGGAGAGGTTGCCGGAGGGGCCAAGGAGTGGTGAAAGGCGAGGGAGAGGCAAGTGTTAGAAGATGCAGCAGCGGAAGGGATGAGGAAGGGGAGAGGGACGGCAAAGGGAGAGGCAGGGAGAGGGAGAGGGAGAGTGAAAGGCAAATGACGGTCAATGAATAGTTTGCCAGGCCCGAGGCAGGCAGCAGACAGAAAATGGAGACTGGAGTCCACTCACCAAGATCCACACTGATGCTTTCCGCTCTCCGCCACCCTAGTCATCTCTGCCGCCTCGCTTGCCATTGCCTTCCACCGGCTCCCATGGCATACGGGCAACTCTTCGAGGGAGTCAATCCAATCCGAAATGCCTGGATTGACTTCGGGACAGTATTGTTGTAGCTCAGCTGCGGAGCCGGTGCGGATGTGGGTCCTGATGGACGACACGAGAGAGGGGTCAAGTCTCCTGTTGGGGGGAAGGGTCGCAGGGAAAGAAGGGAGGCAAGGTCACCGGGGGGGGGCCAGAGGAGGACATCCTCAAAGAGACGGAGAACATACAGTAGCTCTGGACAGAGATCCGAGGCCGTGAGGGAGGCCATGGCGCGCCAGCGGGAAAGGGGGACTTTCGTCGTCACCTCGTAACTCTGGCCGTTGGCGCTGCCTGTGAATAAGAGAGTGGGGGTTAGCTGGACGTGCGCAAAGAGAGACCACTTAGAATAGGATCGCACAAACAACCACCTCCTTCGACCCGTGCGCGAGCGAGAGGGTGCTTGATTCCGGCCCCGTGACGATGCGCCGCAGGCACTCGCTACGAAGCTGCCAGCGCGAGCTTTGATCGGCGAGGCCGGCGGTAAGGGAGCGGTCGAGAGGACTGCGCGTACGTTACTGTAGAGGTAAGCATTGCGCGGGCTTAGACGGGAGGAGCAGCGAGGCCTACCCGCAGACGGCCACGTAGTCGGTGATGCTCCCTGGGGGAAGGGCTATCCGCAGCGGTGGCTTCCCCGTGAGGAACCCAGCAATAGCATTGAGGAGGATATCGTCACAGTGGCCCTGTCGAGGACGCAGGCGCCCGTTAACGTCGCCTCCCATTGCCCTGCAAAGGCCCATCGACTCACACCTTGCTCGTCAACGTACTGTCGCATTGTTTTGCGACCCTCCTTGTCCTCCCCGTAAGCCTCGAGATAACCCACGTGCGCCATCATGACCCGCGGGAGTACCATATGGTACGTCGAGCTGGGGAAGGTGATGAGCTCGTCGAGGACATAGTCATTGCCGTCCCTCCTACGGGCAAAGGGACCGACAAGGCGGTCAGGGTGTCTGCGCCAGGCTCCTAAGAGGCATGTGAGCGCAGCCTGGTGGAGTGAGAGGGTCAGCGAGCGTCTAAGGAAGGCAAAGCGAGACGGACGAGTGAGACAGAGATGTCGTCGTCGAGGACGAGGACGGCCGTGGTACGAATCCAAGGGCGGGTAATGATCCACCTGTGTAGCTGATGGTCAGTTAAGAGCTTACTCGCACCCCGCGCTAGTCGTCTGGCTGGCCTGTTGTTCATGCTGTTTACGTCGCCCTTGAGCACCTTGACGCCCTTGGGCATTTTGGGCGGAGGAGCGGTTGGCTCGTTCCAAACGAGGATAATCCGGTCTACAAGGTGGTCAAAGTCGCTGCTCGAGTAGAGCTGCGCCGTCTGGCGGATCCATCGTGGCCGGAGGCCGTCGGTGCGGTAGGCGGAGAGGAGCACCGTCACCTTGTCGCTCTGCGCTGGGCCGTGCGGTCCTCGTCGTAGGTACATTACGAGCCCCAGAGCAGCGAGCAGGGCCCAAGAGAGCCATACGGGGCGGCGGGTCATGCAGGCAGAGCAGACGGGGAGGAGGAGGAGGGGGAGGGGAGGTCAACGTTCAACCTCAGCTTGGACGCGCCTCGAGCTGCGCCCCTTCCGTTCCCACGTTCATGACCTCTGTCTGATTTGCTCGGCGACCCGCTTCGCTGCTCGCCCTCGTAGTCCTCGTCGCCTGCGCTCTGTGGACGCTCGAACCCACTCACTCGGCGCAGCCTCCTCCAATCATCGTCGTCTCGCCCATGAGCACGTCTCTCGCGCCGCTTCCGTCGCGCCCCAGCTCACACTCCTCTTGGTCGACAGACCCATGGTCACCTCACTCTTCAGACTCACATGCCTCGGGCGACGGCAGCTACGCCGGCATCGTCGAGACGTTCAAGCGCATGCTTCACACGGAGAGCTACCACGGCGTTCATCGCCGCATGGCGTTGACCTGCTGATGACGATCCTCGCAGGCGCATGGCCATCTTGACGTGAGTATCGCCTGCACGTTCGCTGCGAAGGTTCGAGGAGCTGACCCCGGTTCGCTCCCTCGACAGATACGAGGTCATCATGCGCCGCTTGTATCGCTTCTCGCACTCAAACGGGCCACCCAAGTGATCCAACCCTCTTCACTACTTCTCTACAACACCTCTCACTCGGTCATCCTACCTGGAAGCCCTGGCCTGCGTCTCGCTAGAAATCACCCTCTCCACCGCCTCGCGCCTAGAGCGCTTGTGCCGTCTGTTCATAACTACTGTTCCCCAGTCCGTCTCTCGGTTTACCCCTTTAGGTCGTGTTCAACCCAGGTGCCATGTATCTCCATGTCTCCTGGTTGCTTTTATGCTGCTGCGAAAGGTAGAGAGAGCGCGAGAGCTCTGGGCAGCCTGTAGGGCTGGCACGAAGAGCTGACCTGAGCTAGTATTCGATGCAGTGCTCAGTCTGCCTTCGGATATTGACGTGTGCAGTCGAACGTTGCTGATGCCCAACTCGCTCAGTAATCCGAACCGAGGAAGCCCTGCTATCCTTCACCGGTACCACTGTAAAACCTGGCCCGGGTGTTCCTCACCCTGTGTCTGGGTGGCGATTTCCCCCTTCTCAGTGGTGGATATGGACCCTGGGGAAAGGGAAGGCCTCCCCTGGGTCCAGGGTAATCCCGGTAGGGCTGATTTCCCCCTGCACACCCTGGGCAAAGGGGAGGTGGCTCACCCTTCGCAGAGGGGAGGCGCACCCGACGGACAGGTGGGGTACCACCCTGTGCCCAGGTAGCTGCGTACGTACCGGAAAAAGCTCTCAAATCGCTCAGAAACCGACTATGGGACGCTCTCGCGCCCCCCCCCAAGGGTGTCAGGGAGACACGGGCGTCGTTGCATAGCTGGGGGAGGGGACGAGGAAGAACTGGAACGTACCGAGCACCATCCTACCTGCCTGCCCTGCTCATGATCGACCTGAGAGAGGCAACGGGGAGTCAGTCGGAGGGACGGGGCTGTCAGCGAGCCGGGCGGGGACCAACCATGTTACCTGTCCCGCAGAGGGCGAGGAAGCTTGATGTGGTGTCAAGCTGAGAAGCTGCGATGTCAGCTGGACTGTACCTACTTGCAGTGGAACCTAGCACGGTTGAGACCTACGTCAACGGATCTGCCTGCGTGAGTCGACGGGCTTAGTACGAGCGGCGGGAGCAGCTCTGAGAAGGAGTCACGTACGGAACACTCTCACAGTCCAGCCCTCGTCCTCTTGCCGCTGCCAGATTCTCTAGTACGTCGTCTTCAACTCGCGAGTGCCTGGCACACGCGAGCGTCAGCATGACCGCCCCCCGCCCCTCGTCCCTCCCGAGCTAGCGAGCGCACCGAAGCAACGTGAACACAACCACTCTCAACCCTTGACGCGAATCGTGCCGCTGCAGAACGGTGCATCAGTCTCTGCGACCAAACTGTTGGCACGACGTACTCAGTGCAGGTCGGTCGGCGCAGCGCAGCTCGGGCGGGGGAGGGTCAGCGGGGCACCAAAGCTGTGCAGCCATTCATCATCGCGCAAATAGGTCCTGGTGGTCAAGAGCTCACTTCAGCAACTACCGGCCAGCGCGCGCCGAGCCGTCGAGCGCGCGCCCAAGCCGAACGACTCGGGCACCCGCGACAGCCAGCACGCCCTGGCGGTTCGCTCCCTTCGCGTTCCTCGCCCTTGCACATTCGCCAGGGCAGTCCCCGAGGGCGCTACCGGTTTCCGCCCCCGCCCCCGCCTCCGCTCGCTTAGCACGGCGTCAGCGCACACGACGACGACGACGACCCACGCCCCACCGAGGTCCACCGACCCCCTCCAGCACTCGGCCAGGTCTTGGCAGACCTCGCCTCGTCAACGCCGAGTCCCCACCGCGCGCTCGGCGCCGTCAGCTGCCCGCGCCCGTCCGCCCCTCCCACCCCGCCCGCGCGCTCGTCGTTCCAGCCCTCGACAGCCCACACAAGGCACTCACGATACTCGGGCAGGCCGTCCGACAACTTGGCGGAGCAGGTCGACGGGCTGGCGCACGGGCGCGCGAAGGAACGGCGTTACTGGGCGGCGATGACGACGCGCGGCTCGATCTCGGGCGGGAGCGGTCGAGGGGAGGGAGGGGTGGTATTGGGACGTAGCTGGGGTCGTGTCGAGTACGGGGAACTGTTCGGCGTGTCGGTGCGAGTCGAAATGATGGCGGACGGGCGGTGGGAAGCGCGCGCGGCGACAACTCGGCCGGCTGAGGTCGTACGAGGTCGGGAGTAGGCCCAGGATGATGCCCAGGTCGAGCTGAATACGGGGGTGGCGTCGGGACGTGACGTGGGGCGGTGTTGTGGGGGGTAGCCACCACTGGGCGGGGCCAGGTGGTGGTGCGGAAGCAAGAGGGGACGAGCTCGGGCGGCCCGACTTGCCCTCGCCCGAGGGGCGGAGGGACGCGCGCCCTCGTCTCGGCGCCTCATCTCTCTCAGCAAGCTCGTAGCTCATAGATGGATATGCAGGTTGTGATTGCTAGCTGTACTACTGTGCGGGACTACTGGACGCGCATTTGCGCCAGGGTCAAAGCAGGATAGGGTCTGTAAACGTGCTGTAGGACTGTGCAGGAGTCAGTTTAAAGACAATGTGGTGCAGCCGGATAAGAAGTACACGCTTTAGTGCTTGCGTGTTGGCGGCTGCGATAGGTTTTGGATCGCGCTGAGCGCCTGCGACGAGGAGAGCTGTGCCACAACCGATTCAATTCAAGAGGCCCAGACGAATCAACGCTGGAAAGCTCACCCGCGACGCCTTGACCCGCTTCGCCTTCTTGTCTGGCGGCCCGTCGTTCGTGCCGCGCTTCTATCTCGGTGCGGGCTGGGTCGACGGCGGTGCCGGCGCGGAGTGAACCGAGCGCGTGATGCGCTTCGTGGCCGTGCTCTGCAGCTTGGACGCGGCCTGCTTGATATTCGTTGGCAGGTTCTCGATCTCGGTGTTGCCGCGAGTGCCGACGGACGCAGATCGCGGCACGCTGGCCTGGCGCTGGTGCTGCGAGGTGCGGATCGGACCAGGCGAGTCGGCCGCGAGCGAGACGGCCGAGGGGGCGGCTTTCGGGGCGGAGTCGGGCGAGGTGATTTCGGGCGGTGGTAGATCCTTCTGCGTCTTACGCTTGACGACGTTGGCCTCGAGCGGCGGCGCGTTGGGTGCGAACTTCAGCTTTTTGCCGCTGGAGACAATCAGGTGTCAGTGGTTATCGTTGATGCGAATAATGGGGCGTACTGGAGGGTCATCTCGGCGTCCTTGGCGTCCTTGAGGCTCGGGACGACGAGTCGGACGACTCCATCGCGGTACGACCCTCCGAGGATGTTCGGGCAGAGCAGGGGCTCGGTGCAGTAGTAGTGCTGAAAGTTTTCGATTAGAATCCATTCACTGAACGAGGACAACATGCGAGCTCACTATGATGTGGTTCGGCAGGAGGGGCGGGTGCGACGGGCCGAGCTCGATGACGAAGTTGTCCGTTTCGAGAGCCACAACGTCCTCCACTGTAGTGGGGACCACAGTAAGCGATATGAGACCGCTATAGCAAGTGAAAAGCGCACTGGGCGTCGCGTAGCCTTCTGGTACGGCCCAGCGCGCCTTGCTCGACGCAATCTGCTCCTGTGCGAGCCGCTTCTGCTCTCCCTCCGAGACCTCTCCAAACAGCTCGAGCGCCGCCTGCTGCTCCTGCTGCTCCGTCGCCTGCCCCCAGTCCTCGATCTCGTCCGCTATCGGCTTGTCCCCGTCGCTCACTTTGACCGATCGGAGCGAACGCCGGATAAGCTCGAACCGGCAGGTCGCCCGCGACCGAAGCCGGGTCAGTCGATGGACGGGGCTAAAGGAGATGGACGCACTCGGATCCCTAGCCAAACGTCGTCATGCTCATTGCTGCTGATGCCGAGCGCTTTGCGGATGCACGCCGTGGAAGCGGTCCCACTGGTCGAGCTGGCCTTTGGCGGGGGGATCGGCTTGGCAGAGAGGGCGAGCGCGAGTCCGTGAGCAGCGTCCTTGAGCTCGGCGGCCGTGTCTATCGTCGCGACGGGAAGGTGAGGTCTGCGTTTGCGCGGTGCGGGCTTCTGCGCACGCGAGACGTTCGCTGCGGGTTGGGAGGCACTGATTAGCGCCCGCCGCCCGGCGATCCTTCCCCACACTATCACCAGCATACAAGCAGCGCCGCAATGAAGGCTCACCTTCGTCGTCGGCATCGTCGTCGGCCCCACTTGCGTCGCTCTCCTCGGCAGCGGGTTTCTCGTAGCCCGTGCGCGCTCGCCCGCGCTTCCCGCTGATCTGCGACCCTCCCCGACTCCCTCCCCAGTCTCCCGGCTGCGATGGGCGCGTCGGCGCGTCGTGCTTGGCCGAGACCGGCGTCTTCTTGTGCCCGCGCTTGGTGACGGGCGCGGCCTTTCCGGACCGCTTCGAGAACTGCGAGGGCTTCTGGAGAGGAGGCGAGTCCGAGTCCGAGCTCGAATCGTCGGATTCACTGGGCGTGCACTCCGAGTCGTTGTCGTCGACGCCGCCAGTGCGCTTGTTGGGGCCGCCGTCGCTCTGACCGTCGTGCGAGACGGTCTTGCGTCTCTTGGCTGCTGGTTTAGCCATTGAAAAGGAATGACGATCGAGATGGGATCGGTACAAGAGTAATCGGCGCAGGGTCGCCAGCAATCGCCGTCTAGGTTGTTTGTTTCGTCCAATGTCGACTTGACGTCCAGTCGGCCATTCACGGTCAAACCTTTCTGATCCAACACTAGTACTTGAGCGTCCCAGTATGGCACCCTCATCCAAGCGACCGTGCCCCAGCTGTGGCAAGGTCCTCGGCCAGCGTCACCGCCTGCGCCACATCATTAGCCACGCAGCCGCCGCGCAAGTCACGGCGACCCTTCAGTCACGAGCAGACGACGAGCTCAGCAACCCACCCAGCTCCGGAAAATATGTCCTACCAACCTCGTTTGGCCACCTCAGCGACGGTGGCAACTTTTCCGACTACGGCTTCGACAACGACGAGCCGTGGGACCGACCTCTCGACGCCCCCAGTCCCGAGATCGACAAAATGGATGTCGACCTGAACGCGGACGAACTCGACCCGATCCTGAACCCACTCGTTTCACTGGGCCCAAGCGTCGAGGACCCGCACCAGGATCCGGGACTCATCGAGCTCCAGGAGATGATGGTGCGGATCATCCAGGGAGAAGACGAGTATTCGTTCATGCAAGGTGAATTATTTTCTCCCTTCGGTCCCCCAAAGTGCTGACTCGCTGCATCCAGACGAGATGGAGTCGCTCGAGGAGCACGAGCGCAACTCGGTCAAGGCGTTCCTGGTCACGCTCGAAGGCAGGCTCTCGTACTCGGGCTTCACCCTCATTCGCGAGCTCTTCCCCACTCTCGGAATCGAGACGATCAAGAAGGTCCGACGGCGTGTGCGACTACTGTCTGAGCTCAAGGCCGTCCTGCGCGACATGTGTGTCAAGAACTGCATGGTGCGTCTGCAACCTGATCAATGCTGCAGCTTCTGAGATCATATGCAGGTCTGGACGAGGGAGATGGAGTCCGACGAAGAGCTCAAGCACATCTGCTGCCACTGCGGCGAGGAGCGCTACGACGCCGACGGGTGACCTCGGCGTGTCTTCACCGTTATCCCACTCATCCCAAGAATCCTTGTGGGTAGAAATTTTCTCTATTCACTGTATCAAGCTAACGGTATCCTCACCCTCACAGACTCAACTCAAGAACCCGGATCGTTTCCAAGAGCTGCAGTACCGTTCCCGCTTCGTCCAGTCCGACGATGGCTCCACCTCAGGCAAGCTTTGACGTGGTTACACCCATACCATCTACTTATATTATTCACAATAGATTGGCTCGACGGCGACCTATATCGCGACCTGCAGAAGCAGAAGGTCGTCATCGAAGGCGAGGAGCAGACGTACTGCCACTTCAACCAGTCGACCGATCTCGCGCTCGCATGCGCAGGCGACGGGATGCAGCTTTACAAGCGCATGCACCACGACTGCTGGGTCCTCATCCTCACTTTCCTCTCGCTTGACCCGACCACTCGCCAGCGCAAAGAGAACGTCCTCTTCATCGGCATCATTCCAGGGCCCGACGCTCCGAAGAACATCGACTCGTTCATGTCCCCTACTGTAGACGAGTTTGTCGAAGGTGTGCAGCTCGTTTTGACTGCAAAAATGACGCTGACCAATCTTGGAGCAAGGTGCGCGCGGAGTCCAGGCGTTCAACCCGATCACGAAGGAGCCGTTCGTCCTGCGTTTCTACCTTGTCTTCGTCTTTGGCGACATGCAGGCGATCGCCGCCATCATGCGCTTCATGGGCCCCAGCGGCCTCGCCTTCTGCCTTTGCTGCTTCATGCGCGGAGTCTGGGCGCCCTCGCACCGCCACCATTACGCGTGCCACGCGCACCCACTCGAGGATGACGAGTAGGCTGCTTCTGCACAACTTGGATCAGAATCTAATCATCGCTTCCGCTCAACAGGGAGCACCGGAACATGGTGTCAAAACGACTTTGCAATGCCGATCCGGAGTCTGCCGTCGACGAGCGCCGCGTCGCAGACGTCCACCTCGACCAGCTTCCGCTCCGGTACATCTTCCGCAAGCCGCTCGATACAACCGCAGTGAGCTGACCCTTTTCTGCAGAACGTACCTGAACCACCTCCGAGCCATGGGCATCCTCGAGGACGCCGCAGACCCGGACGAAAGTGCCACGCTCCTCGGCTTCAAGGGCCCATCTGCCTTCTGCGACTGTCGTCGATAGGCTTTCCTAGGTCATTTCCCCTCGGGTTCATGCACCTTTTTGGCCTGAACCTCGGCCCGCGCTTGCACGAGCTTCGCCCGCCTCGCGAACCGCACGATGACGTACACCGACGACGAGCCATTCTACCTCCCGCCGGACTCCCTCCAGGTTGGTAAAATAGTCCTTCACCAACGAAAAAACTGACTGTCTGCTGCCCAGGAAATTGGCCGCCAGATCCAGGCCGCCGGCAAGGCGCTCCCGGCCGTCTTCGGTCGTCGATTCCCGAACATCGTGACTCAGCGAGACTACATGATAGATCGGAAGAGCACACGTCTGAACTCCAG
>ERZ1463038.493-NODE-493-length-13659-cov-15.364746_pt1 | contig 13659 bp, 16 predicted proteins | sample MGYA00564479_ERZ1463038 | MGnify/ENA primary metagenome ERZ1463038 (study PRJEB39244, sample SAMEA3635134) | Helicobacter pylori | study: EMG produced TPA metagenomics assembly of PRJEB11511 data set (Assembly of a 5300-year-old Helicobacter pylori...
CGCCCCTTCCTCCCCAAGCTCCTCCCCGGCCTCATCAAGGTCGAGAACACGGTCGCCGACCCCGAGGCGCGTGGCGTTGTCGTCAAGGCGATCAAGACGCTCCGCGAGATCGGAAAGACGGACGGCGACGGAACGGACCTGCCCCCGGCCAAGGTCCAGACCGCCGCGCTCTCCGCGCCGATCGTCGTCGTCTCGCTCCAGGCGGTCGAGCCCGACACGAAGCTCACGACCTCGTCGCCGCTGATCGACTACATCGCGTCGCTCGTCGCGAACCTGATCAACGCGCGCAACTACGAGCCGACCGAGTGGGACGTGACCCTGATCCCGTACATCTCGCTCGCGCTCCCGCACGCGCTGCGCGCCAACGCTGCGCAGGGCATCGTGCGCGAGATCCTCGAGAAGTCGGCCCAGGAGGAGGGCGAGGTCGTCGAGGTCTTCGAGGACGAGGAAGATGGCGAGGACCTCTGCAACTGCACCTTCTCGCTCGCCTACGGCGCCAAGATTTTGCTCAACACGGCCACCCTTCGCCTCAAGCGCGGTCACCGCTACGGACTCTGCGGACGTAACGGATCCGGCAAGTCGACGCTCATGGTCAGTCTTTCGGTCGCTTCTTTTCTGTTTGAGCCGGCTCGCTAACTGCTCGCCCGTCGTAGCGCGCCATCGACAACGGACAGGTCGAGGGATTCCCGTCGCCGGACGAGGTCCGCACCTTCTACGTCGAGCACGATGTCGACGGAGACGAGACCGAGAACTCGATCGTCGGCTTCGTCCTCAAGGACAAGCGTATCCTCAAGACCGAGGCCGAGGTCCGCCAGGTCATGGAGACGGTCGGATTCACCCCCGTCCGCCAGGAGGCCGCCATCGGATCCCTTTCCGGAGGATGGAAGATGAAGCTCGCCCTCGCCCGCGCCATTCTCTTCGAGGCCGACATTCTTCTCCTCGACGAGGTCAGTCTTCGCTCTCGAATAATTCGTGCGGATTCATGCTGACCTTTGACGCCATGCCAGCCCACGAACCACCTCGATGTGCTCAACGTCGCGTGGTTGGAGAACTACCTCAAGAGTCTCAAGACCTGCACCTCGATCATCGTCTCCCGTTCGTCTTCCTGCCGCGGCGTGGCGCGCACCGGCTGACCCTCGCTCGCTTCCCGCAGACGACTCTGGATTCCTCAACAACGTCACCACCGACATCCTTCACCTTAACCGCTTCAAGGTTAAGCGTTATCCCGGAAACCTCGAGGCGTTCGTCAAGCACGTCCCCGAGGCCAAGGTCTACTACGAGGTTCGTTTCTTTAGCCACTCGCTTTTCTAGACACTCAAGCTGACTTGTAATCATTGTATAGTTGAACCCCGCTGAGGACTACATGGTTTGTCTCGCCCTTTCCGCCCCGTGTTGCTTGCTCGACTGACCCGTGTCCCCACAGTTCAAGTTCCCGGACCCCCCTCTTCTCGACGGAGTCAAGACCAAGGAGAAGTCGCTCATGAAGATGCGCCACGTCGGATTCCAGTACCCGACCGCGCCGACCCAGCAGCTCTACGACGTCTCGCTCCAGGTCTCGCTCTCGTCGCGTGTCGCCGTCCTCGGCCCCAACGGAGCCGGAAAGTCGACGCTCGTCAAGATTCTCGTCGGCGAGGCCGAGCCGAACCGCGGCGGAGAGTCGTGGAAGCACCCCAACTTGGTCATCGGATACCTCGCCCAGCACGCGTTCCACCACATCGACAACTCGCTCGACCTCACCCCGCTCGAGTACTTCCTCCAGCGCTACCAGACTGGAGAGGACCGCGAGGAGCTCAGCAAGACGCAGCGCGAGCTCACCGCCGAGGAGGAGAAGAAGATGAAGGAGGGCGCAACGGTCGTCGTCGAGGGCGTCAAGCGCACCATTGACGACGTCATGAACCGCAAGAAGCTCAAGCAGTCGTTCGAGTACGGTCAGTCGCTTTCCTGTCCCTCCCCCCCGCGCCACGCAGATCTCTGACGGCTATACACCCACAGAGTGCTCCTTCAAGGGCCTTTCGTCGTCGGAGAACATCTGGCTCCCGCGCGACGAGCTCATCCGTCGTGGATTCGAGAAGAAGGTCATGGAGGTCGACACGCGCGAGGCCCAGAAGGCTGGTCTTCTCCGCCCCCTCGTCCGTCGCGAGATTGAGCTGCACTGCGCCGACTTCGGACTTGAGGCCGAGTTCGTCTCCCACAACACCATGGTCCGTTCCCGTGCCTTGCTGCCTTGAGACTCTGTGCTAATGCGATTCGTGTGCAGCGTGGTCTCTCCGGAGGACAGAAGGTCAAGGTCGTGCTCGCCGCCGCTACTTGGCGTCGCCCCCACATCCTCATCCTCGACGAGCCCGTGCGTCCAGCTCTTATTCTGTCGCTTTCAAAAGTACTGACAAGCACTGCGCAGACCAACTACCTCGACCGCGAGTCGCTTGCCGCTCTCATTGAGGCGCTCAAGTCGTTCGAGGGAGGAGTCCTGATCATCACCCGTGCGTCCCCCTTGCGAGCCCTTTGTGCGAGAATTTTACTCACCAAGTGCACACAGACAACCGTGAGTTCTCCGAGAACATCTGCACTGAGGTCTGGGCCATGAAGGACGGTTACCTCGAGGTGAGCTTCGCCGTTTCCGCTTTCGATGGTCGGAACCTCGACTGACGCTCTTCTTGATCGCAGGCTAGTGGGCACAAGTGATTTGGTCCGATTGACTGCTTCTCGAGCGTTTTCTGACTCCTGAAACCTACAGCTGGGTCGAGGGCCAGGGAACTGGTGAGCGCATCGACAAGAAAGACGACGAGGAGAAGGAGATGTTCGACGCGTATGCATGGCCCACGTATAGTTTTCTGAGAGCTCCTACTGACTTCCAGCACCACCATAGCATGGGCAACAAGATTGTCTCGGCCAAGAAGGCCAAGGCGCTCTCGAGCTCCGAGCTCCGCAAGAAGAAGAAGGAGCGCATGGGTACGTCTCGCCACGCCCTGTACTGCCCACCAATATCTGACCTTTGTATCGTTCACAGCCCGCAAGAAGCTCGGTCTGCCTTCGGACGATGAGGAGGAGCTTTAGATGCCTCCCCGTCTCGGTTCTGGTTCTGGGCGCGAGCAGCTGCGATACTACCCCCACGCAAGCAAACCACCTTTTGTACCTCCACCCACACACCCTTTCTCCTGTCCATTCCCGACAGCCATACGACCATACAGTTTGCTGGTAATCAAAAGCTCCTTGAAGCCAAATCTTTTGTCTTGAATCGTGAGCGGGGCTTGCTCCGATGGGCAGCAAATACCGTGACGGACCGCCCCGAGGCCCACCAGTACCGACCAGAATCAATGGTGTACAGGTGTGCGGTACACGGAAACTGCATGATCAATGCGTCGCTGGTTGTGACGTACAACCGCTCCAAGGGGCTTCCGCACAACCTCGCGAGCACCGCCTCAATTTTTGGAAAGCTCCAAGGTTGCATTGTACACGTCTCAGCGCCGTCAGCTAAGTACTCGTCGTAAAGTCGGTCGAACTGGACAGCCTCCACATCGGCGTTTAGAAGCGGACGCGGACGGAGGCGGTTCGGGGCAAGCTTTTGCCGGCCCCACGCTCCCCAGTTGACCCCGCGCCCCCGACCACGTCTCTTGGTCTCTCATTTCACTGCTTCCCCACCTCATTAAACCCTTCTCAGAGCCCCTGCACTCGATGAGCGGCCTTGTCCTCTCCGCCCTCGCGCTTCTGGTCGTCGTCCTGGTCGAGTTCGTCCGACGCCAAGACGCAAACCTGCGGCGCACCCTGCCCCCAGGACCCAAGCCTGGGTTCTTCGGCAACGTCATCCCCCAGCCGTACGCTTGGCGGTACTTCGAGAAGCTGACTCGGGTGCGTCCCCTCGATGCCCCACGGGGCCCCACTGCCCATCGCTCACGCACCTCCGCAGGAATACGGCCCGATCTCCACCGTGTGGATAGGAAGGAAGCCAGTTGTCATCGTCGGCACCTATGCCGCCGCAGTGGACATCCTGGAGAAGCAGAGCGGCGCCACGGCGGACCGACCTTTGGTGCGTTGCGATCGTCACTTGTAAGGCGAGCCGCTGCTGACCACCGCTCACTGTTCAATAGAGCGTGATGGCGGGACTGATTATGAGTGGGGGCAAGCGCATCCTGATGGTAGAGCATGGCGACCGGTGGCGACGTCTTCGAAAGTGCGTCCTCGATGCTCGATTTGTCTCCTCCCTTCTCAGGCTGATCAGTAATTTTTTCGTTCTCAAGGGTTATGCACCATGGACTACAGCCCAAGTCTGCAGCATCGTACGAGCCTATTCAAGAGACGGCCGCGCGGACAATGATTCGCGACATCCTAAACAATCCCGACGGTGGATATCACCGTGCTTCAATGTGAGGCCGACTCTGACAAACACCCTGCAGACTTTCAAACACACGCGAAGACTTACGCTGCGAGTGTCATCATGACCGGTCCGTGTGGAAGTCGTTTTCGCAGACTCGGAGCGTTCTGCTGACCTGTCACCTGGCACGCAGTCACGTACGGCAAGACGACGCCTACTCGGTATGCAGACGGTACTTAAAATCAATATTAGTGATCCCAGACATCCACTTATGCTCTCCTCAGAGGACGTCACCGCCGTCAACAAGTGCGGCCATCGGCTCGGTCAGTCGATGCGACCGGGAGCCCATGCGGTCGACGCCTATCCCTTCCTGCGACACTTTCCCTCCAAATCGAAGCGAGATGGTCAAGAGGCGCACCGGATTGAGCTCGCTCTGTTTACGAAGCAGCTGCAGAGCGTGCGAGAGGGCATGAAGCGTGGCGACGGCGTCGACTGCTTTGGCCGATACTTGATCGAGCATCAGGCTGGTGAGTCATTCCGGTGTGGTGTGAACCTGAGCTCATCATGCTGACCTGTTGCCGCCTTCTGCTTAGAATACGGGCTCAACGACGACGAGGCGGCGTACGCAGCCGGTTCCTTCTTCGGAGCTGGATCAGATACCACAGCGAGCGCTCTGTCGATCGCGATCATGGCCGCGACGTGCTACCCTGAGGCCACAAAGCTTGTCCAAGACGAGCTGGACCGGGTGATTGGACGAGAAAGACGTGCGCCACTTCCCAAACGCTCTGTACTTCACGCTCAATCTCTCCTTCGCAGCTCCCACCTTCGACGACCAATCGGACCTCCCACTCGTCCAGGCTTTCGCAAAAGAGGTTAAACTGGTCTTGAATTCTGAAGTATGAGATCCTTCTGATCTTTGTGTTGTGTTTAGGTGTTCCGGTGGAGGCCCGTCTCGTCCGGCGGCTTCGCGCATCAGACGACCGAGCCGATCGCCTACAGCGGCTGCGTGATTCCGAAAGGGACGCAGATCATCGGAAACCATTGGAGCATCTCCCGAGACCCGGCTGTCTTCCCGGAGCCCGAAGAGTTCCGTCCGGCGCGATGGTTCGTCGACGGAGATGTCACGAAGTGCGAGATCCGCAAGGACATCAATCACGTTGGCTACGGTAATTTGGATTCGTTTTCGATTGCTTTCTCGGGTCTTACTAACACTCTCCCCTTGTCAGGATTCGGCAGAAGGATCTGTGCTGGCAAGAATCTCGCGGACAGATCGGTTTACAGTCAGTTCGACTGCAAGATGAAAGAGAGCGAGACTAATGTATCTGGTTTGAACAGTCAATTGTGCTCTCCTCCTGTGGGCGTTTGACTTCAGCAAGAAGCGCGACTCGAACGGCAACGTCGTCGACATCGACACGCTGGCATTCACCAACACCGCAAACTCGCACCGTGCGTGCCAATTACCGTTTACTCTGCGAATCTCTATCTCACGCTCCTCGCTTCCAGCTCTGCCATTTCAGACGTCAATCACGCCGCGCTTCCCAGGTGTCAAGCAGATCTTCGAGGAGATGGCCCTCTAGGATCCCCACGACACAGCGGCCGACATGGAAGATGAGATATTGCAAACAGTTTATTCTATCGGTACTTTGCCAGGCTCCAATCAACCTTCATTTCATCGAAAGCGCCTCGATCGACATCGAGGCGCTGTCGACGTGTGGTGAGGTGTGACGATGACTCGGACAAGTGTCCGAGGCTCCAGAACCTTCACAGACCAGGAAAAAGTTTGAAAGACGCCCAGCTGTCACACTTCGGCCCAGTCAAGGGAGCTTCGAGGGAAGGAAGATCCGATACACCACGCCCGTCACCCGTGTGGTTGACCGGTTGCGACACCAGCAGGATCCAAACACGCTTGAACATCGCTGAAAAGAAACCAGAAACTCGTTTATTAGTACCTAGGTATTGCTCCGCCTATAGGTTCCGAGTCCCGACGGCGAGCAGTGCGCGCCCCAGGCCAAACCAGCCTGGTCGCAGCCGTGTGAAACCAAAAGAACGCGATCGCGCCGAACACATGCCAGGATGGGCCGTGGGACAACAAGCGTAGATTTTAACAAGCTGATCACCCTCGCTGCTTCGTGTGTATCTTCTTGTGCCGCGCGAGCTGATCGCTGCGCGAGAAGGCCTTGCCGCACTCGTCGCATCCGTACCTTTCAGGAGCAGACGAGTCAGCATAACGGACGAGATTAGTGATAGCACCGCCGCACCCCTTCTCGCCCTTGTGCGTGCGGACGTGCTTGCTGAGGTTGGACGATTCGGAGAAGGCGGACGCGCAGCCAGGGAAGGGGCAGAGGAACGGCTTGGAGCCCGTGTGGGTTCCTGAAAGCAGTGAAAAGCAGGTGGTCAGTTTTGAAAGCGAGTGTAATGAGAGAGAGGAAGGCGCACGGAGGTGAATTGTGAGTGCAGACGCCAGCGCGAACGCCTTTTCACAGCCTTCGTGGGTGCACTTGTACGGCTTTTCTTGTGTGTGTATTCGGATGTGCTGGTGAGGAGATCGCAGAGTCAGCACTCGACACGATACAGATGAGAAGCTGTGCGCACTTGAGTCAAAGTGGTTGCTTCAGAGAACGATTTTAAGCACGTCTCGCACACAAAGGGGCGGTCGCCTGGACCCAGGGAAGACATCAGAAAAGTGATGGAGGGAAAGGGAAGGAGGCGCACCGGTGTGCGTCTGGAGGTGCCGCATGACCTTTTGGCGTTGAGCGAATCCCTTGGCCTCGTCGCACCGGTCACACCCCTCCCACTCGCACACGTAGCCAGCCTTGCCACTGCCGACGTGTTCGACGCTAAGGTGGTTCATGAGTTCTGCGCTTGTGTCGAAAGAGAGGCTACAGGAGCGCCAGCGGCAGACGTGCTCGCCCGTCGCGGACGGCTTGGGCGGGGGCGCGACGGCTGTCGCGACGCGCGGGTGGACGCCGTACGGGTGACCGTGGTGACGGTGCGCGTCGTGCGAGTGGCGCACGGCTTTTCCAGTGTGTGAGCGCGCGTGTGGGTGCGAGTGCGAGTGCATGTGCGAGCGCTCGGGCGGCGGTCGAGGGTGGGCGTGTGAGTGCGAGTGCTCGGCCTGGGCGTCGGGCAGCGGGGGCCGGTACGAGAATCCTTCGGTCGTATATTGTTCCGCGGGAATTGGAGTAGACGGGCTCTGCGGTGTGGGCGGGAACGGCGAGAGACGGGAGGTGGGCAGGACCGCTTTCGGCAGGAGCGACGACGACCAGGCGAGTGCGAGACCCGGCTCGAGCTTGGCGAGGTGTTCCTCGAGCAAGTGCTTGAGCAGGAGTGACGTCGCGTCCTGCACTTGCGCCGACACGGCCCGCTCCTCGCCCCACGGTGGCGGCATCGGGTACGGCTGCTGATCGAGGAGCGGCACGGTCGGAACGCCCGTCGCGCACTCGTCCCAGAGGCAGCGCGCGAACGCCGACGAGCCTTCTGGCGGACCGCTGGGGACGTGATAGACGTCGCTTGGTGGAGGCGGCGGGCCGAGGCTCGGGGCGAGGTGGTCGCCGTTGACGTGCGTCGTGAGGAGGTCCTTGGTCGCGAACGAGAGGTTGCACTCGGACCATTTGCACGGGAACCCGAGCACGGTCGGGAGCGATGCAAACAGATGTGGAAGATGCGCCGAGAGGTCGGCCGGGTTCGGAGGCAGTTGGTGCGCGTGGTAAGGATGGAACGAGTGTGCTGGGTCGTGGTGGTGTGGCGCCTGGTCGTTGCAGCAGCAGTCGAGCTACAGCAGGGGAGGAGTCAGCAACAACCTTAATCTTACGAATGTACGGCACACACGATTTCCTGGATCACCCGGTCGTCCATTCCGAGGCCCATGAGGTGCTTCGAGCCTCCGTGGAGCGGCGAGACGCTCTCGCCGACGCCAGGCGTAGCGACGCTCGACTCGGTCTCGGTCATGCCGTCGTCGTCAAATCGTCCGTTTATACCGCTCCCGCTCCCGCTTGGCTCGGCCCAGCAGTCTGGGCAGTCGACGGGTGACGCTCCGCGAGTGCCGAGCGCAAGGTCGGGGAGAGTGAAGCACGCCTCGTCGCAGCAGTCGCCGAATGGGTCGTACGGCGCGCTACTTGGCCCTGCAACGCCCGGTTGGCTGATGCACGCCTCGCAGTCGTCGATGGGGATGTCCCACCCGACGAACGACGCGGACGGACAGGCAGGTCCACCATCGCACGGCAGCCCGCCGAGCACGGGTAGGCACTCGGGCTCGTCGCAGCAGAACGCTGGTGGCGCCGGCGTAGGCCCGTAGCCGTGCGGTGGCGAGAGCATGAGGTGCGCCGCCTTGGGCGAGTGCGCCGGCGGGTGGCGATGGCCGTCTTCGGTGTCGCAGCACGGAGCCGACAGGAGACACTCCTCGCAGCTCAGGATGCGCTGGGCTGGCCGCGGATACATCCTCGCCGTAGGTTGGACGCAAAAGACGCCGGCGGAGCGATGCGGGCCGCAAGGTGGACTCGTAGCTCGAAGGTGCGGGGAAGCGTCGCGCCGTCCAGCTTGCTTGCTCGCTTGTTTGGTGCCTTCTTGCTGCTCGATGGGAGTGCCGTGGATCTGCCTCTCTAGGGCCTTCAATCGGCGCGCGCGTGTGTACAGAGAGAGAGAGGCATGGCTTCGCAAAACCGGGGAGGTACTCTCAAACGACGAATACGCTTAAAAAGAAAACGTCAGTGTCTGAAGCGCACCAAGCCTTGCCCTCAAATTCATGGATAGTGTTCGTCAGGTTGTTCGTTGCAATCGTGGGAAGGGATCTACGTGAGGGGGAAGGTGTTGCGACAATGGGCACGGAACGAGGGTGGGATCACAGCACGGCTGGGGGGTGATGTGGGGACATTATTCTAGTAGCGATAGGTACGGGTATGATCAACCAAGACCAAAGACCAGTCAAGTGGATTAGAGGAGAGATGGTGCGAAACGGAGACCCGCGGGGTGTACTTGACGAAGAAGGCGACCAACGGCGTGGCCTCAACCGCACCTGCATGTCAAGAAGCGGATGAGCGAGAAGGCTCGTGGCGGCTCATCGTCCTGGTAGTCGTCGTTCGAGAGGCCGATCCCGCCCTGTGGCGCCGACGACGACATCTGCGGTTGCGGCGCCGCCTGGCCGCTTCGGTACCCGCCGCCGCCAAAGCCGTCGGACTCCGCTCGGTCGAACCCGGATGGTCCACCGGTCGCGTACGGGTGCGCCGGGAGGCCCGACTGGCGCTTGCTCATCGGCGACGCGACGCCCTTGATCGCCATCGCGGACGCGTTCGTCGCCGGCGTCGCGTTCGACGGATTCCGGCCGCCCTTGGAAACGGGCCGCACGACAGCCGGTGCCGGCGACATCACGCCGGACTGCCCTCCCGACGCGGCCGCTGCTGCTGCTGCACGGGCGGCGTGGCGCTCCGCGCGCTCGCGCTCGCGGTCCCGGTCTCGCGGCTGCGAGCGGTGTTGGCGCGCCGCGTCGTGCGCCGGCTGGCTCGCCTGAGCGAGCAACGAGCTTGACTACGAGCCAAGTGAAGCATATCAGCATCCTTGAAGCTTGACTTGAGACGCGAGGCACGCACCCCGGCCTCCCAGCCCTTGCCGTTATTGAGCAGCATCCAGTCGTACACGCCGTCCTCAGGCTCGCCAGCGTTCTTGAGCACCTTGGTGAACAGCTCGCGCAGGAAGTCGTAGTCGGGAGTCTCCTCGAAGCCGAGTTTCCGCACGTAGTTGAGGTAGATGCTGAACTCTTCTGCATGTACGAGTACCGATGTCAGCCTCGCCGTAACCGGGCACCCGACCGATGCAACACACCCGGGAAGCCCTCGGCCAGCTCCTTGATCGCCGTGCTCTGCTTCTTCTCGCCAATCTTCTCGTACTTTTGCTTGTTCGTCGCCGCCTTGAGCCCCTGCCACGGGAGGCTGCCGCGCAGGAAGTACATGAAGACGTGACCCAGCGCCTCGAGGTCGTCTCGTCGGGATTGCTCTGCACATGTTCAAGGAACGCGCTGATCAGCGCCCGGCCCTCTGCCCGGACTCAACCCCGCGTTCTCGCGAGACGCACCTCGGCCGAGGTGTGTGTTGATGCTCATGTAGCGCGCCGTCCCGCTGAGGCTCTTCCGTTCGCGGTACGGGATGTGCTGCTTCGTCTTGGGGTCGCGGTACTGCTTCGCCATCCCAAAGTCGACTACGAACACAGTGTTCGCGCTCTTGGTGGACGGGCGCCCAATGAGGAAGTTGTCCGGCTTGATGTCGCGGTAGATGAGGTTCTTCTCGTGAATGCATTGAACGCGGGTGAGCTGGTGCGAAAGTGCTGTCAGTACGTGACCAGGCCGGTTTCCTCGGAGATGGGTTCGCGCCGAACGCACCATCTGCTTGGCGACCATCACGACCGTCTTGGTGCTGAACTTGCGCCCACACATGTCGAAGAGGTCCTCGAGGCTCGGCCCGAGCAGGTCGATGACAAGGATGTTGTGGAGCCCCTCCTGGCCGAAGTAGTACACCTGAGGAACTCCAGCTGGCGGACGGGACCCTGCATCAGCGCCCCGGCTCGCCGCACCGAACGGGAAGCGGCTCACGCGATCCGGCGAGGATCTTGTACGTGCGGTACTCATCCCGCAATTGTGGTGCGTCCGACTTGCGGGGTTCCTGTTACAAATTCGCGCGCGAAGGTCAGCACTGCCCTCACGCGCCTTGCGCTCACGCTCGAGCGGGCCCGCGCCAGGTCCCCTCAGGACGGCGGCTCACAAACTTGATCGCAACCTGAGACACGTAAGCAAGCGTCAGCGAGCGGCCCACACGTCTCCCGCGTCCTCACGATGCCCGAACTCCGCGCGGGCGGGCTTGAGCTCGAGAAGCTTCGCCCCCGCCGCGCTTCCACCGGGGAAACAGCGCCGCACCTGTTGGCTGTTGAGCAGGTTCGTGCCCTCGAAGATGACCCCAAAGCTGCCCTCGCCGACCTTCTTGCCCACACGGTAATGCACGCCAACCGTCTGGCGGTCGGAAGAGAGCCCGCCCGTGTGAGAGGACGAGCCGGACGGGACGACCTGGGAAGTCGACATGGGCGGCCGGGGCGTTGGTGTGCTCGCTGTCGCGTACAGGCGTGGCCGGGTTCGGTCTGAAAAGAGTTCGCGTGGTCTGAGGAGAAGCTTGGAGAGGGGTGCGGAGAGCGCGCTGGGCCTTGTGCTGCGGATCGTCTGCACGAGCGACGCCTCGCGACAGCGACCGAAGGAAAAGTCCAGTTACAACGTGGTGGATCCAGAGAAGGGGCAGGTAGGCTATAAGTGTAACCGGTGGAGCCGGGTGTGTAAGAGGCACAAACGACAAGGACGAGCGCGGGGAAGGGTAGGGGGGAACGCGAGGAAGCTAGCCAGGGAGGATAGTGGACAGCAGAAAGTAAACTACTACAAGTTGACGCTCAGCGAGACGCGTTTCCGCTCCCGGGACACGGATTCGAGTCGCCGTCAAAGTCGGGCGGCAAAAGGGCGTCGGGGTTGTCGAGCAAGCCCTGCAGCGTGGCCGTCATGGTGTCTGAACAAATCACCCTGTTAGCTCAAGTTGACCTCAACGGGGAGTGGGACTTGCCGAGGATGCCGGCGCCTCCCATCGAGCACTTGGCCGTGAACGACAGGCAGTGCTGAGCGAGCGTCTTCGAGAACTCGGACGAGTCGATGTCGCCCCAAAGCCTTCGCACGGCATGGTCGCGGACCAGCGCACGACCGACGACCGACCAGCAGAAGCCGATGAACCTGCGGGCGCGGTGGCGTCAGCGCGAAGTGCCTTGGGGCTTCCGGGCTTCCGCGCGGATAGGGATGGCAAGAAGCGTACGGATCGAGACCCGAAAGATCATTGGAGGACTGGTAGAGGACATAGGTCGAGTTGACGACGCACTTGGCTGACGTGAGGCAGCGCGCGATCGACGACGAAGCACTCTTGTCCCACCGGTCGCAAAACGGTTCGTGCAGCAAGATGGAGGCGCTGTGAAGAGCATGTCAGAGTTCTGGTCGATCAAAACCTGTTTGAGGTGCGCACGCATGTGGAATCGCGTAAGCAGAAGCGAGGTGCCCGTCGATGACGCTGCCGGCGTTGAAGAAGTCCGCCGACGTCGTCGTCCGGAACTTGCTGAGCGCGTAGTCGAGATTCATGAACTCGGGTCTGCAGCATAGCGAGAAATGAGTGACTCTGTACCGAAGAGTCTGGTGAGGGAGTCACTGACGTCGCCTTGAGCTTCGCCCGGATTGAGGCACACGTCTCGTCGTCCGGCATGGCCTGGTACCGAGGCAGACCTTTTCCACAGAGCGCAGGTCAGGATGATTGGCTTCCAGATACCGTGTGAGTACGAACGCTGCAGGTAGTTGATGACCCGGCCGAGCAAGACGACCGCCTTGATGTACAGGCCGAGCGGGCCAACCGGCACCGAGTCGCCGTCGAGGAAGCTGTCCTCTCGAATCGAAGGGTGTGCAATCTGGAGAAGGATGATGATGTTAGAGCCCAGTAGAGACTTGAAGGGATGAGGCAGTGCGCACAGCATCAGCTGTCAGGGCCGGGAGACGAGTGCTGACGTCGACTGTCGCAAGAAAAGAGACCGTCAGAAGATCCGACTCGCATGAACGTTGGTTGTAATGCTCACGCTCGTCGATCGAAGTCGACCAGTCTGTTTACAGCGCGAGTCAGAAGCAGCTCGGCAGATCGCGCAGCAAGAGAGCGCACCTGTCGAGGCGCTGGTGTGCCGGTCGATCGAGAACGCGACCCAGAACGTCGCGGACCTTTCGTAGTGCTCCTCAATGTCCCTCGGCGGTGGTAGAAGAGCGTGTGTCTTGAGGCTTGGGACGACATTCGCCTGGCTGCCGTTTGAGAACGTCCTCCAGTCGGGAAAGGGGTCGCCGGCCTTGCCACGCTCGAAGTCCCACGGCACCATGTGGTTGAGACCCAGTGGCGTGCAGAGCCGTGTTGCTGTATGTTTGGTGCTGTCAGGTGAGAAGTAGGACTTTTGACAGAGGGGGACCGACCGAGACCGGAGAGTAGCCAGAGCTCGGTGAAGGACGCCGAGTGATACGCCATGAAGCACGAGAGCAGGGTCGCTTGGAGGACCTATAGAAGGAACAGAGTGTTAGGACTCGTAACTAGAGATATGGCGAAGGTGAGGGACCTGGAACAAGTTGGTCGAGCCCGAGTGCTCCTTGTTGCCGCTGGGCTTGGCCTTCGCAAGCGCGGCGTCGATCTCGGCGCGCGCGTTGCGGTAGTGGTACTCGCGGGGGCTCTTCTCCGACTCCCAGTACTTGCGCTTGCCGCCCTCGCCGCCGACTCCGAGCGTCTCGGTGCTGACCCAGATGCTCGCGTAGGCGCAGATCG
>ERZ1463038.494-NODE-494-length-13622-cov-17.414240_pt1 | contig 13622 bp, 24 predicted proteins | sample MGYA00564479_ERZ1463038 | MGnify/ENA primary metagenome ERZ1463038 (study PRJEB39244, sample SAMEA3635134) | Helicobacter pylori | study: EMG produced TPA metagenomics assembly of PRJEB11511 data set (Assembly of a 5300-year-old Helicobacter pylori...
TGCGTCCTTTCCTACCATCGTCACTCACCTGACGGCTGAGATGGTCTGGAACAGACTCGCGCTGCTGCAGGAGAACGACTCGGCGCTGTCGACGGGCCGGAACGCGGGCGCGGGCAAAGGCGCGGAGCGGGAGGGGACGAGCGAGGAGCTCGAGAGTGAGCGGGAACTCGTGCATCTTTCTGCGTCCCTGGCTGCACAGGGAAGGCTGACACATTCGTGTGGCCGCAGGCGCGCATCAACGTGCAGTTTACCGGCGTCGTCTTCTCGACCACCTCTGACCGCGTCGTCGAATCCGGCACCGGTACATGTCCCTCTTGAGCTCTACCGACTCGGCATGCTCACGGCCCATCGACCCAGCGCACCAAACGCGCGAGCACACCCTCGCCGGCCAAGTCCCCTCCCCAACCCCGTCCCTCACGCTCGGCTTCCGCGTGCTCCTCACCGTGCGCGAACCCGCTCTGATCCTCCCCGCCGGCCCCTCGACTCGCTCCACCCGCGACCCCGGCGCCGAGTACCAAGTGCGCACGATGGCCGTCCAAGTCTGGGGCGGTGGGTCCGAACTCGCTGCCATCATCGAGGCGTGCGCTCTTCGTCTTCTCCTTTCTCTGGATACAATGGCTGAAAAGGTGGGTGCAAGAAACAGGCTCGACCTCGGAGCGGCGCCGGACCCTCCTGCGTTCTTTGGCGCGCTGCGGCAGTTCTCGTTGCATGCGACTGAGCGAGCGAGAGTCCTCGACGCGCTCAGAGGCAGGCTTGCGAGGTGGACAGTCGAGCGGGATGAGGACGCGAAAGGGAAGAGACCCGCAGAGGGCGACGACGACGACGCGCTCGACTCGAGGCTCGTCTTTCGGAATGCGGCGTGCGTCCCCGTTCCTCCCCTTCACCCTGACTACAGACTGATGGGGGACGCAGGCGGACCCTCATGCTCACACTCGACTACTCGCTCGACCCTATTCCGCGGATCAGCCTCGTGCCGGCGCTCGCCGACGGCCTCGAGCTTGGTGACGACGCGAGGAGAGTCATTGGCGAGATTCCGGTCAGGTTCGAGGAGATGCTCAGGGAGGGGTTTGGAGTCGAGGAGAGCGTGAGCGCGCTCGTCGAGGGCGTGCTGGGCGCTTGAGCGGGCGCGGGCGGGGGTGTAGGTCGATTGCAGGGAGGGCGCTGGACGCTGGGACAGACGGAAGTTCTTTGTTGTTTAGCTTGCTCAGTATGATACCGGACGAAACCTTGGATGCTGTGGCTGGCCCTGCGACTGGTCACCATCATCTAAGCTCACTCATGGCGCAGCGCGTGCAACGCCACAGTCAGGCATCCATCTCTTTTGACCTTTCTCAAACCCGGCACGATCATTCGTATTGACAAGAGGACATCTCCTTCTGTGAGGTTATTGTTTTGAGAATGCTCCGTAAGGGAAGGTGGAGGACCGAGAAGGCCGTTCGAGTACTGAGTCGGCGCTACACGCCTTTCGAGTGATGACCTCCCGAAGTCACCACTCCATTCAAGGCTTGGAGGTCGTTTGTTTTTAGCTGTTGCACCAGCAGCGTACCGAACGAATATAGCACAGTGACAGAGCTCACTGTGGCAGAACGCTGCTTCCTCAGCCTCGCCATCATATCGGGTCGGCAAGAGGAACAGAGGGTAAGCTGTAATGACGAGACAACATCCGATGAGCCTATCCCTCGTCGGCCGAACTGGAAGCTTGACAGTTTGACGACTCAGTGCTCAGTGCAAGCCTCGCAGTCAACTCTGAAAGGGAAAAGAGCTGGTTTTGTCATGGAAGAAACCACCCATTCAGCGACACTTAAGGCTACTCCAGAGAATCCCACCCCCACAAACGCTGCTGAACATCACTCCAGCGCCCATCTTCAGCGGACCACCTCGAGTAGCTGATCGCGATGCCACGGGAAGCAAAGCTGGGAATGAGGTCGGTGTCCTTGGTTTCCGGGAGAGTCACCGGTACTCTGCCAACGTCGAGCGACATGAGGTCTGAGAAGACGTCCCCGTCCAAGAATATCTCGCGCAGGCGCGAAGTGACGGTTGCGAGACCACCACTCGCGGTCCAATAGGAACCATTTAGGTCGATAGATTGGAGGAGCGGAGACGCATCGGCGAGATGCAGCATGTACTCGGTGTTTACGTGGCCGAAGTTGCTAAGAGTGAGGTGCGTGAGGAGTGGGAAGGATGAGAAAAGGGTTGCGGGGGCCTTGACGTTCGATCCTTGCCCTTCATAGCCCCAGGTAGACTGGTAACGGTCCGAGTTGATTTTCTCGTTTATGGAAAGAGATGTTATGGCAAAAGAGTGATGAAGTGGGGATATTGCTCGTCGGTGAGATTGCCTTGTGGAATGTCGAGATGAAAGGTCACGAGGTGTGTGTGCGTTAGGCGGACAAAATAGTAGAGACACTCGGGATGCTCCGAGATCACCAGGATCAACTTGAGGTGCTGTGGGAGAACGAGAGGCGGGCTCTGCGGCTCGCGTACTCGTCCAACACACACGCCGCTCCATCCCTGTCGTTTATGTTCCAGCCAACGTTCGTAACTTTGAGGGACGATATCTGGTCTTCTCTTCCGGCGTCGGCCATGAGTTCTGCCCAGGCGTGAAAAGTGGGGAAGGCCCACGAGTCCTTGTCGTAATCGTCGCACGCGAGGATGACCATGGTAAGGTGCATAAGCTGAGCAAATGTGACGGGGAGTGATGGAGATGGCTTCTCAATATCGTAGATGAGCATGTCCCTGATAGGAAAAGACGCGGACCGGACGTACGGGCACGCCTCGAGGAGACGACGTGCCCAGTCGTACGCCTTTTCCATCTTCTCACCGCACGCACAATGCCTATCGATGACCCAGGTGTTCAGGTAGAGAAGATTTTCCACGAGTGATCCCAGAAAAGCTGATTCGGGGTCCTCGAACGTCCGGAGGAGCGCGTCACCCGTCTCCGCGCTCCTGAAGCTGCGAGGCGGCGGTTGGCTCCAGCCGTAGTCGCCTTGTGTGGAGTATTCGGCGAGGACCAGCATCGGACGTCTGTATAATGCTAAGAGACCGGACTGGAGCCAGTCTTTGGCCACCAGGCAGACGCTGTGGACTGTCATCTGGACGAGGTCAGGCTCGGTCCGCGGCACTAGCTCAGCGAGGATCTGGTCGAGGGTTTCGGGCGGCAGGCGAGGCGAGGATCGGGAGGGAGTGGTGTGCGAGTCGAGAGAAAGGGATCCGAAGGCGAGAACGGTCGGGTGAACGGACGTTGTCGAGTCCATGACTGACAGGACCTGCGAGATTGAAGGAGCTTCCGTGATCTTGGGTGTGATCCAGCAGAGGAAGCACTCACAGCCGAAGGTGTGATAGTGCGGTGTGCTGATTCAGTTGTGGGCGGATGCAACGCCAGTACGCGTGAAGGCATGTGAAAGCGCATCAAGAGTCCACTTCAGAAATGCGTCGGCCTGGCTTCGATCGGATCATCGCCGTATGGCCGAAGTATTCCGTATGCATATGTACATTTTGTGCAGCTCAATGCCCCAAGCCAACGACTTTCGGCCCGCCCCGCGTCTCGATCGGGAGCATGACCATGCACGCGGCCGTGACGGCAAAGCACGCCGCCGAGACGAACAGCGGCAGCGAGACGTGGATCGAGAGCATGAGCCCAGTAAGGATCGGGGCGATGATGCCAGCGAGCCGGGAGAGGGCGGACGCGATGCCGCTTGCTGTCCCTCTGTGCGCTGGGTGTCAGCCCTAGGCCAGGGTGCGCGGCGCAAGGACGAACCGTATTGCGGGGGAGAAGGCTTCGGGAGTATATGAGTATATGACGGCGTCTGAGAATGTGGAAATGGGTCAGTGGAAGAAGCGAAGGGGACGAGGGGAGGACGGACACATGAGCGTCGCGGCGAGGCTGATGATCATGCTGCTGATGACAACGCCCGCCTGGGACGAGACGAGCACGAACACGAAAGTCGCGAGAGCGGTGGCGACGGTCGAGATGGTCATTGTCCCGCGTCGGCCCCAGGACGTCTCGATGAGGTACGCGCCGAGCAGGCTGCCTGGCATTCCGCTGACTGTGAGGTTGTTGACGGGGTCAGCGCTACTCGCAGGAGAAGGTTCCAGTTCAGAGGTGTACCAGTGTAGAGCACATCTGCAAGGCAAAGTTCAACGAGTGTTCAGGAGCAAAGAGGAGGACCGACTCACAATCCCTCAGGCTCTGCTCCCGCCCGCCGTTCCCCGCGACCTCACCGACCTTCTGCTCGAGGTATTTCGGCAGAAAGACATTGAAGATCTGTCGGAAACCCTCATCAGCTCTTCGAGCACCCTTCCCAGAAGGCAGCAAGGGACGAACCGTATACCCGGCACTCGCGAACGCCCAGATGGTCCAAACGAGCTTGGTCGTGAGCGCCCACTTTGGCTCAAACAGGCCATCGAGCCGCACGAGGTACTCCTCGACGCTGTACCTCAGCCCGATCGGCAGCCTCCGCACCCACTCCCTCTCCTTCCTGACCAGGAGCAGGCCCGCTCCATACCCTTCCGCCGCCTCCTCCGCTTCCAACCCCAGTAGTTCGCGGTGTCGCTCCAAGCTCGAGATCCGCGCCAAAGGCCTCACGCTGCCCGGCGAAGGTGTCCCATAGTCCATCGGGGTGGTAGTGGCGACGCCGTCGGCCGAGTCGCCGACGTCGGCGAGCGACCACACGACGGGGTCGCCGTTGATCCGCGAGATGCGCTGGAGGGCGATGATGGCGTCTGCGGGCCGGCCGGCCGAGACGAGGTATTTGGCCGACTCTTGGAGGCGGAAGAAGAGGATGCGGCAGATGAAGAAGGTGATGCTCTGGGTGGGGTGGGAGTGAGTTGGGTAGAAGGGACAAGCGATCTAAGGGACGTACAACCAGCCCGAGACAGCCGAGCATGTAGCGCCAGCCGAGGTTGTCGACCTCGACGTCGCACACTTCGCCTTCGAGTGGGTGCTCGGGGCAGCTGAAGCGCGGGATGATGACCAGGCCCAGGATCGATGTGAGCACCGCACCAAGTGAGAAGCTGCGAGTTTCGAGCCCGTGTCAGCTTCTTGCAGACTTCTGACGAACACGAAGGGCGCACAAGGCGGAGAGCGCGGTGAGGAGGTAGTGCTGCGTCGGCGGGATGTTCTCCAGGAAGCTGTGTTTGAAATATTGTCAGCAAAGACGCATCTTCTAATCCCGGGGAGGACGAACAGCGTCCCATCAGTCGGCATCGACCCCCCAACGCCCGTCCCAAGCCCAAACAGCGCGAGGCAGAGCAGCGGGAACGTCGGCGCGAACGCGCTCAGGATCCCAAAGACGCTCGTGAGCAGCAGCGTGAAGTTGAACGCTGGCGTGCGGCCCTGCGCGTCCGAGTCTGCGATCAAACGCGGGTCAGCGGAGGTCGGGGTGAGTTCGCGGAGGGACGAACAGCTGCCCCAGCCCCAGGCGCCGACCTGCATTGCGGGGTTAGCAAGGGGTTGAAGTAGAAGAAGCAGGGACGTACCATCATCCCTGCGAAGATGGAGGCGGAGAGCAGCCCGATCCATCGGTCCGACACTTGGTAGTGCTCTGCGACGAGGTGGCTTTTAACCATGCGGTCACCTCAGCGCGGTCGTGCAAGCTCACCCTGGACTCGAGGCAGGATCACTGTAAGAGCTGGATGAGCTGCTGGACTCGGGGGAGAGGATCTGAGTACGCACCCGCGACGCATTGGAGCCACATCTACATCGCACACACTCGTCAGCCTCTCGCCCGTCCCAGGCTGCACGAGAGCGAACGCACATTATCCGCCATCCAGCCAACTGCACGAGTCATACAGCCTGGGTCAGCATTTCCCCCACTGAGTCCAGACTGCTCTCGTCGCACGCACATCCACACAACACCCTGCGAGACAGCACGTGATCAGCCCCCGGCTCTGTGCACCCAAACGCGAGTACTCACAACAAGCTCTTCTGATACCTGCCCATGCCAATCTTCTCGAGCGTCTCGTCGAGCGGGCTCAAGCCCGCCCATGCGCTCTCGTCCGCGCCATCCTCGTCCTCGCCTTCTGCCCCACCTGAATCTTCGGCGAGTAGGCGGGCGGTCGCGTCCTCGGGCGAGGGGAACGGGAACGCGTCCGACGAGAGCCGTGTAGGGATGGCGAGAGGCGTCGGCATGGCCCCGGGGGCGCGTCACGCGTGTGCGCGATGCGTTGGCTGACTGGCGGAACAGGCGGTAGGTGGGTCACCTTGTGTGTTGAAAGGTTGAAAAGGAGTGTGTCGGGAAACGAAGCAAGTGGGCAGAGGTCAAGCCGCCAAGGGCTGCGCTGCGTTCGACCACCGACTGTCATCTCGGCCCGCAGCGATGGCCACGAAGCGCGTCGCTCCCGCTGCACCACAGTCAGACAGTCGACTCGGGTGGACCCTCGCCGTCGGGGCAGGACTGCACCTCGCGCTCGCCGCCTCGCCGCTGCCCGCCATCCTCGTCGACCGCAACGAGCTCACGACGCCCATCACGAGCTGGACCCGACGTGCGTCGTTTCCCACTATCTCCGACACCCACTGAGACGAGCGGAACACAGTACAAGAAGGCCTTCACCTCGCGAACGAGCTGCACCAGTCGCCCTACGCCGGCGGGTCGTTCCACCACCCCCCACTGCTCCTCCTGCTCCAATTCGCGTCGTCACCAGTCCTTTCCCATCTCCTCTGGACAGCAGTAGAAGTAGCGACCGCGTACAACGTCGCTCGGATCGCCGGGGGCCGACGGCGGGACCTCGTCGAGGGCGAGGGCGAGCAGGTCTGGGACGGCTGGTGGTGTGCGGCGCTGTGAGTCTCTTTCCGAAAACTTGGGGTATGCAGAGGCTAATGGAGAGACACAGTTACCTGTTTCACCCGTTCACGCTCGGTGCGGCTCTGGCGCGCTCGACGAGCGTGTTCAACAACCTCTTCGTCTCGCTCGCGATAGCGTCTTCTATCGAGGGTACGTCGTTTCAAATTCAAGTAACGCTGTACAAAGTACTCACTTGAATGCGTGAATAGGCGCGCCACTGGCAGCGGCGTTCGCGCTCTCGCTCGCGTCGCACCTCTCGCTGTACCCGGCGCTTCTCCTCCCGCCGCTCCTCCTCGTCCTGCATCAAGCTGTCCCACAGTCCCCACTGCGATCGCTCGCGCTGAGTACCTCGACCGCGTTCGTCGGGCACCAGCTCGCAGTTCTCGCGCTCTCGCACTGGCTCACCGGCGGCTGGAGCTTCCTCGGGAGCGTCTACGGCGTCATGTCAGTCTTCTTCTACATTGCTCAAGGTGTACGTTGCTCAGCCGGGAAGAAGGAAAGCTGACCCCTCCCACCGAGACAGCCTCACAATTCCAGACCTGACGCCGACCATCGGGCTCGGGTGGTACTTCTTCATCGAGATGTTTGCGCACTTCCGCTCGTTCTTCGTCGGCGTGTTCCAGCTGCACGTGCTCGCGTACGTCGCGCCACTGTCGATCGCGTACCGGTGCGTCCCGCTTCCCTGTCCTCCGCCCGAGCCATCGCTGACCTGTCTGCGGCAGCCGGGATCCGATGTTCGCGGTGCTACTGCTCGTCGGCATCATCAGCATCTTTAAGAGCTACCCGTCCCTGGGCGACTTTGCTCTGTGGCACGCCCTCCTAGCAACCTACTCCGAGCTCGTCTCCCGTGCGCGATTGCTCGTCTCGGCATCCTTGCACCGACTGATCACCAAAACACACAGACCTGCCCCGCCCGCTGCTGCTTCTCTCCCTAACGCTCTACGCGCTCCTCCTCTTACCGACGTTCCACCACCTGTGGCTCTACTCGGGCTCGGGCAACGCCAACTTCTTCTACGCGAGCACGCTCGTGTGGGCGCTCGCGCAGGGCGGGCTGTTGGTCGATTGTCTTGGGGCGTATGGGCGACGGGAGGTACTGAGGGGATTAGGGGTGGAGGGGAGGGAGAAGGTGCGAGCGGGTGAGTGGGGCTTGGTGCAGATTTAGGTGAGTGCGGAGAGCTGCGGAGCGCTGGGAGTCGGCGCTGATCATTGGGTCGTGTAGGCTGGGATGACGAACGATGATCGTGCGAGAAGGCTGTTGCTGGGAGCTCGGGCGCGGTACGCGGCACCCCCTCACTTGATTTGCTGGGCGTCTGTCCGTCGGTGACGAGTCCGCGGACCAAGATCTGCTCGTCTCGCCAACGCTCACGGGGTCCCGGATCACGCGCTCAGCTCAAGAGCGTATAAACCCTGACCTGTTCGAATCTCAGAAGCTCCCACCTCGCTTCCTTCATCACTCACCACCACCCCGCCGCCGATCGACGTCGATCGAGTCCAGCGCGACACTTTCTCCCTCGCCGACCGACCCACCGACTTTCGCAACTCGCAGCGATCAAAATGGCGCCCACCACCCCCTCTCTCAGTCCCTCTCCCACTCACATCCGCCTCGCAGCCAACTACAACTCGCACAAGCTGAACGGCAGCATCGCGCTCGCCAAGGTGCGTCGCGCACCTGCCCGACCCCACCCGCCGGGACTGACTGTTCCGCACAGGCCATCTCCCGCTACGGAATCAGTGACGTAGAGCATGGTCTGCTGTTCGCCGTCGACGGACCCGGAGGAACGATCATGAAGAAGGTCGCCGCGGAGAACAAAGTGCGTTGGGAGGGGGTGTGCGGTTGAGGTGCCAACGTTGGTGCGTCTTCCGGGCAGGAAATGACTGCCGGTTCTCTGAATCTGATGCTCTCGCTTGTGGCGACTGCAGGATGCTTTCGGTGGTGCGTCCTTAGCACCCAGTCGGAAGCTGACGCGGTGCTGACTTGCCGATACGTCGTTGCCAAGACCTCCTGGACACCATTGCTGTCAAGTGGGTCACCGACTCGAGGTGATTCCACCTTATTCATGCTCGTGGGGGTTTTTCTCCGTAGGGTCGGCACCCCAGGCATCGAGATGCAGCTCAACCTCGACACCGGCTCCGTGCGCCACCTTCCCTTTCTTGCGTCTGTGCGCCAGCTGAATCAGGGTCACAGGCCGACACGTGGGTTCTGTCTTCGCAGCTGAACCCCTCGCAAGCTGGCCTAGACCAGCACGCGATCTACGACAGCGCCGAGTCGACGACGGCGCGGGAGCAAGTCGGCAAGAGCTGGTACGTCTCAACACAATCGGGCTCTGGTCCTGTCTGAACTTGTGCTTCTCGAATTGTAGGAGCATCAGATACGGAGGTCCGTCTGGCCATCGACAGACGAGCGTGGGCCAGTGATCTGAGGTCCCGCGCAGATGGCTCGTCCGCGAGCGGAAACGTCTTCCACGACGTGCTCCAGATCGGGAATCTCAAAGTGACCGGACAAGCCGTCGAGACCGCCCAGCGCGTCTCCCAGTCCTTCCTCGCGCCCGGCTGCGATGGTACGCCGCGTCTTTTCACCCTTTCAACTAGAGGCTGACGTCCCGCAGGTCTCCTCGGCTTCGCATTCGGCAAGATCAACACCGTCAAACCTACTCGCACCACTACTATTCTCGAGAGCATGATCAAGCGCGACCTTATCGACCAGGTCCGCCCGCCTCCACCCTCGTTACGACTCGCGCTGATCTCGCTGCACGACAGCCAATCTTCACCGCGAACCTTCCCAAGGGCCCCGACGTCGGCTTCTACACGTTCGGGAGCATCGATACGAGCGTCACCTCCGCTCCGATCAACTACACGCCCGTCGATGACAGTCAGGGCTTCTGGTCCGTCGAGAGCCCTTCGTGGATCCTCAACGGCGAGGTTCAGTCACGCACAATGGGGCAGACGGCCTTCATTGACACTGGTGAGCATTGTCATTGTACATGATGGGCTCTTCGCAGCTTACGCTGCTCTTGGTCCAGGAACGACTCTCATGCTCGTTGACGACGACATCGTGCAGAAGATCTACGGTGCGCCCGGGCCTAGACCCACCGGACCTCGCTCTCACTTTCCAGCCATACAGACTCCATCCCAGGCGCTCAACTCGACATGTTTGCGGGTGGCTACATCTTCCCCGCGACCGCGGAGCTCCCTCAGCTCTCGTTCGCCATCGGCGACCAGTTCATCTCGCTCGACAAGGCCACGCTCTCGTACGGCGAGCAGGACCAGGACGGAAATGTGTTCGGAGCAATCCAGTCCAGTGGAAACAGCGGACTGTGCATCATGGGCGGAACATTCTTCCATGTGAGCCTGTTTCGTCCGAGGTCTCGCGGCGTGGAGGTGGTGGCGCTGATCCAAGTCCACTTTCAGAATGCTTATGGTACGCCGCTTTGCGAACACAAGCTGACGAAACTGATGGTTTTACTATCCAGTGGTCTTCGACGCGGGGAACCTCCAGATTGGAGTTGCTCAGCGCGATGCGTAGCCTGGGGCACAGCCTTCGCACATCAGCCCAAATCGCTCTCTCCTGGCACGTAGCTCCCGCAACCACGCTTCTTTCCCAAGCAACATGAAATCTGAACCCTGACTACTCTACACGACCCCACCAAGTCATCCCAAAAGCCCATCTAGATCGCCGCCACAACCTTCGCAGACCCGACCACCTTCTCATCCTCCTCCGTGTCCGTCCTCGAGATCAGTCCCGACTCGGCGATCGCGGCTTCTTTCGCCGCGAGCCTCGAAGGCTCCGTGCGCAGCTCGACGTACCGGATCGCGGTCACGCCGATCCACTCGAGGAGCACGACGCAGGTGGAGAGGATGACACCGTTGTGGAAGCGGGGCGCGTTCGTGACCTTGTACACGAACTGGTTGATGACGACCGAGGTCATGGAGGCGACCGTGTTCATTACGGCGAGCGTGAGGGCGCGTCTGAGGAGTGGGTGGCGTCAGTCAAGCGTCGCGACGACGGGGCAAAAGTGCCGCCGGTGATAGGATGTCGATGAAGGCGAGATAGCGGGACGCAGAGTTGAACACACAACTTACTGTTGCGTATCACCGTAGCAGAGGATGTTGCACCAGGTGAGGAGAATCGGGGACGTCGGGCCGTCGAGCGCGCCGAGCACGAGGCCAGCCATGTAGGTCGAGTTGGCTGTGAGGGAACGTGTTTAGCTAGGACCAGATCAAGGTATATCATCTATCCTTACAGACGTGATAGATGTTCACGATGATCATGCCAATCGTTTGGGTGGCAAGGCAAAGGTAGATGATGGAAAGGCGGCGGCCGAAGACGTCAATCGCCCACTGGAGTCAGCTGGACGTCAGTTCTTTACGAATAACGAGAAGCTCATATCTCAACATACAGCCGTGAGGAGAATCTATGGAGAGAACAAGTGCTGCTGTCAGCGGCGGTCTCCAGTCGTCGAGCACGTCTGCTCAAGCCTTACGGCAAAAATGTTGGCTCCAGGAACAACGGTCGGGATGTTATTGATCTCGTACACCGAGTACTTGTGATTCGGGTTTTGCTTGAGCCACAGCGCAAAGACGTTGCCGATGTCTGCATGCGGGTGAGCTCGTTGACCTCGCGACCTTCCACTAACGCCACTCACACTTTCCAAGCGTGTTGTTCCAGCAGCACTGATCATATCAAATATCAGCGACATAGAATACATAAGGTTGCGATTTAGATACTCACCCAGACGGGAAGCAGCATCCACAGCTGCCAGCTGCCGAACACGCGTTTCGCGAGCGCCGGGTTGATGATATCGGTTTCCTCGCCCTTTCCGTCTTCTCGGAGACGCTCAACACAGCGCTTCTTGTCCTCAGCGGTGAGATACCAAGCGGTCGGCTTGTCGGGTGTGCCTGGGAACATGCACACTCCGAAGATGGCGACACTGCAGGACCAATCATCATCAGCATCCGATGGATAATGTCAAAGCTTAACAGCGTACGCAAAGGTGATCACAGCATCGATGATGAATAGCCAGCGCCTATCAATAAAAGGAGGTGAGCAGGCGTTCGACGCCACTTGCGCATCGCATGAGCGCGCACCATCCCTTAAGCCCGAACATTCCGTTCAGGCCCTTCTGTACGCCCGATTGAATGAATCCGGAAAACATGCTACCGGCGTAGGCACACATTGCGAAAAGTGCGGCGCGCTTGCCGATCTCCTTCTTGGTGTACCACGACCCGAAGATCCAGTGCATCTGTTTGCGGCACAAGTGTCAGCGGAAGCTCCAAGATGAGTGCAAAAGTTTAATGGGAGCCTACACCAACAAAACAGCTTCCTTCCAGCATTCCAATCACAAAGCGGAGCGCATAGATTTGCTTCGCGCTCGAGACCCGATACTGCGGTCGAGGAAGTTTGCTGAGCTCAAGCCATTGTTTTTTCACAGCGCACTGGGGCCAACTTACCAGCAGGAGTGTGCAGAGTCCCCACATGAACTCGCACCCGGGAAGCCACAGCCGAGGTGGGATACGTGTGATGAGGAGGTCTGCGTCCTTTCCGTCAGCACTTCAAGCGCAAAGTAGACAAAATCATATCGACTGACTCGACGGGATTTGGAAAATCAGACCACCGGCCGTGAAGAGGGTGCCCATCAGCGTGAGCTGGTTGGCGTAGAGCCCCAAGTCCTCCTTCATCTGTAGCAGCTTGGATGAGCCTTGCGTCACCAATGCGTCAAATCAATGACAGACCCCGGTAACGTAAGCGTTCGTGAGGTTAGCCGAGTCGAGGTACTTGACCCAGAATGAAAGACATCCATCTGAAGCACGATGCGGATGAGGAGCGAACGAGGTAGGGTGGCGGACCTACTCACAGACAAGGATCGTGCAATCAAGCTTGAACAAAAGCTTCTTGTCTTGAGCCGATGTCCCCTTGGCGTGCCAAAAGTAGATCTGGAGAGGCGATGAGGTAAGGTTGGGAGTCGAGCGTCAGTGCCCACCACGCACGGGAGGGCGCTTGCCGGTCTCCCAGTCCGAAGAAAACAGCCGCGAAATGACAGAAGTCATTCTTCACTTGTGACAGAGTCTCAGGATGGAAGTGGGGGGTAAGGAGGAGAGCTGTCGAATGGGGGAGACGGGGCGATACGGCCGTCGGGTCGGACCCCCGCCTTTTCGGCTCGCCCGTCAAGTCTTTCTCATCCCGGATCGCCACTTGAGTGATTCGCAGATAAGGGAGTAAGGCCGGCCGACGCCTGAGTTTCCTAACGGTGTGGTGTACTGGTGGACCATTACTACACATTCGAGCTCAGGGTGCTGGGAATCAAGCCGACGGGCGTAGCGCTCCACTTGAAGTCGGTTATCGCGCGGAGGAGATTCTGGAGAGCTTCGATGCTCGTTATCTCGATGGAGGCATTCATCCGTGCCGCAAGGTGCCAAGGTGCCGGAGTCAGCACTCGCCCGACGACCCCGGCCGGGAAGCGGACCGACGTCGGCCGCCCCACTCGTGTCCTCCACTTTCCCCAACGCTGTCTCCACCTGTTGAACGCCCGCCAAACTGAAATGACTGCAGCAGTAGAGCAGAGATACGTCTCATACGGGCCCGGCGGATCCGTCAAACGCCCGATCTTGAACGAGGGCGACGAAGGTGAGCCGATCTCGCAGAGCCCCGATAAGCACGTCTAACCGCTGGTCGCAGGCTGGTCACCCACTTTCACCTCTATTCCAGTTATCTCATTCAAGCACATGTATGGGGATCTGGCGGCGCGAAAGGGACTGGCTCTGGAGGTCCGAGACGCGGCGATGAACATCGGCTTCTTCTATGCGTCCGACACGGGCATTCCAGACGACCTTGTTGGTCAGCGCATC
>ERZ1463038.495-NODE-495-length-13601-cov-15.802746_pt1 | contig 13601 bp, 11 predicted proteins | sample MGYA00564479_ERZ1463038 | MGnify/ENA primary metagenome ERZ1463038 (study PRJEB39244, sample SAMEA3635134) | Helicobacter pylori | study: EMG produced TPA metagenomics assembly of PRJEB11511 data set (Assembly of a 5300-year-old Helicobacter pylori...
TTCCCTACACGACGCTCTTCCGATCTGGGCGTGATATCGGGGCGCACCCAGACGGCCATGAAGGTGAGCGCACCAACGACTTCCTGCATCGGGTATTCGCTGGGTGGGATCGGCTGACCATTGTACCGCTGCAGCTTCGTCTTCGGGTTGATCGGCGTGCTGACCGGGGCCGACTTGTCCATGCCGAAGCGCACGAGCACGCGCTCGCAGTAGCCGGCGAGGGAGAACGAGAGGGCACCCGCGTTCGTGTTGTACGCGATCTGACAGCCAAGGAAGTTCTTGGCGCGTCCCTTGTCCTTGACATCAATGCCGAGCGCCTGGAGGTCCGAGATGAACGCCGCGTGGTCGTCGTCACCCGTGATCAGGCCGTCGTCAACGTGCACGGGGACAATGAGGCGTTTGCCGTCCCGGAACCGGTGGTACAGCGCGTGATCCTCGGGCACCTGCGTAAAACCCAGCGAGGTGACGGCACGGAGCAGCGTCTGGCTCCAGTCGCGCGCAGCCTGACGCAGGCCGTACATCGAGCGTCGCAGGGGGTACCCAAGACCGGGGGCAAGCTCGTGGCCGGGAGGGCCGGCGACATAGATCTCCTCGGCGACAGGCGAGTGGATGTACGCCCCCGAGACGTCGAACTGGGTGACGTCCCACCGGTTCTGGGCGGCGAGGGCGAGGACGAGGCGCACGGTGTCGGCACGCACGGTGGGGGCAAACATTGAGCCCTCAAACGTCCCTCCGGTGCTCGCGTCTCCCTCGCGCTGACGGTCGCCACGCAGAACGGCGCGGGCCTTGTACTTGGTCACCGCGCCTTCCGGGTCGCGCTTGACAAGGAGCACCCACTTGATCGGGAGCGCGCGGGGGTGAGGCGGGACGGTGACTGGCTCGGGGTCCCACGTGCCGCGCTCCCGGAGCATTTTGAGCTCAGTTGCGATCACCGCCATCCAGAGGTCCTTGTCGTCGCAAGCCATCGCCTCCTTGAACGTCGGCTCATCAAGGCTGCCGCTCCAGGTCATGAGCGCCTCGATGTTGTCCTCGCCTTCCTCAAGGTCCAAGTTGATGCGCGCGTGCGAGAGGAGAGCAACGGGAGCGTTGAAGCCCAGGTGATCGGGTGCGCGAGGAACGCGAGGCGGGAGGGGCGACGGTGAGGGCGGCGACTCGACAAGGATCCGCGGGGTGGGCGTCGCGGGCGCGGAAGACGATTCAGCCGGTACGTCTGAAGCGGCTGCAACTGAGGTGTCGTCATTGGGCTTAACGACAGCAGGTACGAGACGTACGGATGGGGGAACGATTTCCGCTCCCCCTTCATCCTCAACGGGGCCGAAGCCTTCCCAGAAGTCGTCCAGGTCGGTGAGAGATACATCATCCTCCCATTCCCCGCTGCTGAACACAGTCTCGTGCCAGCGGGCGCCGGTGTCGAGGGCGGCGGGGAAGACACTCTTCGTAAGGAGGTTGTAGAAGATCCCGCCCGTCGTCGGCTTGGCCGTCTCGTCGTACCCGAGGAAGCGGCAGGGAACACCTCGGGTCTCTGTCTTCAAACCTCGACGCTCCTTCGCGAGTGGCATGACCACGAAGCAGCCGAACGTCTTGAAGTAGCTGACGTCGATGCGCTGGTCGGTCGCGGCGCCCTCCGGTACGTTCCCCTCGACCGCCTTCGAGTAAAGGCGGTTGCGGACGTGGGCCTGGTGCAGGAGGGCGTAGAGCCAGAACGAGGCCGGCAAGCGCGACTGGTACATCGAGACCCGGACGCCGTTGAGCAGCGTGAGCCAGTACCGCTTGATCCTGTTCTGGTTGTGCGCGTACAGCAGGCTCGTGAGCTCCACAATGCCTCAGTCGGAGTAGAAACACTTGAGCTTGTGTGTGTGGTACTCGCGAGCGACGTCCGCGAAGACCTTCTTCACCTTCACGCCGTGCTGCGTCTCGATCTTGCGGATGTGGGCCATGAGGACACCGGGGATCTCGTCTCGCGTCTTGATCCCGACGACCCAGATCTTAGACGTCGCATCGTCGAGGAGGCCAAAGGCATGGCGATAGCCCCCTCGAGCAACAACACGGGCAGGGCCCCAGGCGTCCGTCCAGAGGGTGGCGCCGACCTCCCTCTCGACAACGCGGGCCGGGTTCCGGTTGGGCATGTTGCAGAATTTGCCCATGTCACACGCCACGCACTAGAAACGTTGACCAAGTCCCGTTGCACCTTCAGCTCCGTCCACCAAGCCCACAGTCTTCGCGCCACGGTCATGCCCAGGATGTCCCATCCTGTTGTGCCAGATTACTGCACCTGTATGGGCGACCGTAAGCGCTTGGACTGTAGCGAGGGGAGGGAGCCAACATGCAGGGACAAGGATCAGCGTCTTTCCAAGCGCGCAGCAAGTGACCTCGAGGCCCTCGGGGTCCGTCCAGACGATCAAGCGGCGGTCGTTCGTGAACATGTGACCGGCGCGCATGAGCGCGGGCTGCGACAGCAGGTTGACGCCCAGGCTCGGGGCGTAGAGGACGTTCCGGACGACGACCTCGTGTCCGTCGGTCGCCCGGTATCGGAGCTGTCCGTGGCCGATTGCTTTGCCCTTGCTGCCAAATGCGCCGTTGATCGTGACCGGCTTGGTGAACATGACAAGATCCTCGATCATCTTGGGGTGCGTGCACATGGTGAGCGATGCAGCACCGTCGAGGATCATGGAGAGCTCGGTGGTCGAGACGCCGAGCGAGATCGCGAGAGCAACGAGCGGCGCGATGGGCGTCAATGCAGCGGGAAGGTGCACTCGGGTGACGTTGCCGAAAACGTACGGCATGTCCTCGACGTCCAGGTCGAGCGACGCGAGGAACTCGGCATGGGAGGTGTCGGCCGGGTTGAACGCAAGCTGGTCCGTCTGGGCGACGTCGGCGACGACACTCTGGATGCCCTGCTCAACCTGGTTGAAGTCGAACAAGTCGTCGATGGACGCAACGAGGACGGAGAGCAGCTCGGGCGCGACGTCGATCCCGTGCGCCTTGAACTCGCGCTGCTTCCCGACAACCGGATCATACTTGCAGTCCCCGCGTTGGTGGCCGTCCCCGAAGCACCCTGCACACTGGGTGGGCGCGACGCGGAACTTGATCTGTTCAACGCCGCCTTGCTGGACCTTGACAACGCCGGGCGGCCACTTCTCCCAGTTCGGGATCTTGGTCGCGTCGACTGCACGCGTCGTCGCACGGCCGAGCTGGGGCGACGTCGACGTGCCGGGCAGGTTGTCGGGGCGCTTCGGCAGCGGGCCCAACGACGGTGACGGCGCGGACGCTTGGGCTCCTCCTGCGCGCTGCGCCTGTCCCGTGTGCGCCTGCGTGTAGTGCGCGCTGACCAACTTCGTCTGCTTCGCGTGGAGCGCCCGGCGGGCCGAGTTTGCGCCGGTGAGCTCGACGTGCGAGAAGCGCTCGCCAAGGAGCGGCAGGACCGGGTCGAGGGTCGGCGGCGGGATCTTGGCAAGGAGGTAGCCTCGGAACGTCGCCTGCGGGAGAGACGCTGGCTCAACATCGAGGATCTCTGCGCGGAGCCGGTACATCTCGCCGAGGAACGTGTCCCACTCGGCGACGGTGGCTCGGCGTGCGGGTCAAGCGTGAGCTGGGCGAGATCCTGCATGAGGAACGAGAACGCGAGCGGGTCCTCGCGATTGTAGTGCTGCTTCAAGACGACCTGCGCGTGCTTCGCGTTGTCGTCCTCGTCGACAAAGCTCCAGGCCTCCTCGCCGGCGAACTGGTGCATCGCTGTCTTGAGGAACGTGCTCAGACGCTGGTGGTACCGCTCCTCGAGTGCGCCCTGGGCGATCTCCTCCCCGCTCATGTACTTGTCAACGCCGAGGACGACCCAGTACTCGCTGAGAAGGCGGAAGAAGTCGCGGGCGGTCGTCGACGTGAGCGGGCCAATCAACTTGAAGCGCGCGACGAAGACGGCGTGGGCCGCTGGGCTGCGCACCGGGAGGTTGATCATGCCGGAGCGAGGGGTCGGCCGGGGGATCGGGAACGCGGGCGGCTGGTACGCGTCCTCGACCTTGTCGTTGTACTCCTCGTCCTCCCCGAACGACGACGACGCCGGCGCAGACGTGCGTGAGCGCTGAGACGGCGCCACCGACGGCTGGTGACGCGAGGTGGCGGCGGGCGCGGCGCGTCGTTCGCCTGCTGCCTGGCGCAATGCTGCGCGGGTGCTCGCGCCTCGGGACGGCAGGTGCGGCAGCGGTGAGCGAATGCGGCCGGGCTGGGCGGGGGATCAAGGCCTGTCGATGGTCGACCGAGCTGCTGATCGAGCAGGGCGAGGTGGGGCACGGGGCAAGCGCGCGTTGTCCGGGCGCACTGGCAGAGTCTGGCCGCTTGGGCCGTCGCCGAGATCGCTCCAGTGGCCGCTGGGCGCTGGGCGCGGCATGGAGTCGAGGGCGGCCGCGTAGGTGGGTCGTGGGGGTCGTGTATCGGTTGGTGTGGGCGTATCGTGCGCGTTCGCGTCGTGGGAGGCGCGCCTGGCCATGGCGCAGGCGCGGGTGGATCGGTACCGGGAAACAAAGCTACCAAGTTGGTGAGCCTGCTCGGGCGCTCAGCTGGACTCGACTCGATCTGGGTTACGTGCACTAACCTGCTCGGGCGCTCAGCTGGACTCGACTCGATGAAGAAAAGAGTCCGCGCGCCCGAGCTCGGCATCTACGTCCTTCTCGCCGCGGCCTCTCCGGCGCTCCCCCTGTTCTCCTGCGTCCAACTAATGGTATGCCCTCCTTGCTTCCCCTAGGTGTGCGAAACTGACACTGATTGACAGGATGTGCACGCTGGATCCGTCAAGACAAAGCAGGTGCACTTTCCTCACTGCCAGTGCTTCCCCCGACCGATACTGACACCCCTCCGCAGCTAAAGCGCACACTTGATGCTCTTCAGGTGCACAATCATTTTTCCCATCTTGATTATACTAACACTGAACTATATCCAGAACCCTGACTTCAATGAAGTCAAGGAGGAGACGTGGACCGCCAGCCTGTCTAGAAGGTGAAGTGGCACAAAGGGGCGCGTGCCGTTGCAACTGGCACATCTACCAGCCGTCGTGAGCTTCCTGCAAGCATTAAGGATGGCCTTCGCAGGTGTCACGGCATGCTCATTTGTCAGCTTGTATCGGAAGGCAAGCTATGGGCGGGTGCTCAGAAATTCCGCGACACACGGTCAGCGCGCTGGTCAAATAGCAGAGGCTCCCTAAGGAAGCGGAGACATTGCAGAGAAATGTGCAAGCATTCTTCACAGCTGCTGACAATGGCAAGCTGACCTCCCTCACCATCCAGCTTTGCGGCTGTCATCGGACGTGGGTTTTGAACCACGGTAAAGACATCCGTGCCTCATCAATCAGGAGCTAGGCTTTTGCAAGGTTTGTTGAAACAATCATGAGTATTCTACTAAGAGTTGAGAGCATGTGAAGAAGCTCCTCGCTTTGAGGGAGCTCCATTGGCGCGACGGCACCGTGCGCGGCAACACTGGATTAGGCTGAGCTTGCGCTGATTGTTCCCTTTCACAGATCGATCTATTGAAACCAATTCTGAAGGACCTCCACCCTGGGAAGCTACATCATCTGGTTGCGGCCTCGCTCTTTGGCCACATGTTCCCGTGCCCAGACTGGGATGAGGACGACACCACCATGCCCAGGCTCGGATGGAGGCTTCTTGGTGTCGGCTAAAGCAGTGTAAGTACCTCTCAACAATGTCGTTTGCCTTCTGACTTGCTGCTGTGACTGATTTTCTGGCATCTTAGCGGTGTTGCCGCGGGACCGTCAAGCCGTACGACATCAAGCTCAAAAAGAAGGCAAAGTCAATCATTGTTCTTGGCACACATCATTACAAGGAGTACCAGGAGGCGGTTAGGACAATGCTATGACAGCTGGTCAAGCTAGGGCGCGAGGCGGACGTTGAGGCGAGGTGATCGAGGACAACATCTTTGATTAAAGAAGGTGAGCAGTAGCTGGGATTGTAAGCACCGCTTAGTTCATGTTCATTGCTCTGGTCTCTCATTTCCTATAAGCTTCTATCGAGCTACAGCTCATCTGATGGTGAACCACTGCCATAGACTATTGTAGATGCCCACCAGGCTATAGGTAGGCTACTTCACACTACACCTCAATTAATCTACTAAATCTACTGGTATGTAAAGGTGGGGTAGCCAGGTTTAGCTACTGTAATATACAGAAGTCTATGTAGTGCGCCGTGCCGGGCAATTTTGTGAGGCACCACCATTGTAGCTCCTCACGCTGAGCTCAAACCTTGACGCTTTTTAAGTCTAAAAGGCCGTAAGCCTGCACTGTACTTTTGCCTATCCCTGGACAATTGGTTGCACTCCAAAGAAGTCTGGATTGGGTGTGATGGTGCTTAATTTTTTGAGGCCTGCCGGCCTGCTGGCCAACACAACTATTTTGGTCGGCGAGATCTGCAAAAGAGCTTACCACCTACTCTCATACACATCATATCATCAACCTGAGGCACAACAACGCCAGCACAGCCACCCTCCGCGCCCCGACTGCCCGCGGGGCCTCGCGCGTCCGCCCGCCTTGTGCCCTCCGCCAACAAGACCAATGACGCACAGACCATCACATCATGCCTCAAATGGCGTCCAGCCAACTACGCACCGCCGTCCGACGTTCATACCTTGCACGTTGTCCCCCTTGTGCCACCATTCCTCCTCCCGAAGAACAATCACCTCGACACAATCACCGGCTACTTCGCTGAATCCTGGCAGCTCAAGCTCGCCGTTTACATCCTGTCTGGTTGCTGTCAGCTCGGCATCGCGTGGACCGGCGGCAGGAAGAGCTGCACCTGAATCCTTGTCCTCATCACGCTCCAGCTTGCCAGCGTGTGCAAGTTCCTCATGGTCACCAAGGCAATGCAAGATAATCAGGTATGTTGACTCAGCTGAGGGAGGAGAGCAGGAGCTTACCAAATGTCACAAGCCGCGTCCCTCACCGCGATACACTTTGATGTCTTGGCTTTCAACGAGGACTCCTACTTGGCCAAAGTGCGCCAACAGTTCCTTGACGGAAGGGTCAGCTCTGAACAATGCCCCCCAAAAAGATGCCTCACAATGTCGAGGTCCGCACACTGTTCTTGACGCCGTGGTGGGTGGTGTGCGCTCCGCGGCGGCGTCTTCTTTGACAAGCTGCACACCTTTCCCCAGCGGGGCCACACTTTCTGGCCCTCTCTCCTCGAGATGTATGAGGTGCAGGAGGCAACGGGCTCAACCATGCCCTGGGTTTTCCTCTCCGCAACGTTGCTGGTCGCAACCACAGTCACAACACTTGAGGGCATGAAAATATGTGGTCGACCGCTTGACGGGATCAACGCAGAGTGCGAAAGAGACAAGCTTTTCTTTGAGGTCCTCCCCTTCTCCGCCGACAAGTTGTCCTGCGCCAACCTCGCCGCAATCCTCCCGGCCGCCCTCCTCCCGGTGCCCATCACATTTGAGACCCCGCTGGGTCGTGTAAGGATCTGACCTTCTAGTCAAATACTACCTTACGCAGTTCATACCCGTTGGGGACCCTCAAAACTCCAGCAACACTCCGCGCCAACTGTACATCACCACGATCCCTTCACCTTACCGTACTCTCATCACCTTGCCTCCACCCTCATAAGATAAGGATTTCAGCCTGAGCTACTCAAGAATCTCTAGAGGATAGTAGAAAATGTTGGGAACCCCGGAAGCGGCATAGTAGCATGGCAGTCACACCAACAACGACCATCAGCCACAACAACACGTGCCCTCAAGGAAAGGCCAGTGTGGTCACAACACAGGCTCAAAATCCAAATATACTACCTACAATAATCCTATACAACTCCCCTCCTCACGACAACCGGACAAGGTGCGCAGAAGCAGGGCTTCACACCTTAACCCACAAGCCTGAGCGCCACACAGCCCCGGCACTGCCGTCAAGCCTATAAGAAGTATTCAACATTATGATACTATACTGGCTTCGACTTGGTAGACCGTCCGGACCAAGGATCAAGTATCGAGCACCAAGGATCGAGGACCAATGAGTAAAAGACCCCTAGGAAGAGTCCCCGTTAGATTTGAGCTGGATTTGGGCTGGAACTCAGACTGGATTCCTTCAGACCCAGTGTAGACCAAAACAATCCAGCCCATCCAGTCCGCCCCTTCCGGAGCCAGCCAAGTCGGGCTGGATCTGCCTGGATCCACCAGATCCAGTGTGCGTGGGCCAAAAGGATCCAGCATTTTACTACATATTGCTGGATCTAAAATGCTGGATCTAAAATGCAGCATTTTACTACATATTGCTGGATCTAAAATGCTGGATCTCATGGATACAAAATTCCGGGCTGGATTTATGGGGCAGATCCAGTGCGTTGCAATCCACACGATACTCGCAAATTCTCCACGCCCGACCGCCCTGCACCCCACTCATCTCAGTGGCGCTTCCTGCTCACAACCCTGAATCCTAGGCCGCATCCTCCAAAGCATCACGATGCCTTTTGCGCGAATGGGCAAGCACCAAGTCCTATGCAGCAGCAACATCAGCGGCGGAAGGGCCTAGAGCAAGGGAACGGGAGGAGCTCACTCTAAGCAGCCAAGTGCTGTTAGGCTTGCTGTAGAGTGGGCGGGTCAGTTCACGTGCAAGGGGGGAAGAGGATGATAGGCTGCACCTGAACGGCTCCTGCGAAACTGGATGTCAGAAAGCGCAACTGAGGGAAACTAGCTCATGCTCACTTGTGATGCAGGATGCTCGACTCGCGGCCGGCGTGCAAGATTAATCTGCACTGATCTGCTGGTGTCAGCCGCAGAAGCGCGAATCAATTGGTGGGTGGACTAACGAAAGCGGGCGCCAGGCCGAGGCTGACGAAGTGCTGGCCGGTTCTGTCAGCCTCCAGTATAGCCAAAGTACGTGGGTGCTCACTTGAAGCCGAGTAGGGTGCAGTGTGCCGGCAAGCGATCGACGAAAGACTGTCTTTCGGGAGTCTGTGGGAGTGAGATCAGCACCGGAAGAACTACTGGAGCGCAGCGCGGATGGGGAGTGGAGCGTAATGCTAACAGGGCTTTAGTGGGAGGACAGAGCTGCAAGGCTCCGTCACACATAAACATCACAGGCTAGTCCGATCTGCCGCGAGGTGCTTATCCCCTCGCGAGCAGATCGTCCGCAACCCATGGGTTCTCCCACTGAGAGTCTTCAACGTCAAAGGCCCATGTGAACCTCCCCGGGAGCTGAAGTCCGGGGCAATCCGCAAGACAGCGATTGGGCTCGGGACTCTCGGCAGCATTTGGGTCAGCTTGAGAAGCATCCCCTGCTGCGGTGAGGTAGAGAGGGGGAATGTGTAGAGGATGGAAGGCAGGGCTCACAAGGTAGGGGTGTTCCGTGTTGTGGTGACCTGGAAGGCGAGTGCAAACAAAGGTAAGCGTGGCGACGTGAGAATCGATGGAAGGCGGTGGAAGGACCCTCGAGGTCCCACCGCCTCCGAGCTGACTCGTAAATGCTGTATGGCGCACTCACTCGAACATCATAACCAGATCTGCTAATTGTACACCGGTCAGCTTAGATCACCACCGAAACCGAGACAGAGTGACGGTCAACAAGCGTGGACAAGCGTGGACTCACCCATCGGTCCAGCTCACGCATCACGGGGGCATCCCTGGCAAAACAGTTGTCAGTTTGGCCAGAGACTGTGAGGAGAAGAACAACGCACCAGGTTGCACTTGGCCGCGCAATGCGAGTAGAGAACCTGCGCACGCAAAATTCAGTTCTGCGGAGCGAGTGCGGCGTTGGGTGAGGCCTGTGAAGCGACGCACCCTCATCGCTAGTAGCACGAGACCAACGAAGGGGTCTGGCGGCGAGGTTTGGTGGACGAGGTGGGGCGGGGTGAGATGGGCGGAGAGAGACAAGGGCCGCGAGCAGCCGACGGAAGGGCGTGCACTAATAGGGGACCACGTTAGGCGCGCGTTGCGTCTCGCCCCACCCGCAGCTCCTCGAGCTCGCGGCTCGAAGATGCACTTGACTGTCTCGCCCACTCTACCCAGTTCGTTTTAGCGCCTTTTTTATCACCCCAAACGCCCCCACCTTCAGCTACGACCCCCTACGACCTCCTACGCCTGGGATTCGAACAAGACCGCTGTGAGCGTCCTCGCCGTGCTCCCCTTCTTCACCAAGACACCCATCGTTTTCGCAAGGACCTTGAGGGCGGCTAGGCTCTTCTTCTGGAGCTCGACCACTGAAGGTGAGTGAAGGTGTGAGGGTGGTCAGTTGGTGCCCGGGAGCGGTCATGGCGCGCCGAGGCGGGGACGCACGAGGCAGGCGCTCGCAAGCCTTGTCTTGAGCAGGGCTTCCGGGCGCGGTGTGGACGTCGACTTCGCGTGCCGGGGAGTTCAGCCGCTTGCGCGTTCTCGGAGCCGAGACGACCTGAGCAGCGAAGTGGGGTGAGCGGGTCAGTTCAAACGTGGGCAGGAACTCGGCGGGGTCGACTGACTTCATCGTCACTGGTATCCGAGTCGTACTCGGGTTTAGGAGCACCAAGCACTTTCTTTGGGCGTCCGCGCTTCTTGGGGGCTGTGGCAGCGACTGACGCGGCAACCGCGGAGACCTGTGATTGATGGCACTGGTCAGCCGGGCAGAAAGAACTGGTGGAGGTACGCGCAAGACGCACTGGAGCTGGCGCTTTGTAGGTCGGGTCACGGACTGCAACGGCAATACCCCTGTTCAAGCCAGCAATGGAGAGCGCGAACGGCTTGGGCAGCGGGACGGGCTTATCGAAAGCCGATTGGAGGACTTTGTGCACCTGCTGGGCTTGAAGTAGTTAGTGCCAGGCCGTTCGTGACGACAGAGACTGATACCTTCTCGCGTTCCTCAGCTCTGTCACTCCTACCACGGCCTCGTCCCTCTGCCCACCCACCTGCCATGTCAACCTCGTTGCCCATGTTCTCCTCCTCGATCTCAACCTCGACCTCAGGCTCGGCGACGGGGTCCGCAGCGACGGGTTCGGCGTCGGCAGTAGCGGGACCTGGGACCAGCTCGGTGCGTCGATGGAAGGCATCCTCGGGTATAAGGTCGCCGTCCGAGTCGCTGAGGTCGAGTATGTCCTGGATGTTCCCTTGCCCCCGAGGCTTGCGCTTCTTCACGGGCAGCTCGGGCTTGGCGTCCTCGGGTTCGGGCTTGACCAGGTTAGACGACGGAATGGGCTCAGACAGAGAGTCTGTCTTGAGATTTCCCCAGACGCTGTCGACGATGGCGTAGGCAATCCAGTTGGCGCGGTGGATCTCGTTCGGGACGGCGACAGGAGGGGCGGCTCCGCGGACCTCGGTACAAGCGAGCTGAACGACGAGGGCGGCAAGGTGGCGATGAGGTTGTCGGAGGGGAGGGGATCCGGGGTGGAAGAGCTGGAAAAGGATATTCTTTGTGAACAGGCGCAGGTCCTTGTAGCCCTTGTGCTCGGGGCTGAGGCTCACGCCATTGCTGCCGATGCACGCCAGCCAAATGGAGGTGGTGAGCTTGACACCCTTTCCCTTCTGAGGCGCGGCGTAGGTCGAGCGATGTGGGACTGCCTGCTGACCCTGCGCGGTGAGGCCCTCAACGTGGTCGTACGACAGGATGGAGACCTCCGACTCGGCAGTGTGCGTGTTCGCCGATCGTTGGAACTGGCCTATGGCTTTGGCACTGAGCTCTGTCTTGATTTTCTTGAAGACCGCGGGGCTGGACGAGGCGGCGAAAGGCTTCGTGTCGAGCGCGTCCAGGCCGATGTGAGGTGTGATGGGCCCATGCAGCGCTAAACATAGGTGAGCCTCTTCATCATAGCCAATAGATCTGAAACTAAACTAACCCTGGTCCTTCCAGTACTCCAGATCGTTCCTCAGCGTGGCCATGGCGGTGTGGAGAGCGCCATTGTCCTGGAGCGCGCGGATGAGGACGTCTTTGGATGACTGGAGCTGATCCTCGACAGTGGCGACTGGGGGGAGGTATCCGGAAGGAGGGCCAGGCGGGTGCATTGGTGGCGCACGGCGGTCTGGGGAGACTTGCACTGCCATGAGCAATTTGCAGGATCATCGTCGACGCGTTTGAGCTCGGTGCCCGATTTGGGGCAGTCCCAAGTCTTGTGGCCCAAAGCTGCCTCATAGACTTGAAAGTCTTGGTCATACTCGCACAAGTCATGCCTGCTCGACCAGCGCCAGCGATCTACCCCGACATCCCTCCCGACGAAGACCCCCGACGGGTTCGAGGTCGTCCTCTACTGCACCTGCCGCAAGTGTGATCGATCACAACGCCGTGGATCCGACGGAAAGTGAATCCATGAACGAACCCGTAGAGCCCACCTCCTTGCCGCGGACGCAGGCGACATCGCACGGTGGGGCGCGAGCAAGCATGCCTTCCGCCGTCGGCTTCGCGCTCGGCCGAGGAACGGTGATGGCGATGTTGATATGGGGGGCTTTGAGTGGATAGACCAGGATGCTCGTGAGGAGAGCCTGGAACCGGAGGCAGATCTGCTGACTCCGGAGGCTCACGCACGCGAGTTGGCGCTGGCTTTCCAGCTAGAGGAAGGCGAGAACGCGGACGCAGGAGAGCACGAAGAGGAGGATGCTGTGGAAAAGCATCTAGAGGAGATGGCTGCGAGGCAGGGTGGAGCAGGAGCCGGAGCGCAGGCGGGGGCGTTCCAGGGGCCAGATGGTGACGACAACGAGCAGATGTTCTGGGACAGAGATGAGGAGGCAGAAGCAGAGCTCCTGCGGCTTGAGGAGGAAGAGCGTCTGCGAGTCGCTGCGGGCCGAGCAGAAGAGGAGATGGGGCAAGCGGACGAAGCTGTGGCGGGCCAGTGGCAAGATGAGCACCGTTGTGCCAACACCCGTAAGATCTTGATCCAACCACATGATTTGAGTATCTAAGACTTTGGGTTGTTTAGCCCCTGTCATCCTTTGTGAACCACCCAACCGCAAGCTCAGCAAGGAGGACGAGCTCCGCGCGCTCATGCACGAGTACATCAAGACGCACCAAATCGGCCCAAAGGCGTTCGACCACCTCCGCCGCATCTTCGCCCACTTCACCATCGAGATCGGACTGGAGTCGGTCAAGAAGCTCCAGAACTGGGCCCTCAAGAAGTCCGGGTACATTGCACAGTGGTACAACAACTGCCCGTCACACTTCTCCTACGCCGACTCCGACCTCCTTCATTGCCCCATCATCATCAGGGACCCCGACACCGGCAATGAAGCCCCTTGTGGCATCAGTCGATACCAGTAAGGGCTCAATTGACGCAGATAGTGCCTTTCGTTAACTCTTCGCAGCCCACCGGGCACCCCGCGCCAGCCGCGCAAGCGCACCCAGCCGCTCGCCCCGCTCGATCGACAGCCTCGATCCCAGCACCTACTCGCCGATATCGAGCCCTACCTCGACGCCCTGCGAACCCATCCCGTTCACGGGCCTGCGATGCACGCGAACGCCGAGAAGGCTCGCATCGCCGCACTCGCCGACGCTCCGAGAGTCACGGGAATCCACGACGGGCTCATCATGCGAGGCCTCTACGGTCCCGACGGTCCCCTCACGACGCACGACATTTGCGTCTCGACCTCGAGCGACGGGAGCGACATCTTCGGTGACCTGAGCCCCACCGAGAAGCTCAACGCACACCTTGCAGTAC
>ERZ1463038.496-NODE-496-length-13598-cov-11.174629_pt1 | contig 13598 bp, 19 predicted proteins | sample MGYA00564479_ERZ1463038 | MGnify/ENA primary metagenome ERZ1463038 (study PRJEB39244, sample SAMEA3635134) | Helicobacter pylori | study: EMG produced TPA metagenomics assembly of PRJEB11511 data set (Assembly of a 5300-year-old Helicobacter pylori...
CTACACACCTAGGACACTCTTTCCCTACACGACGCTCTTCCGATCTCTCAAGACCAACTTTGTCTCGGTGTAAGCCCGTGTCATCTCTGTGGTCTCGTTCAAGAGCTCACCCCGGCACCTAAAGGCACCCGCCGTCGTACTACGCCGAGCTGTACCGCTCCCACAACTTGCGCGGAGGTCACGTCATCAAGCTCGGCCCGGGCAACGATGAAGCTGCAAAGGCAGCGCTACAGGCATGGCCAGGTGTGTCCACACGCGTGTGTGCCTCTTCGGCGCGGCTGTGCTGATCGCCGACCCTCCAGACTCGTTGCATCTTGGTGGGGGCATCACGGATGAGAACGCGCTCCAATGGTTGGATGCCGGCGCCGAGAAAGTCAGCTTGTGAGCTCTCGGGTGTATGGGGATGCCTTGCTTACCCTCCCTCGCCCGCAGGTGATTGTCACGTCGTACCTCTTCCCCAAGGCAACGTTCGACCTCGAGCGCCTACGACGGCTCTCGGAGAAGGTTGAGAAGCGGAGGTTGGTCGTGGATGTCAGGTCAGACTTTGCGTAATTTGTGGGCGAAACAATATGCCTAATCACGACCTCCATACCAGCTGTCGGAGACGAAAGTCAGAATGGGTGGTCGCGATGAATCGCTGGCAGGATCTTACGACGATGATAGTCAATGAAGGTAAATCTTCCTCATCTGAGTATAAATGGCGTACTTTTGAACTTGCTGTACCTCTACAGAATCCCTTGCACTGCTGTCGGATTATTCGAGGTGCGCGCTCTTGCTCAGCTCCTCCGTTCGCAGAACCATGACTGACCGCTGTGTACTTCCAGCGAGTTTCTCATCCACGCTGCGGATGTAGAGGGTTTGTGCCAAGGCATCGACGAGGAGCTGGTGGAGAGTAAGCACAACGGACTGCCACGCTGGGCACCCGTCGCTGACACCGTTGGTTGACCAGAGCTGGGAGAGTGGAGCAAGATCCCGACAACATATGCCGGCGGGGCGCGAAGTGGGTCCTCTACATGCAGACTCTCTGCTCGCAGCTTTCTAATCTCCCCGTGGCCAGGCATCGATGACCTTCGGCTGGTCAACAAGTTGTCGAAGGGCAGGGTAGACTTGACGTACGGCAGGTGCCCTTTCCGCGTTCCTGTGAGATTCGGATTGCTACACTAATAACCTTCCTTTTATGCTCTTCGTCCGCCCTCAGCGCTCTTGATATCTTCGGCGGCACGCAGGTCAAGTTCGAGGATGTAGTCGCGTACAATGCCGCGACGGCCTCCGCTCGAGTGTAATCAACTTCAGTCGAGCGGGAGATTAAAGATCGAATATGCTAAAAGCGTGGGGCGGAGGTCGACTTTGGATGGCAGTCTGTCCCGCAAACCTTGCGGCTGGAAGGCGCAATAATGCGGCGGGAACACCAGCCGACGCGGTGCGAAGCAAGTCTTCTACCAAGGTCCAGCCTCGTATGAATGCGAAGTACGAGTACAGTGATGGATGTCAGGCTCGAAGCAGGTCCTGTGATTGATTGTCTGTGATTGTGCCTTGTGAAGTTGTGTGCGGGGAGCGGTGTCCACCAGGTTATCCCCGCACCGCCAACTCGACCCCGAGCGCCGCACCTCCCAGCCTCCTCAGCGGTGCACTGGAGCATCCGTCTTATCGTCACCATCTTCTGCCCTTCTCAAACGGCGTCCGTCGCTTCTCTAACCACACCGCACGCCTTCACCTGGATCGACCTCGAGTGCGCTCGTTCTCGCGTCCTCTGCGATGGGTCGAGTCAAGTCGGACATCCGGCACGACTGCCCGCATGCTGACTGCACCAGGGTGAGTTTTTTCTCGCTTGTGCCCCCGGTTGAGAGCTGACGGTGTTGTTTACGGGCAGACGTTCGGACGCAAGGATCACCTCCAGAGACACATGCGCAACCACGACGAATCCTCTGCTCAGCTGGTCTGCACGTACCCAGGCTGCGACCGGTCGTGCGTGCCTCTCGCTGAACGAGCTGAACAAGTCGGGTGCTGACTCGCCGACTCTCGGCCGACGCAGCTTTGTCCGCCACGACCTCCTCACTCGGCACGCGCTGCGTCACGAAAAGGGCAAGGGGAAGGATTCGACTGGCGATGGAGTGACCCTGCCGAGCGCGGTGCCCGCCGGGACGTTCATAAACCAGCAGCAACAACGACTGCGCATGGCTACCGTGCCGTCGACCTCGCCGTACTTCCAGTCTTCCTTCACCCGCTCGACACTCGACATCCCAGTCGCGAGCACCTCGACCACGCCGGCCTACCTAGCCCCCGAGCTCGAGTTCCCACTCGCGTCGACCGCGGGCTGGTCTCCGCCGGACGACCTCGGCGCAGGCGGCGACCTGTCCGTCTTCGATCTCGCAGGTGTCTCGACGCTCGGCAGCTACGAATGGCTCTTCAACCTGTCGGCGTCGACGGAGCGAGTTGAGGAGCCGCTGCACGCGTACGCGAACGGGCACGGCACCCTCGCAGAAGAGGGATTCTGGGCCGCGTTGGCCGAGGAAGGGTTGGATGCCTTCCAGGGACCTCTGGCGAGCTGCATGACTGTTCTGAGTGAATGTCTGAGCTGACCGCGATCCCGAAACGCAGGACCCAGGGGAGCTGCTTGCGGCGACGACGAGCGACGGGCTTCAAGAAACTATCGAGTCGCTCCTTCACGAGAGCCATCACCCCTGCACGATGCACTCCTCGCTCAAGCGCTTCCTGTCGCTCTACTTCGCGCATTTCGACACACTCAACCCACTGATGCACCGGCCGACTTTCAATCCGCAAGCAACGGAGCCGCATCTCCTTCTCGCGATGATGGCGATTGGCGCCTTCTACGGCTCAGACGAGGAGTGCGCCGTGTGGCAGCGGCTCGTCCCTGGACTAGCGGGTCTCGTTGTCGTCTCGGAGGGCTTCGGACCGGACGCGTCGGTGCAGACGATCCTCACGACCCTCCTCGTCGAGATCCACGGCAAGTTATCACCCTTGTGGCCACTTCAGTACAAATACACTGACCTTTGTGATACCAGGCAAGCTGATGAACACGCTGAATGAGCACCAGATGTGCGTCGCTTGTTGTGAGGCCTCCAGAGTTTCTGACAGTCTTCCACAGGCGATCAATCTTCCACCCTGCCTTCGTGAACCTCGCCCTCCGCAATCTCATCTTCGAGCCGCGAGTCACCGTTCCGGACGATCCGAACGACGTGGACAGCGTCTGGCGGGCGGCCGTCTTAGACGAGACAGCGAAGCGGTCCGCCCTTCCACGTCGTCTTGGTGTACCCTGCTCATGATTGATCATTACAGATGCGCGTTCGCTTCCTTCACGATTGATGCCGAGCACGCTTTGATCTTCTGCCACCCGCCGGCGCTCAGCGGATTCCAGCTGAGGATTCTGTCGCCGTGGGACGAGAGCGAGTGGACCTCGCCCACAGCAGAGTCCTGGCAGGGACTTCGCTCGCACCCGTCCTACGTGCCGCCGCCGTCCTTCGCATCGACTCTGAAAGTTTCCCTTGGGCCCTCCGGAGGCCAGCCTCACTCAAGCGCTCTCGGATCCAGCATCGTCCTGTACGGTCTGACCTCCGTCATGGGCGACCTCCGCTCGAAGGACAAGGTCATGATGGGCATGGAAGGCTTTGCGGTCGAGGGGCGGTGGAAGCAGATCATCGGGAAGGCGTTGGGTGCGTCTGGCTCCTTTTCTGACCTGTCTCCTCACTACTGGGACTGACAACTTCCACCTTTGTAGAGAGTTGGAAGGCACGGCTTGAGGCGGCCTGCCTTACCCGCTTCGGCGCCAAAGTCCTTTGGAAGGGCCTCGGCATCCAGGTCGTCGCGCAGATTGCTCTCACAACCGAGATCATCGACATTCAGGTGCGTTTCAGGAGTCTGTCGTATAGCTTGCGACGTTGCTGATTCGAGCTGTTGGGCGTGGTGCAGATCGTGGCAGGGTGGCGACGCGTGGTCCGCTCATTTCGACCTTCCGCTAAACGACACCCGTGTGTCTAACACTAGATTCCTCTGCAGCTCGGGAAACGGGTCGGCAAGGTTGCGTACGAGCACGGGCGATCGAACCTTGTCGGCTGGGTCAAGAGCAAGAATGCGTAAGACTTTTACGCTCACATTGCGTGAGCGACACACAAGCTGACACACAGCTGTGCAGAGCTGAAGCTGTCTGGCATGCCGTCGCCTTCCTGCGCGCGTACCTTCTCCACCGCGTCGACGCCGGGGTTCCCGCCGAGGATTTCTTCGACATCCCTCATCTCGCGTACAGCCGTCAACTTTCTCCGCAGATTCATCATTACTGAACCGACTTTCGTGCTCAGCTGGTGCATCTACCTCTGCTGCTGCGTGTGCTGGTCCTACGGCGCACTTCACTGCATCGACCTGCCGACCGCCGAGCACTTTGCGCAAGAGTCCCCGTCACCAGCTGTCGAGGACGTCATCAAATGGGACGACTTTATGGCCGAGGCGCTGGCGTACGTCGAGGCCATGACCGTCAGGTCACCGATCGAGCTCGACGCCCTTCCGACGTCCACCAAGACGCGGGTGCGTAGTCATCGCCCTGCGCTTTGATTGATCTGAGCTCACCAGTCCTCTCCCTCAGACGAACGGCCTGATCGTGTTCCTGATTCGGGAGACTCAGAATCCGCGGTGGGAGTACGGCCGCGAAGTCGCACGCAGGACGCGGTATCTCTTGCGCCCTTGAAACTCAGACCGGGCCCAGCATCTGCCGCTCTGGAGCTTCACGAAAAGTGTGTCCTGTTAGTTGGATGAGACAAGTCGAGCGAGAAGAAGCAGCCCAGCAATAAGAAAGGGTGGCGGCCCGGCCCCTCTGGCTCGGACGCGGGGGAAAAATCCGGCGCGCTCTATCTTACGCTGCGCCCGCCCGCTCGACTTCGGCAAGATGGCCGTACCAGCTCCCGCCACCTCAGCACCGACCTCGAACGGTTTGACGCTGGACGAGCTGCGCGACCAGCTCGCGGCCGAGTCGCGTGCAAAGAAGAAGCCATCGTCGGCGTCGGCGTCGCCGCTGCCGCTCACGGCGTACCCTGGCGCGTTCGAGCTCGCTGTGGACCAGCTGACAGCACCGTCGGCGACAACTGCCCAGTGCGTGCTCGGGCTGCAAGTAATTGAGCTGCTACTCGCCGCATCGCTCGCAACAGTCTCCTCGCCGGAGCTCACGACGCTCTACACGCCGTCGTTCGTGTCAGACCTGGCGGTGGTGTTGTACGTGGCGTACGAGAAGGCAGGCACGGCAATGCTAGTCCGCTGCAAGGGCGGCCTCCTCGCGCTCATCGCGCTCGAGGACGCGCAGGTCGAGGCTGGCCTCCGCGATGCTGCCGACCGGGTCACGCTCAGCGTCCTGCGCGAGCGGCTGATCGTCGACCCGTGGCTCGCCAAGCGGAGCATGTTCATCTTCGACATCCTCATCGGCGAGCTCCCGCTCGACGCGTTCGCGCCGTTCGCCGTCGGCGACCGCGGCACGCCCGCCGGAGTGCTCGCCAAGCTCGTCAACGTCATGGCCATCTCGGACGAGCTCACAACCGTCGCGGGCAAGGTCGCGATGGCCTGGATCGACAAGGTGCTCGTCGCCTCGAGCGGCACGAGCCAGTTTTGGCAGCAGCCTGTCGTCGACGGCCTCGCGACGTCGGCGCGCGCGCGGCAGAACCTGAGCATCTACTTCCTCCCGCAACTTTTCAAGACCCGGCCCGAAACGTTTCTCCCGCTGATCAACTCGCGCAACTTTCTCGACCCGGCCGCGCCGCTCGAGACGCTCGAAGCGACGCTCGCGATCCTGACGGCCGCGAACGCGTTCGGACTTGTCGCATCCGACTCGCTCACGGCGACACCGAGCCTGCACGCGCTGCCGCTACCCCTCACACTCCTTTCCAAAACGCTCACGCACCTCTCGCCAACGCTACGGATCTCGTCGTTCACGCTCCTGTTCCACTGCACCGCGCCGTCGATCCCGCTGCCGCCACCCATCTTCCCCCTCCTGCACACATTCTACGCGGCCAGCCTCGGCGAAGAAGACCCCGCATTCGGCATGGGCATGCGCAGTGCAACCGGTCGGCTGCTCACGCGGCTCAAGGAGAGCTCGGGCAAGCTCGAGAAGGCGCACAACCGGTCCGACAAGGGCAAGCCGCCCGCGACGGACGTCCCGGCGTACCTCGCGCTCGTGCAATCGTTCCTCGAAACGCTCACGGCAAGCCTCGTGCATGCGACCAACCCTGCCAAGCCGTTTCGAATCAAGTCGAACGCGCTCCGGCTGCTCGACCAGATCCTGCACACCGGTGTCGACCGCCAGTTCGTGCTCGCGGCGCCGGCCCACGCGCCGACGACCTCGGTGGTTCCGTCTTGGGCCGAGGGCGTTTCGCTCAAACTACTCACGCCATCGACGACTTCGACGCTCCTGTGCCTTCTGCAGTCGACATACACCTCGCTGCGCGTGCTCGCCATCTCGATGCTCGAACGCTTCCCGTCGCCGCTTCCCGGCTGCGAAGGCCCCGACGGCCGAGGTCGGGCCGAGCGTGAGCTCCTCGTCCCCGCTTTGAAGATGGTCAGAAGTGGAAGGGAAGCCGCAGCGAGCGCTGGAGCCGAGGTCGTCGCGCTTGTCGGCAAGAAGATGGGCACCACCGGGTGGGACCTCGGCCGGATTGGTGGCTGGGGACAGACTGCAGACGATGCAGGAGAGGGTGAGCTCCACATTCTTGCCGCGGATGGCTTGCCGCGGAAGGCTTGTAACTGATGTACAGCGACGCAGCCGCGTTCTTGACGTCCCTGATGGACCTCCTCGACCTCCAGCTCGGAGTCTACGCGGTCGACCTCGGCCGAGCAGCGTCGACGACGCCGATCCATGGCACAATCCTCACCCTGCGCCATCTCTTTTCGACACTCCCATCGACGCTCACCGCCGCGCACCGCCCGCTGTTCCTTCGCGCGCTCGCCATCGTCGAGCGCGTCTGGGCGGTCACGAAGGTTGTCCTCGCTGCGCAGGCCCCGGAAGGTCCGATGGTCGACGGCGTGACAGATACAGAAGAGGCGAGGGCTCTCATGGTCGAATCGGTCACCGACGGCGACGACGTGCAGCCGGAAGTCGAAGGCACCGGCGGACCGATGCACAAGATTCTGCTGTCGGCGACCTGGCGTGCGATGAAGGAGGCTAGGTCAGCTTATAGTTCTCTCTCGCTAGAGCTGCAACTAAAAGCTAGACTCACCACCAGCGAACTCGTCGAGACGCTACTGCGGATCCCTGCCGAGCACGGCGTCGAGCAGCTCCGCACGATCTGGAACCTGGAGGACGTCAAGCACATCGGCGACCTCTACGCCACCTGGCTCGCCCTCATCCGCCATCGTGGCGCTTTCATGGCGATCCATCCTTGCTACTCCCGCGCCTGCTCGACCCTGCTCAAGTGCGACGAGTGGCCCGAGATCCAGACGCTCCCGGTCGCATGGCTCGACGTGCGCCTCCTTCCACCACTTTATGACTGCTAAGTATTCACACTCGTGCACTCAGGTTCACCTCGACTCGATCGTGTCGACCAAGATCTCCATCACTCGTCGCAGCGCCGGAATCCCATACTGCATCCTCGGCATCCTCACCGCTGTCCTCCCGACCAACCGGCCCGCTTTCGACGCCGCGTTCACCCGACTGTTCGAAATCGCCGAGTCCAAGACGTCCGAGATTCTCGACGAGAGCCGCGTGCACGCGATGAACACGATCCAGACAGCCGTCCTCGATGGCAAGGTCTCGCACGCCGTCGCGCCGTACATCGAGCGCGGCTTCCTGCTCTCAATCGCCATGTTCTGGTCGCCAAAGTGCGCACGAATACCCTCAGTGTGAATGCGACTGACCCCTCTTGCGCGCAGCTGGATCTGTCGGAACGTTGCCATGATGCTGTACGCCGCACTCGTGACCCGGACCTTCAACGCGCGGAGGACGAACCTCGACCGTGATTACGCTTCGCTCATCCAGCGAGTCGGAATCTTCGAGTTCTTCGGCCGCTACCCGGCCCTGCACGAGGTTCTGAGGAGCGAGCTCGAGTTCTCCAGCCGCGAACACCTCGACGACCTCCCCGTCAGTTTTCCTGGCCAACACTCGAACAATGGGTGGCTCACATGCTTCTATTAGACCACAAACCTTCACAGTAGTCTTTTCTCTGTTCTCATGCTCCTGTCCCTCCTTCAGACGCCCAACCGGGTCGACATGTCGACGCCGTCCTGCGCGGACGCGTTCCTGCCGTTCGTTAAGGCCTGCGCGAAGAGTCGGGTCTGGAAGGTGCTTAAATCCAGACTCCTTCACAGCTCTTGTCACTGACAGTGGCATACCGACAGATTCGCGACGCTGCGGGCGATGCCCTGACCGGGATAGTTCCGCCTGCGGAGGTCGCGCCGGTCACCATCGAGCTTCTGACCGGCCTCGACGGGTGTACAGAGAACGAGGTGCGTCCAATCAGCGCTGGAGGGTCTTCTTAGGTGCTCACCGTCGGTTCTTGAACGCAGCTCCATGGCCGCTTGGGCGGCGCGCTGCGCCTTCTTGAGGCCTCGACCGCTCTCGCGTCGCAGCAAGGCGAGCCTGCCCCGTTCCGAAACCCTCGCGTCGCTGTTTCCTGACTAGTCGCCTCGCAGTCAACGCCCAGATCGAGCAGCTCGCGAGCTCCCTCCTCGACGCTCGGCACTCGTTCCCGGTCCGCAAGACCTTCTTCGACATCGCCCGCGTGAATCTCGTCGCGAGTGGCCACCGCGCGCCCGCGATCTTTGAGCTCGCGCACGCCGCGCTCGACGAGTCGAGGACCTGGGACTCGAACGTCGCCCACCTGCCAGGCGCCGAGAGCTTCGTCGCGTCCGCTTTCCTGTTCGCCCTCGCGTTCGATCCGTCGTCGAAGGTCCTCATCGGCGCCGGCCTCGCGACGCCGCTCCTCTCGGTCCAGCGCGCGGCGCTCTCCCACCTCAGCCCCGAAGAAGACGACCAGCCCAAGGCTGCGACGCAGCTTTCGAATGAACTCCGACCGACCCTCGTCAAGCTCGCGGTTTCGAACCTCGAGGCGTCCGAATCCCGGATCGCCGCGCTCGAGATCCTGGTCGGCGCGCCGTGGAGCGCTGATGACGAAGAGCTGCCGGCATTGCTGGTGACGCTGTCAAAACAACATGCCGAGACGGTGATTGTGCCGCTACGGGAAGCGCTACTGCCCCTGGTAGCCAGGCTCGCCGACACGGTTTGTCGTCGCGGCTCTAGTCCTCGGAATGGATTCCCTGACCCTTCCTTCTCGACCAGATCGGAAAGCCAGACAATGTTGACAACATCCTGTGTTTGATCCAGAGTGGTTCTGGCGTTGATGAGGTGCGCCCAGATTCCCCTTCGCCACCCGCGCGGCTACGCTGACACCGCTTCATAGTCCGTCGAGTCCCGCGAGTCTTCGGTCAGAGCCCTTCGCGAGCTCGTCCGTCCCCTTCCAGAATCGCAGAAGGAGGTCTTCGGCCGCCTCGTGCTCAGCCTTCTGCAAGACGACGACTCGACCGTGCGCGCCTTTGCGGAAGAGATTGTCGAGGCCAAGTTCAGCGGTGGCGTCGCACTCGCGGACCGGCCGGCCATCGAGGTCGTTCTGAGCTCCGTTGGGCCGGCACCTCTTTCACAATACAGCGACGAGCTCGGTATGTCCATCTCGTTCTGCGCTCTCGAGAGTAAAAGCTGACATCGGCTACTTCGCAGCGGCGGACCTCGCCTTGCTCTCCACCCCGTCCTCCCTGCTTTTCGCGATCGAAAAGCCCAACATCTTCCGCGACGAGACGATCGAGAGCGAAGTGCTGCTTCGGACAGCCTCCGCGGGTTCGACGACCCTCGCCGAGGTCGACGCGGCGCTCTCGTCCCTCGCGGGCGCTCTCCGCGCGTCGTTTGGGCAGGAGCTCGACAACGGGCCGCTGCGGCTCTACGGGAACGAACTCGTGTGCAAGTGGGCGTACCGTCTGCTCACCCTGCGGAGTGTGCTCGCAAGCGATGGGAGCGAGCACGCCGACGTCGCAGACTTCTTGGCGGTGTTGCGGAGGACGTACCTCTAGAGTGCGTGCAACACACTATCGATATGCCTGGATCACTCGGGGACCACTGCGTTATGAATTGGTCTAATGTTGAAACTCGTAGCCCGAAGGTCTTTCACAGCGTCACTCGCCTTTCCCCATCTCCGAACCTCTATTCGAAACAAGTCCGTGGTCCATCCAATGACCGTGCTATAATATGAACTACTCCCGGGAGACGTCACTGCGAAGGTGCGAAGCGTCAGATCGTGGAGGCCTTGAGCAGCCGGGGGGGATGAGAAGACGCACCGGCCGAGGACCTTGCACTTGGTCCAGTCGGTGAAGACGAGAATCCGGTTCCGGAGCGAGAAGAGCTGCGAGAGGTAAGCGGATCGCCAAAAGCTACTCGCGAGGGCGAAGGGTCAGCGCCACATCATTTACAAGCCAGGGTGGGAGCGCACTAGTAGGTGGCGAAACCGGCGGCGGCGAGGTTTCCGCTCATGAGGGGAAGGTCGGCGATGGCCTTGTCGGATCCGATGTAGGCGAGGGACTGGCGAACGGGGAAAGGTCAGTCGAGGTTCGCGACGCAGCCGATGACTCTGTGAACGCTTACGCCTTGGTGCTGGAGCGAAAACAAGGTCAGCACTGAGGTCTGGTAAGTACATCGACAGAAAAGACGAACAGTGTAGTGGAAGGGGCGGATGGCCGAAGCGCGGATGACGGCGTTCGCGAGCGAGTCAAGGCGCGACGGCTCGGCGTTGGTCGCCTTGGCAGTCTCGAGCTCCTTGAGGAGGACGTCCTTCTTCGCGAGCTGCTGGAAGACACGGGCGAGGTACTTGCCCTGCTGGGAAGCGGCCTGCGCGGTGGGCGCGTAGTTGGTGGCTGCGACGAGGGACCGGTCAGCTCCGCGGTGCGCGCATCAAAGCTCGGAGGTGACGAACCAGTGCAGTCACCGAGAGCAAAGACGCCCTCGGCTCCAAGAAGGCGGAGGTGCTCGTCGACGAGGAGACCGCGGCGGGAGTTCTGCGCGTCGCCGATCTTGGCCATGAGGTCGCGGGTGACGGGGCGGGCGGTGTTTCCAGTGGCCCTGCAGCGTATTCAAGTATTAATAATCGGACTGCGCCACTGCTTGATGCGGAACGGACCAGACGAGGAGACCGTAGGGGTACTCGACGATCTCCTTGTTCTCGTTCTGCGCGATGATAACCTTCTCCTTGACCTCCTTGACCATCGTCTTGACGGCGATATCGATCTTGTTCTCGCGGAAGGTCGACATGGTGTAATCACTGAGCGAAAAGCGAGGTCAGCGCTGCATTCGTTGCTGCCCTTCGCGGCTTGGAAACGCACATGAGCTGCTTTGAGAACATGGGGAGGACGTTCGGGAGTGCCTCGATAAGAGTGATCTTGATACGACCCGCGATATCGGGGTACCACTGCAGCCGCAAGAGGAACGCGTGAGCTCCCTTCAACTTCGCACGGCACAACGAGCACGACGCACGCTGGACAGGTCCTGGACGAGGAAGTCGTGCAGCTCGCCGGCGTACTCGACTCCGGTCGGTCCGCCACCGACAACAACAAAGTTCAAGAGGCGGTCGATCTCCTCCTCGGTCTGGCCCGCAAAGTTGGCGCTCTCGATGCCTGGACGCGGCGCCCACGGCCTCATCAGCGGTCCGTCCCAAGTCTCCTGTAGTACCACCAAAAGACCAGCTCACAGTCCATCAGCCTGACGCGGATCTTCTCGGCGTCGGAAACCTCCTTGAGGAAGCACGCGTGGTCTGGTAGGAGACCGAGTGCATGTGAGCGGCGAGGTCACAGCCGGGCGGGTAAGCGACGCACCCTTGACTCCCTTAATTCCGAACGTGTTGTTCTCAGCTCCGACGGCGTAGACGAGGTAGTCGTAGCCAATCTCAGTGCCCGAAACAGCGCCCTTGATCTCCGAGGTGTCTAGCGCGGCTCTCGGTCAGGGTTGCCCGCACCGGGTCGAGTGTCTCGGAAAACGCACCAGAGAACTGGATCGTCTTCCTGGCCGGGTCGACGGAGGTGACTTCGCCTTCGTAGACCTCAACCTTGCGCTTGAGATGGCGGGTAAGGAAGCGCGTGGGCTCGAGGATCGAGCGCGCGGCGAGAGTGCCAACGGTGACAGAGGGAAGGAGAGGCGTGAAGAGGAAGTAGTTGCGGGGCGAGACGACAATCTGCGACAAGTTTCGACCAAAACAGGCGCGTGTGGTCAGCTCGACGAGCGCGCAGAGGACCTTATGGGTGCATTCGCGCTTGTCGGGGTACGGGGCAGGGCGGGGTACGCACGACATTGTAGCCCTCGTTGTCGAGCTGCTTCAGGAACGCGGTCGATCCCCACCCGTTGCCGAGGACAACGACAGTCGGGAGAGTCGGGTCGTGCGGGAGCTGCTCGCCCGGGTTGCGCTGGTCGTGCGAGTGCCACACGACGAACGTTCCGGCGCCAACGACGGCCACGAGCACAGTGCGAGCAAAGTTGCGAACGTAGGGCGTCTGCTTCTTGCCCTTGGGTGGCGGAGGCGGCGGCGGGGACAGCGGCGCGATCGGGAGCGTCGTCGTCGCGGTCGGCACCACGGGCGGCGGGGGCGCGACCTGGCTCGTGGACGGGATCACAGTCGCCGTCTTGAAGTCGGTCGGCGACGCAGGCGGCGACGGGGTGAGCTGGGAGCGCGGGCTCGAGGCGAAGGACCGGGCGCAGCGGGCGAGTGACGCCTGTTGCGACGAGCGCAAGAGCGCGCCTGACCCGAGCGCGGATGGACGAGAAAAGTTAGCAACGGGCACTGCCATGTCCGTGCCGCAGCAGGAGAGCTCACGCGAGGCGGGCTGGAGGTTGCGGAGCATCGCAAAGATTACGAGACGCGGCAAGCTGGACGGCGGGGATGAGGGCGGGTCAGCTCGGCATCCTCCGTCGTTTGCACCGCGTTGATGGCTCAAGAGGGTCCTGCGGCACGTACAGAACGGGTGAACGCGGGTCGACGAGCCTGGGGTGACGGGTAGAGGAAGGTCAACCGGACGTCGGAGGCTGAAATCTGCTCTTGTCGATGGTCGCAGCGCAAGATCCGTGTCCCTTGACTGGCTCGGTTCGGCTGAGCTCGGCTTGAACTCCTACTCTCAGAAAAAGTATCGAGAGGTGCTCCAACAGACTTAAACTTGATTTATCACTGTTTGGCCTCTGTACTCGTGTCGTTCACGGCGGGAATAGGGGCCGCCCGGCTAACTAGCCGCGACGACAGCTGTTGTCGTACCCGGCGAGCCATTTCAGCAGCAAGGCGGCTCATCTCTGTCTTACGAGGATGGTCTTGCCTATTCTCAAACTAAGAACGACGTTCAGTGCGCGACGCGCTTCCCCGTCAAGTCCTCGGATCGGACAGGACCGGGCCACTGGCGATTGCCCACCCCCGACTCCTCCGAGGCACTCTCCAGCGGGGCACCAGTCCTTGTTTTGAATTGATTCGATATTGAAGTCTTCTCCAGCCTTCGTGAAGTGATCAGGAGCGAGCGCGCGTCTTGCAAGTGGAGGCATCCGAGACGCGCCTTCGCGCGAGCTCGAGTCCGCGTCGATGCCGCCACTCGGTATCGCC
>ERZ1463038.497-NODE-497-length-13597-cov-16.255575_pt1 | contig 13597 bp, 25 predicted proteins | sample MGYA00564479_ERZ1463038 | MGnify/ENA primary metagenome ERZ1463038 (study PRJEB39244, sample SAMEA3635134) | Helicobacter pylori | study: EMG produced TPA metagenomics assembly of PRJEB11511 data set (Assembly of a 5300-year-old Helicobacter pylori...
CCGAAATGCTTGTTCAGCGTCTTTTGGTCGCGAGGAGGTGACTGGTCGCGCTTCCCCTGGGCCATCAAGCTCGCAACCCGCGACCCGACTGGCTCACGCGTCGAGGTGCGCGATCGAGTTTCTGCCCGAGAGGTTTCTGCCGAGCGTTCACCACATCGACTTCATCTTTGCTTATACCTAGCTAGCTACTTAGAATTTGAATGTAATGTAATTGACAACGCTAAACAAAGCTACTGACTCCACGAGGGAGGGTACGTCAATCCTCTGGGGGACAAGCGGAAAGAGGGTTGGAGGGATTGCCCTCCGGCACATCAAAGATCGGTTTGAAGGCAGAACTAGTAGAAATCGAAACATTAGCAGCGAACACAAAACTCCGCGCACGACGCCACTTGCTGACTCGGTCTCGAAGGCATTGCACGTTCTGAAGTTTGGCCTCGCGGTGACGAGCGAGTAGGCAAAAAGTGCAGTCGCAGGCTCGTCAAGAGCATGAGAGGAGGAAGGGGAACGAAACACGCGGTGGATTGAAAGACGCTCGAGTCGGAGTGGGACACTGGTCCTCGACGTTGCCACGCTGGAGCACCACAGGAGCCCAGCAAATCGAGAGTCTATCCTCGAATCATAAATATCAAACTCACATACTACGCACCCGGTCAACGCTCAAACACGAGCATGCTTCGTGAGGCGCTGCTCCGCCTTCGCAAGCTTGCGACGCAGGACCTCCTTCTTCCACTTTTTCTCCTGCCGCTTCCATTTTCTGTCGAGGGTATCGACCTCGGTCTTGGACGGCCACCACGGGAGAAGATGATGAGACGCGTCTCATCATCTTGTGCAGAGCTCAGCCCGCTTGGCGCCCGCGTTTCCCAGGTCCGCGAGCTGGCAGTTGACTTTTTCCAAGCAATGTCAGGCTCATAATCATCCAGCTGTGTCTTCCGGAGACATGGAATGGATCGGCGACATCGAGCAAGTAGTGTCCCACCGGTACCGCCTCGGCAACGCGCGAGATGTCTCGGTGGCGTCGTCGACGCGACTTTGGTGGGCGACGCGTTCTCTGCATTCGCTGAGCCTGTGAGTTCGCAAGTGCTATGCGCTGGTGCGATACCGTCACTGCAGCCGAGTGGCACAGTACTGTAGGAATTACCGCGGTGATCACCTTGGCCGATGTAGCGGTGGACTAATCAAAATGTCGGGTCCCCGCAGCGCTCCTGCAGCCAGTTCTGCTGAACGCAGACCCGGTGACCCGGCACCGAGTCCCTCTGATGCGGATATGCACTTCTTCTACGACGTCAGTTGACTCCAGGTCGCAGAGCAATCAACAACAAGGCCTGGTCTCACCCATCCCTGCCCGCTGCGCCCGGCCCTCCGGACCTCCAACGGCTGCCTTTGTCGCCAAGTCGATTCGTTCGATTCCTTCCGCCGGCCCCTCCTCTTGCCTCCATTCCTTCTTCTCGCCCGTCTTTTTCCCGTTCACGCTCTCGCGGCCCCCTGGTTATTCTCCGGCGACGCGTCGACGAATGCGAACCGACTTCACCTTCGTGGCTGCCTTCTCGCTGGCGGGAAGCAGCCTTCTCGGCTTGGCTCAAGCACACATGAGCCCATTCATGAACAGGTGAGCATCTTGGCGTCGTCCTGTGGCCAGGTGCACTTCAGAGGAGCTGATGCGCCGATCGCTGCGAAGCATGTACGGAGTCGGGGGAACGAGAGGTGTTTCGAGGTCGTGGTTATATACTGCCGGAGAGTAAGTGTTCTTTCAGTTCTACCCGAGCTCTGCCCAACGGTGGCACGACCTTGAGGTCAAGGCCTGGGACTTTCGCTGACCAGGTTCCTTCGCAGCCCGATCATTCCGCTGGGACCGAATATCGCCGATCAGAATTTGTGGTGGTTTCGGTGAGCTTTACCGTAGACTGTTTTCCAGATCAGAGCGTCGACACTGAGCCGCCGTCATCGCGTCGAAGGGGACCCGCTTTCCGAGCTCTCGCTCCTCCTTCAGGAGAAGTCACCGTCCTTCCCGCCGGTGGCTCCGTCATGATCGAGATTGCCTGTCGTGCGCATATCGAGCGTCCTTCTGGCGAACTATGCGCTGATATCAGCTTGCAGACGTCGCGTGGACCTCTTATGGCTGGAAGACGACGGTGCCGGGCTCACGACTAGACGCGTGTCCAGGCGGCAACGCCGGGATGTATCACGCCAACGACGACCCCGACTCAGATGTTGTGGACCCCGCTCGCCTCTCGGGGTGCGCTTTGGCGATTGCCGATGGTCAGTCCACCCCAAGTCCGCGGAGCAGTTCCTCGACGTCGCTGATGCGGCTCCTCTACCCAGTGGACGATATCGAGAAAGCGACCATGGACAACCTCGTAATATTCTCCGTTCAATCCCAGTGTGTCCTTACGAAGGAGACGACGTTCGACGTGCCTGCGATGATGCCAGCGTGCTCGGGCAAGAAGTGCAGCAAGTTGTGCTCGCGCCAGACCGCGCAGATCTTTGCTGACTCCCTATAATAGTCTGTGGATGGTTCTGGCTTGCCAACAACGGAGCGACCAACTTCTTCAGTTCGTTCGTTCCTGTGGCCGTCTGCGCTGAGCCTGACATGTCTCAATCAGTGACGGCCTTCGACTGCACGGTCTCCAACGTCAACCCAGCTGCGACTGCGATCGATGCACCTGTAGATCCCAGGTTCTGCATGCCAGGAGACTCCGCCTGCGTACCAACATCCGGAGCAAAGCGCCCCCTTTACGCCTACAAGTGAGATCGACGACCGAGAGGCGTTTTGGTAGTCCGCTAACACCTGCGGTAAAGCTCTCCTACAAATTGCGAGTGGAAAGGCGATCCTGCGCTGTTCAACGACAACCGTCCTGGCTACCACGCCTCGTACAGCTTCAAGGACGGCGCACAGGACGACATCTTCGTCGCCAACGGCGGGACGCCGGGCGCATCTTCTCGTAAGTGAGCGTGACAGTCAAGTTCTGGGTCATACCTGACATCATCATCCAGCCGTCTCACTGTCAGTACCGAAAATGAAGTCGACGAGCACGCCTCTCCCCGTTTCTCTCTCTGTTCATGTCGGCTCTCGCGCTACTCGGTGCGTAACCCCTCCGACCAGAACAAAGAGATGCAAGCAAGTTATAACGTCACTTTTCTCTTTCTGCAGCCGTGTGGCCACGGGCTCGCCCCTTGCGACGCGCGCCGGAGCGCACCGATTCTCAAAGAAAGTCATCAAGCACGCGGTTCGATGCGGCAGCATCTGAGTGATAGCACCTATCAGATGTGCGGCCTTCTGCCGACGGGCGTTGGCGCCATCCTCTCCCACTGGCTCTCCGCTGAACTGGCTTCGCGGACGTCGATCAACCGGGCTCTCTTCGGCTGCTTGCAGGAAGGAGTTCGCCACACTCATTGTTTATGTGATATTTGCTCTACCGTGGATTCTACTGTACTGTTCTCTGTCACACGAGTTTTGGGAACGCATAGAAGAGCAACAACCACCACACTGTGTGTATTCGAAGAAGCTAGTCGCGTCCGCGACGCTGTATGCATCGGGACTTCTGGTCAGCAGCTTAAATCTTACGGCGTATCGTGCCACGCTTCAGTCGCTTCAATGATCGACAATTTGTGAAAGCAGAGGTCAGCAGCGTCTGCGAGTTGCTGGTGAACCGGTGCGGATGCTGACGGCGCGAGCGCGTTGCGAGTTGAGCACTTACCATGTGCTCGATGACGCAGACGGCTCGAACCACACAGCGCGAAGATATGCCCGCGATAAGCGGGCTCTGCGGGCTTCTGTCGATGTTGAGTTGTTGTGAATGACCGTGCACACGTGAGCTTGAGTCACACGACGCCACTCACGGCGGTGGCGGCCGTGATTTGGCCCAACGGTTGAAGTCAAACAAACACTCACTACTAAGGCCGACTTTCTTAGCACATACCTGATCGGAGTTTCGGCCGACTTCCCGACCAGGTGATGAAATCGTTCGTGGTGGCCGCCGTCGCGCGCGCGAACACCGTCCGCGTCAGGCTCAACGCTGAGCCTCATCTCGCGGCACTCTGCAGGCCTGGAGACATGGAGAGCATGCATAACGAATTTTTTTGACCAGACGATTGCTCGAGTCCGCAAATGTCCACGGGACGCAATTGACGTCGGCTTCCACAGAGAAGCTTCTCGCGCGCCGTCCGGGTCACGATTCTCCACGCGCATGCGTCGACGACTCTTTCAACTTGGATCACCTCTCTCCCTCTCTCAACCTCTCCGCACCCATTCATTGTACCCCATTCAACCATGCGAGCGTCCTTCCTCTCCTCGCTGGCGGGAGTTGCCTTGATCGGCGGGGTTTCGGCGCACATGTCCACTTTCTCGACGAGCATGGTAAGTGATATCTCTTAAGGAGCTTCAGGCGCGGGTCCGGAGCTGACGCGCGACCAAAAGTACGGTATGGGGGGCGACCACACTGGGCGAAACTGGATCGACTCGGCTGGCGACCCGGTGATCCCCATTGGCCCGAATCTTGCTACGCTGGACGAGTGGTTCTTCAGGTGAGATCATTTGAAGAGCTGAGGCGCGAAGGGTGGGAGCTGACGACGCGACGTTACGACCAGGGGCCCTGCTTTCCGTGCCCTCGCGCCCCCGAAAGGCGAAGTCACGGCGCTGCCAGCTGGGGGAAGAATCATGATGGAGATTTCCTGTAGTAAGTACCATACCCGCATGCTCTCGCACATCCGGTGCGCTTACCGAGGCTGTCTTCGCAGACGTTGCGTGGACGTCTTATGGGTGGCGAACGACCATCCCCGGCAGCCCTCTGGACTCGTGCCCAGACAACTCAGGGGTCTACCACTCGGGAGATGTGGGTACTTTTCGATCGGGTGTCGAGCTTACCTGACCAAGATTGCCTCCAGCCGACGTCGCTTCTTCTGGACGACTCGCTACTCTCCGGCTGTGCCCTCGCGATCGCCAATGTCGACAACATTGAGGACGTCACCATGGACAACCTTGTTGTGTTCTCAACGCAAGCCGAGTGTGTCAAGCAGAAGGAGACCTACTTCGACATTCCGGCGATGATGCCCGCTTGCGACGGCGAGCACTGTGGCGAGTCCCCAGGCCCGCGTTTTACCGTTCAGTCGCTAACTAGACACTCTCACAGTTTGTGCATGGTTCTGGCTCTCCAACGTTGGAACCGCCAACTTTTTCAGTGCGCTCCAGCCGTAGCCATCCTTTGCCACCCGAAACTGACTCGGTGCTTTGCAGTGACTGGCTTCGATTGCAACGTCACCGGCTCGAACCCGCTTGCGACCGCGATCGCTGCTCCTCAGGACCCGACGTTCTGCATGCCAGGAAACACGACGTGTGTCACGACCTCGGGAGCGAAGCGCCCGCTCTACGCTTATAAGTGAGTCGCGCTCGACGCTGCTCGGCGGCGGCGTTCATTCTGTACTGACTTCCTTGCACAGCTCTCCGACGAACTGCGCGTGGCCCGCGTACGAAAACCCCGGAGACTTCAATGCCAACCGTCCGGGATACCACTGTGAGCCGGGCGTCCTGATCTGAGCGCGGCATCTTGATACTGATACAAATTCCAAAGCCTCCTGGAGTTTCAGCAACGGCGCTCAAAATGACATTTTCGTCCCCGCGACCGTGCTCGCCAGCCCAGTAGTCGGCCTCCCCCCGGTGGCGGCCATCCTCTCGTCCTCGTCCATGGCACCGCCCCCGCCGCCGGCTACGACCACGAAGGCTTCGACGTCTTCAGTGGCTATCTCAGCCGCTTCTTCCTCGACGGTGCTCTCCTCGTCGTCGACTTCGAGTAGTTTGAGTAGCGCGTCGCAAGAGTCGACTTATGGCTCGTCGAGCTCTACCCCCGCATCGTCGAGCTCTACTCCCGCCCCGTTGAGCTCTTCCTCGCTCGCGGTAGAGCCCTCGTCCTCTTCGTCTTCGTCATCGAGTGCGGGCTTCCTCCCGAACCCCCTCGCCGCGCTGCCTTTCGACGGCGGCCACGCCACGCCCAAGGCTCCCGCCGCAGCGGCACCCGTACCAACTCCCACAGCCCCGTAAGTTTTCAAGATCAAGCAGAGATTACAACCTTCTTACGGTCTTGCATTCCTCCAGCACCTTCCTTCCGAACCCGCTCAGCCACCTCGGCTTTGGCCGCCGCGACGCCGGGAACGTCGCAGGCCGCAGACGACACGTCCCCCGTCGCCAGGACAACTGAACATGCACATAGCTCTCCACCACGATCCTTTACTTTCTTTCAGAGTGTGCGGACACCCACCGTCGCACTGCGGCCCCGCCGAGCCCTAACCCCCCGTTTGAACTGGGATTCGCGGAGGAGGATGTACATTAGCTTTACTTCTTCTGCGAGGAATACTATGACGTTTGAAACGATCACCTATTACGACACCAAGCCACGTCGAGCCTTTTGTGATGCTGCTGCTCGTGCTCACAGGCGCGGTGGCAAGCCTGCGAGGCGTCGATTCCGTGCTCCAACATGGCTCGCCCAGAACCCGGCGTCGACTTTATTTGCCTGGGGCGCACATTCCAAGGGCAACCAATGTCCATTGCGACTACAACCCCTCTACAGCATCGCGGAAGCGGGCGGAGCCAGTCAGAGGTTGAACATCTTCCTAAGCTCGGCCATCGTGTCCTCCGGGCACGTGACGGCGTGGCCGATCGTCCTGGGGTCCTCGTAGATCTCGTAGTCGTTTCCGCCCTTGTAGGTCTTGTCGCCAAAGAAGTGGATCGCGGTGAAGCCCTCGTCCTTGATGTGGTTGAGCGCGAACGTCTTGTCCCATCCGGTGGGGCTAGGGCGTGGTGAAATGAAGTGTGATGGTGGCGGATTGGGTTCAAGTGGACGAGCGATGGGTGGAAGGGTGGCGTGAGAAACATCAGCTTGGGGTTGCGAGCGCGGGCACGCGGTGGCGTCACGCACAACATGTCGAACGAGAGCTGGCCTCCAATCGAGTAGGTCAAGCCGTAGTCGGGGAACTTGGCCTTGATGGCCTCGATCATGGTCGCGCGGATCTTGTGGATCTGTGCGAGCGCGACGTCAACAACCCGTACCCCGCCGCCGAGCCAACTGCGCAGCTTACCTTGTCGTAAGCCTCGAAGGCCATGCGCTCAGATTGGCTGAGAGTTTGAAGCAATCAGACAAGGATCTAGGAGACGTGGGAGCCGAGTGCGTTCTCACGAGGCGTTGCGACCGATGGGGCTGACGCTGCAGAAGGATTGGCGCATTAGCCCTTATTTCAACAGGTAGGATCACTTGAGCAGGTACTGACTTGACCATGCCATTCCTGAACTCGACAAACGTTCCCCTGCGCATCCCGAGAAAAGTGGTCAGCCCCTCAGCCTTCAACGCGTTCGAGCACAGCGAAGCGGACCTCTTGACGGGAATGACCAAGTCGGCGATGTAGTGGAGGATGAAGGACACGAGCTTCTGGTACTTCTCCTCTCCGATAAACCCAATGAAGGACTCGGAGCTGAGCGTCTTTCCGAGCTTGATGGCGGTGAGGCCGTTCTCGGCAAAGCAGTAGTCAAAGTCCTCCGTGACTGACAGGGAACGCAGCGTCAACGCCCATGGACAGACGAAAGCTGAAAGGGCACGCACTGTCCTGTCCGTGGATCGCGAGCTGCTCGGTGATCTTCGGGAGGTCCGATCCTCCAACGAAGCCGATAACGGCCTTTGCGCGGACCTGCTTGAGAAGGTCGAGCATCTCCTGCGAAGCGGACTGCAGAGGTACAAGGTGAGCGGCTGTGCACCGCTGGCCAGCCGAGTGCTGCTCACGAGGCGCGCGGCGCTCAACGTGCCGTCAACATCTGGCGACGTGGACGTGTCAGACAGGCTCGGGGCGGTTCAGGGTTCGGCAGGCTTACCGAAGAGGCAGATAGTCTTTCCCTCGGGACGCTCGGCGAAAGGGACGACGGTGGACATGATGGAGCGAGGTGGTGGCAGGAGATCAACCTTCGTGCGCGTCCGAAACGATCGACGACTGCGCACGGTGCATGCCAGCCTCTCGAACTCCCGCAAGCACTTCGACACGATCGCGACACACTCGAAGCTGAGAAACGTTCTTCCAACGGAAGCGAAAAGTGTCTGTCCGTCCCAAGGCTCAGGTCGTCCATCCCTCCTCACCGAGCGTACGCGCCGCCTTGCCCAACGCCCAGATCGTCCACGAGTGCTTGAAGTTCCAGTAAGAGATGGCGACGGCGTGGTTAAACACTGATCAACATGAAAGTCAGGCCAAGATACGCCGACGGAGAAAGAATGTTCTGAGAGGGCGCACCACCCTCGATGCTCTCCTGCGCCCAGCTGCCGTCCCGCAGGTGCCGCGACATGATGAGCTTGCACCCGCGACGGATCGGTTCCGGATCCGGATACTTGGCTTGAAGGAGTGCGAGGACGGCCCAGCTCGTGTTGACGACCTGGCTCTTGACGTTGTGCACGTAGACGTGCTTCTCGCACGACTGCGGAAGGTTGGACTCGTCAGAGAGCGCAGACACCATGCCAAAGAGGGGAGACACTGACCTTGAAGCTCTCTCCCCAGCCCCCGTCGACCATCTGCTTTCCGAGAAGGAAGTCGCACGCCTTGCGAACGCTCGTCGAGTTCTCGTAGGTCTCGCCCTCAAGGGCGAGGGACTCGATCGAGAACATGGTCGCACTGGAGGTAATCAAGATAACTCAGTACGAGTTGAGCTTCATCTGAAAAAGTTGAGGTACTAGGTGAAGCACTGAAGCGGAAGGAGTGAGCAAGAGTTCCACCTGCGCAGGTGGGAGTGAAGCTCACGACCGCCCAACTTCCGTACCACGACCCATCCGGTCGCTGAGCTTTGCGAATGTAGGAAATCGCGGCCTTGGACACCCTCGCAATGTCGTCGGCACGGTAGTCGGGGAACTTGCGCTTGAAGACGCTGAGGGCGGTGACGCCTGCGGGTGCGCTGTCAGTGGAACGAAGATCGGAAAGCGAGGATGAAGGCGAGGCGCACAGGCAGTCGTGCACTCGGGGTAGCAGTACTCGATCATGATGTTACCTTCGCGCAGTAGATCAGCGTCAGTCGGACATCGGGTGAACGCGACGGCTCGGGCCAGCGACGCGAGGACGTACCAAAGACCTCCGCCGGGTTGAGCTGCTCGAGGAGAGCTGGGCCGCGAATAAGCTCGTAGGATGCAAACCCTCCGCTTGGGTTCTGCATCGTCAGAATGAGGTCGATCGAGTCGCACATGCGCTCCTTGGAGACGAGATTCGGCATTTCGCTAGGATGAGGCGATACGGTTAGACCAACGTCCCTCCCAAAAGAGCTCGTTGAAGGCTTACGGAAGACTCTGGAGCATCATGACGGCCTTGAGGCCCTCCGCCGTGCAGTCACTGACTGTGTAACCTTGCTCCTTGGTGGAGAACGGCTGCAGAAGCAACCCGAGATTTAGAATTATGGTCCACAATTCTCTCAGACACCTTTGCTCACCCAAGCACCCTTTGTCGAGTGGCGGTACGCCTCCTTGTACCACTTGGGGTTCTCGCGGATCTGGCACTGGTCGAGCCACTCGAGGACGTGCGTCGCGGACTCGACGTTCTCAGGCTCCTTGCCCAGTCCCGTTTCTACGAGAGCTTGCGAGATGAAGGCGGCGTCCCAGAGTTGCGAGCCTGCGCGGTGGACAAACGTCAGCAGGCTGAGTCGGCGAGACCACAGTTTGGCTGCTCACCATTCGTTCCTGTTGAGTGGAAGCATCAGCGAAACGTTACGTGGAGGCTCTAGGATCAGTGAGAACGTACCACAGGCCATCATCCCGTCCTTAGACATCCACATAAAGTCGCGGACGTGGTCCACGTGCTGCTTGAACGCGACGCTGTCCGGGCCTTCGACCATCCATCGGCAGCTGTAAGTAGATCACGATTGAGCGTTCAGCTGCTTCAATGGGAATCGTAGGTACTCACAGCATGTTCATCGCCTTCGAAACGGGGCCGACGGTCTGCGAACGGTGGATCAGCGCACGCTCAGAGGCAACTACGGCCATATTATAGTACCTGACTAGCAGTGTTCTCATCCTCCATGACAACGAGCCTGTACGCCCGCATGAGCGCCGGCTTGCGGACAAAGTCGGGCGCGAAGCCGTCGTAGACGTTCAGCAGCGCGAAGAGGCCGTTCGCGACCTTCGAGTGCGGCGCGTACAGGTCGACCTCGGCGACATTGTTGCGGCACGAGGGCCAGTTGATGTCCTTGTACGGTTCCGTGTAGATCTCCTGCGAGGTTCGGCAGAGTCAGATCTGGTGGTGGGCGACAAGATGTCGGTGGGGGCGAACCTCGCGGAGGGACTCGAGCAGCGGGTCGAGCTCGGCCTGAAAGCCAGAGCCGCAGATGTAAGACATGGGGATATAGACGTTGCGCGTGTGGATCCACCAGCGGTGAGGGTGAAACGGGAGCCACTCGGGTAGGAGCCAGAGCTCCGCCGGGACGGGGTTGACGCCGGACCACGAGTGGACGTTGAGGACGGCGAGCCAGAACTTACCCCAGCTGATGTATCGTAAGGAACTCAATGTTCTTCTTAAGGGGCCGACGGACAAAGGTGCTCACGATGGAATCCCCTTGGCGCCACCGAGCTTGTGCAGCGTCGCGCGAGCGCGAATCATCATCGGCACGTCCGGACCGACTCCGAGGAGGCGGAGGACAACGTAGTTGAGGGCTGTTCCAAACACAGTCGACCTTCCTTCGATGTGGCTGGGGGAAAGCGGCTCAGCTGGAACCCTTGCGAAGGCGGCGTGCTGCGAAGCTCACATGCCCCAGCCCTCGTCGCCCTCCCCGCCGCGCCGCTGGATGTTGGCGAGGTACCTGGCCGTCTCGATCTTCCATTCGTCGGGAATTGGCATTTTCGTGACGTAGAGCGCGATGAAGAGGCCGCCCTGGAGGAAGAGGGGGCCGCCGTACTCGCCGCTCCAGTGGCCGTCGGGGCTCTGCAAGCGCTTGTAGAACTCGAAGCCTGGCGGACTGGTATCAGCCGACCCAGCTCACACTCTCGACCTGCGCAGCCAGCTGACCCTTCTTCGCCGCCTGCCAAGGGTCGCCCGCCGGGTCGCTCAGGCCAGAGATGACGGGCAGCGGCAGCCCGAGCGCGTGCTTGGCCTCGACCGACTGCTCCGCCTTCCTAACCTCCCTCGGGTCGCTTCCCCAGAGCTTCTCGAACGCGGTCGCGTTCGGCGCGTCCTCGTCGCGGACGTAGTGCCAGACGTGCCGCCCCGCATCGCTCGAGTCGAGTCGCCACCGCTCCGGGTCCGTCGCTCCGAGTGGGCCGGGTGGTGGTCTTGACACAGTCATCGTCGAATGCAGTCAAGAGCGAGGCAGCGGCGGTCGTGCTGGGGTCGCCGGTGGGCCCGAGCGCGCAGCCATTTCGAAACTCGATTGTTTTTCGGCTCGACCTGCGCGCGGCGGAGTTGGTGCTCTCGCAATGCTGCCAACACCTTCGACGAGCCACCTGAGCAAGAACGTGGCGTTCGAGTCGGTCTATGACCCTGCAGGTACGATCGCATCGCTGTCCCGTGGGGGTCGCAGCTCACGAGCCGCGCAGAGGACACCTTCGTGCTGCTCGACGCGTTGGAGCAGGACGCCGAGGCGCTCAAGGGGAGCCGATTATGTCTTGAAATAGGGTGAGCTCCACTGGGCCTTCATCCCGTTCCCAGCTGACGACGTCTGCAGCTCTGGATCGGGCTGCGTCTCTGCTTTCCTCGGCCAGATCTGCGGAGCGGCGTCGTGCTGTGCGTCGTGCTTCCTGCGAGCTGTTCCCAGCGCTGATGTTGCAGCACAGTATATCTTTGCACCGATCTCAACCCGCAAGCTGCTCTGTGCACCTCGCAGACCGGCCAGGTCAACGCGGTGCCGCTCAACCCGATCATCTGCGACCTCACCTCGGCACTCCTCCCTCGTCTCGCCCGCTCGGTCGACGTGCTCGTGTTCAATCCACCCTACGTCGAGACGGAGATGGACGAGATGCACGACGCGCAAGTACGAGGCGCCATCGACACGACGTGGGCAGGTGGGGCCGACGGGATGACAGTCACGAACCGAGTCCTGCACGGCGGGCTCGTGGAGGTGCGAATCTCCGTTCCCTGGGTTCAAAACCCGAGCTCATTTCTCAACTTCTCCCTCCCTCAGACATTACTGTCGGATCGGGGAGTCTTCTACCTCGTCACGGTCCAGCAGAACAAGCCGGACCAGATCATCGTCGACATGCGCGCGAGGGGACTTGTGGGAGAGGTAGGCGCTTCCCCTTCTCTCGGAATTGACCGCAGTACATTCGCTGAGCCCCCAGCTAGATCACCCTCCAACGACGCGCGGGTGGCGAGCACCTCCAGATCATACGCTTCTCGCGGAGCCCGGAGCCATGAGCGCCTGCCACCGGATCACGAACACTCAAGCGGGATTGCTTCAATCCTTTTGTGCTAGGGCTGGAGCCCTCTGGTCGATGCTAGACCGGCCAAGAGCGTCACCCCACCGACGGCCAGTCACCCATCAGGCCTCGCTCCTGGCGCGCCAGTGGGAAGCATCGTTGCGCGGGCGCGATGGGAGGACCATGCAGGTGCACCTTTGAGACGCCTTGAAAAGAAGCCTCTGACTGTTGTTTGTTCTGTGCAACCGGCATCAAACTGCTGTCGGAGAGCTCCGACTTAAGAGTCCGGCGCAGGAAGCGCCTACATACGTCGCAAACGCACGATCAAACCACTGCCCAGAGCGGCTATAGCGTCTAAACAAAATGTCCTTGGTTGCACTCTTCTACATCATCGTCCCTAGCCCGTGCGTGGGCTCGACCTGGATCGTAAGCTCCTCGAGGCCGCCGATCGCGTTGAGGAGAACCTTGCGCACGCGCGCGGTGACCTTGTCCACATTCGCGTAGTGGTGCGTCCTGGCCGAAACAGACTCGGGGTGCGACGGGTCCTGGTCCGACGACGAGGGCGCGAGCTGGATCGCGAGCGAGCCGATCATGGTTGACGGGTCCTTGGGCCAGAAGCGCGCAGAGGTGTACGAGGAGAGGCCTTCGACGTTCTTGAGCTGGTTTGGGAATGCAAACTCAGTGGTGAACGAAAAGTGGGGGGGGGGCACAGGGGACGAACAGCGAGCAGAGCGGCGCGGACCTCTACCTCGCGTTCCTCGCCCATGTCGAGCACGAGGAGCTGCCCCGAGTCGATCACGAGCGGCACGACGCTCGCGAAGATGAGCACGGCGATGAAGATGGACGCGAGGGGGTCGAATCCCGTCCAGCCGTACATGTTGATCAGGAGCGTCGAGATGATGACTCCGACCGAGCCGAGCGTGTCCGCCATGACGTGCTGCAGTCGAAGGCTCGCTCAGTTTCGCACAGGAGCATAGGAGGACATAGAACAAACGAGGAAGACACCCTTCATGTTGTGGCTCCCGTGGTGCGCGTGTCCCTCGTGCGAGTGCTCGTCGTCATCGTGGTCGTGACCCGAGTGGTCGTGCCCCGCGTGGTCATGTCCACTGTGGTCATCGTGCTGCGAGAAGGCGTGAGTCTCAAGCTGGATAAACACGAGTGGGGCGGCGACGAACCGACGCGACCGGCTTGGGTTTTGGTGGCCCGTGCAGATCGAAGAGCGTCGTGTAGGGAAAGAGGGTCCTAGG
>ERZ1463038.498-NODE-498-length-13592-cov-11.059910_pt1 | contig 13592 bp, 20 predicted proteins | sample MGYA00564479_ERZ1463038 | MGnify/ENA primary metagenome ERZ1463038 (study PRJEB39244, sample SAMEA3635134) | Helicobacter pylori | study: EMG produced TPA metagenomics assembly of PRJEB11511 data set (Assembly of a 5300-year-old Helicobacter pylori...
AACGGGTGACTGGAGTTCAGACGTGTGCTCTTCCGATCTACCAAGGTGCGATTAGCCTCGCTCGCCGGCCGAGCGTTCCCTGATCGCAGGCTTCGGTCCATAGGGATTCGAGTGCAAGAACGCCGTCGGCAAGGACATTGTCCAGCTGCTCCAGGAGGCGCTCGACCGCAAGCACATCCACGTCCGGTGCTCCGCGCTCGTGAACGACACCTGCGGCACGCTCATGGCGCGCGCGTACGAGGGTGGAGACTGCCTCTGTGGTGGCATCTTCGGCACCGGCACGAACGGCGCATATGTCGAGTCGATCGACCAGATCACCAAGATGGGGCCCGAGGCGATGAAGGCCGCGAAAGCCAAGGGCATCGACAAGATGGTCGTCAACACGGAGTGTGAGCCCCTGGTATTTTCACGACCGTGCCAGGAGCGTCCTCTGACTTTGTTTTGCAACAGGGGGAGCGTTTGACAACGAGGTCCGGCCACGACTGGGAGACGGCTGTGGCGACGACGCTGACTTGGCCTTTCATTCGCAGCGCCTCGTCATGCCTTTCACCCTCTTCGACAACCGGGTTGACCGAATTTCGATTAACCCGCGAAAGCAGGCGTTTGAGAAGGTGAGCGCTCTTCTCTTCGCCTCGTCTGAGCGCGCGCTGACTTTGGCTCCCCAGATGATCTCGGGAATGTGTAAGCACCGCAGTAGTTTCGTCTCGCTCTACTCTCACTAAATTTCGGCAAATCTCAGACCTTGGAGAGGTGACCCGTAATGTCATCGTCCACCTCGTCGACCTGCAGGTCATCTTCAAGGGTTACTCCTCGAAGGCCTTGAACGGGCACTACGGACTGGACACCGCCAGTGCGTCGCTTTCCAGCCCTCTTCTCGTAGTGTGTGCTCACATCCCTGTCCTCGCCAGTCATGTCCGCCCTCGAGGCGTCGTCGGTCCCCAACTCGGTCGCCGCGGGCGACCCCGTCCGCGCGATCCGGAAAGCGCTCGTCGAGGACCTCGACATCAACCCGGAGCTCATCACCGACTCGGACTGCCTCGCCGTCGCGCGCGTGTCCGAGATCGTCGGCACGCGCGGCTGCCGCCTCAGTGCGTGCGCGCTCGCCGCGGTCGTGATCCAGACTGGCAACGACAAGACGGACACGACCGTCAAGTTTGGTCTCGACGGGAGCTTGGTCGAGTTCTACCCGCGCTTCGAGGAGCGCATCCGCGTCGCCCTTGTCGAGCTGCTCGGCGCGGACGTCGAGAAGCGGGTCGAGATCGGGCTGGCGAAGGATGGCAGCGGTGTTGGAGGTGAGCTCACTTCTACGTTTTTTTTTTTTCCTGAGAGTGGTTCGCTGACCTCTGTTGTCCCCACAGCTGCCCTTGTTGCACAGGCAGCGAAGAGGTTGGCGGAGGCTGAGGCGGGTTTGTAAGACAGGGCCGCGTTTCTTGCGACTGGTCCGAGTACTGCGAATCTGCCCTTGCGTTATCGTCAACAGCATGCTACGTCCCATCTGGACCCGTACCCAGAAAGCTTGCGAAGACAAGCGGGGAGCTGCCCGATCAGCGTGTGCGACAGCTTGAACATCTCGCGTCGAAGAAATCACCGGCGACCCAAGGCGACCGCCCGGCCCGGACGAAGAACAATGAGTGCTAGGTGCAGAGTGCACGCTTTGATTTTTATACAATGCCCAACTGGAACAGCTCCGCGGACCGAATCTGCGGACGCGGAGGGCACGCTCGAGCGGCAATGGAGCTGCCACCACCGGCAGTGGACAAGTGCAAGTGGTTCGTTCAATTGTCACTTCACAATTCTACCCGTCGACTACTACTAGGAAGAGTCAAGCCCCGCCGCGGGCACGCGTTCGCCGTCCGCCGACCTTGACCGACGTCGCCCAGCGATCAACACGCTGCGAGCTTGGCGCACCGCTGTGCTGACACCGCTGAGCGGCCGGGCTCCTCGGAGACACCTGAACTTGACCACTTGATGCTGTACGAGGGTCTTCCCGAAGAGGTGAGCGAGCCAGCGACCTTTAAATCGTTCCCCGCCGACCGCCGACGCTGAGCGCAGATCCTGTGCTGGCTCGTTCGCGTTGCCTTTTGATGACCGGCGTGCACACCTGAAATTTTGGCCGTCTTGCGGTCTCCTTCATCCCCCCCAACCGTTATCTCTCGCGTCCGATGCTGTCTGCTGTCCGCCTGCGCTCCTCGCGCGCTCTCCGGTCAGCCCAGCTTGTGCGCCCAGCAGCTGCAGCTGCACGCGCCGCGTGCGGTCGCCCCCAGCTCAACCCGACCTTCTCCGGCGCCCTCCCGTCGCTGTCGCGCTCGCTCGCCACCGAGACGAGCTTATCACCCGGTGCGCAGCGCGTCCCAGCCGACTCACTCTTTGCGCCGCTCGACTCTTTCACGCGCCGCCATGTCGGCCCGCAGCCGGCGAGCGTCAACAAGATGCTCGCGACACTCGGGTTCGAGTCGCTCGACGCCTTCATCGCCGAGTGTGTGCCCCCCTCGATCAGGATCAGCAGCGACATCGTCTCGGAGCAGGGCCCGAATGCGATCGCGCCGCTCAGCGAGCAGGAGCTGCTTCGTCGCGCTGCCGAGCTCGGAGCGCTCAACAAGGTCAACACGTCCTTCATCGGAATGGGCTACCACCAGGCTGTGAGCTACTTCAGCACGGTCGGGACAAAGTCTGGGAAGCTCACACTGCGCGCTTCGTTCAGGTCACGCCGTCCGTCATCCTTCGCAACATGCTCGAGAACCCCAACTGGTACACGCAGTACTCACCGTACCAGGTCAGTTATGCTTCTCATCACTTTTCGACTCTTATCTGACGACTCCGGTCACGTTTGTAGGCTGAGATCGCTCAAGGTGAGGCTGCTGGACGCTCTGCGATGGGAGCAACTTGGAGCTGACGGATGTCTCCACAGGCCGTCTCGAGTCGCTCATCAACTTCCAGTCGCTCACGACCTCGCTCACTGGCCTCGACATCGCCAACGCGTCCCTCCTCGACGAGGGAACCGCCGCCGCGGAGGCGATGATTCTCGCGTACGGCCAGCTTCGCAGCGCGAAGCACACCTTCTACGTCGACCGCAGTGTCCTCCCCCAGACGCTCGCCGTCGTCCAGACCCGTGCCGAGCCGTTCGGTATCAAGGTCGTCGTCGGAAACGTCAAGAAGCTCCTCGCCGAGGGCGGCGACGCGGCCCAGCACAAGGACCTCATCGGCGTCCTGCTCCAGTACCCCGACGTGCGCGGCGAGGTCGCTGACTGGAAGGCTGTCGCCGACCGCACTCACGAGCTCGGCGGCTTCGTCACCGTCGCGACCGACTTCCTCGCGCTCACCGTGCTCACCCCTCCTGGAGAGTGGGGAGCCGACATCGCGTTCGGAAACAGCGCGCGGTTCGGAGTCCCGATGGCGTACGGTGGCCCCCACGCCGCCTTCTTCGCCTGCACGGACGTTCTCAAGCGCAGGATGCCCGGACGCCTGATCGGCTTGTCGAAGGACGCGGAGGGCAAGCCCGCGTACCGCCTCGCGCTCCAGACCAGGGAGCAGCACATTCGCCGGTTTGACTCCTCTACCACGCGAATCACGACCATTTGGCTGATCAAACTTTATCGCGCAGAGAGAAGGCGACCAGCAACATCTGCACCGCACAGGCGCTCCTCGCCAACGTTGCCGCCATGTACGCCGTCTACCACGGCCCCGAGGGACTTCGCCAGATCGCCGAGAAAGTCCACGGGCTCGCCCGGGTCGTCAAGGCCGCTACCGAGAAGCTCGGCCACAAGGTCATCAACACGAGCTTCTTCGACACGCTCACGATCCGCCTCAACGGCATCGCCGCGTCCGTCGTGCACGAGGAGTCCGAGCGCGTGGGTATCAACCTTCGCAAGGTCGACAGCGACCACGTCGGCGTCTCGTTCGACGAGAGCAACTCGGCCGAGGACATCGTCGCGCTCCTCAACGTCTTTGTCGCGTGCAAGACGAACGCGCGCTCGACGAAGCCGTACACGACCGCGTCGCTCGTCAAGTTCGCCAGCGCGCTCGACATCCCCGCCCCGCTCCCTGCTTCCGCCTCGCTCGGCCACATCTCGACCGGTGCGAACCTCCCCGCGATCAACTCGCCCGCCATCCCGGCCCACCTCTCCCGCACGACCCCGATCCTTACCCAGCCGGTCTGGAACTCGCACCACTCCGAGACCGACATCCTCCGCTACATCAACTACCTCGCCGCCAAGGACCTTTCTCTCGTTCACGCCATGATGTAGGCTTTCTCGCTGCCGCATTCCAGGATCGTGAATGCTGACGCCCGTTCCTTCGCAGCCCCCTCGGAAGCTGCACGATGAAGGTTCGTTGCTCGGTCGGCTGACGGCGTAGACCCCTTGCTAACTTGCTTAATTCGGCACTCAGCTCAACTCAACTGTGAGCACCACCCGCGCTCGACCAACTTGCACGACGCTGACCCTTCCCTCTTCTCGCAGTCGTCCATGATCCCCTTCACCACCCCGGCGTTCGCCAAGATGCACCCCTTCGCACCCGTCGACCAGGCCCAGGGCTACGCAGAGATGATGGATGTGTGTGCACTCTTTCTCCCTCCAACACCAACAAGCTGACGTCTCGCATCAAGGAACTCGCCAAGGACCTCAGCACCATGACTGGCCTCCCCGGCTGCTCCATCCAGCCCAACTCAGGCGCCCAGGGCGAGTACGCTGGCCTGTCGGTCATTCGCGCGTACCACAAGTCGCGCGGAGACGAGAAGCGCGACATCTGCCTCATCCCCGTCTCGGCCCACGGCACCAACCCCGCCGTGCGCCCCCCTCCACCTTCAAAAGCGAGACTGGGCACTGATGTTCCGCTGGTTCCAGTCCGCCATCATGTCAGGCATGAAGGTCATTTCCGTCAAGGTCCACGCGACTGGCTTCCTCGACCTCGAGGACCTTCGCGCCAAGGCCGACAAGCACCGCGACAACCTCGCCGCGTTCATGGTCACGTACCCGAGCACCTACGGCGTCTTCGAGAGCGGTGTTGAGGAGGCGTGCAAGATCATCCACGACGCTGGAGGACAGGTCTACCTCGACGGAGCCAACTTCAACGTGCGCCGTCCTCCGCATCTCGCGTGCGTCGCGGAGGCTAACTCGTGTCCCCTGCCAGGCGATGATCGGACTCACCTCCCCTGGCCGCGTCGGTGGAGATGTCTGCCACTTGAACCTCCACAAGACCTTCGGAATGTATGTCCTTTCTTGCAAGCGGGCTCGAGAACCCATTCGCTGACGACCTCCTTACCGAACAGTCCCCACGGAGGAGGAGGACCCGGAGTCGGGTGCGTCTTGGCTCGTTGGCTCCTCCTGAATGTCGTAGCTAACCGAGTATCTGTGCAGCCCCATCTGCTGCGCGGACCACCTCACGCCGTTCCTCCCCGGACACCCCGTCATCCCCACCGGCGGCGAGCACGCGATCGGCCCCATCTCTGCCGCGCCCTACGGCAGCGCCAGCATCCTCTCCATTTCCTGGGCGTACATCAAGATGCTCGGTGCCGAGGGCCTCACGCACTCGTCCAAGGTCGCCATGCTCAGCGCGAACTACGCCATGGCGCGCCTGAGCGACCACTACCGCGTCAAGTTCGTCAACGAGAACAACCGCTGCGCCCACGAGTTCATCATCGACCTCGCCGAGTTCGACGGCACCGCTGGCCTCAAGGTCATGGACTTTGCGAAGCGCCTCCAGGTACGCTTCCTCAAGTCGCGAGTCTTAGAGTGAAGCTGACGTCGCCCTCGCTCGTCAGGACTTCGGAATCCACCCCCCGACTTGCTCGTGGCCTCTTACTACTGCGATGCTTGTGCGTTCGCTGATATCTAGGAGGCTGGGGCGTCGTGCTGACCTACTTGATTGCAGATTGAGCCGACAGAGTCCGAGGGTCTCCGCGACATCGACATGTGCGTCCGGCTTGCCTGCCCTGCCGTCGCCTGCTGACCTCGAAGTCACCTTTAGGTTCTGTGACGCCATGATCAAGATCCGCGAGGAAGCTGAGGAGATCGCGACCGGCAAGCAGCCGCGCGGCAATAACATCATCACGAACGCGCCGCACACGATGCAGGTCGTCACCGCGACCGAGTGGGACCGGTAGGCGCTCCAGATACTCTTGCTCGTTACGCACGTGCTTACTCTGCTTCTCACCTAGGCCCTACACCCGCCAGGAGGCCGCCTACCCCGTCGAGCGCCTGCGCCGCAACAAGTTCTGGCCCGCCGTCAGCCGCGTCGACGACTCGTACGGCGACCGCAACCTCGTATGCGAGTGCGGCACTGTCGACGAGTACGCCTCGTAGACGCGTCTCGCATCTTGTACATAATCGCTTGGGGAGGGTGGATTCGGTTTCGCGGGGCAGTGGATGGACTTTACAGGGCGGGACTTCAACGGCCCCTCGGCAGTACTTACTTACAACTTGTCTTAACACCACATGTAATTTTCCATCCAATCAAGACATCAGCCTCGTTTCAGCTCAGAGGAAAGCCCTCAAGAGCGCCAGCACTGCATCCGACGCCTCGACGGCCGGCTGATGCCCTGCGTTGACCTCCTCCACGCTCACTTTCTTAGCAGAGGTCAGGCACCCTGTACATTATTGTCAGGTTTTCAGTTTGTTTGGACTGAGGAATAAGGAAACTCACCGGCAATGGTGCGAGCTGCAGCAACACTCGAGATCTGGTCGTGGAGACCCGCGATGATGAGTACCCTCGAGTCGATCTTGCTCCAGTCCGCGGAAGGAGCTTCGGCCATCATCTCGCAGGTCTGAGCGTAGCCCTCGGCGGAGCTTTCCTGCATTGCCGTCCGAACGAGCCCCTTCTCAGCGCGAGTGGCGTTCGGGCCCGTGTTCTTCGCCGCTGTGAGCTCAAGAGGGTCAGGCAAGTTTCCCTAAATAATGAGCACTGACGTACTTGTAAATTCTGCCATGTTGAAGGGGGTCTTTTCACGTGCCGTGGCCGCCAGAGCGTGTGATGCTTGGCGACCTCCTGGAGTCTCCGGCCTCGCAACGCCCGGGCAGGACAGGATGACCGCGCTGACTTTGTCGGGGTAAGTTGCCGCAAAGTGGAGCGAAATCTTTTGGGTATTTTACTCAGGATCTGCTCTTCCCAGACTGGGACGTTGAACGCACTGCTGCCCCGAGAGAATGGCCAAAGAGCACAGCTGGCGTCCCCTCGAAGCCTGCGAAGGACAGCACGGCTTTGACGTCCTCGACGAACTTTTTAACCGAGAGTCCATCGGAGCTCAGAGGAGACTTCCCCGCTCCTTCAAAATCGAAGCGGATGACGGTGAACGAGGTCGACAGGTCCTCCGCTATCGGGAAGAGATTGGTCGACCCGCCGAGCCCGTGGAGCGAGACGAGGGGTGGGCCGGTGCCCGAAACCTCGACGAACAGTGAGCGTCCATTAATCGTGGTCAAGGAAGAGGGCATGGCGAGGTGGGCGGAGAGAGAAGCAGGAGCGGACCGGCGGCCGCGGGACAAGCGCAACAACTCGGCCGAAGCCATCGGGTCCGCTTTCTGCTTGCGTGAAGAGCAATAGCAGTGCTCACGGTCAAGTTTTCTGGCATGAAACCGACGGTACTTGAAACAAATGCAAACCCAATCATGCCCCTTGCGCCCTCCGAGTCACGTTGCCCGAGGCCCGACCCGGCTGCCGCGAACACAAGGCGGGCCATGCTCTTGGAAAGGCACTCGTCTCAACTCTTCATTCGCAGAAGTAAATATTAGGGTGATTTGAAAAACAGCTCTGTACCATTGGGCTCGTACTCCTCAACTTTGAGCGCTAATGGCGACCAGTGGAGACACGCATTGCCTGCGAAGAGCTGCCCTAAAGCCGCCCAATCAATACGGAGGACGGCTTCTCACTTTAGAGCAGCGGTGTCTGTATTCTGGATGCCCGGGTTTAAAAAGAATGGTACAAGTTGAGGCGGGCGCGCGGGCGGAGCACCTCGTCTTCCCCCAGTCCGCCCCAGACGACGCTCCTCCTCCCGCTCGCTGTCCTTCGATGTGAAAAGCTACGTATGCCCCGAGCCGGGCTTGAACCAGCGACCTTGCGCTATAGTGACCTGAAGACTTCAGGCGCACGCTCTCCCAACTGAGCTATCAAGGCGGCGATGAACGACGACTCGTACTTGGCAAACCGGTCTCTGGGATGTTCAGCTTCCTGCAGAGAATTTTCATGATAAATGGCTGAATGCCCTTGATTTACTCCAGTTAACTGGACCGCTCGCACTCCAACCGAGCGAAGCGGGCGCGACGGCGACGGCGACGGCGACAGGCGACAAGAGCGTTGCGACGCTCCCCAAGGGACAAGGTCAACTGGAAGTCCCGGATCTCGTTCACAAAATGTGATCTCAGGGACAGAGGCCCACTCAATCCATCTTCTTCTGCATGGAGCTTCGCGCGTCCTTCCCCGTGACAAGCGTCGGAAGGAACCTGTCCAGGCCAATCTGTCGCGCGACTGGTACGACGGCGACCCGTAGGATCGACTCGACGAGTAGTGCGAGCCCGTTGACGAGCCCATAGAAGATCATGGGGATCCTGTTGTGCACAATCGAGTCAGCCTTTTGACGGCTTCGGGAATCGGGGACAACGTGCAGGCCCATGAATAAATTTCCGAGAACACCACGTCTTGTGATGGTCTCCCAGCTGCACGAAGAACCTTAAGCCTCCTGTGCAATAGGGAAAGCTCCAAAGGAACTCACAGCTCGGTGGTGACAATCTCCTCCATCTCGGCCGAACGGAATGGTCCGACGAGGCGGTAGTACGGAACGAAGGAGGCGCCGAAGCTGTCAAAGTACATCATTTCAGCGATGAAAGGTATTTGGGATGACGGACGACTCACCAGTACGCAACCAACACTTTGAAGCCGTACTCGGACCAGAGTTGACGGAGGCTCGGTGCTGCGCCCATGTCGCCGGCCAACGTCGCCATGTACGCAGAATAATCAACACCATGCTGGATTCGGGCACTCGAGCTCGCCAAGAGTTTGTAGTGCGGCTTCGAAGTTGGGATGGGGACCCGCTCGAGTAGAAGTAGCGCCCAGAGCATCGCTTGCTGCTCTGCGATCGGTGGAATAGCGCCTGTCATTTGCGGTGAGAACTTCAGTTAAGTTCGGAGTATGTTCAGCTCGGACTCACCGACGCCGGGCCTCACGAAGCCAATCCATCCTGCGCTGACGTCGGAGGATTCGCAGATATCGCGTACGCGGGCTTCCGCGCCAGGTCGGTACTCGGGTCCTACCCAGCTCCAGTCCGTCCTGTATCCCGTGGCAAACACAACCATATCTGGCTTGAAGACCCTTCCACTGGCGTCGCCCATGCGGTCCTCCTCGACGCGGTGGATACCGCCACTTTGAGGGAGACTGGCGGACGGCGAGAACTTGACTTGGCCGGTAGGGAGAACTTCAGCGGGCCAAAGAGCGAGGTCGATTGACTGGGCACGCGAGGGGACCGCTGTGGAAGGCGGGTCGATGTACGCCGTATGCAGGTAGTCCGAGAGGAATCGAGACGAGGGTTGATAAGGCCGGTTAATATAAGGCATGGCCTTCGTGGACTCTGAGATGAAGGGTGTCAGAAAGTGACGAGCATCAGAGGATACGTGGACTCGCTGTTCAAGAAAACATAAGCGCGTCCCGCCCTTGCTGGCGGGAGTGCTCCGACCCACTGGTTGCACCCGGCTTGGGTGCCTGCGAAAGAGTCGGTGAGGAAGACCACTTGCCAACACTTCGACGGAAATACCTGTGAGGAACCATAGGACACGCTTGATCACGCTGAAAAGATCGGTCAGCCCTAGCGAACCTCGACACTCAGACTGGGACGAGGGAGGCTCACAAGTCCGACACAAACCATCTGATATGAGAGGCAGCCACCCATGGATGAACGTAGGCAGTCTGTGGTAGGTAAATCAGGTTGAGGTCGTCCAGCACTTCCCCAGCCCAAATGCTCACCTCAAATACTGGGGCCGGGTGCACAGAATAGAATGAGCGAAACGTGCGACGGTGCAGTGCAAGCTGGATGGGAACTCACAATTGGTGATCTAGCAGGAATGCCACAGTCAGCAATCCAGTTCCATCGACCGTCTTGGTGGCGCACCAAACCGTCTATCGGCAGATCGCCATCGAAAGTTACACCAAAGACTTTAAAATCATTCAAGACCTTCGGAAATGAAAGGAAGCTTATACAGGGTTCTCGTCAGCTTGGCGAGCCAGTAAAAGCAGGCACTCTCGGGGTACACACCCTCCGCGGTGGCAGACGACGACCTCCTTCGCACCCGCTTGGATTGCCTCGTAAGAGAGGTCCATGGATGTCTCTCCAATCTGAGGAGGGGTCAGCAAAGTGCATCTAAGGTAATCGAGAAGAACGTACACCCAAAATCATCACCCTGCGGTCTTTGAACTCCTCGCGTTTCTTGTACTGCGACGAGTGAATGACGCGGACGCCGTCCTGGATGTTCCAGACTTCGTTGGAGGCCTCCGGTGTCGGGATTGTGGGTGTACCGGCGAGTGAAGCCACAGGCTCGGACTGTGGGACCAAGTTCGACGAGAGTCCCGGTATGACCGGGAGCGCTGGCACGACGTGAAGGCCCGTCGCGAACGCCACTGCGTCCACTTCGACCTGCTCCACCGCGCCTGATGTGAAGAGTCAGCTCCGCCTGCACTCAAGCATAGAGCTCATTCTCACCTTCTCCCCTCACGAAACGAACCCGGTGACGCCCCTTGCCGAGCTTGTCCACTCCGACCACCCGAACGTTGAGCTGCAGGCGGCTCTGTCCCTCAAGCGCCGTCCCGGTCCACCCCTCGCCAGAAGTGGAGTCCAGCCCAAACCGAACGACGTAGCGCTCGAGGTACTCGACGTATGCGTCCATCGTTACGTGGTCCGGCGAGTCCAGCGGGAAGCGGTCTGGGCATCGCGGGGGTCAGCGCGCGCTCTGCTGCAGATCGCCTGCTCCACACGCGTCGGCTCACAGTCGGAGAAGCTCGTAAGCTGCTTGGAGCTGACCAGGTTTCCGTTCTCATAGCTTCGCTGGCTAAAGGTGCCGCCGACGCGCGGTGCTGCCTCGAGCACGACTGGGTCGAACTCGCGATTAGGGAAATGAAGGAGCGTCTTGAGGGTCGTCAGACCCCCTGGACCACCACCGATGATGAGGACGGTCTTCATTGTGTTGAGGTAGGGGCGGAGGGCAGGGTCAGCCTCAAGTGGTCAGGCAGGGGCGTCGCGCGCGCAGCAACTGATCGCCGGTTCCGCACGAGCGCACGCCGAGCACGTTCACCACGACGACAGACGAGACGACCTCATTTCTTTCCTTTCCTCCTGACTACTCAGTCACCCTCGCGCTGCTCTTTTCGAAAGCGCATGCCGGCGACGCCCGCGCCGCGAGGTCATCGAGCTTCGCCCTCGGACTCGCGCTCCCCTACCCCGAGGCTCCGAGCGTCTGCGAAGGACGGCCCGCTCAAGGTGAGTCATTCAGCTTGACTTGAGTGTCTTTGCTAAAACTCGAAGCTCCCTCGCCTCCGACATCCGCTCCTGATGCTCCCTCCTATCCCCGCCACCAAATCACCACAGCCCGCGCTCCAGCTGAAGGGGTGCGACAGCTGCAAGCTTCGAAAGACGAAATGCGTGCGAGATATTGGAGCGACCGAGTGCGCGCAATGCTCCCGGATGGGGATCGTGTGCACCATCACGCCGGTCGCACGCAAGCCTTACTCGCAGAGGAGGGGCGGACGGGTTGAGCTCGCCAGGTGTGTGTCCTTTAACTCTCGCAGGATGGTCATCGTTCCTTTTCCGTGAACTGGGCTGTGTGGAACTTTATGCATCGGCGATATTTTAGACCCTACGCTGACCCCCCGGCTTCGCAGGGCGCTATTCGGAGCCAGCTCTCCCGCACGAGCGGTGGAGTTCGATCGGGCGAGCGGAGCAGTACATTCGCCGTCTCGAGTTGATGATCGTCTCGCCTTGATCCAGCTCGAGACATCCCTCGGGTCACACCTATTGCAGCGTAAGCTGGTGTTCACGGAGGGTGTCGCCACTCGAGACCTTTTACTGAGGCCCCTACAGTCTTTGCTTCCGTTCCGCACTCTTGGGTCGCACTTTTTCCGCACGCCGAGCTTGCGCGTCAGTACGAGCATGCCGGTGGTCGCATCGACCTGCTCCCACCAAGCTCTCAGGTACTGGCTTACTCAGTCATGTCCTACTCGGCGTATCTGTATGTCTGACAAACTACACCGCTATCTTGAGACCCGCTTCTTGTTCATAACTTACCCGCTAAGCATCCAGATCAGATCATCCGGTCCTTTTCGAGACCAACGGGAGTACTGTCCCCTCCTTCACGACACTCAATATCATGCCCGAACACGATCTCATTGACTACGGTCGACGACGTGAGCTCGTGTGTACTCAGTTCCGGGAGCGAGCGGTACGGCTTGCCTGGGAGACGGGGGCAATGAGCATTCCTTCTCCGGCCAACGCGGCCTCATGCTATCTTCTTGAGCGCATAATGGATCGTATGTCACAGCCAGCTTAGACTAATTTTAAACATGTTGATGACTCGAATTTGTCTTGCAGGAGCCAACCCCGCTGCTGGAAAGCCCTGGGGTACCGCGTTCGCGACCCATTGCCGAAGTCTCGTGGGCGCAATGCCGACGTCCGCGGAGTGGAAATGGATCATCGTGAGCACTTCTACCCTGAGTATCACAGATAAGCATCATATGGCTAATCTTCTGCAATCCTCCGCTCATAGCTGGTTGACGCCTTCAGCTCTTTGGAGAGCGGCACACTTTCAAGCTTGTGTGACATGTGTTAGTGTCCCATGAAGGCAAGCTGACGTTGACCAAACAAAGTACAACAAACGACTATCGACTACTTTGTGGACCACTACCTATAGGGGTGCGAGACGCCTTGGCGCTTGATAGCAGCTGGCGAGCGACGGGTGCTGGAGGAACCGCTCTGAGCGGTCTCGAGCATAATGGTCTGTCCCCAAGTACATCTACCTCGCGCCATTCTCAGTTCATTGTACTGATTCACTCCACGTCCAGTAAAATTTGCGCTCACAACCCTCTCTCGCGACTGCGTCGACCACTTTATCGGAGCAGCAGCACGCGGCGAGCCCTTCAGCGAACAGCACCTTCGATCATACCTCTCCTACCTCACAGATGTCCGCCGATTTTTCTACATACTATATCAGGAAACGTCATCCTATTTCGCCAACGCCGACCGTCTCACCTGCATGATCGATGAATGCTTGGGCATGGACGCTGGCGCAAGGCACATCCTCAAGGTCATCGTCGCATCCCTTGCTCTACCCTTGCATCGGGAGCTACAGCGAAGAATCCTCGAGATCTACAGCCTCCCTGCCACGGGGAGGGAAGGTCAGAACGAACGCCGTCAGTTGCGGGAGTGGCTCGACGGCATGCGAAAGGACGTCGAGCGAGTCGTCGTCGAAGACGCCACGCTCATGTGCGAGTGCATCCGGGACGTACCATCGCTGGCAGTCTTGACGCATCTGGCATGCCCACCGCTGCACATGTGGGCCGAGTACCTCATCAGCGTCCGAGACGCAGAGCCAAGCATCTTCCAGAGGATCACGATCATGGTGATAATC
>ERZ1463038.499-NODE-499-length-13588-cov-14.196926_pt1 | contig 13588 bp, 21 predicted proteins | sample MGYA00564479_ERZ1463038 | MGnify/ENA primary metagenome ERZ1463038 (study PRJEB39244, sample SAMEA3635134) | Helicobacter pylori | study: EMG produced TPA metagenomics assembly of PRJEB11511 data set (Assembly of a 5300-year-old Helicobacter pylori...
CTCTTTCCCTACACGACGCTCTTCCGATCTGCGCGTCCAAATTTGCCGGCACGACAGGTCCGCACTCAGTCCGAGGCCTTGATGTCACTCGAGGCTATCTTTGCGATCTACCGAGTGTGAAAGAAGGATATCGTGAGAAGCATTCGACCTTCGAAAGGGCCCCTGAGACCTCCACCCCTGCCACGCGAGCAAACGCAAGCGCTCGATCTGAGCACCACTCTTGCGACGCTCTCGCTGCGCGTGTGACAATCCACAGAATTGCTTCCAGGTTCCCGCCTCAAACTGCGTGCAATTGATGATGGCACACGCGAGTTCTAATATCTAGATGTAGCCCTGGCTCTCGAGGTAGTCGACGAGGATCTTGACTCCGCCAGGGATGTCGACCTCGTCCGTCTTAATGTGCACCTCAGGCTTTTCGGGTGCCTCGTAAGGAGCCGAGATTCCAGTGAAGTCTATGAAGGCAACGTCATGTCAGTCCAGCGCTCACGAACAGGCAGGATCTCGCGGCGGCCTCTCGCGGCGGCCTCCCAGAAAGTCACAAAGCACACACCCTTGATGATGCCCGCACGGGCCTTCTTGTACAACCCCTTGGGATCGCGCTTCTCGACCTCGGCCAGCGGCGCATCGACAAAGACCTCGACGAACGGGATCTTGGCGGCGTCGTGGATCGAGCGCGCGAGCGTCCGGTCGGCGAGGTAAGGCGAGATAAAGGCGGTGAGCGTCGCGGTCGAGGACGAAGCGACGAGCTTGGCGACCTGTAGATCGGAGGACCGGGTCAGTACTGTTTCACGAGGTGCATTTAGGGCGTTGCGTCGCGAGTGCGCCATCTGCTTGCGCCCCCGTCGCTGCAAAGCTCTCATGTAGCCTTGCAGACTCTGATACAGACCTTTCGGAATGTAAATTCTTGCCCGTCCAGTTTGCGCCTTCGCAGCAGCTGCGTCCGCATTGCGACTCGCTGCTCGCCGCGCCAGCGACATCCAACCGCAAGCACCCCAACCCGAGACGTTTGAAGCGTGACTGACCTCTCCGACACGACGGATGTTCTCCTCGCGGTCCTGAGGCGAGAATCCGAGGTCCTTGTTGAGTCCGAAGCGGACGTTGTCGCCGTCGAGGCGGAACGCGCGCTTGCCCTTTTGAAGGAGCTCGAGCTCGAGCGCACAGGCGAGGGTCGACTTTCCGGACGCTGTAGCGGGTGAAGCGTGGCGAGTCGGAATGATGCGGGCAGGAGTCGGGAGAGGGTTCGGGCGGAGGTGGAGGAAAGCGATGAAGACGACAAGCGGCGTCAGCTGGGTTGTCGGGAAGCGGATGATTGGCATCCGAAGGGATCGCATGCAGAAGCCCAACGATCACGACCAAGCCCTCCCGACGCTTCGCCCAGCATCTCGCTGCTCCCTCGGAAACGGCCAACCCGCGACCCGCTCTGAAACGCGTCGAGGTCCAGCTGAGTACCGTTCAACACCATGCACCGACCTTGCACCACTCGGAACTGCGAGTACAAGTGCTGCTTACCACTAAGCCCGGTGAACCAGACGGTGACACCCTTCTGGCCGGTGAGCTCGTCGCGCTGCGTCTGCGTGATGCCCTCGTGCCAGACGATGTTGGTCGCAACGGGGGTCGAAGTGCTCGACATTGGGTGAGCGGGTTGGGGTGAGATGGGGCGGGGTGGCAGGTTGGAGCCAAGTGGGAGCGGGAGCAGTGACTGCGCTCCGGCTCGCGGAAGGCGTGCTCGTCAGGGGTCGTCACTACTTTTCTTCTGGTGCAGTTCGTCGAGATAAGTAGTGGCAGCGCGGTTCTCTAGGACGCCATCAGAAGAAAATCTAAAATGTGGATCCGTGTGGTGCGAGCGCGTAAGGAACTATTCTCCGCACGTCCGCGGCCTTGGTTGGACGGGCTGCCGGGTTCGAATAGCTCCCACGTCGCTCAGAACCTTCGTAGAGCTCCTTTGAGTTTATTAGATTGAAGAATCAAAGTCTGTCATGATAGGGTGTTCGGCGACTCTCGGACCGACAGTCCTATTATCGAGCTTGTTGCTTTGACAGCGCTGAACGGAAAAACCTCGACGACACGCCCTCGCTACCGAGGAGAAAGCAACACCGTAGTCAAAACTATTGAGAGTGTTCTCAACCTCCCGGACTGTAGGGCAAATCTTGGCTCCCCGTCGTTTGCCTTGACTGAGCAAAGTGTCGGTGCGACGGCGCGCTTCGCGGGTCACGGTGGCGAGCGGTGCAAACGCACTTTGCACAAGCACTGTCACCAGGTCTTCCGATGAAACTTCCGCAGACTTAGGACTGTGAATATTCCCTGGCCAAGGTGTGAGCGGGTGCAGAGTAGGAGAGCGTGAAGACCCCCCGGTGCCGGTGAGCAGCACGCCAAGCACTGGCAAGAACGGATGATCTGCGGAGGATCTTAGCTGTACATCGTATAGGTCTAGGACGAGATCGAGTAGCTAAAACCAGCAGTAGCGATCGGACGTAGAGCCTCCGCGCGCGTCTCAAAGCAGCAGAACCTGAGCGCTTGGGTTGTGGGTCGAGGTTAGCTTGCAGGCCACAGCGGCCGGCCGGAACTCGAAACCAGGAAACCTTTGGTCAGAACTAGGATCTAAATGATCTGACTGTCGATCCAACGTGCTGCGCCGTCGCAACCTACGGTTTGCGTCTCGGACTGAGTCAACTCAAGTCAAGGATTAGGCAAGTGAGCGGCCACTCGCAGCGACACGGAGCGACCGCCAGCATACCAGAATGAAGAGCTTAATCTAGCTTTGAGGCTTTGCGATATCAGGTGCTGAGAAGGCAGCGCCTTCATTTCCGGGCCTCCCCTTCGCAGCAGAACCGCCACTTGGTGACTCTGCCGTTCCCAGAGATGAGAGGACGGGTGCACTGCACTACATCCAGGGTGATCAGCATTCTAATCTCTCCTCCGAGAGTACTGAAGACGATGTGCTGAGCCGATGTCTTGTCATCACACATTGCCCTTGGTATTTGTCCTGTGGCGCTGTGGCTTCCAGTCGATCAAGTGCCGGCGCGGGGCGGAGCACGCACCTTCAGCAATAGCCGTTGATCGCCCAGACCGAACCAGAGTTTCCTGGACGCTGCCGAAGAAGTGGCACTGGGGACCCCCAGCCGCAGCGACGCGGGCGCTCGGGTGACCCGTCCGGCTCCCATCCGCGGCAGGAGCTCGCGAGGATTGCCTCGCGCATTGCAGGTTTGCTTCTGCGGCGACAAGCGCGCTCCTCGCCGGCTCGAGCGGCAACGACCCTTATCTTCCTCCACATGCAAGCCCTCGCCCAACGCCGCGCCTTCGCACGAGACCCAGACGTGCTCCGGCGCGAACGCGCTCCTGTGCCCTCTGTCGGGGGCAACGCGCACGCACCAAGCGGCCTCGACGCTCCCAGTTCCAACGACGAGATCTTTTCAGCCTCCTCAAGATCCTCGATCACCATGATGGGAGAGGTGGTCGATGCGGACAAGGAGAAGGCACGAGAGGTGGCGATGGACGACGACCCGTTCTTGGTCGGCTTCGAGGACGGCTCGCCACACAACCCGCAGAACTGGTCGATCGCGTATCGATGGTTCGTCACAGCTCTGATATCGCATACGAGCTTGATCGTCGGCGCGGCCAGCAGCATCAACTCGGGCAGCGTGGATCGGGGTGCGAAGGCGCTGGGCGTCAGCGGGGAGGTGGTGAGTGGCAGTTGCGCTGTGAGAGGAAGGTTGAAGCTGACAAAGTGCCACTCGTCCGCAGATGGCACTTGATACAGCGCTCTACCTCGTCGGGTTCGGCATCAGTTCGCCACTGTTGGGACCTTTGAGCGAGGTGTCTGGGAGGTGAGCTGGACTTTCGTTTACAAAGAAGCTTCGGATCTTTGACAAAGAAGCTTCGGATCTGACCATAGATCTGCAGGAACCCGGTTTACATCGTGACCCTCCTTGTGTTTGTGCTCTTCGAGATCGGGTGCGCTCTTTCGCCGAATATTCAGACTCGCTGCGTGCTTCGGTGCGTTGCTCGCTTCGCCTGCACGAATCCACGCTCACCTCATCAAAAGCTTCTTTGCCGGATGTGCCGGATCAACACCACTCGCGAACGCGGGAGGCAGCTTTACAGACATGTGGACCTCAGAGGCGAGGACGTACACGCTCCCAATCTACGCAGCCGTGGGGTTTCTTGGACCAGTCATCGGGTGTGTACTTACGGAACTCGGCCGGCCCAACAGCTGATTTATCGTTAAATTAGGCCTATCATAGGAGGCTACATCGGTCAGAGCAAGCTGGTGGGCTACGAGTGGTGCGACTGGGTCTCAGCAATCTGGTGCGTTGTCGTCGGCTCTTCGAACTGATCGCGGTGGTACTGAGATATATTTGTCAGGGGAGCATTTGCTCTACTTTCAGCAATACTCTTCATGCCAGAAACTTTTGGACCCTCAATCTTGAAGATGAAAGCTCAAGGTGCGCTGGGCGGCACTGAGGCCCAGAGCACGACTTGCTGACCTACTAGTGATCGATCAGAGCTGCGGAAGGCGACTGGAGACGATCGCTATACGACTTCACTAGAAAGACTGCGTCTCACTGTGCCGTTCAGTGTGCACTTCAAGGAGGCCGTCTCTCGACCCTTCCTCCTCGCATACCAGGAGCCGATAGTCCTTTTGTTCTCAATCTATCTCAGTGTGGTGTGCGTTACTCCCCCGGGTCCCAATATCTAGACGCTGATTTTCCAAGGACATAGGTATATCATACTATTTGGCGACTTCATCGCCTACCCAGTCATCTACAAGTCCTTCGGCCTCACGCCCGGCCAGCTCGGGCTGTGCTTCATCCCCATCGCCATCGGCCTCGCCATCATCGCTGCATTTACTCCACTCATCATTCGCGCCCACCGGAGTGAAAAGCGCCGCGTGCATGCCGAAACGGGCTTGCACGAGCTTCAGCCCGAGGAGCGACTTCGCGTTGCCATGCTGGGGACCTGGCTTGTGCCGATCTCGCTGTTCTGGTTGTGAGTCCACCCCTGAATCTTCCAGGAATTAAAGGTTGGACTGCTAAAACGCTGACCCACAGCGCTTGGACGTGCTATCATAACCTCACCATCTGGCCGGCGCTCGCAAGTCAAGTCCTGCTCGGCGGAGGGATCTTGTGCTGCTTCATCTCTTCATATCTCTATATCATAGGTCCGTCCTCATCTCTCTAAGAACCGTTTCACACAGGTAACTAATGGGCTTTGGGTGGCGCACAGACGCTTACTCGACCATGGCCGCGAGCGCGCTCGCCACTCTCACAATATTCCGTTATGTCGTGAGTGGAGCGGCGGTCATGTTCACTGGCCCAATGTTCGAAGCGATGGGTAAGTTGGCTGTCTGTCCTACAACAGGCCTCGGATCGGCCACGGCGACTGAAGGGAGCGCTAGCGGAGCCCAGACTGCTGCGAAGGAGGCAGCTATGTCCAAGAGCTGATACGTACTCCGCAGGCACTCATTGGGCCCTCACCTTTTTAGGTATACTGTCCCTCATCTGCAGCGTGATTCCCTGGTGCTTCTACTACTATGGACCCCGCATTAGAAGCTGGTCGCGATTTACGCCGGCAACCGCACTATAGAACCTCACCTCGTCTCCATAGATATTAGATACCACCTTCGTAGAACGTAGACATTAGAAAACCACCTGTATTATCTAAAGCACTTTGATTAGTTCCTGGTGTCCTTCGACGTGGTTTTCAAGAAACTATCTGGGATCTTCGCAAAGTCGGACGCGGTGGCGCCTCCTAGCAGTTCCGAGCACACCGTTCCACCCAGGTTGACTGCTCCTAAGAATATTGATCCACTTTCATTTGGTCCCACGATAGTTATCAACCAAGGCAGGCCAAACCCTCCGTCCGTCCAGCCGAGACAACTCTTGCGACTTGACTTGTCCCGCCCACGTACTCACAGAATCACATAGCTGTGTGAGTCTCTTGACCATTTTGATTCTGGTGCGCTCGCTGTGCCTCCAGCCGCGGTGCGGCACGATCCTCGGAAGATGCCACCCCCTGGAAGCGTGCTCCTTGGCTCGGTTCACCTCCCCCTTGCTGACCGTTGCTCTGCTTTGTGGTGCACGGGATCACAGCTCAGATTGTGTATTAGGAAGGAAAGGTGAAGGAAAGGTGGACTCGACTGCGGTTCCCCTCCAGCTCCGGTCGGCCGCACCGCCTCACCAACTCGCGAAGGAGTGACTATGTAGATACCAGACTGGCTGAAGCAAGATACAATGGTGATCAGGTGGACAAGTAAAGCACCCAAAGCCAGGTGGGCCGAGAGTTGGAGACATGTCGACAGGGGGCGGCGAGTTTGAACGCGTTGTTCCGAGCGCGCGGCGCGAAGGGCGATTGCTTCCCCGGCCAAGTTGCCCCTCTCCGTCCCCACCGTTCTGGTTCAGCGCCCGGCCCTGTTCCTGCGTCCGACTCGCCGTTCGTTCACACACCCACGCCGGCCCCGCCTCCACCCGCCCGCCAAGTCGTCGCACCACTCGCCGTTGGCCTTGTACGACTAGCGCCTGGCGTGACGCGACCGTGCTCCTGCCCAGGATCGCGACCCGGATGGCCCCACTCGGCCGCCTCGCGCTCGTGTCGCTCCTTCTCGTCCTCTCCCCGGCACCCAGCGCGGCCTCGCCCAACGCGAGTCCCCAGCGCGTGCGGCAACACCAGCCGCCCAAGGCGCGCGCGCACCTCGTCGACGCCCAGCCGCCGGCCCACTTCCAGCGCCGCCAACTCGACATCTTTCCCGGGACTCCCACAACCACGCCTCCGGCAGGTACGGGCTTGACCTCGACGCCGTCTTCCTCAGGGACACCGACAACGACGCCCTTGCCGACGTCGCTGCCATCCTCAACGGGCCCGACCTCTTCTGCCGGTGAGTCGAAAGCTGCGAGTGATGGACGGCCCGGACATCAGCACGGGCGCGTTGACGGCGCGCCGTGCGTGGTGGGACGCGACGGGTGCTGCTGGGCGCCCTTTCCTCGGCACAGACGAAACCGCTGCGCGAGCCTCTGTGGAACATCCCGGTGTCCAACTAAAGAACGGCAAAGCAAGGTTTGGCGTAGCACAGGTTCGAAGCACAGGAGGGAAACTAAGGGGAGGGAACGGCCGCGAGGCCCACCGACGAGACTCGGACCTGTTCCCTTGGGGAGAGGTTAGGATCCCAGTCATGGACTCATGTGGTGAGAAGGGGTCTCTTTCCGGGTCTGGTCGCCGACCAGGATGCACCAGCGCGCCGAGTTCAAGTTGCGACCCTCGCGGCGAGCTGATCACGGCCTGCTGCGACCGCTCGGCGCTCTCTTGGCATGTGCAGTCTCCGCCGAAGACCCCCCAGTCTGGAGAAGTGTTGAGGCGAACTATTTTGGCGCCCAGCGTATCAGTTCCCGGCCGGCATTTCGGACGCACCCGCCCTTCCCAGTCCGCAAGACGGTGTGGCGGTGGGATTGAGGCCCGCGGTACCTTGGCTTTTTCATCGCTGTCCAGGCGAAAGCTCGTTATTTGCTACCAGACTAGCTCGCGAGCCCACGTGAAGCTGAACGCTGACCATCCTCAAATCTCAGCTCCATCCTCCTCGGGGCTTCTCCCCGGCATCTCCCTCCCCATATCCCCTTCGTCCGCCAGCTCGTCTGTTCCCAGCAGCGCACCGTCCAGTGCATCGTCCAGTGCGAGTTCGGACAGGGGTCCGTTCACCACCTTGGCCCTCTGCGCATTCGAGCTCACCCCAATCGCGCGTCTCAGTATCACAAGTTATCGTGACGATCACATCAACGAACGCAGATGGAACAGAGATCACCTCCACGGCGCTCCAGGCCTCAACGGTACCCGTGGCAAACAAGTCCTCGTCCAACACGGGCCAGACTTGGGGAATTGTCGGAGGTGTGGTTGGCGTGCGTCCCTGACTTCGCTTGCGGACGCGATCTTCCTACTCACACCCCGTTATTATCACAGGGAGTCATCGTCTTTGCCGGCGTGCTATTCGTGATCTGGCGCTTCACGCAGCGCCGATTCAGCGACCTCGATGATGGCGGGGACGACATCAAGTGGCCCGAGCTACAGCCGGACGGGCAGACTACCGCAGCGAACACATCGACGCTGAACCCGATGGGCACGCGCCGCACGGGGGGTGCTGGGATCGAGATGGACGGTGACGGCAAGGACGAGAGCGACGCGTATGCGGGGAGCATGTACTACTCGCAGGAGCACGCCACGGGCTCATACGAGCAGGTGGGTGTGTACGGGAACCAGGGCGGGCCAGGTGGCGCGTACTGTGCGTCCCACTTTCTTCGCTGCGAGTGGCTGGGAGCCTGACTCTGGTTCGCAGACGACCCGTATCTCGGCCCATCCGCCGCGCCCCAACCCGCGCCGCAAAACATCTACCCACCCCCGAACCGCCCCTACTCCCCCTACGGCTACCCACGCTCAGGCTCGACCGACGAGATCCCCATGGGCCCAATGAACCCCTCGTCGCCGCGCGCTGGCGGGTCCGGAAGCCCTCGTGCGGGTAGCCCGCGCATCATGAGCCCCGCCCCGCACCGGGTCATGAGCCCCACCGGCTCGGACCGGATGTAGCTGCTCGCTGGCTGAATCGGATTGGGTGGGAGGAGCTAGTTGTACTTCCCCTGGGCGCGCGCGCTCGTGTATCTGGGCGCCGGCGTCGGTCTCGTATCACTTATCTACGCATTTCATATTCACGATGAACGTCTGGCGAGGCTGGCTGCAATCTTTGAGAGCACGAAGTGTCCAGTGGACAGTCCAGGACTCAACTTCGCCATTACATAGGTAGCTCCCGGTACGATTTGTTGAAAATGCGCCTTATTCGGATCTGTGACAAGTTCCGTCAGAGACTCGGCTTTTTTTCTTTCTGTCCAGAACTTCCAATGAACATGCGGGCAATAGACGTGCGGGCGTAAACGTGAGGTCCGCGTGCAAGCCTCAAGGGCGCATGTCGACCCGTGTGCAGCGAGACAAGGTGCTGGACGAAGCAAGGTGAATATGAAACGTGGTTCTTGTACATATCTGAACACTGTGGACCGCCATACACCCGCACTTTTCCCTGCGAGTAAGCTTAGACGACTGGGAGCACCTCCGACCGCGCGCTGCCCTCCTTGCCGCCCTTCTCCGAGACCGAGTCGGGGGTGGACGAGCCGTGCACACCCGAGGATCTGGCTGCCTTCTTTGCCAGGTAGTCGTCTGGGTGGACGGCAACTGCGACGAGGGAGCCCGTCTTGTCGGGAAAGGCGAGCGAGAGGGCGGTGTAGACGATCGAGGCCGAGACGATGCCGTAAAGCCACGAAACGGCGTAGACTGAAGTATGGGTCAACAAAAATGCGATAGTAAAGCCTTGCACGGTGGATGTGACGTACTCCATGAAGCTCCTCCAATGTGTACGCTCGGCTTGACAGCGTGCGCAAGGCCTGGGCTGCGAGGTCGGTTGTCAACACACTTTCCCACCAGGGGGAATATGAATAAACCTACATGTTGGGAGCGATGCTGACCACAAGAGCAACAACTGCACGCCAGTTGGTGCCGCCAACAAAACGGTAGGCGCCGTGCGGATCGTACAGCGCTGGAACGTCGAGACGCTGTCGCTTGATGAAATAGTAGTCGGAGGCCATCTATTTAGATACATGAGCGATTTTTTCGGCATTCTGGAGTTTGAAAGGATCTCACCAAGCCAGCGAAGGGGCCCAAGACGATGGCGTAGCCTGTGGCGTCGCGGGGATAAGCGCAGGCCCCCAGGACGTCCGACTGAAGCATGGAGTAGACTTACCCGATATGAAGTTGTAAAATGTGGTGGCCGACGCCAGAATCTTCCAGGGTACCATGCACCAGCCTGTCAAGCCCGGGTTAGTGCGGTGAACGGGTGCGCAGGCGGCAGGGCAAGTCCAGAACCAGTCTTTGAAGGCAGGCCATATTAAATATGTGAACTCACCACCAACAAGTGCCACGATAACCTGTCCGCGCCTGATGTTGATGTACCGCGGGAAGAGCGTGGCGAGGTCTGCGAAAGACAAGCGCATCAGTTGGTGCCGTAGTAGGAGGAGGAGTAGGAGGGGACCAACCGTTTGCCGCTGATATCGAGTTTGTGGAAATATTGGTTGAAATCTGAGCGACGGCCCAAACGAAGGCAGCGAAGAAGACTGCGAGAGCGTGGAGTCAGCCGCTACGTCGCTGAGGCCAGCGACAAAGGTACTCACCAGCCGCACGACTCTCCCAGAGTCCAATAACATCTACCGGACTCCAAAGTACCTTGCCGGCGATGACTTTGGTGCACGAGGCGGTGATGACGGAGCAAAGGGCGAGGAGGAGGTAAATCCCAGGGATAAGCGGCGCCTGGACGTAGACGGCCCTGGTGCTCTTGGCGTAGCGAGTGAAGTCGGGGATATTCAGAGCGAGCGTAGAGAATCCGCCAATCAAGGCGGTCATCGAGCGCAACCAGGCAGAGGAGAAAGCCTCGCCGTGCGCGGTCGGGCCAGCCGAGAGGAGCTCCCCGGTTCCTCCCATCGCCTTGGCCGTGTGAACAGACCATCCGAGAATAGCGAAAGCGCAGATCGGGACGGTCACCGCCTGCAAAGTCGAGTCGGGTGTTAGTCCGCGGACAAGGAGGGGTCGACAGAAAGCGCACCTTGAAGACGAAGAGCGGCTGCAGCCTCGACGGGTGAATGAAGAGAAGTGGCGCCTGGAGAGCGGAGAAGAGGAAGTATGCAACCATTTGCTTGCTAGTGACTGCGGTCACTACCTGCGTCAGCGAAGGTCCGCGTCGGTGCGCTCGGGGACCACCCACATCCAGCGCTGGCGGGCATCGTGTTCTTCAGGTGGGCAAACGACGGCCAGATTGCCGTCAACATGAGGGTCATACATCCCTGTCCGTTCCACGTTTGTATTCCGAACTGAGGAACGATGGATCAGTCACGTTCGCTGGATCAGGCGCTTTGCGAGTGGTGCTCACCCAGAAAAGCGCGATGATGGCACGGGACAGAATCGGGAAGACCGCAAACCAGTACCCATGCGAGCTGCGAATGGCGACTGGGAACGGGATTCGGTTGACGGATCCGATCTGGCGACACCACAGCAAGGGACGGGTTCGGTAAGTAAGCGTCAGAAAGAAGACCCTGTTGAGCATCACTCGCCTTGCCGTTTGCGAGCATGGGCGTGATTAGCATCAGGCAGCCCATCTGTCTAGATTGTAAGCACTGCGAATAGGACAAGCAATTCTACTCTGCCCACCATGACCGCGCCGATGGCGTTGCGCCAGTCAAGTCCCATAGAGGTGATCTGAAGGAGGAGCGAGCATCAGGCAACGATCGACGACTGCCGTTTGCGTCTCGACTCACCATCGTGCCTATAGTGATACACAATCTCAGCTGGTAAACTCGCCTGGTAATTCAGGATCACTTACCATGACCCCAGGTGCGTTGAGCGGGCGCGCTCGGGTCCGTGTCGACGTTGGTGGCGACGCCCTCGGGAGCCATCGACGACTCTTGCCGTGGGACTGTCAAGGACATGTTGGAGAAGTACGACAACATGGCCCAAAGCGGTCTAGTGGGGTGTGGAGGAGGAAGTGCGGAAGAGAGGGAGGGCGAGGAGATAGCGCTCAGATAAAGAGCGGCTCGTATCGCGGCCGATCCGACGGCGAACGCACGGCTTGGCGGTGGCGGACCAGTCATGGCGGCCCAGCTTGGACGCAAGGGGTTCGCCGGTGGCGAAAACAGTCGCCTGCCGGAAGCGTGTCTCAGACTCTCAGCCGCTGCTGCGGCAGGGAGCTGCTCGCTCGGCCGAGAACGCCAATCGTCGCGGTCTCTACTTGTCTGAAATGGGTGGCCCAGCCGCGAGTGGAGTTGAAGAATGCGAAGAGTTTCTAATAGAGACTACCATTTGGATTTGCAGGTTGAGAAAAGCCCAGCAGCGCGAGCAAGCGCCGGAGCGCCAGGCCTCGCAACTTGAAGCACTTGAAGCACCAGTGCACGGCGTTCAGGGCCACTTTATCTGAGGCTAGTTAATACCTAAGCAGCAAGGCTCAAACAATTGTGCTCACACAAACATGAAGACGTCCATGGAAGCATGGTCGAGCTGAGCGGACTCCTGCAGAGTATCCGTTCCGCACGCCCCCTTACGTCGATCCAGCAGGCGCAGGAGAGCGTTGTGACCTCTTTCGGGTGCAGTGATTGTCGCAAAAGGGTGGAGGGGACTGCGACGGTGCACGGAGGGAGGTCTCGCTCGCGGCTTCGACTTCGATCTGGTGGCGGCGGTGATGGAGGATGGCCGTTCCTACTCTTCCAGCGTACATGTCCGGACTAATTTTCATCAGTGATGGGTGCTCAGATGCTCCTGCGGTCACGAGACGCGACCTGCGGAGTCTCCGCTCGCACGCGCTCGCGCGCTCCTCACGCAGATCCGAGAATTGAAGTGTGCACTGGATAGATTCGCCCCTGGATCTATGAAACAAGCGAAGCAATGGTGGCGAGAGGGACCAGGAGGAACTGCCGACGAAGCTGAGCGGACCAACCCCGCACCGCAACTGGCAGGCCGCCAACGTTTAACTTTTCGAGAGGATTACAAGGAACGTACGAGAGGACCATCCGCCTTGGCTCAATCTTTCGCCCCGACCCTTTCGGCGAGCGGTCGCTCTGATTTCGCAGACGTGACACCACTCGTACCGGCGAGGACAAGCCAGCTTGCTCTCAAGACACAGGGAACACGAAATACAGGAGCAGCCTGCTGATCCAGGAGTCACGTCAGCACCGATGGCCCAAAGTTTGCGTCAAGCACATGCAAAGAGCCGTACTTCCGAGCAGACAGCACCGCGGACGTCTGAGTCCGATGTTGAGCAAACAACGCTTATGGGCCCCACACGCGAGTGGGGTCTCCTTTCTTCCGCCCGCAAGCCAAGAGCATCCGGTCAGGCCGAGGCGGCGTGGACCGCGCTGCGCCACTGCGCGAGGTCGAGCTCCTCGACGCTCTTGATCCACACGGCGCGAAGGATGCGCGCCTCGGACGTCTCGACCGGCGACGCCACCAGCGTCTCGATGGGCGGAAGCTTGAACGACGCCTGCACGTCCCGGGTCAGCAACCGTTCGCTCTCCGCGCGCTGAAGATGCTCACGTCCGAGATGCAGAGGTCGCCGGCGGTCATGACCAGATCCTTGAGCTTCGGCGCCCACGCAGCCTCGTCGTTGATAGGAGCGAGCTGAACGACGAGTCCGACCCCCTCGTCCTGGATGAGGATCGCGTGCCGCTCGAGGTCGAGGCCGACGACTCTGCGGGGCGTTGGGGACTCGGTCAGCTGCGGCGACTCGCGATGATCGGGTGCGCGCACCTGCCGACGACGCGGATCCGAGGACCGCCGTAGCCGGCTGCAGGAAGTTGTGTGAGCAGTGCGAGCGCTGCAGAAGTGGCCATGCGAGGTGGGGGAACGAAGCAAACGTGTGGAACCCCTGGCGACGATCCACGAAACGGCGATCGAGGTCAATCGAACGGCATGAAACCTTGAGCAGGTGGCGCTGCTTCTCTGCTTCCGACCACCTCATCGGTATCTCCCCACCCACCCACAGATCGGAAGAGCACACGTCTGAACTCCAGTCACCCGTTAGATC
>ERZ1463038.500-NODE-500-length-13574-cov-12.172202_pt1 | contig 13574 bp, 23 predicted proteins | sample MGYA00564479_ERZ1463038 | MGnify/ENA primary metagenome ERZ1463038 (study PRJEB39244, sample SAMEA3635134) | Helicobacter pylori | study: EMG produced TPA metagenomics assembly of PRJEB11511 data set (Assembly of a 5300-year-old Helicobacter pylori...
ACGAGATCTAACGGGTGACTGGAGTTCAGACGTGTGCTCTTCCGATCTCCAGCATTCGGGACGACCGGCGCATCGTCCGCGTGCAGCTCGCCTGCACCGAGGTCCTGCGCGTCATCGTCGACCTGCATCTTGCTTCCGGCGGGGCTCGTCGAGACGGGACGCGCGCCCGTCGTGGCTTGGTGAGCGCCCGGGGCGATGGTGGTCGACGAGGGGTGCGCGGGCGCGACGCTGAGCTTCGAGCGCTTCGCGCCCGGAGGGTTCTCGTCCTCGTCGTCGCTCCGAGCGTGCTTCGCGGATGTCGCACGGCGGGCGGACACGGCGCGGAGGACGGGCGACGGCGTCGGGGACGCGAGCTGGTCGATCTCGTCATCCTCGTCGTCCGAGATCTCGATCGAGGTAAAGTCGGGCTTGGACTTGGGTTTGGGGCTGGAGCTGGGCTCGTTCTTGGCTGCCAGCGGCGCGCGACTGGGGCCGGCGACAGCGCGGCGAGCTGCTACGGGCGGGGCGCGCTGCTTCTTCAGGAGCTCGTCGATGGTCGGAAGGTCGTCGTCGCTCGAGTTTTCGGAATTGACTGGGCGGATCGTAGGCTGAGGCTTGGGCTTCGGGCGAGGTGCTCTGGGGCGGGGAGCGACGACGGCGGGAGCGTGCAACGGCGCGCGCTCGACCGCAGGCTTGCTCGACGACGCCTTCGAGAAGCTCCTACGCAGAGGTTCAGAGTCCGAGTCCGACTCTGGGCTCGCGATCGCCTTCTTGCGGCTCGGCACGGGCGGCTTGGGGAGACCTTCCCTGCAGCTGTGGGATTCCCGGCACCGTCTTCCAGTGAGCAACATGATCGGCAGCGCCCAACACGAGCGGAAATTGTCGTTACCAGAGGTGTCGGCAGTTATTCTTGCACTTGTGGCGGCAAGCCCAGTTCCCGTTCGGCAGCTTGCGCGGGGCGTCGTCGACCTTAACGAGCTCTGTCCGTACAGGGTGAGCTTGGTGCGCTTCGACGGCGAGTAAGTGGCGTACTCTTAGCAAGGGCCGGATCCTTGGCGGTATCCTTGGCGGGAGCCTTCGCAGCGACCTTGCTCGCGATCGGCTTCGGCGGCGCCTCGTCCTTCGCGTCCTCGTCCATCGCGTCGTGCTGGGCTTGGCCGTCAGATCCGAGAGCTGGTCAGATGCTTAAATCAGTCAAAATATCATACATGATGACGAGGAACATGCTGACCTGGAAGCGGGTACAGGGATGCCGCCGTGGTCGGCTTGTAGGTCGCGCGACCCTCGGAGCCTCCTGGAAGCGCACGTCGTGTGAGCGCCTAGGTACACTCGCAAGTGGATCACAAGATGGAGAGGACGCACCAATCTCATCACAGCTCACCGAAGCGAAGATTCGCTGCGAAGGCTTGACGAGCTGGACCGTGAGGGGAAACGACTTGGGCCCGTCGTCGAGGAGCGTCTTGACCGCCATCCGACGGAACCTACGCTTTCCCCATGAGAACAAGCTTATAGACGGTGGAGGAGATTGAGGACGTACTCGATGTACTCGCCGTCGCTTGACGTGAGGCAAACGGACGCGAAGAACTTGCCTTTGCCCTTGAGCGCGACCGCGGGGGGCGTGGCCGTCTCCGCGAGGCCGACCTCGATCATGATCTTGATGCAGACGCCGCCGGGACTCGGCGTCTCTGAGATGCCGTTGATTTCGATCGTGAACCGCGGGAAGGAGCGGGCCTGGGCGACGACCTTGCGGCCGAACGGTGGGTTCCTGCGGTACGAACGGATCAGACGGAGTGCATGGTGGGGGACTGTAGTTAGACGAACCGGTTCAGAAGGAGCTCAATCTTGGTGTGATCTGCGTCGGCCACGTCTTGAAGGCTGCTGATCCCGTTGGCGGCGAGCGTCTGCAGGTAGGTTCGGTAAGCGCGACAGTGAGTGAGTGACTAGGACCCGAGCTGACCTTGAGACTGGCGATGCCGATACCGTCGAGCTGCCGAAGCGTGTACGACGTGTCGTCCCAGCACTTCCCGTTAACGCTCCGGAGCCTACGAGAAGGCGTGAGCACTGGGTTGGGTCATCCTCGGGAGGCGGGCGACACTCACAGCTGAAGCGCATTCTTGACGCCGCCGTCACGCTTCTCGAGCGCCAAGTCGACCATCGCCTGCGAGTGAAGCTCGTATTAGCTGTCTGAGATGCTGCACAAGAATGGGGAAGAGGACCTTGACGATCCGCGACGCGTGCTGCCAAATGATGCCGGTGTCTCCAGCGGGGTTGTTCTGGTCCGTTTTGATATCGGCGAGCGGTGTGCACTGGAGGATGAGCTGGAGGAGGACCATGACCTGCAGCTCCAGTCAGTAGTCGAAACCACGTCGTTGAGGAGCCAGGCGACCCACCTTGTCCGCGTTCGTAGTGATCTTGGCGATAGGGTATTTGAGATCCTGCATATCGCACTGATGAGGATCGCGAACTCAATGAGCGGGGCAGGAGCACTAGAGGCACACCTTGTTGTGCGACGTGAGGACCTGGACAGATCGAGCAGGCGTGAGCCATCGCGCTCCAGCCCAGACTCGCAAGAGTAGGACGAACCGTCTTCTCTCCTGCGCGCATCCGGATGCTCGAGAACTCGGAGCAGGCGGCGAGCGTTTCGAGAAGCACGCGCATGGTCGCCTTGAGCGGGATCTTGCACAGCAGCTGGACTGGAAAGTGGCGACAGACGCTCAATGACTTCCCGTAGTATATGAAACGACTTACAGGTCTCGAGCGACAGGTAGTAGCGCGACATGATCTGTTAGGCGCATGGCGTCAGCCCGATTTAAGAGCGCAGTGCGAAGGCCGCCAGCCGCACCTCGCCCAACTCTGCGGAGCGAACCAGCGAATCAGTAATTACACCTAAGATCTCAAAAGCCGAGTACTAACCCGTCGCAGCAAGCCCTGCCGGTGTCTGGTCCACGATGCCCTCCTTGACGAGCTCCGAGAGGGCCTGAAGGCAGAGCGCGTCGAGGCGCAGCTCGGGCTTGATGACGGCCGAGTCGCCCGGAAGCACGTAATGCGTTGGGTTCTTCAGGATTCGCGTGTACAGGAACGTGCCGCGCAGCCAGCGCTCCGCCGACTCGAGGTCCGTGATCGCTGAGTGAGACCGGCGTCAGTGAGTGTGAGCGAGGAGGGGGGACGGGTGGACGGACTGCGGAGCGTGATCTCGGAATTGATGTGCTCCGTCAGAGTCTTGTGAAGGCTGGTGTGGAAGGTGAGTCAGGATCAGGCGCGAGGCGACGGGGTGGGCGGGTGAATCGCACCAACTCTCGAGCGTTGTCTGTGGCGCGGGCGAGCATCAGCTTCGGCGCTCGGCGCTCGGGCCTTGTTCAGAGGAAGGAGCGCACCTCCGACTTGACCAGAGCGTTTAAGCGGCGCTCTTCGTCCTTGTCCGTCATGATGCACGCTGAACAAGGCGGTGGCAGTCAGCGGTTCGTCTAAAAGCGGACCAGCCTGGCGACTCACCGACTCCGATCGTGTCAAATTGTGGACGTCCAGCACGTCCGATCATCTACAAAAGTCAAAGGGAAGGAGGTCAGCATCAGGACCGCGATACGAAAGAGCGAACCGACTTGGATAATGTCGGCATCGCTGTAGTCGACGAAGGACCCATCCTTGTACTGGGTCGTTCCCTTGATGATGACCTAGGAACGAGCCGTCGGCACAAGATCATGGGCTGAGAAGCCAAAGCAGTGCACTGACCATCCTCGCCGGGAGGTTGACTCCGACCGCCAAAGTCGAGGTCGCGGCTGTGCGGGGGCACGCTTGAGTACAGTCCTCGCCTGGAAGCAGGAAACTGCCCACCAACGATGCAGATAGATCCATTGATAAAGCCGTCCTCGACGTACCTGCGGTCGTGGAAGTCGAGGCCGGCGTGGTGGTACGCGACACCGACGTCGGCGAGCGCGAGGAGGTCCTTGTCGTGCGGCGGGCTGGCCGCCTTTCCGCGCTTCGCCCAGGGAAGGTTCGTCTGCGGTGCTTCCTGGTACGTCTTGGCGAGCATCTGCGCGGCCTGGAGGCAGCCTTTGCGCGTGTTGCAGAAGATGAGCACCCTGAATGAGGGCGTTAGAGGGCTGCACGAGTGGGGTTCGGCAGGACGTACGGCTTCTTGGAGGCGTAGGTCTTGATAAGGTCGTAGAGCTTCGTGTTGAGCATGGACTGGAACTTCCAGTCGTTCGAGCCCTTCTGGTAGCCCACGACGATCCTGTGGGCAAGAGTGAGCGGGGCTCGCACTCGGCTAACAGAGAAGGAAGACGCACTTCTGGAGCTTGCACGCGCGGTACTCGTCGCCAAACTTGAAGACCTTTGCTGCGTCCGAGACGCGGTCGTCGCGGAGGTCCGCCGAGCCTGCGCGCGCGTCAGCGACCCGAGCTGAAGGCACGAAGAGGAACCTAACGGAACGCACGCAGCCAGTCGGCAATGTCCTCGATGTTGGGCGCGGTGGCGGAAAGCGCGAGGACGCGCATGTCGCTCCCGAGGGTGCGCATGCGCGAGACGACGACCTCGAGCACGGCGCCGCGCTGGTAGAGTCCGACAAAGTGGCACTCGTCGATCCTGCGCCGCGGAGTCAGTCGCCGGATATAGCTCAGAGAATGCGAGGGAATTCGCACAGAAGGAGACGGAGCTTGTCGAGGACCTTGCGGTGGTAGTTCCTGTGCGAGCCGGATCAGCTCGAGCGCGCGAACGGCATCCCAGGGACAGGGAACGTACCACCGCCTGGTGACCATGTCCCACTTTTCTGGCGTAGTCACGATGACGCTCGCACCTCCGAGGGCCTTCGTCGCCGAGTAGCTCGACTCGCCGGTGAGCTCGACGACGCTCCAGCCGAGGACCTGGAACTTTGTCGTCCAGTCGCGCGCGCGCTCGGAGCACAGGCTGCGCGTTGGGCACATGTAGACGACCTTAGCGTCGGGCGAACTGATGAAGAGGCGCAGGATCGCGAGCTCGAAGAGGACCTGGGCGGTGGATCGCACATGTTGGTGAGCTGCCAGGAGCGAGATTAGGGGGAACGTACGGTCTTGCCACTGCCGGTTGGGGCTGAGACGACCACGTTCTCGTCAGAGTTGAAGATCCTGGATTGAGAGGAGCGATCAGAAGGGGGTCGAAGTAACGAACAGCAGCTTGACGCACTGCGAAGGAGACAGTCAGCATGGACGTCCGAGCTCGAGAGACGGCCAGACTTACCGAGTTGAAGCAGGTGGACTGGATCGCGTTGAAGACGCCAAACTTCCAGACGGAGCGGTACCGGTCCGCTGTTACGGGGATGTCAGTGTGGCGCGCATCCAGAGGCACTAAAGGCGGCTCACGAAGCGTGCTGACGGGAACAAGTCTGACGCCGGCGGGCCCTGCTTGATGTCCAACCGGCTGTCCAGCACTACCTTGACGACCGGCTTGCTGCGAGGGGCGACGCTGGGGCTGCGAGGGCGGCTGCTGGATCCCTTGGTCGAACGCGCCCGACTCTGGAGCGCGGTGATCGAGGGTAAGCGAGCTTCATAAAAGCTGGAAAAGAAACAGACGAGCCAGCAAGAGCCTGCTCAAACTCGTCGTCGTCTCCGAAAAGATCCTCCTCGTCCTGGTCGAGCTCGACGGCGCGCGCCTTGCCCTTGCCGTTGTCGACGCGGTGCTGCGCAGCGGGGGGCGCCGGACCGACCGGACCTTGGGCGTACGAGCCGTTCGGGCGTGTCACGCCTCCCTGCGCGCCGCTGTAGTTCCCTCCAAGGCCGGGCTGGAAGCGGGACGGCCCGCCACCGGGACGGAGGTGCTCGTCCTTGCGCCGGTTCGTATTGCCGTTGAGCGGGAGCGGGAACGCGATCTGGTTGTCGTGCCTGGGTTTCGGCTTGGACTTGGCGGGCTGCCGCAGAGGCATCGGGACGATTAACGCGGGCTTGTACGGCTGGCGCGAGGCAGACGGGACGGCGCTGGGAGCTTGCCGCGCCGAGTTGGGCACGGGCGCGTACCGGGCGACGGGGCGGATCATCTGCGAAGGCCCTGCTAGCGGAGGCGCGAGCTGGGGTTCGCCGTGGCCGTAGAGGCGGTGAGGCGCGGGTTGCTCGTCCGTGGCGAGCCACTGCCGAGCATCAGACTCGCCTGCAGGCGCGTCAGACTCGATCTCGTCGGGCCACAAGAAGAAGACTGACCCCGATCGCGCCAGCCCAAGTCGTCGTCGTCGCTGTGCTCGTACGGCTGCTCGTTGTTGACCTCACGCTGGATCTCGCGCAGCTCGCGCACGGCCGCGTCCTCGTCGTCCCACTGGCTCTCGTGCTGCTGGTCGTCCGGCTGAACCGGCTGAAGCAATCTGTTGGCGAGCTGGGAGAACGAAAGCTGGTCGGTCGGGTCCTCGCCTGGGCCGAGGTCCTGCTGAAAGAAGCTCATCGGGTCGAAGGGAACGGGTCGCGGTGGTGTGAAAGGAAAGAGAGTAGTGAGTGGTGAGTAGGAATAGATTGGCTGAGCCTGGCGAGCGAAGTGGCCGGGTCTGAGCAAAGCCAACAAGCGCAGAAGTGGGGCCGGTCTGCGCCTCGACCGAAGCCTCGCTGTGATTGGCCAGCGAGCTCTTGACTGTTACGCTCAGCCTTAGCGTCATTCAGCGGCGTACTGTATCTTACACCACTTCCAACTGGCATCTCCTGCTCGCTCTGTCAGGTTGACGCCAGAACCCGACATTCGACCGTTCCGTGCCCGCCGCACCCTGGCCGCAGTGGCGCCCTCGGAGGTCCGCCTCGCCCGTCGGTCTTCGCTCTCCCATAGCAGCCAGGCATGGGGGCAGGCATCTCTTCAGACTCGTTCGGGTCTCCTCGGGGCCCATTTCATCCAAACGCGGGCGACGTTCGACTCGCGCACGCCTACCTCTCCTCTCCGGATCTCCTACCTTCCGAGCTCGCCTGGGTCGTGTTGGACTACGCGTGCGTTCAATCTAATTGTTGCAAGTATCAACCGAGGGTGCTGATCCGATCGACCGCAGCGAGTACTGGATCGCCGAGACGTCCCACCTGCGAGGGCAGCTGCCGACTGTCTCTGCCGGCGTTCCAGGGAACCAGCAACAGATGGTCGCCCTCCGCACTTCGCCAATACACGGTGGTGGCCCCTCGGGCCTCGAAAAGTGCGTGCGGCGCATAACTGTCAAGACCGTCTCCAAGGACCAAGGTGCGTCTTCCGCTGCGACGCTCCTCAGCTCGCTGATCTTGTTCCCATTCGCACGAAATAAACACAGGCTTTTCTTCCTTCCCCCAAGCACATGGCACCCGCGAAGCCTCGACCTCATGGTTCGAGCTCGCGCTCATCCGCCTAGCCCCCGCGCCTCACCCACCACCTGGCGCCCCACCGTCCCCGCCCCGCCAATCCTGGCGCGTCGTCACGCGCGTCGAGGTCATCCGGAACATCCACGCCGGGAGAGACTTTGCGGAGGCGACGACCGTGTTCGGGAAGGGCGACGCCGTCGTGGACGAGGCGCGGAGGGGGGACCGCCTCGTGCTGTTTGCGCTCGCTCAGTACCCGCTGTGGTCGAATACGGTCAAGGAGTGTGGGATTGTCGTCGAGTCGATGTTGTAGGTTTGTGCGGCCTACGTGAAACGTGGTGGATCGTTGATCAAATTGGGTCTCTTGCCGTTGCTCGCTGATCGGACAACACTTCTCGTTTTTGAAGCCAAAGCTTCCGCGGTCGAGTTCTCACATGCTCTAGTTCGAGAGATGATTTCTAGGCCGTGTCTCCGAATGGTATGTTGGTAGCTGCAAAGGCAAGATGTATTCACGCCGCCGCAACACCCGACTCCGCGGACCAGCTTCGCGGTGGCGTCGCGCAGGAGCGAGATCTCTCGACAAAGCTGAGCAGTCTTGTTTTGCCCAGTATCATAAACCGACTCTACTACTCTTCGAGGATTGTGGATGACTTGGGTAATGCTCCGCTTTCGCGCACCTGCGACGGAGGATCACACACAGGTGTGTGACGAGCGGCGTACCCGCCCGCACAATCGCTCTTGACGGCACCCTGGACATACGAGACTGCTTTGATACAATCTTGGGATGCTGTCTGTGCTGTACGGTGCTGGTTGGAGAGATCATCGTCGGTGTTGCCGAGTCGCAACGATCTGAGCGGGGTGCCCCCATACGGCGTGCGCTTACACCGACCCCAAGGTGCGCCTATATCAAGCTCAAGGTCCTGCATTCAAGCAGCGTTCACAATTGAGGCGAGAAGGAACGTCATATGGGGGCACCGGCCGTTGACTTTCAGAGCTCGTCGGCCCGCCCCACCAAGTCGCGACGCGACGCGACCCGGACCCATCTAGACACCTGGACGTCGCTAAGCGTGATGGTATTACCTACCGTGCACCCCGACCATACCCCACCATCGCGAACTATTAACCTGTTCGAAGGCGAGATGGCTTGCAAGTAACACGGTGAGACATCTTGCGCTCAGGCACTGCGCGCGGGTTTGGAGCCGACCGCTGTTGACCTCCTGCGCATCTCGTCTATCAGAGATGGCTGGTCGCTCTGTCTCTGATAGAGTTCGACTCCTGGCGCTAATGGAGTGCACGGCCGGGCAACGTCGCAGGTCCCTCTTCACCATCTCGTCGCGCCCGCACCGACCTCCGCCCGAGCACGCCCCGTTACGCCTTTACGACTCGACTCGACGACCTCCTAGGTGACCACCTTACGTTCCTAGTACGTGCACGTCGCCACCGTGGCCGATCACTGTCGCTGACTCCCCTACCCCACGCTCAGCCCGACTCGCACCCGACTTACCCCCGCGCACGATGCCCGCCGTCAACAACAACGACCAACAGGTCGCCCTCCAGAGTGCGCCAATCCCCGATGCGATGAAGGTCCTCTTCCGCCGCGAGGTTGCGAACCTGCTCTCGCTGCCGCCGCACGTCTCGGACGTCGACGCGGACGGGAACCCGGTCGAAGTCGTCGTGCACGCCGCGATCGAGCGCCTCATGAGCGGTGGGCAGCAGCAGTCTGTCCAACTGTGCAGCGCCGGCGACGATTCGTGGATCACGAGGACGGAGGGAGCCCGCGCGTACTTCCCCATGGCCGCCCGCATCTCCAAGCGCGTTCGCGCCGCCGAGGACGAGGACGCCGAGCCCGCTCCCGTCGCCGCCAAGTCTGCGGCGAAGAAGCGCAAGGGCGTCGCCGGCAAGAGGGGTGCCGAGGCCCCACCCGCGACGCCCGACATGGCCGGCGCAAAGAAGCGTGCGGCACCCAAGGCGCCCAAGAAGGCCAAGAAGCAGCCCGCGATCTATGAAGACGACGAGGACGCCCCTGCTCCTCCTGCTGCCGTCGAGTCGGAAGCCGAGATGCGCAAGCGCGTCAGCGAGGCGCTCGGTCGCGGCGGACCCAACACGCGCGCCAAGAAGGCCGTCGTCGTCAAGGAGGAAGACCTCGACGAGCACGAGCTCGCCAGCCTGTGCGGAAAGGTCAGCGGCCTCGACGTCAAGAGCGCGATCGACGCAGGTCAGTCTCGCTCCTTCGCATGTTCCGCGCGCGAGCGTCAGCTGATGCCGTTCGTTCCCTTTCAGACTCTGTCTACAGCGCGTCGAGGGCCGGATCCGTCCAGCTCCCTATCGCTGGCCCGTCCAACTACCTCGCCTGAGCGAACCGTGAGCGTCACGATGCCGTCTTCCTTCCCGAGCGTCCGGCGCACTCCACCTCCGGTAGAGCTAGCAGCCGTGTATGAGCCCCCAAGCCCTCGCACTTGTTGATTGATATCTATCCACGTTCCTTTCATCCTCTGTTGGGTCTGAAACCTCCACTGCTTGATTGCAAGCACTACGCTGCCGTGATCGTCGCCGCGGTCTGCTGCTCGACCTCGAGGGCAGTCTCTTCGCCCTTGACCAGCTTCCTGAAGTACCCACCGGGAATGGCGAGAAGTTCCGCGGGAGAACCATGCTCAACAAGGCTCCCTTCCGACATGACCAACACTTGGTCGAAGTCCATGATGCTTCCGAGACGATGCGCCACCTGGGTGCAACATGGCTTAGAAACGTCTCCGAACGTGAAAAGGAAACTTACTGTGACGATTGTCGCTTTTTTAAAGGCCGTCCGCAACGTCTTTTGAATCGCCTGGTCGGTCTCGGCGTCCAAGCTGGATGTCGCCTCGTCTAGACAAAGAATGGAGCGCCCTATCGGGGGTTCAGTGGATGTAAGTGGATTTGATTCCAGATGCGAGCTCACGTTGAAGAAGAGCCCGAGCCAATGCAAGGAGCTGTCGCTGCCCGCGTGAAAACGTGTCCGAGACGTTCGCGTCAAGCCGTAGTGGCAAAGCCTCGATGGTCGCCTTCAGCTGTAGTCGCGGCAGCGTAAGCGAAACCGAACAAAGAGTTCAGCTGACTTACCGAGCACGAATCCAGCGCCTCCCAGATCTCTTCGTCGCTGCGCTCTCCCGCGACGTCGAGGTTCTCGCGAACGGAGGCATCGAGGAGCAGCGGGTCTTGAGGAACGATGCTCATTCCGCCGCGAACCTTTGCACGCGAGATTGATGAAATATTCATTCCGTCCACTGGAAGCAGTACGTCAGTTGGTGTCAGATGGCGTCTATGTCACCACTCACCAAGGATATCGCCACCCTCGACGTCCAGCTGGCGAAATAGGGTTGCAAGAATCGTAGACTTGCCGCTAATACAGAACGTCTTAGTGGCCACTTTGTTGCTTTATAGACATCTGAAGGCGACTCACCTTCCGCTGCGCCCACAAATTCCGACGCGTCGCCCCGCCGGGATCTTGACCGAGAAACCTCGAAGCGCGGGCGGCAGGTCCGATCGATACTTTGCTGAGACGTTACTGAACACGATCTCTCCTTGCTGCGGCCAGACGAGATCCAGCTCCTTCTCCGATGTTGGCGGTGGCTGGGTCGGGTCGTCCTCTGGGGCGAGCTTCGCAAACTGCTCACAGCGCTCCACTGAAGTCATGCAGATCTCTGTCTCCACCCAGGATACAAAGATGTGGTTCAATACTCCTGTGGATATGTGTGAGAAGGTATCCACAGCCAGCGATGAAGATTGTCTCACGGAGGAGGGAGATTGACTGAACGAGCGCGACTGCGAAGATGCCGGCTGATGTGGAGTGGCGAGACGCGGTAGCAACGAGTGCGAGAGCGGCTCCGATACCTACAAAATCGGAGTGAGCCGCAAGCGCCCACTTGGTTACACCTCCAAGAACTCACCAGTGGCGCAAATGTTCAATGCCGTGTTGAGCCAGCGCCGGGAAACGTTCATCAGGTCTGCGGAGGAACTAGGTGTGAGGTGGAAATCAGTGGTTATTCCATGTTGGCCCTCACAGTAGGGCTTCTGCGAACGATTCGTTCGAAGCGTGTTCTGCTGAACGAAGTGATCCGCGCCTCCAAACGCACGGACTGTCATGATGCCGTCCGCAGTGACGCTACTATCATTTTGAGTAAATTAATTGAATCGAATTTTGAGAAACTCACGTGTCGTTGATGAGGGAGTAAAGTGGGGTTCGACTGCCTAGATCGAGGCGTCGAAGCTGCTGCGACGATCGCGTGTAGAAGCGCTGGATGAAGAAGAACACTACAACCGAGCCAGCGATGACGATTCCGACGTATGGTGCCGCGACAACAATGATGATGGCGGTGCCGACAATTCCCGCCGTGTTTCTGTTGAGCAAGACCCGTCAATCGCAGTGCTTTCATAAACGGTGGGCACCCACCCAGTCAGGTTGAGAAGGGCGCTTGCGAGGTCATCGTCAATCATATCCATATCCGAGTTGAACCGGTTGAGGACCTTGTGAGGAAGTCAGGACTTGTGCACTCGCAGTGTGATGCTCGTGATCAAACCTTTCCAGCACCAAGTGCCTCGATGATTCCGGAGGGAGCACTGCGTTATAATCCGTCGTCAGATCCTCTCATCTGAGTGACATTAGAAGAGACTTGCGCTAGGACACCGGCAAGCAAGTTGCGGTGCAATCCTCGCGACGCCGCCACGCCAGCGACTGTGCCGGCGTGCACGAACCAGAGGCAGAAGATGACGACCGATACCAGCTCGAGACCCACCTGTATGCATAAATCTCAGTCGGCTGTGAGAGTAGATCGTCAAAGTGAATGGGAGCGTACGTAGCCGCCGAGGTATCGAGTCAACCCCGCGCGAGCGTTCTTGTCCATGGCTGCCGACCAGAACGACAAATAGACCTGGGTCACCACGGTAGTAGATCCTGAGACTAGGACAAAGAAGGTGTACACGGCGAGATTGCCTGCACTGACAGCCTTGCCGTATGCCCCGTATGCGCCGTGCTTGATGCCGCCTCGGCCGCCTTCGTCTTCGCCGGGGTCCTCGAGGGCTACTGAAGCTGGATTTTGCTCCTTATGCATTTTAGAGAACGATTTGAGGGCTAACCGCTCCTCGGATGCGAACTCCTCCACGAGGCGAGCTGTCGGGCCGGTGGACGCGATCAACTCGGCGTACGATCCTTGTTCGGCCACACGGCCGTCGGCAAGCATGATGATGTGATCTGAGAATCGAAGTATTCTGACTGAAAGTTTGAAGCAAACAAGTCAGAGTGAGAGGCTTCAGTATGGTATCGTTACCGCACCATCGTTGGTCGCGAGCAGCACCGTCCGCCCCTTGAGCAGACCCGTCGAGAGGTTGAAGAGCGCCCCGAGGATGTGATCAGCGGTGGAAGCATCCAACGCGGAAAAAACGTCGTCGAGTACGAGTCGTTCTGGTCGAGCGTAGATCGCGCGTGCCAGTGCCTGCGACGCTGTCAGCAGTCAACGGGTAGACGGGTCGGTGGGCGCTCACAACTCGCTGCTTCTGGCCTCCCGAAAGATCACTCGCAAGACACGCATCACCCAAACTTAGAATCTGGATGCCCAAGGTCAACTCGGTTCGCACATTTGAGACTTGGTAAGACGCGGACGCACTTGTAGGTCGACATCCAATGCGACCGCTCGCAAAACCTCCGCGTACCAGTCGGCCTCGAAGTCTGAGATGAAAACAATGACCGACTTAATCGAATCTTCTCTGAGCCATGCATCCTGGGAGCAGTACGCAGTGCGAGACGACGGCCGGCAGCACTCCCCGGCGACGACGTCGATTTCGCCCAGCGCCGCGGCGAGGAATGTCGACTTCCCGCTGGCAACTCGGCCAACGATGAAGGTCCGCTGGCCCTGGCGAACAATTGTGGAGATGTCTTTGAGGAGCACCTTGTCCTTCACGCCAAACGAGGCCCTGGAAAAGACGAGGTCGAGCGAGTCGTTCGCAGCCGGCGTCTGACGAGGCGGAGCTTCACGCTCAAGCAAGAAGGCCTGGCGGCAATGGTCAGAAGCTTCCTTGTACAACGAAGTGTTCCGCGCACCTCTATGCGTTTGATGCTAGCAAAGGCCGCGACAATGTTCCCCCAGCTCTGACCGAGGTTCAGTAGCGGGGATGCGATCTGAAGATGTACGTCAGTAGCGGAACGGCTTGAGGTCGACACTTGTATTACAAGATTCAGAACAGCTACTGTGGTCTGAAGGATCAAGTAAGGGTCGATCGTCGGCCATGGCGAGGTGTCACGCAGGCTGCACTCACAAACAGATCGGAAGAGCACACGTCTGAACTCCAGTCACCCGTTAGATCTCG
>ERZ1463038.501-NODE-501-length-13567-cov-16.776569_pt1 | contig 13567 bp, 13 predicted proteins | sample MGYA00564479_ERZ1463038 | MGnify/ENA primary metagenome ERZ1463038 (study PRJEB39244, sample SAMEA3635134) | Helicobacter pylori | study: EMG produced TPA metagenomics assembly of PRJEB11511 data set (Assembly of a 5300-year-old Helicobacter pylori...
TATGAAAGAGCGGGACGGGGCACCTATGGCGTTCGGTCGGCAGAGCGGCGCAGTCGCTTTCGCAATCGTCAAGACACAGAGTCCGGCTACTATTTTCAACACGCAACCCCATCAGCTTTGTTATCAGTTATGTGTTTCTCGAGCATGACTGCTGTGAGACAGCCAACAGTTCGCGGCATCGAGGCGGCCGATGTGCGAAAGTGCGAAGCGCGCAGCCAAGCTCCGTTCTTGGGGCTCTGCTATGAACCGTAATTCGCTACCTTAGGATCCTTATAGTTAAGACCGGCTGTGACAACAAGAACGACACTTTTATTCTACCAGCTCGCCGTTGAAGATGCGTTCCGGGCATGCGATGGTGCCCCTCAAGATTTCCCTCGCGGTCCGCATCATCACGACGCTCGTCGGCGTCCGCGCCTCGCCCTCGCCCTCAAAGCGCACGGACGCGCTCGAAACGCCTGCCGCATGAGCAGCTCGAACGGTGATCACGTCTCCGTCCTGCGCGGGGGCGTTGCCAGCGCTCCGAGCGACGTCGTGCACAACTGTGCCCGGGATTCCGAGCCCCAGGTTCAGCGCTCCGAGCGTCGTCCCGGGGATCGTGGCGTGGAAGTCACCCGAGCTGACGGCCCGGACAAGCAGGTCTGCCTCGTTGGGGTGGACGAGGACGCCCGCACTCGAGGTGAAGCCATCGGCGGGGAGCGGGCCGAGCAGCGTGATCTTGGGTGAGGCGAGCGAGAGCGGGATGTCGAATTGTGAGGCCGCGGTCGAGCGGATCTTTTCGAGAAGAGTTGGAAGGCTCGGGTGGGAGATGAGGTCGGACGACGGTGAGGCGAGCAGTGCGGTGGGGAGGTCGAGCGAGTCGATCGAAACAAAGATGTTGGGCAGGCCCGAGGTGAGGATTGATATGGGGATCTGTGTGAAGCAATGCTTGACTCAGGTATTGTTGTAAAGCAGGAGGAAGCTCAACCGGAGGGCTTACCTGACGTCCGTCAACGACGACGACGTCCTTCGCACGCCCGGTAACCAACCATCCCCCGCCATCCTCGCCGAGCTCGATCGGCATCTCAACCTCGATCCCGGCATCTTCTCCAGGTACTCCCGCAATCGTGCAGCCCTCGCCCTCTGGCGGTTCCCAGACCTGCAGCGTCAACGGATCGATCGGCACTCGCGCGCGCATGACGTTGCCGTTCGACGCCGAGAGAATCGACAGCGGAAAGAGGAGCGGCGATCCGAAAGGAGGTTGTGGGAGCGATTTCGCTCGGGAGAAAAGGGTGGTGTAGGGGATGAGGGGCGAGGCGACCGTGGCCAGCGCGACGGCGGAGAGCATGTTGCCGCAGCTCGCGGCCCAGTCCATATTTTGGTCGCGCACGCCGACCTGGCAGAAGCGGTAGATGACATCGACGTCGCTCGTGTCGGCCCACGGTGGGCCGGGCAGCAGTCCTGCGGCGCGCTGGTCCTCCGCGCCTTCGCCCGGCGGGCCAATGATGCACGCCTTGCTCAACGAGCTCACGCCGCCGCCAAGACCTTCAGGTCGTCTTCGTTAGATCGCCTGTATTCCCAGCTGCAGCCTTGAGCGTACCGGAGATCTGGCGCCCAGCGGGGTCGGGCGAGCCGAGCGCGGTACGGATGATGTTGTCGCGCACGGGCTGCGTGTACGGCGCGAGATCCTTCGCTCGGAATAGCAGACCCCGCGAGGTACCACCTCTCCAGAAGCTGTGCAAGTGTGTGGTCAGCTCTGGCCCACCAGGCGTCCCCGCCACGCCTTCCCGCAGCTCGCCGGCTGATGTGGCCCCACCGGCCTCGCGTCGACGAGGTCCAGACGACAAGGCGGGGCGTCGTACCTTGCCGGAATGTGCCGTGGGGGCATGCTTGCAGGACTCGGGACCGAAAGCGCCGGACGGGGTTACTCGGCGAAAGCTAACCTGGGCGCGGAGTTTGAACTCGTCGGAAACGCCGAGCTGAGTCGGGTTGGCTCCTGCCACACCACTTCGACTCCCTATGTCGGCGCCTCGGAAGCTCATTGGCCGCTTGCAAGGCCCCCTCGTCGCCACCGCCTGCCCCGGATGCCTTGCCGAGATCAAGCTCATCCCGGCGGAGGACCCCCCAGTAGACGAGGAGCTCGAGGTCGCGTGCCAGGTCTGCGGAGAGCAGTACGCAATCTCATGGCGTCTGCGTAAGTATTCGCAGCGCTCTGATACCGAGGAATAAGGAATAAGCAGAGCTGACACCCTGTGCAGCCGGCGACACCTTGAGCCTCCAACCCAACCCAGACCTTCCCCCCGAATTGCTCGCTCTTGTCTTTGAGCAAGTCGCCGACAACCCCTTCGATCTGTCCCCTCTCGCTCTCGTCTGTCGCTCTTGGAATAAGTGCGCCACCCCAATCCTGTACCGCGACATCGCGTGCGAGTGGGACTCGCGGATGAAGCGCCTGCTGAGGACGCTCGACGAGCGACCCGCTCTACTGTCGCTCGCTCAGTCCATCACTATCAATTATCTCGACCTAAAAGCTTGGATTGACGGCGTCGAGGACGACGGAAAGGACGAGGTCGAGGACCCGTGCGTCGCAGAAGTGCTCGCACTCCTGCGGCGCAAGTGTGCCGAGCTGTGCCCCATCATGGGTGGCCTGGACACCCCCCTCGAAACGTATCCGGAAGAAATTATGCAAGCTGCAGAAGCCGCCGTAACGCCGGCGTGGATCGCGTTCGCCGCATCCTTCGGAGCAGGGGACTGGCTGGCCTCCGACAGGCGAGTTGACGGGGCGTGCGAGCTCCTCAATTTTGCAGCCCGCTGCCCTCGACTCGTCTCGCTCAGCGTCAAGTCGTTCGACTTCGGCGAAACGATCGACTTCGCGGCGCTGGACGCCCGCCTTCCTCGATCGCTCGACACCGTCGTCCGTCTCGCGGTTAGCTACGACCCAGGCTCGGCCAAGTCCGCCACGGCTCAGGCCATCCTATTATCTCGCACCCGAAACGTCGAGGTTCTCGAATCTTGGTTCATGGCGCCACTCCCGCAACATCTCACGCTGCCGAGGCTACGCCACCTCATCCTTCGCGAGCCGAGCGACGATGACCTCCCCGCCGTCCGATCCTTCTTCCGCTACTCCTCGCCCTCCCTCACGCAAATCACACTTACGACCATCCAGGACGACCTCGATCCCGGCATTGCGAGTGCGCTGTCCCTCGTGCCCCAGCTCGAACGGCTCGAGCTCCGCCCCGACACCGCCGCCGACTTTCCGGATACCCCCCAGGACGAACTCGACGAGTTGAACCCCGCATTCGTTCCACCGGAGTCGCTCTATACATTCTTCACATCTTGCACCACCCTGCACCACCTCTCGATCATCTACCCGTCCTCGCACACGCTCTTTGACTCGCTCCCGCCGAACCTCGCGACGCTCAAGATCTGGTGGCAGCATTCGAGCCGCAGTGCCGAGACGTGCGACTTGGGTGAGATCTTGATGCTTGCGATCGCGAGCAAGCAGCGTCGGCATCCAGGGTGGATCAAGCTCGAGGTCGGGGGAGCGAAGGCCGACGACACCGACGACGAGGTCGTGGACCTTGTGCGGGAGGCGAAGGACAGCGGGCTTGTCGTCGTTTTGATTGAGTGAATAGCCTGTGCTTCGGGGGTGAAACAGGTCGTAGTTGGGATCTATCAGTCCAGTGGAGTCGCGAGCTTTGCTAGGCGCCTCGCGCAGCCGCTGGTGAAGCGACTCGAGAACGAAACGGGGCGACTCGCCTCGCCCGGCGGGACGCTCGGCGGCGTCGTTTCGCCTGCCGCCCTCATCATCCAGCCAGACCCTACAAAAGTGCGTTGGACCCAGAGAAGACCTCTGAGTGAATTGCGAGCTGACGGACCGCGCTCTGGCAGTGCTCGGCTACATCTCAGCGTTCGCAGGCATGGGCCTCGCCGTGCGGTGCTACCAGCTCGCGCTCATGAAGCGCAACATCTTCGAGAGTGCGTCTAGCTCTCTGGACATTCCGGGGAGGCCGCTGAACTGCTCGTGGCGCCCCTGCAGACCTCGGCGGCCACGCCATCTCGATGGGCGCGTTCTCGGGCCTCGGTTACTACCTCTACAACACCGAGTGCGTCTCTCACAGTGTCTACCCAGAACCAGGGGCTGGAGAACGGGAACGGGAAAGCTGACGCGCGACGCGCTTGCAGCATCCGGCAACGAGCGATCCTCGCCGAGAAGAAGGACCAGCTCCTGCGCATGCGCGAGCGCGAGGCGTCGCTCGCCAGTGCCAACGGGGCACACGAGGAGCACCACTAGTTCGGACGGAGCTTGTACGAAGGAAGCGGGGTCGCGCGGTGGTACGGGGGCGTTGCCGAGCTTGCGAACGCGGGCCCGTCCAATGGTTTCGAGCGCCTTGCGGAGAGCGGGTACGAGGCTCTTGCGGGCGTGCCACGGGTTCTTGCGTACTGGACGCGTGCCGGGGAAGCTCACCTGGAGGCTGGCCGGCTGGCAGTGGTTCCGGGGCGAACTGGCGCGCCTCGAGTTGTGGGGCGCTCGGCAAGCGTGTCTCAATCACGAAGGCAATATGTCAGAGACACCAGCAGCCAACGATCAGGTGCGTGATCCTTTCCACCGGGGACGTTGAGCGTGGCGCTGACCCCACCTGCAGTTGGCTTGCCGAACGCCTCGACAATTCGGGCTCCACACCTTCATCTCGCGGCATCCGCAAGCTCTCACCTGGGCTGCACGCTTATATGTGTCGCTCGGTCCTATTTACGAGCCCAGCCCCACTCCCGCGCTGCCGTTTGACGCCCACCGACCTCGTTAGCCTCGCCGCGCCGCCTCCCCACAGCTCGGAACGCGCTCCGTCGACCTCGTTCCAGCCGGTGAAGCGCCATCCACACTGATAGAAGATTCGGGCTTCATGATTGAGCCCCTTCGGTCCCCGACATCGAGGCGCGTGAGGCGGCCCGAAAGCTGTTGTCGGCAGAGCCGTGCCTTCCTCCCCACGTCCAATCACTGCTCTCCACGGCACGGCGGCGTAAAACTGCGAACCGAGCTCACAAGCGAGCAGGTTTTCCGTAGTACCTACGCTTGCAACCGCACGGCCTCGCCTACGGAGGTCACCGGTCAGCAGTGAAGGCGCGAGAGTTCAAGCGGACGGCGTGGCCGCAGCGCATGGCCTCTCGGTCCCCGACCAGAGGAAGAGCAAGGTAAACAATCATGCTCCCTCACAATGGGTACAATGAGTCCAAGACTTGGCAGCCGCTCGCATCTGTAGTAGCTCCCGCGCAAAGTCACGATTGATATTGAATCGCCTTCCAGCACTGGCGTTCCGTCCTCGAGGTTTCCTGGACTACCTGGTACTCCAAAGGGCAAGGCTTTTCGCATACAACATGATGCATTCTAGTACTCGTCATACAAATCCCTGCCCGTCTCGTCCACGATGACCTCTATGCATCGTTGCCAGCACACCTCACGAATCTCTCGCATCTCCTCCAGGCCATCAAGCGACGCGTCCGTCTCTCCCTCGAGCGCGAACACAAACTCCCGCAGCTCACTCAGAGCGTTGAACGTTCCCCGCCTCTCCTCAAGGTGTTCGGCGACCGTTGCGAGCGTGCGGCGCGCCTCGATCGTTTTCCACGGCCTGCTTGCGTCGTGCTCGTCGACGTTTATGCACAGCTCAAGGGTAGATATTGTCGATCTGATGGCAGCGAAGATGTGGCCGACTTCCGAGCTGGAAATGCTGGAGGCGAGGCGGAGCGAGTCGAGCGAGGTGCAGCCGGCGAGGAGCGGGATCAGGGTTGGGTACGGGGCGCCGAGCTCCAGTCGGGTGAGCGTGGGTGCAAATGACGGCCACAGGCTGGCCAGTTTCTTGAAGGCGAAAACTTGCTCGGACAGGTTGAGCGCGAGGGTGGTGAGGGTCGAGAATGCCGGAGTGAGAAGCGAAGCGAGCAGGAGGGACGGAAAGGCCGAGTCGCCAGTGATTTCGAATCGGGACAGTCGGAAGTCGATGGATATGGGGGCGCTGACTGGACCAAACGAGGAATGATTGATAGTGAGGTCCGAAAGTTCTACAGCGGGCAACGAACGTCAGCATCGAGGAAGTGGACGGGAGCTAAGGGTACGACGCACTGCTCAGCGTCGGCGCCAGAAACAGGTTCGGGTCTAAGTTTTCGTGTTCCGACATTCGCAGCGTCTTCAACCCGTGCATCTTCGACACGAGTTGCTCGATGAGTTTCGAGCGGTTTGGCGCGATGCCGAGGGCGCCTTGGAACGACGCGTCCTCGGTCTTGAACTTGCCGCACGAGCCGCTCTGGAGAATGTCCTCGAGCATCTCGTCCATCGGGAGAAAGACGAGCTCCGTCCAGAGCTGGGCTTGCGACGGTCGTCGCCAGGCGCGGGAGACGAGGCACGTCTCGCGCATGTCAGCGCGATCGAGGTCCGCGACGAGGGAGAGGATGGAGTCGAGAATCTCGGGGCTCAGCCAGTTGATTGCACAGCTGCCGTCCGTCGGTGGCCGGGGGACGTGGATCTTGCCTGAGGGTACCGGCGCGTGGTCAGCTGCACTTGCTGGACCGAGCGCAACGGCCAGCGTCTCTAACGATCTTGCGGGTCTCATAGGCCATCGCACTAGGGGAGACACGCACCTTTGCTTCCGCTCGCCGCACTCGCACCCTTTGCCTCCCGCCGCCTACGCTTGTCCTCGTCCTTTTGCTCGTTCTCGAGCCGCAGCTCGGCCATGAGACGCTGGAGGCGTGCATTGGAGCCGAATAGCTGGTCCATCTTGGTCGGAACGTTGCGCGTTTGCAACAGAACAGCGCCACGCCTCTCCCGCAGTGCATCAGGCCGGAGAGGGGTCACGATCGCTAGCCTTCTTTGAAGTCAAAGAGCGCTCTACTCGCAGGAGCATGGCAGCTTATCTCTAATTAGGTCTATACTACCCGAATACGAGTCTCTGAAGACTCCAACGTTCTCGCGGGACCACAGAGGGCGGCTCAAGAGCGATTCGAGAGGGAACGGTCCGTGGGACTGGTATTTCAGGAACTAGAATGGCGCACCAGGCGATTAAAAGGTGACTGAGCAGGTATTGTGTCAGTCCTGAGTGTGATTGAGTGCGGGCGTGGAATGTACGCACAGGCTTGCTGAGCCGCGATGACCGAGTTGCGAAGGGCGTCGACCTTCTTGGTCGCCTCGCAGGATCGGGATGGGACTGAGGAGCAGGTTGTGAGTATTGGTATAGGTGGAATTGAGGCCTGGAGAAGCTCACTGAAGCCAATGACGATACCAGCGATGGTCTGGAGGACCGGGTCAGCTCACGAAGAAGGGAGCGCGCGCGGACGAGGAAAGCTCACGTCGACAACACCCTCGAGCACAACCAAGACAGCATTGATGGGCAGAACCGCGATCTGAAGACCTGGGATCTGGTTGAGAAGACCCCTCTGTAAACCCAAACGAGTCAGCTATATGTCGCGACAGCCGTCTGAACGCGCACCTTTCCGATGACAACACCGAGCAGCGCCTGGTGGACTTCCACAAAGTCCGAGAGCGCAATCACGATCGCATCTGCGTCTCCGCATCCGACAGGTGCCACGTCAGGTCCACCGAGGGCGCCAGCGTCCGCGGCTGGATACCAAAGTCAGCGCCTGCGTCTCGAATCGAAAGCGCGGAAAGGTGCCGCACTGATGGTCGCAACAATCTTGGCGAATCCGGGAACGATCTGGAAGACGACCGCGGGAGCGTTGAACTGCGAGGAGTGTGATCTCAGTGACGGTTCATTCGCGCAGGGTGGGTGGAGCGCACGAAGTCGAGAGTCTTGACGACATCGGTAAGGTTGGCCGAGAGCGAGGTGATGATGCTAAGGGTATGAGTATTAGCTCGGGTCTGGTCATTCTAGTGGCTTTTAAATGTACTCGAAGGCGCCGGTGATGATGTCGGCCTCGATGCTACTCTTCCCCGGGTCGGCATTGCCGCAGAGCAGGTCGACAACGGGCGGGCATGCACCTGATGGGGTTGAAGGGAGTACTGTAGACATTGGTGGGGCCGAACGTGTTTGGGCTGCCGAGAAAATTAGCCTCTCCCAGCCCGTTCCTCTAGAGACGCCAGATTCTTACTGATCGTGATCGGCGCCGGCCTCGTGCGCGTGGTCGTAACAGGTCCTGGGCGGGTTTGAGTGATGGCTGAAAAACAAAAAGTCAGTGCAGTACGGACGTAGGTGTTGAAATGTGCGCACTGGTCGGGGCCGGACGCGTTTGGGCTGCCGATTTTTGGTCAGCCGGGGGAGTGCCGAGGGAGCGCAAAGTACTGACTGATCGTGATCGGGCCAGGAGGAGGCGATCGAGTTCGGGTTATTGTGATAGGGCCAAGCGTAGGCTTAGGAATGATCGTCCTGGTGATGGTCTGAGAGGAGCATGAGCGGGTCAGCACTGGCCCCTTCGAACGGCGGCGGCTTCGCGCCGCTTGATGAAGGGCTTCGCACCTGCCCAGCGGGAACGGTGATCGTGATGGTCTGTAAATAAAATGTCAGAAGAATGATCGACGAAGGAGGCGTGGCGCGAGAGGCGAGAACGCACCTGGCCTTGCGGTCCCGGCAAAGTCCGGGTGATGGTTGTTGCCTGATGTCCGGCTGTCAGCTTTGGGAAGGAGGGAGAAGCACAGGAAGCTCACTTGAGCTGCTAACGCAGTTTCGGTGATTATGATAGGCGAAGGTGCAGGCAAGGTCTAGCAACGCAGGGAGTCAGCGGGTATTCTTGGACGAGCTCCGGTCGCCTGCGCTCACCTGAGTGATAGTCAAGCCAGGCGGGAGGGTCTCGTAGATTGTCTGGAGCGGCGAGAGCGTCAGGAAGGGGCGCTCAGCTAGAGCGCTGCGAAGAAAAGCCGACCTCGCCATTAGGCAGAGTGTTCGTGACAGTAAGACCCTTCGAAGAGACTGTTTGGTAGACCTTGACCACAGCTGGAAGTGCGCGGCGAATGTCAGCACCAAGCCCGGCGGCGTGCCGTTCCAGCTTGTGCTCGAACGGCGGGAGGAGGAAGAGCTCCCAGACAATGAAAGGGGACTTACCCGGCGCAGGGAGCGTCTTGGTAATAATCTGGAGGAGAAGGATTAGTGGGTCGCAAAAATAGCGTTGTGCCAAAGCTTACCTGGCCTGGATAATACGTCTCGGTCGTCGGCTGGGAGACGCCCGGCAACGTTCGCTGCCGGCGGCGGAGCGTCAGCCGCGGCGCTTTGAAGTCGTGGATCAGAGAAAGGACATACAGTAATAGTAATGGGGGGTCCCTGAGGGATCGTAACAGCTGAGAGAAGCACCGTGAGTACAGAACCGGCGGCACAAAAGGCAAATCAGCACTCACTGACTGTCTCATCGGGCAAAGCTGGCAAGGTCAGGGTCTGGGTAGTAACGCCGCCGCCAGGCTGTCCAGTACATCTGCATTAGCGAAGAAGCACTTCTTAGTACCCAAGAAGTACGCACGCCCTGCTCAGTAACGGTAATGTAGGTTGGGGGCGCCGACGTCGGGCTGGGATCCATCTGGCCGACGGTAATAGTCTTGGTGATGACCTAAAAAGGGGTGATATAGTCTCAGCGCGGTGAACTTGGACTGGCACATGCAACGCGCACCTGCTGGTTGGGAAGCGTGACGTAGATAGTCTGGACCGAGCCGGGCGGTCCAGTCGGGGCTGGGACGGCTGTAGGCTTTACCTGACCGTTCTCGGTTATGTAGACCGTGATTGGCGTTGGCTGTTTTAATATCGAGTCTGTCGTCAGCATCCGGGAAGCAGAAGCGTTCGAAGAGAGACGAAGCGCACGGCGGGCGACTGCTCAGGCGTCCCCTGCGTGACAGTCTTTGTAATAATCTGCCGAAGAAGCATGCATTAGCAGCATCTCAAAGAAATGGTAGAAGTGCACGCACCTGGTTGTTCGGCAGAGTTACGTAGATCGTCTGCACCGAGCCGGGCTGGCCTGGCGGGCCGGGGATTGCCGTTGGCCGCACCTGGCCGTTCGAGGGGTCCGTATAGTAGACAGTGATCGGCGTAGGCTATTCAAAAGCGAGATTCAGCATCCGCGAAGAAGAAGCGTTCGATGAGGGACGAAGCTCACGGCAGGCGATTTTTCGGGCGTGCCTTGCGTAATTGTCTTGGTGACGATCTGGCGGGAGGAGACGTGTTAGCCAAAATCTTGAGGCATTCTAAGAGGTGCACGTACCTGGATGTTCGGCAAAGTCACATAGATTGTCTGCACCGAGCCCGGCTGGCCTGGAGGAGCTGGGACGGCGGTCGGAACCACTTGGCCATTGGGAGCAGTGACATACACGGTGATTGGAGTTGGCTGGCGAATACATGTGCACGTCAGCGGCTGTAAAGAGAAGTAGCGAGCGACAAGCGGGAGCGCACGGCGGGTGACTGCGGGCGTGCACGCGTAAGCTAGCTGTGCGGAGGCAAGGGTGCGGCGATAAACAAGAATTTACCTGCTCAGGAACTCCCTGGGTAATTGTCTTTGTAATGATCTGGAGCGTGTCAAGTAAGCGCATGCATTTGAACGAAGGGAAGTGCACGAACCTGGTTGTTTGGCAGAGTTACGTAGATCGTCTGCACCGAGCCCGGCTGGCCAGTAGGAGCTGAAACAGCGGTCGGCTGGACCTGGCCGTTCGCCGGGTTCGTGTAGTACACCGTGATGGGCGGCAAGGGCTGTTTGCACGTGAACAGTTTAGCTTTCGCGATGCGAAGCGGCTAATGAGGTGGAGATGGCTGCTCACGGGTGGCGACTGCTCTGGTCTTCCAACAGTAATTGTTTTGGTGATGACGTTTCCTGGAGCGAGCGTGACCTGTGGGCGAAAGATGTAGAAATGTTGGAAGTTGGGAGTCCGGGACGAGAGGTGGTGGGTGGTGCGAGCGGCGAGAGACGACAAGAGTTCTGCAATTCAGTACTCATACATCGAGATTGGAGTATTGAGAATGCGCACGTAGACGGTCTCAACCGAGCCCGGTGCTCCCGTCGGGCAGGGGCGACCGTCTGCACGACTTGCCCTCCAGGCTCTGTGATGTATACAGTCACTACCTCAGGCTGTATCTTGAAGAATCAGGACAGGATAAATAATTGTATGCAGGCTGAATAAACGCACGTTCGTAGGGGGCGACGTCTGCTCCGCGGGCTGTCCAGTCACCGTGTAGGCTGCGAGGACGTCAGCTTGCGAGCCCACGACCAGGAAGGACAGATGCACTCACTGACTGTAGCCGGAGGAGGGACCGGGCCAGGACCTCCACCAGGGGGGCCGCACTCGTAGTCGACGCTCACGACGACCTGGGACGGGATGCACTGCGCGTTGATGACGGCGGAGGGGATCAAGTTACTGGCGGGAACGCGAGTGACCTGGGACTCGGTCGCCTCGGCAGACGACGAGGTGATCAGGTTGCTGGCGGGGACGCGGACGACCTGCGATTCCACGTTGGCGACGGCGCGGGCGTGAGCCATGCGCTTCTTGGTGTCGTGCGAGCGCGCGAGCGCGGGCGACGCCGCGAAGGAGAGCGCGGCGGCTTGGAAGAGAATGGGGTTGAGCCGCATGGCGAGATGCCGAGAGTCTTGAAAACGAGTGTGGGTGGGAGACACGAGACCGGACGGGGAACGAAACGGGGAAGCAGGTGAGAGAGAGAGAGCGCGGCGGCCTGGGGGGGTACTTTTGGCGAGCGGCGGGAGACTATCGACGCGGGGCCGGTTGATAGATGTCTGGTGAGCTACTAGGGAGGCTCCCAGCTAGCAGCGAGCAAGAAAGATCTCCGCGTTGCGCCGGCCTTGCTTTCGGCTAGTGAGGATGCGCGCTGGCGTTTGGTGAACGAGAGAACCAACAGCCAGGGTCTGCCGGAGTTTCGACTGCTTGCGTGTATGGTTTGCATCAAACGCCTGTGCACCCCGACGATACGTTCAGCTGCCTTCCCGCCCACCAACCCGGATGCTGGGCGCAGCACTCACCTTGAAGCGAACCTCTCTGGCCCACAGCGCCTCGCCATCCAGATCCAGCAAGAAGAAGCATCTTCACGAGCAAGTGCTGTGGCCGATGGTCGAGCATCCGCGACGCGCCGTGAGCGACCGCGCCGGCGCGGCGCAGATCGGCACCTGGCTCATACTCACAGCGGCGGGCGAGCGGCTGGCCGAGGGATGAGCTATCGTATACGTGGAGCTCTACGATCGCGAAGGCGGGTCACGCTGCGGTGTGTAGCAGGCGGGCGTCGGCGAGGCTGGACGAGCGGGGATAACTCGCGCTGCGCAAGGCGCGTGAGGCCGGTGGAAGGCATCTCTGGACGGCGTTGGAGGATCCGAGGTTTGACTGGTGACGTGACATGCGAAGAGATGCCGACGCTCAGCCCGTTCGTGCCGCACCGAAGGTGAGACAGGAGTCACCGAAGCAGCCCTCCTTCTTGCACATGAGCTGCTCATGTGAGCAAGCTGGTCAGCAGGCAACGACTGAGATTATACAAGAAGCAATCTGGAGCATGTCTAAAGGACTGCAAGCCCTCCAGAGGAAGCTGAAGGTGATGAATCAGACTCGCTCCAACAAGTCGACTTATCCACTGGGCGCACCGGGACGCTTTACAACACCCCTACTCGACCTTATCAGCCGTCATCTTCCACTTGGTCTTCGTGCGACCTCCTTCGCCCCACTTCTCCACCAGGGTGTCCGTGAGCCAGTGCATTAGCTCCCAGTCTGCGTGTGGCGCGTCAGCTTCCAGCCTCACGCTTTCCAAAGAGCGAAGTGGCTCACAAGCCCCCCGCATCGACATCGAGTGATCCGAGTCGGTGAACATGCGGAAGCGGAACCGGCGGACGTGCGCCGACGTTAGCCGGTCCAAGAGGACCGCCGTGTTCAGAAAGTGGACCTGCGGGCTTCGGAGTCAGCAATTTGACCCGAAGAATGAAGGTGAGGAGCCCACGTTATCGTCCCCGGAGCCGTGGGCGAGGACAAAGTCCATGTTCTGGAAGCCCGCCATGTCCGCGACGGAGCTGTTGGCGTAGCCCTGTGGATTGAGCTGAGGAGTCGACATGTACCGCTCCGTGTCTGTCGAGAGCTGAGTTCAGCGAGGAAAGTGGGAAGGAAGGAACAGGGGAGACGAACAGATCGAATCGTAGTACTGCCAGTCCGTGACGGGCGCGACGGCCATCCCGAGTGTGAAGACGGACGAGTTCGTCTCGACGACCTTGCTCGTCAAGTAGCCTCCGTACGACTGCACAATAGACCTTCAGCACCACGTAACTCACTAGCACGAACGGACGCACCCAGCCCCAGATCCCGACGCGTTTCTCGTCGATGTACGGGAGCGCGACGTAGTGCCTCGCCGCCTCGACCGTGTCCTCCGCTTCGAGCAGGCCGAGCCGATTGCGGACAGGCATGCGGAACTTGCGACCTTTGAAACCCGTCCCGCGGGGGTCGACGAAGATGATGACATAGTTGAGCGAGGTGCAGAGGAAGTGGTGCCAGTCGCGCTGGAACGTCGACTGCACTCTTTGCGAGGCGGGTCCACCGTACCTAGATCGGGTGAGCGTCAGCTCGCACAGACTTGTTGTCAGAGGAGTACTGAGCGCACACTGAGACGAGGATCGGGTACTTAGATCGGAAGAGCACACGTCT
>ERZ1463038.502-NODE-502-length-13546-cov-13.983174_pt1 | contig 13546 bp, 23 predicted proteins | sample MGYA00564479_ERZ1463038 | MGnify/ENA primary metagenome ERZ1463038 (study PRJEB39244, sample SAMEA3635134) | Helicobacter pylori | study: EMG produced TPA metagenomics assembly of PRJEB11511 data set (Assembly of a 5300-year-old Helicobacter pylori...
CATTCACGCTTAGCATTGGTCCCAACTCCAGCCTGGGACAAGGACGAACCGTTGACGCGGTTGTTCATGACGAACCCACCGGCGTCAGTGATGCGCTTCGCCTCCTTCGCGTCCGAGCCCTTGTGGTCGTACGTGAGTCGTACTGCTCGCCCTCCGCGGCTGTAACAGCTGGTCAGCGACCGGTGATCGCAGCTCAGCGGCGAGACTCACGAGAGCACGGCGCGCGCGTCGCCGGCGTTGGCGGTGTAGAGCGTGCGTTTCGCAGCCTTCTTCACGTCCGCGGGACCGCTGACTTTGACGACCGGTGTGCCCGCCTGCTCTGGTTCTGCTTCCCGCGAGTCGCTCGCCGACTCTGAGCCGCGACCGTTGAGCAGCTCCTTGATCTTGTGCCCGATCCGGCTCGCCTTTCCACCCGAGTCGTCTCCATCTGTCACGGTGGTGGTACTGGGCTCTTCTGCGCTCGATGGCGCTGCTGCGTCCGGTGCAGCGGACGTGACGGCGACGCCACTGCCAACGCCACCGGCCTCGCCGACGGGATTCCCCTCCTCGTCCTCGAGACGCAGGAACGCGGTTACGGCGGTGCAGCCAGAGTGGGTCCCACCGGCTGCAGCGAGTTCGGACAGCTTGCGGTCGACGGCGTGGAAGGTCGCGTTGAGCACGTCCGGGATGGGCGTCGTGGGCGACTTGAGCAGCGATTCGAGGAGGTGCTGCGCGCGGGATGTCAGCGCAGAGTCCCAACGTCGTAGAAGGGGACGCACCTCGTGGAAGTGTTCGCCGCACCACTCGGCGCACGCCTTGCCCGCGTGGCCGTCAAAGACGGCGAAGTACCCCTGGCCTCGGATCCCGCCATAGTCGTAGATGAACGAGTGCGCGCTGTGCGGGCACAGCGGATCAGGACAGGTCGCAGCGGCAGCTCGGAACGGCAGGGACAAACTCCTCCATGCTCCGTCGCGACTTGCGGTTCTGGTCGCTCGCGACGCCGACCTTGAACGAGGTGAGCCCATGTGGGTGCTGGTTCAGGACGCCAAACGTCTCCGCCGTCTGGGCTTCCGTCTCCTCGCGCGTCTGGGCGTCCTTGCTGCTCTCGGAGCGCTGCATTCGCGGGCTCGGTCTAAGGTGGTCGAGCTCGAGGTGCAGGGGCGGCGGGGTCGGGCCTCGCGGGGCGCTGGCGTCGTGGGCGGACAGCTCGGCGAGTGTGGGAGTTGTGGCGGAGTCAAGTAGAAGCTGGCGGTGGTGAAGATTCGGGTTGAGTTGCTGCAGAGAGATGACGCGTGGGGGCCGCCGCGCAGGGAAGTCGTTGCTTACCTCAGCGCTCAGCCCAGCAGCGCTGGGAGATCCTCGCGCTTGGCTCGATCGACCCCCAGCACATCACCGCAACAATGTTCTCAGCAACTCGTCTCGCCGCCCGGTCTGCGCTCAAGAGCCGCTCGTTCTCGTCGACGAGCCGTGCGGGGTCCGAGTCGCTCGCCGTCGTTCGTCCTGCCGGTCCCGCTGCAGCCCGGCCTTCCGCTCACGCTCGTTTGCCCTCCAGCACCGCGACACCTCGTACAACAATGCGAGCGTACGTCGTCGCCTCCTGCCCGCTCAACCTCGCCCCGCGGCCGCTGACCCACCCGCCACAGATCCCGTTCGCCTTCAACGCGACCAACCTCTCGTTCGCCAACGAGGTCATCTCGCGGTACCCGGCCCAGTACAAGAAGGCCGCCATGATCCCGCTGCTTGAGATTGCGCAGAAGCAGAACAAGGGCTGGACGAGCCTCTCGGCGATGAACGAGGTCGCCAGGATCCTCGAGGTGCCCCCGATGCGCGTCTACGAGGTGCGTTTCGCTGCCGTCTGAGCTATCCAGCCCTTGCTGATCGGCCTGCACGACCCAGGTTGCTTCGTGAGTCTGCGCTGCCTGCCCCGCTACCTCGAACTCCGCTCACGCTTCCTTGCCCTCGTCCAATCCTACGCTGCCGATTCCCTCCGCTGCCAGCTTCTACACCATGTTCAACCGGTGCGCAGACCTCCCCATCGAATCTACGTAGACTCATGGCTGACTCTGTGTATCCTCCTCTCGCTGCAGGGAACCCGTCGGAGACCACTTTGTGCAGGTCAGTCCGACGAGGCGGGGGGTGCTAGTTGCTCCACGCACGAGCTGACTCGCGCTGCACAGATCTGCACGACGACCCCGTGCATGCTCGGAGGCTGCGGTTCCGACTCGATCGTCGACACGATCACCTCGCACCTCGGCGTCGGGCTCGGGCAGACGACCAAGGACAACAAGTTCACCCTGCTCGAGGTCGAGTGCCTCGGTGCGTGCAGCAACGCCCCGATGGTCCAGATCAACGACAAGTTCTATGTGCGTCCTTCTCCCTGCGCTGGCGGCGAGCCCGCGCGGTGCTGATACGGCGGCCGCTGGGTTCGCAGGAGGACCTCACGCCGGAATCAACAATCGCGATCCTCGACGCCCTGGCGGCGGGCAAGTCGCCCAAGACTGGACCCCAGAACGGACGCTCGAGCAGCGAGCCGCTGGGCAAGCTGACGGCGCTGATTGAGGAGGTGCGGAAGGCCCGATGCGACTGGCGTGCGGGCGAGCTGACCCGGTCTGTTGAACGAGCAGCCACCAACGACGGACCAGTTCTGCCTCCCCGAGTGGCGCTAATCGAATTGAGTTGGAGGGCGGTTAGAGCTTTGTATCAGGAGGACGCCGAGGTGCAACGAGGCGAGGTGGCGAGCGCTGCTCTTGGGGTTGGGACTTCCCAGATGGGTGGTACATGTCGGCCTAGACTCGGAATTCGGAAAGCTAGGGATCGAGCAGATCGTAAGGGAAAACAGAGCCTCTGCTGCTGGACGGGGTCAGATTGGACGAGTTGGCGACAGCGCGCGAAATGTATTGAAGCGAAGCGGCGGAGCCTGTTTGGCCAGAGTACTCTTGCGCAAGGCTAGTCCAGAAAAGGGAGCGCAAGCACAATAAAAGATCTACCTGGTCCGAAAGTTCTGGCGGCGCAAGAGAAGACATCGGAGACCCTCGGCGACCCCTGCTCTGGAAAGCGTCCAGTCGGCCTCTCTGCGCAACACCCCATACCAGCAAGTTCAGAACCGCGGAGGGACTAGTCATGTTCATCCCCAAGGTACGGCATGTGCCATCGTCGCCGCCCGCCCACCCGCTCACGCCCGACGCACCGCAGCTCAAGGTCAAGCCACGACGGCAACCGCACATCCAGCCGTGCGCCCTCGAGCTCACGGCGATGCTCGGGTGCTGGGCCAGCTTCAGTGACCTGTCCAACACAAACGCGTGCAAGGAGAGCGCAAAGGCGCTGCACCTCTGCATGATGAAGCCCGTGCGTCCCTTCTCTCGAGGCTCTGGTTCATCGCCGGGTCTGGTGGCTGCCTGGACGGTCGCACTGACGCGGCTCTGTTCTGCCCAGGGAGCGAAAGGCAAGGCGCGCGTGTCGACGGTCAACTACGCGCTCGCAAAGTTCTGAGCGGGCGCACGACGGCCGATCGGGCGGGCGAGGGGCGAACCGAGAGCAACAGCAGGCGGTTGTACGTCCAACGCATCGGGCTGGGTCGTCCGAGGGGCTGCTGTTCGGGAAGAGAGCCGCGAGGTGCGCAACAGGGCGATCGGGTGGAGAGTCGGGGTGGCGACGTCGCCGGCAGCAGGACTGCAAGTACATCGAGTGTATCTATAAGCAACAGTATGGCGAAGTCTTCGCTCGCATGGCTTAAACCCTGGGCGGAGGCTACTTGAGCTGGGCGCTGCGTCTGCAGTGGTCCGCGAAGGCGTCGCACCGTCTCTCTCAATACCTCTCCCATTTACTACCAGAGGTGAGCTCAACCCGCTGAAAGAACATACGGCAAGACCACAGGTGTAGGCGAGACTGGCGCTCAAGATCGGACTCGAGGCTCGGCACTTCGCGCAGGACTCCCCGGCTCGCGCCACACCGGGTCCTCAACGACGCCAAAAGTACGGACCAACGGGGTTGTTACAACAAGCATTCGATCAGGCGAACCTGACAGTCGTGGGAATGCCGCGCAGGTGCGACCTCAGCGACCCGGCGCCTTCTTACTCTTGCCGTCCGTTTCGGACCAAACCTTCATGTCCTTCGCGGCCGCTTCTCCCTGAAAGAACACTGTGACACAAGGAGAGCAGAAGGATTCAGTATGGGGCTCGCGAGGCACATTGCGAGCCTACGGTTCCCGAGGGGAAGCCGTCGCGCCTGGGAATCGCAACGCGCGAGAGGTGGGACTCACGTTCGCGCTCCCACGTGTCCAACCCCTGGCAGAACTCGTACGCGGCACCCTCTCCCCCCGAGTCGGCGGACGTATGCTGGCTCTGGTCCATGATCTGCACCAATCGCTCGCGGAACGCGGTGTGCAGCGACTCGGCGAGGCCCGGCAACACGGTCCTGCGCGGTCCAGCGTGTCAGCCCGAGCACTCGAGACGGAAAGGCGCGTAACGCACAGGTTCGCGAGCCGGTTCCCGCCCGCGTAGAACGCGCCGCCGCCGCCGCCGAGGTTGCGCAGGTTGACCGAGTCGGACGAGGCGGAGAGAGCGTTGCGGATCCGAAGCGTGTAGGCTCGTGGAAGTGTGACAGTGATCATGTCCCTGAGAACGGCGGGGGTGAGCGGCGCGTCGGGCGCGGAGAACAACAAAGCGCGTACTGGAGGACCAATGTGGACGCGAGCCAGAAGGGCAGCTCGAGCGAAGTGCCTTGCTTTAGCTGCAGCGACACGAGTCAGACGTGGCAGGCAAGGTGGGGACCGGGGAGCCGTACGTGCTGCTCAGCGGTGCCCTCGAGGTGACCCGAGTTGGGAAAGTCGAACAGGACCTTGCTCGGCAGTTTCTGCAGTAGGGTGAGTACGAGCTCCTGTCTGTGAGTGACGGAGGGCGGACCTGAGCGTCCGCGAGGAACTCGTCGGCCGACAAGTAGTCCGACATGGTGGTGCGTTGGCAGGAGCGTTGCCGAGCGAACGCGTCGGCGGGACGTCACTTTGTCCCGGGCACGTTTCCTCGACCGCGCTCTTTCGCCCACCATTCACTTCGCACCAACCTCACCGTAGCCTTTACAACGATGCTCGCCCGCCTTGCCGCCCCACGTGCCCCGACAATACCCCGGCAGTTTGCGCAGCTCGTCCGACGGCACGCCTCGACAACTTCTCCGAGCCTCGTCCGAGTGCGTGCAGACCGCGCCCGCCCTCGCCCCGCGCCGCTTGCTGACGACGACCTTCCCCGCAGACCCGCCCTTCCTTTCCCCGCCACCAGCTCCGTCGCGGCTTCACGACCGCGCCTGCACCCTCGGGCGCGGCGACAAAGTGGGCCAAGCTGAAGAAGCTCGGTGCTCCGGCACTGGCGATCTACCTCGCGATCGGAGTTGTGGACCTCACGCTGTCGTTCTTGCTTGTGAGCGCGGTCGGGGCGGACCGGGTGCGCGAGGCCGAGGACTGGGTGCTGGCCAAGCTCGAGTGGAGGCGCAAGGACGGCGAGCCGGGCAAGATCAAGAATGCCATCACGACGCGCGTGGAGGGCTGGAAGGAAAGCCACGGCGGGCACAAGGAGCACCACCCGGTACCACCGCCGCCACCGCCACCCCAGGCTGCTGTCGTCGCCGGCCCAGCACCGACCCCGACGGGCTACTCTGCCATCGCGACAACCGCCGTGCTCGCGTACGCGATCCACAAGACGGTGCTCCTACCTGTCCGCGTCGGGCTCACGGTTGCCATCACGCCCAAGGTGGTTCGTGTATTGCAGTCCTGGGGGTCAGTCCGGCCACTCGGCTCCCGAGGACCCCGTGCGCAAGCTGACGCCCGCGTTTGTCCAACCCTATCCTCGGCGATCCGTGCAGGTGGAAAGTCGGGCTCGGAGCGGCCGGCACTACGGCGACCGGGGCGGCTGCGACGGCGAGCAAGGCGGCGTGAGGTCGTCGAGTGGGTGGGGTGGAATTGCGACCTGCTCGCTCGCGAACCAGTGCGCGCTCAGATCGCAGCAAGGAGCTTCTCGACCGCGAGCCGGAACGCGTCGTTGTCGATCCCCTTGCCGCTGACGGCCGAGTTCATGCCGACCATCGGGTTCTGCACGACGTGCTCCGAGAACGGGCCCGTGTAGATCTGGCGCAGGATGAACCGGAGCGACTCGGACATGGGCGAGGTGACAAGCACAAAGTGGTACGAGGTCGCCGTGTAGAGGTAGTGCAGCTTGTATGCCGAGGTCGAGAACGAGTGGAACGAGTCGTCCTCCCTGGCGTGCGACGTGCAGAAGTCAGCGTCCAAGCGCACGTCCTCTGGGGTGTCACAGCGACTGACCGACCGGCGAGCTTCTTGACCATGTTTCTAAGACTGAAGATGATGCCGTACACGAGCTTGGACTCCTCGTCGAACGCGAGGCCAGCGCGATACTCGCCGCCGTCCTTGGCCGCCGCGCCCGCATCGTCGAGCGCGTCGACCCGGTGCCCATCGCCGCCCAACAGGCCTAGCCCAACCCCCGAGGCGCTCGTGCGCTCCCACGGCGGCAGGCTCGCGCGATCCGACACGGTCGTCGCGACGCTGTCCCGCCGCCCGGCCGGCGGCACCGCTTGTCCCGAGCTCGTGAGCGCTGGCCGGTACACGTTCGGGAGCGTCGAGGGTCCTGGTCGAGGGCCCTTGGGTGCAAAGTTCGCAAAGTAGACGCACTCGCAGTGCTTGTCGTACACGAAGAACCTACGCGGTCCGTCAGCGGGCGTGAACCAATGGACTGCTGGACGACGCACGAGTAGACTGGCATGATCGCTAGACGAGCAGAGCAGAACTAGACGCGGGTGAAACGAGTCGAGGGTCCGGTCAAGGCGGGTCGCGTGAGTGCAGGAGTGAGAGGGACGCCGCGCCAACTTGAGCTCGTCTCTGTCCCCACAGCACCCACCTCGCGTCCGCCGTCAACCGTCATCTCAGCCACCCTTTTCGCGACGACCACACCCTCAACTCGTCAAAGACCCCGCGACAAGCAGTCCCCACACAGCAGCGATGAGCGCACTCTCCGGCGCCGGCACAGGCGGTCGTCCAGTCGTCTTCTTCGACATCTCGATCGGCTCCACAGACGCAGGCAGGATCAAGATGGAGCTCTACTCGGACGTCGTGCCCAAGTGCGTTCTCTTCCCACGTCCTCCCCGCGCGTGCGCTGACTCGCCTCCAGGACGGCTGAGAACTTCCGCCAGTTCTGCACGGGGTACCGCGCCTCGACCGGCACAATGCCGCTCGGCTACAAGGAGTCGATCGTGCACCGTGTCATCCCGTCCTTTATGGTCCAAGGCGGCGACTTTCTCAACGGCGACGGCACGGGCGCGACGAGCATATACGGGCCCTCGTTCGCGGACGAGAACTTTGAGGCGAAGCACGATGCGCCGGGACTGTTGAGTATGGTGCGTTTAGAGCTGCTGGCCGGCCAGTCGCGCCGGAGGCTCAACCCTTGGACCCCGCAGGCGAACTCGGGACCGGGCACGAATGGCTGCCAGTTCTTCATCACGACTGCACCGGCTCCATTTCTTGATGGCAAGCACGTTGTGTTTGGCAAGATCGTAGGCCAGGTAAGTGGTTGGGTACCCGAGGCTGTTGCGGCTGCTGGTGCTCAGACTCCGTCTTCAGGACAGCATGTTGGCGCTGCGAAAGATCGAGAACGTCGCAACAGGCGAGTCCATGTCTTCTAATCCTGCGAAAGCTACTATAGCTGACGCATGCACTCTCCAGGACCCAACAACCGACCGAAACTTGTGGTCAAGATCCGAGGTACGCCACAGCTGCCGCGCCCCACGCCGAACGTCGCTCACTCCTGCTGTTCTGGTCGCGCAGAGTGCGGGGAGATGTGAAGAGATGTCGAAATGTGATTGTTCCAGTGCCCCCCGGTTCGATCATTGGGTTTGGCGCCACCTGCGCGACTCCGCGGCCCGGGTGTCGGACGGGAGGTTTGGGGAGGTGAGCGCAGGCATGAGCCAGACTCCACCTGCGGCTTACCAGATGGCAAGCACTTTCCACTATACTGCCGACTTACCTTGAACGTCTGCTTTATTGAGCGCCTCTGAGCTCTGTTTGCTCTTGACCGGAGTGCCGGCCTCAAGTCAGCACACCGCGAGAGCGCCTCTCTGCTCTCCGCGCTCGACGGTTGTGCGCGTCTGATTACGGGCAGCAGGCCCAGCTTGATTCGAAAGCAACTTCAGACATTTGGCTCAAGAGTGGAAGAGCCGCCGGGACCCCGCGTTAGGCGCCGCAGCCGGACCACACTCCGTTCAGCCGGCGAACTCGCGGCGGTCGTCTCTTTCACTCCGCAATCTCGACCCGGCCGCTCCCCCGTCGCCGCCCCAGCATGCAGTCCCTTCTCGACAACCAGCAGCTCTTGGGTGCCGGCGTTGCGCTCATCATCCTCATCCTCGCCTTTGTCGCGCTCCAGCCGAGTGAGTCTGGCGTGCCCAACGCCGTCGCCGCGGCAACTGACCTCGCGAGCCCGCTCCCGCAGAGGCCAAGCCGGCGCTCGACCCGGTCAACTGGCGCAAGTACAAGCTCAGCGAGAAGATCGTCATCTCGCCCAACACCGCCATGTGGGGACCTCGAGCTCCGCGCGCCGTGCGTGCGCGTTGGGGACGAGCGCTGAACTCTGTCCGGCCCCGCTCTGCAGTTACCGGTTCGCACTCCCGAAGGGCGCGATCCTTGGCCTGCCCATTGGGCAGCACGTGTCCGTCTCGGCGCAGATTGGTGGCAAGCTCATCCAGCGGTCCTACACCCCGACTTCGTCCGACGACGACGAGGGCTTCTTTGACCTCTTGATCAAGGTGCGGCGTGCTCAGACGCGACCCAGGCAGCCGGTACTGACCCCGTCGACCCAATGCGCAGAGCTACCCGACTGGAAACATCTCGAAGCACTTTGGCGAGCTCAAGATCGGTGACCTCGTCGACGTCAAGGGCCCCAAGGGTCAGATGAAGTACACGCCGGACCTCGCCCGTACGATCGGCATGATTGCTGGAGGAACGGGCATCACCCCGATGCTGGTGCGTCGCGACTTGCGCCCGAGCGCGCATCTACACTCACGAATCGCGGCTAACGTCTGCTTGTCCACCTAGCAAATCATCCGGGCGGCGCTCAAGAACCCGCTCGACATCACGACGCTCTCGCTCATCTACGCGAACGTCTCGCCCGACGACATCCTCCTCAAGGCCGAGCTCGACAAGCTCGCCGCGACGCACCCGCTGCGCTTCAAGGTCTACTACGTGCTCAACAACCCGCCAGAGAAGTGGGACGGCGGCGTCGGCTTTGTCAACACGGCGATGATCAAGGAGCGCCTCCCCGCACCCGCCCCTGACGCCAAGATCCTGCTCTGCGGTACGCGACTGCGTGCTAGCGTCTATGGTTATGAGCTGACACGGTTCCCTGCTACACCAGGCCCCCCTCCGATGATGACCGCGATGAAGAAGTCGCTCGCCGAGCTCGTGTTCGACGCGCCGCGGACCGTCAGCAAGATTGACGACCAGGTGTTCCTGTTCTGAGAGAACAAGATCCGGGGGGTTATGCCAGATAGTACACTGGCCAGCAATAAACTGCAACGATCTTGAAAGCACAAAGGAAGAGAATAAGGGCGGAAACCAGCCCCTGGCCCACCTGGTCGCGTTTCCGTGCGCAGCATGGTTGAGTCTCCGTCTCCCTTCTCTTCCTCGCTTGGCTGCTTTTCCAACCCACCTCCCCACGAGCCCCCCCCGAGCATCTGCGCACGAGCGCCCTGTCCCCCACCTCTACACGAGCACACCACGATCATTTGGACCCTGCCAGCGCGATGGCCCATCAGGCGCGGCCACCACCTCCCCGACGCGCGACGCTCCTCGGCGCGCACCCGACCACGACCGCTTCATCCATGGAGGCAAGCTACGAGGCGTCCGACGTGATTGGGACTGGCAGCTTCGGGTGCGTCGCCGTGCGCGCCCGCGCCACCTTCTGCCGCTCACTGAAGCGTCTACTGACCGCCACGCCCACTCCAGCGTGATTCGCAAGGTCAAGCGCCGAGCAGACGGCATGGTGCGTCCAATGCACTATCTTCTTGGCCTCTGGCAACTGCTGATGCGAGCTAGGTAGATCCTTGCGCGCAAGGAGCTCAACTACGGACGCATGGACGAGCGCGATCTTCGGCAGTTGACGGAGGAGGTGTACGGCGCTCCCCGTTGCTCCGGTCCTTCCGTCAGCTGACTGATTCCCGATACAGCAATATCCTGGAGCAGCTCGGCTCGAATGACAACATCGTGCGGTATTACGAGCGGTTCGTCGACAAGGTGCGTCGAGGCGTCCGGCTGGGTCGGTCGTCGAACGTGGCTGACCGTGTGCCGAGGGTAGCCGAACAACATGCTCTACATCCTCATGGAGTACTGCGAGGGCGGAGATCTCGCTGGGGTCATTCAGCGGTGTCGGCAGAGCGGGTGCGTCCTTGTTGTTGTCACGAGGCGGAAGGCGGGCAGCTGAGACGCGACTCGGCCCGTGCAGGACTTACCTCAACGAGGAGCTCGTGTGGTCGTACCTCGCCCAGATCACTCTCGCGCTGTATGACTGCCATTCGGAGGTTGACAAGCAAGGCCGGTCGAAGGCCGTCATCCTCCACCGCGACATCAAGCCTGAGAATGGTGCGTGCTGGCGCGCGCGCTCTCGTGGGCGGTTCCCACGGACTGATCCGTGCTGCAATACCCAGTGTTCATGGACAACGACAACAACCTGAAGCTCGGCGACTTTGGTCTCAGCAAGGCGATGGCGCAGGCCGCCATGACGCAGACCTACGTCGGAGTGCGTCGCCTGCCCCTGCCATCCCGATGCGCCGCTGACGCTTCCGCATTCAACCAGACGCCGTACTATATGTCTCCGGAGCTGATTAACGGGCAGCCGTACGACATCAAGAGCGACATCTGGGCACTCGGGTGTCTCATCTACGAGCTGTGTGCCGGCCAGTGAGTGTTTCGTCGTTACAAGCGTTCCACGTGAAGCTGAGCATGCTTCCTGTGTCCCACAGCCCTCCATTCCATGAGGCGCGGACCCAGCCCGAACTCGCTGTCCTCATCCGCGAGGGCAAGATCCCCGACCTCCCGAAGCCTTACACCCCTCACCTCGGCCAAGTCGTCAAGGCGATGCTTAAGCAGAACGTGAGCATCCAAGACGTTCATTGCATTGCTCGTGGAAAGCTAACACTACTCACCCCCCAGCCACGTCAACGGCCCAACACCTCGCAAATCAAAGCGCTCGACAACGTCAAGCTGCAGATTCGGGTAATCGAGCTCCGAAAAGCGTACGCATCGCCCTCTTCCGCCACATTCTCTGTCTCATCTCACATTCCCGGTCTTCCCAGGACGAAGGAACTCCGCTTCCGGAACCAGGACCTCGCCGCGCGCGAAGCGGACCTGCTCGCCCGCGAAGGCGCCGTGCTCCTCCGAGAACAGTCCGTCCTCGCGCGCGAGAACAACGTTCGGGCGAACATCGAGGCTTTCAAGGACGCGCACGCCAAGGCTGCGCAGCAGGCGCGCGAGGCGAGCCACGAGCTCGAGCCGGAGAACGCGAGGCCGCGAGGGTCTGCGGGCGAGGACGTGCTGGCGAGGGTTGCGAGCAGGCCGAGCCTTGTTCCGAGGCGACCGCTCGAGGAACGGAGGGCGAGGTGAGCGACGTCTGACTGCTCGACCGACGGTGCGACGGTGCTGACCCCGCGGACTGGATACAGCAACACGGGCGTGATCCCCTTTCCACGACTCCCCTCGACCTCGTCACTCATGTCGCTCGATGACACGCCGATCAAGGACCGTCGTTCGTCGGTCGGGCGCCGGTTGGCGTCCAAGTCGTGCACCAGTCTCGCCGGCGCCGGCGGGTTCATCCACCCCGGCACGCCATCACGAACGACGAGCCTGTCCGAGTTTGGGAATCTCTCGGTGCAGTCGCCGATGAGCATCGTCAACAGCTTCGAGCGAAGCGACTCGCGCGCATCGGGGCGGCAGAGCGCAAGTCCGGAGCGCCCGGAGCGTCGGTCGCCCGTCCCGAGCCTCTTCCGACCGATGCCGCCGAGCCCGACGAAGCCGCAGAGCGCCCGACCATCCGCCGACGCGCGGCCGGTACCCCATTTCGACCCGGACGACCTCCCATCCCCGTTCCTCAAGAAGGTCGACGGCTCGCGGTTCCCGACCGCCGCGAGTGCGCCGCCGTTGCCGTTGCCGCAGCAGAAGCCTCCCGCACCGCGACCGAGCCTGCCGGGACGAGCGATCAGGACATCACTCGGCAGCAAGCCGTCGCTATCGAGTCGGCTCCTTGCTGCTCGCGCGCAGGCTGGCGCAGCGGGCGTCGGCGTGCTCGGTGCCGCTGGCAGCCACCTGCGCGGCAAGTCGACCAGCTAGACGTAGACCCTCGCCGTGTATACCCACCCACTCCCCCTTTTGCCTTTCGTTCCCTGTCTCCTGCATTGTCATTTTAAGCAACCCCCCATTATCGCATCGTCGACTGCGCTGGAGACCATCATGCTCTTCTCGCGCTGTGATGCAGACAGGTAGATGATAATGCAGAGACGGTTGGGATGCGCAGAACAACATGAGGGGGAACAAGCAAAAGGGAGGGCCTAACAAAAAAAAGCATATCGAGTGGCGACCGCTTCCCTCACGGAAGGGGCAAGTAGTCTCCCGACGGCACGGACGCGCGCCTCTCCTGGAGGAGCGGCGACCGCCTCTCTGCCCGATCCTGCGGGGACGGGTACGGCGGCGTGGCGCGGAGCGAAGCCTGCGAGCGCGACTTGCGCGCCGCGAGCGAGTGTGGGCTCGCTTGGCCGTCTTCGACAGCCGCGAACTGGGCGAGCCCGGACGGCTGCTCGACGATCGTGCCGAGCGCCGACGACGTCGAGCCTCTGCGACCGTTCTGTGCGAACTGGGGTTTCTGCGGGAACAGGCCCGAAGGAGCGGCGGGGTTGATGGGGAGGGGCGCGTAGAGCGGCGCGTTGGGCGCGGGGGTGTATTGCTGGCCGGAGCCCGAGTACGGCGCGGCGTACGAGTGGCGCTTTTGCATCGACGCAAGTGGCGGGAGGGGAAGGGACGACTGTTGTTGGTCGTAGGGAGGCGCGTAGGACGCGGCCCAGACGGGCGACGGGCCCTGGCCCTGGCCCGGCGACGCGAGGCCGAGGTTGTCAAAGTGCGGCACGAATCCGGCGGGGCACGACGAACGGCGGCCGCCGGGGCTCGTCTGGTCGAGCGGCGAGAGCGACGAGCCCGGGTAGGCCGCCGTCGGGTCGAGCGGCGCCGCGCGCTGGTCCGCGTCGGGCTCCCACCGCGTCGCAGAGCCGAACGTGTACTGGCTCATGCCTGGAACTCCGTACGAGCCCGGAGCGGAGTCGTGCCCGTGCGGCTCGTCGGAACTCGAGGATGGCGAGTAGTCGCCACCGACCGAGCCGTCGTCGCGCGGGGCGCCAAACCCAAAGTCGGGCGAGCGACCCGCGCCGCTGCCATTCGACGAGCCAAAGTCGAGCTCACCGTGCGCCTGGTTGTAGTCGAGTGGCGGGTACGGGTTCGGGTGGTGCGGCGGGGCGCCATAGAGTTGGCTGCCTGCGA
>ERZ1463038.503-NODE-503-length-13543-cov-14.626483_pt1 | contig 13543 bp, 24 predicted proteins | sample MGYA00564479_ERZ1463038 | MGnify/ENA primary metagenome ERZ1463038 (study PRJEB39244, sample SAMEA3635134) | Helicobacter pylori | study: EMG produced TPA metagenomics assembly of PRJEB11511 data set (Assembly of a 5300-year-old Helicobacter pylori...
TCTTTCCCTACACGACGCTCTTCCGATCTGTCCGGTCCGTCGAGCCCTGCGGCGCTGCCGCTCCAGGCTCCGAATGCAAACCTGGGCGCACCTTGCGTGTCCGACAGACGACGCAGCCTGAGCGGCTTCTCTTCTTGGGAACCACGAACGGTGCCGGGGGCGACGGGTCCATCATGCGCCACTGTTCGCGCGCCGAGAGTGGGTCGGGTCGTGTGCCCAGATAAGGATGCGGCGAGCTCAGAGTCGGTGCAGCTGGGAGTGGGCAGGCGCGGCGGGCTCGAAGACAAGGCTCGAGTCAGGTAGGTCGAGGTTTGCGTTGTTGTCGGTCAGGTGCAAGCGAAGCCGCAAACACGCCAACAACCGACAGGCGAGTCAACTTGGCCGGGTCGCCTCCGGGACGCCCGGACCGCCCGATCACTGTTCGTCGCGACACTCGCCTCCATGATTCCGCGGTGTTCAGGGTCTCATCAATCGTGCTTGCCATCACTTGCAGACTCATAGACCAGCTCTCCACGACTAAGCTCTTTTTCTCGCGCCCAAAAAAATCGGCAGGTTCACAGCTGTGTTCGTCAGGTCTTCCCCAGAATGGCGCCTTCGACCTCCAGACTGCGCATTTCAAGCTCGTCCTCGTCTCCCTCTCCTACACAACCAAGCCACGCCAAACTCGCCCAGGACCCCGCTCACGACTGTCGACGACACTACCAACCTCCCCCGGCGCCTTTGCGACCGTGCTGAACATCTCGCACCGCGCACCTCGCCTTCGCACGCCATCGCCGTCGCCGCATCGCGTTGCTCCCATCGTCGCTGCTCCCAGCCTTCGTCGATTATTTCCTCGCCTCCGACCGACCGCTTTGGTGTGCCCACGCAGTTTGGCACCCTCTCGTTCTACTCGACCCGACTCGATTCATTCTCGGCGGCGTCTGCGGCGCGGGGGAGCGCGGGGGGGCTGTTCTGCTCCTTATGTCGGGGGCTGGCGCCGTCGGCAACGGGCGTTTTGCGTCGGCAAAGGGCTCGCCGTGCTTGGCCGACGCAGGGTGCTTGACTCGTGGCGCGGGTCGGTGTCCCGATTTCGAAATCGGGCCCAGCAGAGGGAACCACGCTGGTCTCCCCTCTCGCCCACCCTTTGTAACCTCTCCATCACACCCGCTCCCGCTTCTGCGCACCCGCTTTCACACCGCTCCCGCCCTCGAACCGACTCGACATGGCCGCCCTTGCCCCGCCCGCCGCCAGCCCAGACGCCCAGTCGCCCATTCTCAGCACGCGTGGAATGAGGGCCCTCGCGCGGCCTCCTCTCCTCCGTTGCGCCGTCTTCGAAAACCAGTTCTCCGAGACGAACGAGCAGGGCCTGATCAACATTGGCACGGCCGAGAACGCAAGTCGCCCCCCCGTTCACGCTCCACGTTCGCGCGGTCCTTATCCCCCCCAACGTGGACCGCGTGACTGGAGGAATGGGACGAACCAGCTGACCGTTCTGCCCCGCTTGCCCCCAACAACAGTCACTGATGACCGACTGGCTCATCGACTTCTACCGCACCAAGCAATTCGGCCCATGTTACTCTGATTTCACCTATGGCACTGCCCTCGGCGGTTCGACGCGACTGTTCGCCGCGCTCCGCCGCCTCACCACGACGTACTTTGACGCCAGGATTCCCGTCGAGCGCGAGCATGTCATCGCTGGCTCGGGTGCGCGCCTCGTTCCCTCCCGCGACCCACCCGATCTGACGCCACGCCCGGTCCGCAGGCTGCGGCTCCGTGATTGACCTCCTCGTGTCCTGCCTCGCGGACGCCGGTGATGGGATCCTCGTCAGCGCGCCGTACTACAACGGCTTCAGCGCCTCGTTCGAGTGCCGCAACGAGGTCATCCCTGTCGGCGTCCAGCTCGTCGAGGGTGCTGAGGCGAGCGTCTCCGCCATCGACGCGTTCGAGAAGGCGCTCGTCGAGAGCGAGCTTAACGGGGTGCAGATCCGTGCGGTGATGATCTGCAACCCCAACAACCCGCTCGGGTTCTGCTACAGCAAGGAGGTTCTCCTCGTGAGCTGACTTTCACTGAAATGATCAACGGAGCCCCTAACACCACTTGGGGACAGGCTTACTGCCGCTTTGCTGAGAAGCACAACCTCCACCTCATCGTTGACGAAATCTAGTGCGCTCTCAGCGTTCCCTTGTCCTGGTTGCGAGCTGACCCGGCCGTCTTCAGCGCGCTGTCAACCTTCGCCACCCCGGGTCCGACATCCCCGCTCGCGCCCTCCCCCCTTGCTCCGTGGCTGACTTGGCTCTGATCACGTCAACAGACAACCCCACCGCACAGCCGTTCGTCTCGATCCTCTCCCTCGACCCCCTCCGCGACGCCGGGTGCCAGCTCTCGCGCGTGCACGCCATCTACGGCTCGTCCAAGGACTGGTCTTCGAATGGCCTCCGCATCGGCGCCCTCATATCGCAGGGTAACCCAGAGCTGCACGCCGCGATGGAGTCGTCCTGCTTGTTGATGAAGATCAGCTCCGCTGCCGTCCGTCCTTCTCTCCTCTGCACCCAAAGACCGATGCTGATGCCAGGATGATCACTCTCAGGACATTTTGTGGTCGGGTCTCCTACTCGACCCGGTCGGGCTGCCCACCTACATCAATCTCAACCGCAAGCTCCTCGCCGAGTCGTACGCGCGCGCGGTCAGCTTCCTCAAGGCGCACACGATCCCGTACCGCCTCTCCAACGCCGGCCACTTCATCTTTGTCGGTAAGCGTCCTCTTGCATTCCTGTTTCGAGCCTTTCACTCCGACTCTTGCGCGCGCCCTCGACGCCACTTGCTGACTCGGTCCTGCTCCGCAGACCTCCGCCGCTTCCTCCCGTCGCACAACGCGCAGGGCAAGCTCCTCGTCACCCCGCTCGAGCAAGAGGAGGAGCTCGCGGCTCGCTTTGTCCGCGGAGGCATCATCGTTGTGCGTGCTTTCCGGCCACCTTCACGGCACTCGTCCTGACCTCCCCCATCACGCCAGGCCCGCGGAACCGCCTACCGCATGCCCGTTCCGGGCTGGTTCAGATTGTGCGTGATGGATTCATCACGTCTTCTTCCGAGGTCTCGGTCAAGGAAGCTGACCGAACGCCGCCCCCAGGACCTTCACCCTCCGCCGCGATTACTTTGAGCTCGCGCTCCAGCGCCTCGAGAAGAGCCTCGGACTCGTCCCGACCGTCTCGGTCGTACTCGCCAAGAGCTCCACCGTGGACGTCAAGAACCGGGCGAGCGTCGTCATCGAGGGCGTGCAGCAGCTGTCGCTGTGAGTGCGCGTGCTGTGTCGGGGCACGGGCTGGTTGAGGCGTGTGATTCGTTGTACGAGCTCATGGCAGTGCTGTAATTGTCTGGGTGAGGAGTCATACATGCCTCGGGAAGAGGCGAGAGCTCGAAGCTGGCGGTCCAACGCTCCGCCGCGGCGCCCCCTTCGTTGATCTCGGCATCATGGCCACGCCGCTGATGGGACACGCGACGTTTCCTGGCTTTTAGCGGCAGGAGGCAAGCCGCATGTCAGCTGGACGACGAACCTCGGGGAGCGTGCTCAACGGCTTCCGCGGTGAAGCTTGCGTGCGCTCCTGAGTCTTTGCCTGTCGAGGCGGGCCGTCTGAAAGGTGCGAGCGGAGCTTGGGTTCAAGGCGAACAGAGGAGCTGAGCAGTTCGCATAGCTTACTGACGCTGGGAAAGTCGACGCCGAGAAAGTCCAAGTGCCAGCTTCCCAGCGGACGATACTGGTCGACCTGGGGGCGTCGCATCGCATCCCGAGTGACAGCAAGGCTTTACCTTGTGGGGACATTCTGAAGCTGCTAGAGAGCTGATCCGGGTTTCAACAGCGAGCAGGATTGTCGATGTGGCGCGCGACCCTCAGCTTCCTCCTCCGCGGCCTTTCGCCCCTTCTCCTCAGCCCATCACCCGAGGATGTTCTACTCGACAGTACGGCCCCTGTGCACTCTCTGACCCCAGTGTTCTGCTAATACCGTCCTTGTTCCCTCAGGAGATCCTCACGTCGCGCAAGAACGGCAACTTCGGCCTGTACTGGCTCGCGGCCACGCTCGGCTCGGGCTCGCGCGGTGGGGCGTCGTTCAAGCGCATCTCGCGGAAGGAGCTCCTCGCGTGCGATTTGGTCAAGGCGTGGTGCGTCTTCTTTGGCTGGTTCGACGCGGGTGGGTGGCGGGAGTTGACGCGTGCCGGGAACCACAGTGAGAAGCTCGCGAGCCCGGACGAGCCGCTCGCGCTGCGACTGTCAAGCAACCTCTTGTGTGGTATCGCGAGAGTGTATCAGCAGCAGGTACGTTGCTCCGGCGGACTCGAAAGCTGACTAAAGCTGATTGGGCGTGGTGGCGAAAGTACACGATCTACCAGGCGGACGTGACGCAGATGCACCAGTCGATCAAGAAGGCGTTCAGCGAGGTCTGCAGCAAGTGAGTGCTATCCCCGCCCCACTCGCGCCCACTCGCGCCGTCCTCGCCCTTGCCACCCGAACCTGGGACGAGGCGGGCCCCGTCTCAGGCTCGCATGCTGGCCCCGTACTGACTGAGGTCGAGCAAATTACAGCATCCTCCTCATGCCCGAAATCGACCTCCTCGCCGTCGCCATCGCCGCGCCTGCGGCCGCGAACGCCGTCGCCGCACCTGCCGGACCGGTCGGAATCAACCTCGCGCTCGAGCCGGGGATCGCGCTGCTCGGCTTCGACTTCTTCCTCGGCCCTGCGGATGACCACATCGACTGGGACGTGATCGGCGGTGCGGAGATGGAGGACGTGCAGTACGATTTGGGCGAGGAAGGCGAGCTGCAGGGACTGGGTGAGTGCCGCTTCTTGTCTCCCCGCTGTGGTCCGTACAGGGTCACACCCTTCGGCTTTGAACGATTTGTGTGGAAATTCAACCACTGGGAGAATACAGGGTTGAGAGACTGACCGAGAGACTGACGCGGTCCCTCTGCAGACGACACGCCGGTCCACTCGCCTTTCCAGCAGGAACAAAAGGCCGCCGGCGGGCGCGCTCATCAGGTCCGCGACCTCGCCGAAATCACTCTGCACGAGCCTCGAATCGAAGCGTACAAGATGCAAGGTCGCGACGCGGCGGATGACGTCTTTGGCGACGAGGAGCTCTTCGCGCTGCCGGACGACCACCCCGTACGTCCCAGTTTCCTGGCCCTCGGAGTATCAAGGCAGAGTACTTACAATCTCAAGCCCTCAGGGACTTCTCATGGGCCACTCGCCCGAGATCGATGCGATCATTAAAGCCGCCTCGGCCGGCCAGCGCTCCGCCACCGGCTCTGGCAGTGGACGCGGCAAGAACTGGGGCGGAGCTGCTGCTTCTTCGAGCGCGGGCGCTGGTGGAGCAGGAGGCTACGAGGACTTTGGCGGCTTCGAGGACCCGTCAGTCCTTCCTTATGCGAGCGCGAATGGGGCAGGCGACCGACCCAGGCGTGCAGGAACCTCAACGTGGACTTCGGCGGTGGCGACGAGATCTACCGCGATGAAGAGACGATGGAGGAGCGCGTGAGGCGTGAGCACGACGAGGGCGCTGAGCAGCGTGCAGGAAACTCAGGCTCGGGCGCGAGGGTGCGTCCCGTTGAACCACTGTCCAAATCTAGGCTAACTTTTGCCCCACCAGGCCTCGTCAGTCTTTGGTGGAGCACCGATGGATGTTGATGGCGCCAAAGACAAGTCCGCGACGCCGCCATCCGATAAGAAGAAGCGTGACTCCTCGCCAACGCCGTCCGAGGTCGCACTCGCCCAGAAGTTGCCGAAGAAGCGCAAGAAGGTGCGTCCTTCTCATTTTCGGTCGCTGATGATACTGACTCTCTCAGCCAGGTCATGTTTGACAAGTTCATCTCGATCTCGGACGAGACGGCGAAGGAGTGGCGTGAGGGCTACGAGGATCGTATGGACAAGGAGAAGGCCAAGGCCGACAAGGCGAAGCAGGATCGAGAGGGAAAGCAAATTGGACTCGATCTGATCTTCGGAGTCCCGGACTTCTGTGAGTCCGCCTTCAGACCAATCGCGAGCAGGCGCGACACTGATGCGACCGTTCCCAGTCGGAGGTGGATCGCGCTCAGTCAAAGGTCGGCCTCCTCTGAACAGTGGCCTCGCTGGATGTGAGTGTAACTGCTTTAATATAGACTTGAATTTAGGCTCACCATCTTCCGCTACGTAGTCTACAAGCAGTTCATTCTGCCGACGCTCACGCCCCTCGGTAGCGGCAAGGACGTTGGTGCGCCCTCATCGACAATTTTTCCTCATAGGAGAGCTGACTCACCTCTCATGTACTCAGCCGACCGCAAGCGCCGCAAGCCCTCGCCGAACGACGACGGCGAGCACGCCGGGCGAAGCCTCGTGCAGAACCAGGACAATGGCAAAGCCGTCGCAGCCGACGCCGAGGTGGACCCGTTCAACTTTGACTTCAACGAGTTTGGCGCCGGAGACGAGGTGCTGCGAGGCGAGGGCGAGGGTGCGCCCTGCTTCACCTTCGCTTTGGTGGCGTATGCTGATACGGAGCGCGGCAGCGGGCAGAGACCTTGGTGGCCACGACGAGTTCATCTTCGACAACCCTATGGTGCGGAGACCTTCTTGATCATCGTCTCGGTTCCTAATGGGTGGAGATCTAGGAGGACCTCGAGCAGGGCCGTGCTGGAAGCCAAGGCGGCCTCACGGGCAGTCAGCGCAACTCGATGCTCCCCTGGAACGTCAACCCAGGAACGAGCGACCTCGGAGCGGGTTCGCGAACTTTTCCGCCAGAACGAGGGCTTCGCTGACCAGCTTTTGTAGGCTTCATGGACTTCGGCGGCGGATCGAGCCACGGTGGAACGGCCAAGGTCTCGGGAGACACGCCTCTCGGAGCTGGGTAAGGACTGACAATCGCTGGAGCTGTTCAAACCGTCCTAATTCTCATCTTGGTCGAACTTGCAGAGCGAAGCACCGCAGTCGGACTGGCTCGCTCGTGCCGTCCGTGCTCGGAGCGGGCACACGCGCCGGCTCGATGGAGAAAGGCGACTTCGGCGTCGGTGAGCCTTGTGTCCTTTAATTTTAATAGAAGCACAGTCACTGACAGTCTGCTCAGACCTCATCGGCGACGACCTCGACGCTCCCAAGGCGACCGACCCCGAAGCCGCGCTCGCCCACCTCGAGCAGGAGAGCATCAACTTCCTCTCGTGCGCCCATCGTCTCTCCCCTCACTCTCTAATCTTAAAAACGTTCGAGCAGGTACGCCAAGCGCCAGGCGGACGCGGACCCGAACTCGACCCTGCACTTCTCCGACATCGTGCCCGTCGCATCCACGAACGCCTCGACGGCCGCGACTGCCTTCTACCACCTCCTCTCCCTCGCCACCAAGGGGCACCTCTCGCTCGATCAGTCCGAGGTGTACGGAGAGGTGTGATTCCTTCAGCGTGATGCTTCGGGGCGGCCGTTTGATCACTGACCCGCTTGCGCTTCACAGATTGAGATCACGTTCGTCTCTTAGACACAGACGTGACGCGCTTGCTTGTACAAATTGCTTTAAACTGCACGCGAAAGTAACGCTTAACCTGCTACTTGTGTCCGGTTTTTGCGCGGCGACAGGCATGGTTGGAAGCAGGTTGAGCGCGCGGCGACCAACTTTACCGCCACTGTCGTCCGGGACGAGACCTGCGGCGACGCCCAGCCGTCCGCTTTGATCGAAGCTGTCCTCCTTTCGGACTCTATTAACTAGACTCTCGACCCCATGCTCCTACCAACAACGCCGAGCGGGGCACCGGACGGGAAGACGGTACCCGGTCCCGGGTCGCCGGGTCTGCTCCTCCTTTCCCCCGCTTAACGCATCTTGCTTTCGAATCCACACCCTCCACTCGTACAGAATGTTGTTCAGCTCACTACTCACCGCTGGCTTGACTCTGTCGGCCGCTGCCCTCGTGAGTTCACTTGCAGAGTCCGACTGATGTCGCAGGCTGACCCCTCTCGCTCAGCCGGCCCAACTTCTTGGCAGCGGGGCCACGATCAAAGATGCTCCATACTCGGTCTCCAATGCAACTGCCGTCGCCGCCATCACATGCCCTCACGGACTTCACAACAAGGTCGGCGGCGCCGTTCTGCTTGTCCACGGCACTGGCTCTCGCGGCAACGAGTCCTTCGAGCAGGGTCCCTACGTGACCATCTTGCCAGATGCTGGCAAGGGCTACGATGTTTGCTGGGTATGCGATCTCGAGGGCAGCTTGTTCTACCTCGCTGACCATTGGCTCCCTGCTCCCAGATTGACCTGCCTGGTCGCGCTCTGGTCGATGTGCAGATCTCGGCGGAATACGTCGCGTGAGCTCCCACACCACAACATATATCTTCTGTGATTGCTTGGGATTTACCGACTCTGCTCGCTTCAGCCGCGCCGTCACGTACCTCGCAACTCAAAGCGCGACTGGCAAGGTTTCCATCCTCGGGCACTCCCAGGGCGCAGGAATCGACCCTCAATGGGCTCTAAGTAGATTCATTCGCTACTTCTCCGAGATGTTCTGCTGACGCCTGGTCCGGTTCAGCCTTTTGGCCGTCGATCCGGCCTCTGGTTTCGCAGTACCTCGCCCTCGCCCCGGATTTCCATGGTACCGTCGAGTTCTCCACGTGCTACAACGAGACTGGAGGGTGTAATGCTGCGGACTGGCAGCAGGGCTACTTCAGCACCTACGTTGCTGCGCAGAACTCTCTCCTCCCCGGCGGTGGCGGCCGCGCCCACGTCCCGACTACGTCAATCTTCACTGTACGACTTTCGCAGCCCTGGAAGGTATAACGACTGACGCAAATAGCCTCAGCTTACCGACGACATCGTTCAACCCGAGGCTCCGCGCCAGCAGGCGACGTCGAACCTGCCCGGCGCTTCGGTTCACGCTCTGCAGGATCTCGACATCTGCGGGTGTGCCTCTAACGCTCGATCTTGCCTTGAAAGATGCTGACGCTTGTTCAAAGTCCCTCGCACGTGGCAGACCACTTCACAATGATCTTTGACCCGGCTGTTTACGGCCTCGTCCTCGCGTCGCTCGAGAATGGCGGACCGATCAACCCCACGACGCAGTTTGACAAGACCTACTGCACTTACCTGAGTAGGACGATTTCTCTGAGAGAGAACACAATGCCCAAACTAATATTCGGGGCCGCAGAGGACAACGTCGTGATTGAGAACCCCGATTACCTTGCCAGCCTCGTCGGTGCGCTCGTCGCGCTTGCGCAGGCCAACTCGACAAAGTTGGAGGCCGAGCCCACACTTCAGGTGAATACCAACAAAGCATGGTGCTTAAATCTCCACTGACTCACGTCACGCTTAGCCATACGTGTGCGCCGCTGGATTCGCTTCGTCGTGCGGAGCCGCGTTCTGATTCAGTAGCGGGGAACGCGGTCGCGACGACGCTGCCTGCTGAAATTGAAGCATAATTGTCCTCGAACACGTAATGGGGACAACAGAAAGTCCACACCGCGTCGAGCCATTGTCAATCCTCAGATCGCGAGGCCGTGCACCGTGCACCGGCGCGGCATCGGTGCCTTCTGATGGGACCGCAAAAGGAGAGTGCTTCCAGCACGAGCCATATCCCCGCATCTTCGGTCGAGGGTGTCACGCCTCAAGATGCACTCGCGTCAGGAGCATTGTTGACTTGACCGACCGTCGCCCGCCCCGAAGCCACGGAGAGCAGCTCCCCGTCGACGCCTGGCGCTCTACCTTTGTTGCTGATTTTTGTGGCACCGGTGCAGATCAGCAAGGTCAGGTGGTATGGGTCTGGAGGTGTCTTGCGTTCATTCGCGACAATGAAAAGTCGCGTTGCGCAGTCCGATGACGCAGCCCCCTCTCGAGCCCAGGAGAGCAATCACTTTGCTTGACTTTGCCGCTCTTGCACCTCCCGCACCTCGCTTCGACATGTTGGCCAGGACGGCGGTCGCGATCGTGCTCTCGACGGTGGGGGCAGCGCTGGCCGCAGACCAGGAGCAGCCGAACCCGTGCTTCGTGAGCCGAGCCCACTCCTCGCCAAGGCTGGCGGCCACTCGCCTGACCCGACTGACCCTCGCGCCTCCCCACTCGCCAGCGATGGAGTGGACAGATGGCGATCGCAAACTCGGCATCGGGTGGGAACTCGACCTCGACGCTGTACTACCAAGGAGGCGAGGCGATGACCACCGTCGGGCAGACCTCAGGCCTCTGGACCAACGCGTTGGTCGCCGTGGATCTGAGCACCGAGTGAGCTTCCGTTCTACTACAGCACGACCTCCACGCGTGTTCCCACGCCTTAGATGTCGCAAAGGTGGCGGCGGCCCCGTGCGGCAGCCTCCTTGCTCCGCCGCTGACCGCGTCCCTTCCCCCCACTAGCTGGCCCACCGGAACACCCGCCATCTCCCTCGTGACCGCAGACACCGGGAACGCAACTTCGCCGCCAGCAGTCGCATGTAAGTGCGCGCCTCGGTCTTGCGAGCGAGAGAAGTTGCCGAGGGCTCGAGCTCCTTCTCGGAGGACCCGGAGCAGTGGGGGAACGCGCGCTGACGTTCGCCTGCCCTCGGATCAAGTAGGAGCACTCTGGGCGAGTCAGGACGGCAACAGCCTTTATCAATATGGAGGTGAGTTCAGCGACACGCCCGACGTCGCGCCGCCCGTCCAAGAGATTTGGCGATACGCCATCCAGGACAAGACCTGGTCAACCGTCAACACAACCGGGGACACGATTACAAGAGCAGCTGAGGGCTCGACTGCCGTCGTTCCTAGCGGTGGAACGGGCGACAATATGGGTTTCTGTGCGTGCTCTCGCTCCGCCTGCTTTGCCGCAGGATCGCTGCGCACCGGGAGCTGACCGGCGATCGTGACGCTGTATAGTCTTCTCGGGACACGAGGACGACCACACTGTAAGTATAGCTTAACCGGAATTGCGGATCCCCAAGCTGAAACTGACGCTCGGTCTTCGGGCAGACGCATGGCTGGAGCAACCAGATTGCGCGCATCTACCTCTCGTCGCTCGTGACCTTTGACATGGGCTCGCATGCGGTCAAGAACATCAGCTCCGTAGGTGCAATGCTTGCGCTCACTCGAGGAAGCCACTGACCCGTCGCCACTAGTACTCGACCACGGCCTCGACCTCGAACGACTCGACTCCAGAGATCAACCCCGTCTATCGTGCGGATGGCACCTTCACCTACGTCCCAGGGCTCGGGACTGGTGGAAAGGTCGGTGTACAGAGCTCAAGTTGGCAGAAAGTGCGCTGATGCTTAAATCATGTCCTCCTAAGGGCGTGCTGGTCGCTATCGGAGGCGCCACCGCAACCCAGTACATCGACAACAGGTGCGGCACGACTCTGGCATCTTTAAGGTGGGTTTCAACTGATTCTTTTTCGTCACAGTGTCCTCGATGTGTACGACATTGGAGCTGGAGGCTGGACAAAGCAAGCTACCCTTGGCGACACGATCGGTGAGGACCACCCGGAATTTATGGCTACAGCTGCGACCGATCCTCACCTTCTCCCATAGGATCCCGAATCAACCACTGTGCTGTCCGAGCATCGGCCAAGGTCCACGGCGTCGAGACGCACCAGATCTTCGTTCGTCTCGCGCCAATCCGGCACGAATGACCCGCAACGCTGACCATGCCTTTGTGTGACAGATCTACGGTGGCCAGCAGCTCAATCAAAGCGACCGAGACTCCGCCATGTACATCCTCTCGATCCCGACCTACACCTGGGTCTTCGTCGGCAACGCGCTCTCAGGCCAGCCCACCGGCAGAGCGGGGCACCAGTGTGCGCTGCACGGGAGCCAGATGATCGTCGTCGGCGGAGTGGTCTCCAGCAACGTCATTTGCGATCAGCCTGTGCGTCCCTGCATCGCAGTGTTGCTCCAGCTCCCACTGACCCCGATCGGTCGCAGGGCATCTACGTCTATGACGTCTCGACCAGCGCCTGGCAAAGCTCGTTCACCGCCAGCTCCATCTACTCCACGCCTGCTCTCGTAGCCAACATCACCGGAGGAATCGGCACGGGTACATCCTCGAGCGGCGCCGGGTCGGCGTCCGGTGGCGACGGCAGCGCCGACGCCGACACGTCCGGCTCAACAGACGGCAATTCCGGCTCGGGCACACTCCAGCCGGGCAACTCGAAGAAGAGCAAGAGCAACGTTGGCGCTATCGCGGGTGGCGTCGTGGGCGGCGTCATTGGGCTGCTGCTCATCCTGTTGCTCCTGCTCCTGCTTCGACGGCGGCGACGCCAGCGCCAGCTCCAGGCAGCCGCCGCCGCCGCCGCAGCTTCGCGGGATCCAGACGAGCTCGCCGGGTTTCCGTACGAGAAGGCGAGCACGTAAGTTCAGCTTCCTTCGGGGTTAAGAGCGCACGGCTGATGGCACTCGTCTCGCGCAGGAGCTCGCCGTACGGCTGGCGAGCGAGTGGCGGCAGCGCCGATCACAGCATGCCCGCCTCGGACGACGTCGAGGACGAGACGCGCAACATGGAGGCCGCGTTCGGCTCGCACCTCGTCCCGCGACGGACACTGCGGGTCACGAATCCCGAGGACGGCGATGCCGACTACGAAGGCGGCGACCGAATCGAGAGCCTCATGGAGAGCAGCCACTCGTCCGGCACCCCCACCACACCTTCCCCGTGACCCCCGGCTCTAGAAAAGTGTATATACGATCCCGCTCGCAGAGTTCTCACCAAACGGATGCCTGGATAGACACTTCACTCGCCACTTTGTCATCCTTTAGGCCTTCTCCTTAGCATTTTTGTTCCCGATTATGTGTGTTCTTATGTGCAAACGCAGGTTCGAAATTCATTGACACAGATGTGCGACAGGTTTGACGCTCTCGAAGTCTGCTCCGTTGGTGTCCAAAAACTCAGGAGGATATTTCAGTCCAAGTGCACAACATGGTTACTCGCGACAGTCTACCTAGTGATTTCACTGAGCTTCGAGTTGCCACAATGTCAACCCGGACATAAAGCCCTTACCGGCCATTCCAGAATCTCCGCTACGCCACGGCCCTCACTGTCCGTACGGCCGGGTGAAGTAAGGGACTGGTTTGACGTAGGGCTTGCTAATCTGCACACAGATTGATGACCACTCGTTCAACCCCCATCCGACGTGAGGCGCTCGCGTCGCACCTTCTTGGCGAGCCCCTGGTCCCTCAGGCTACTCGCGACCACATGCGCGAGGTGCACTGGCGCAACGGTGCCCAATCTGGAGGGGACTGTCGGAGGATTACTCGCGATTGTCTGAACGCAGCTGGCAGCTCGTTTGACGCGTTGGAGCTCCTTCGTCGCCTCCTTCTTGGCACGGTTCGCGGCTTGCTGCTGGGGCGTCTCGCGCGTCATCTTCTTGGGTGGGGAGGCGAGCCGAGGCGATAAGGAAGCGAGAGTACGTGTGATATTGTGTTGATAGAAGTGAGGCGAAGGCGTTGGCGGCCCTTTTATGCGGGCGCGAAGGCGGGTCATAGTTGGCGGCCTCGGACTGCCAAGGTGCATCGCCCATGGTTGTCCGCGGTAAAGTGACTCATCTGCGACGGGCGATGAGGTCTAGGAAAGCGGCTTTGGCCGACGCCACCGACCTAAAAGGCCAGCTGCGTCG
>ERZ1463038.504-NODE-504-length-13541-cov-20.217336_pt1 | contig 13541 bp, 23 predicted proteins | sample MGYA00564479_ERZ1463038 | MGnify/ENA primary metagenome ERZ1463038 (study PRJEB39244, sample SAMEA3635134) | Helicobacter pylori | study: EMG produced TPA metagenomics assembly of PRJEB11511 data set (Assembly of a 5300-year-old Helicobacter pylori...
ACGGGTGACTGGAGTTCAGACGTGTGCTCTTCCGATCTATAAGATTTTCACTCGCGGGCCATGGACCCCGTCGGAAGACGGCAAGCTCGCCAAAATCAAGTCCGCGGACGACGGCGTGCCGTGGAAGGAGGTGGCGGACCAGCTTCGCCGCACCGTCGAATCGTGCGAATGCCGCTGGCGGCACACGCTGCAGTGGAAAGTGAGGCGTGAGAGATACGAGGGTGAGTCAACGCCGGCATCTCGATACCGGAACGGCCGCTGACTCGGTCTGGGGCCAGCCGACTGCAATCAGCTCGAGCAGGACGAGCGCGAGCTAGAGAATCGCGCCGCACAGTGCGTAACTGTCAGTGTGTTAAGTGAGATATGACACTGAATCCACGAGATTTACAGCTTGGGAGGCAAGAAGCGCGAGCGTCAAGGGACCGATGACCCCGTCGGCCGCGACGCAGCGGATCTGAACGGCGCAAGTCAGCTCGGTACGCCATGCATCCAGCGTACCTTCGTTCTGAGCTGATCCAAAAATCACGCTTGAAAGAGTGTCCTGGGGTTGCCGATGGGGACGCACCGCCGGACGAGAAGCCACTTCTCGACGCCGTCCGCGGGGACACGCCCAACCCGACGCCCGTCGTCGACATCGCCGACCTCGAAGCCGATCTAGAGCTACTCGAACGCACGGTCAAGGGACTTGAAAAGAAGCGCCGGCTCGAGGAGAAGGTTCAGCAGCTGCTCAGCCCCCAGAAGTCGGTGCAAGTCAAGGTTGAGGAGTGAATCCGGCGCACCGTTGCCGGGAAAGAGGGCGAAGCTGTCGGGTGGAGCAAGGAAGAAGGATTTGGGGGTGATCGACTTGACTCTGAGCGACTCGGACGGTGAGTAAGGGCCTTGTTCAAAAGTTTTATCCGTTATCTGTCCGCTCTCGCATCGGATTTTGTGATGCGCTGGAAGTCGTTCCGTTCGACTTGCGAGACTCAGCGATGCACCTCGACACTGCCGTAAAGTCCCAATCCATCCATCCACACTAAACGTTCGCTACCACTCATCGTCCTCGTCCTCGTCCGAATCATCACTGTCGCCCATATTGCCCTTCCTCTGGCTCAGCGCAGCCGCGAGCGCGCTCGCCAACCCGCCCTCGACGGCGGCGGGCTCTTCCTCGCGCACGACGGGCGACGCGGGCGTCGGGTCGACCTTCTTGAGCGGCTTGCCGGCCGCGATCGCGTCGAGCAGGCCGGCGCGGTTCGCCGCGGGCGGTGGTGGTGGGGGTGGTGGGGCGGCGGGAGCTACGAGTTGAGGAACTGGTTAGTGGATGACGGGAAAGAGCGGATCATGACGTACGGCCACCACGGGCTGCTGGAGGAGGCGGCGGTGGAGGGGCTGGGGGCGGCGCTGTGGGTTTGGGGAAAGCGTGAGTGAGCGCATTCAGCGCATACAACTGGGAGACGTACGACCTCCACGCGTGGGCGGCGGAGGCGGTGGGGGCGGAGGCGGAGGTGCTGTAGACATGGACGTGAGTTTGCGATTCCGAGAAACCGGCACCGGGAAGAACGCACGACCGCCGCGAGCCGCAGGTGGGGGAGCTGCAGGAAGGAAGTATAAGTATGCGCTGCAAGGACTTGCAAGTGAGACTTACGAGGTGAGGGAGGTGGGGGAGCCGCGGGAGCTGTGAACGGGGCGAGATGGATCAGCGTGGGCTTGGTCGGAGAGCTGCGAAGGAAGCGACGCACGGCCTCCTGCAGGTCGGACAGGCGGTGGCGGTGGCGGGGCTGGAGGTGGGGCTACGACCAAAGTAGGCCTTGAGTATCGAGACGTGTTCACAACGAGCGAAGGGAGACGCACGACCGCCGCGAGTTGGAGGTGGCGGGGGTGGCGGAGCAGCAGGGGCTGTGGCGGTGGAGCAGTGTGAGTATCATGATCTTCAATATTCGAAGTATGAGAAGAGACGCACGTCCACCAGACGGCCTGACCGGCGGCGGGGGCGGGGGCGCCGCGACGGGCATCATCGACGCTCGCATCGCAGCCGACGGCGGCGGCGGCGGCGGCGGGGCCATGGGTGGACCAGGGCTCGCTCTGACAGGCGGAGGCGGTGGCGGTGGGGCAGTCGGACTCGCCGGCGGCTGGTGCACTTCCTGCTCCTGGAGGCTCGCCATGCCGCCCTGCCTGCGCGGAGCTGGCGGCGCGGGCGGGCGCTTGGACGCGGTCGTCGATGCTCTGGAAGGTGGAGCTGGCGGGGGGACTCGCTTCGAGGTGATCGGGGGCGGACCGCCGGAGCCTTCGACAAAGTTGCGGATGAACGTCTCGTTCTTCATGATTTGGGTCTGTGGCGGTCGCGGTGGTCAGCATTTCGATTCCCGAGGGTCGGAGACAAACGTAGGACAGTGAGGGACGAGCATGCCAAAAAAACCACCTACCCGACTGATGCCCTGGCTCTCGAGCTGGCCGAGCAATCGCTCCCAGCTCGGGTCGACGTTGGTGCTGCTGAAGCCCTTCTCCGAGTCGAACCCCATGTGCGCGACGTGCTCAAACTGCGTCGGGCGCCCAATCATGCTCTTGTCGATCCCGCCGCCCTTCTTCTTCTTGCCCGCGGCGGCCGCCTTGGGCGCGCTCGACGACGCGCTCGCGCCGCCGGCCTTCTTCGCGTGCTTGTGCCGCAGCGCGACCTTCTTGAACAGCTCGGCCGCTTCCGCCTCCGAGGAGAACAAGAGCCCGATCATGCATTCCTGGAGCTTGCCGAGGGTTAGTGGCGTGTGCGCGCGAGGGGGTCAGGTAAGCGCACGTCGCCGGGGAAGGTGTGGAAGAAGGTGCGGTCCTGGTAGTACTGCATGTCCTCCGTCACCTCGTGCTGCCAGATGACGCCTCTCGTGCCCTGTCCCCACCCCATTCATCAGCTCCAGCTCGGCTACGGGCGGGAAAGGGGGGGCACGCACGGCGAGGTCAACGACCTTGAGCCAGCCACCATTGCTGCCCCAGCCATAGACGACTGCGCCCGAGACGCCCGAGAAGCTCCAGCGGGCGGGGTCCGGGTACGCGTAGTACACGCGCCCGATCGCGGCGGTCAGGATCTTGTCGCCCGCGGTGGCGACCGGTGCGTGCTTCTTGATCAGCGCCTTTTCGGACGAGGTGAGCGACGAGGTCGACGGCATCTGTCTGGCGGGCGTGAGTGGGCGGGTTCCCAGGGGGTCGGGTGGGCGGTGGGCGGCGTACTGTTGCTGAAGCCGGAACGGCGCCGGGTTCTGTCGGACGGGAGAGCGGGAGACGATCAGGACAGAGTACATGGGAGCTTCGAGGTGTGTAGACCAGCACCGGGAGCGAGACGCCAGAGGTCCCCTTGTTCCGCATCGACCGAGCCCGACGGTGCTGCGGGCGCTGCCGCTCGACCCGTCTCGAGTCATCCAGCAAGCCACTCTGAGCGAGTCATCCACCCGGGGGAGTCGGGACTGCAAGGCTCGTGGTGCTGCCCAGCTCGTGCGCGGACACGAGGCCGTGCGATGGACCACGAGGGGTCGTGCGCTCGGCCACCGCGCGGTGTCATTGTCGTCACGGCGGCGGGCGGCAGGGCCGGGAGACTTACGAATCTAGTCCAGCCCACGCAGGCGAAGTCGAGGTGTCAAGTCGACTGTGTTGGACGGAGCTGAGAGCTGACCGGCCCGAGCGTGCCAACTGCAATTCAACGCGTTACTGATGTCCATTAGCAGCGACTACGATACTGGATTGGCCCCAAGTCGACGCTCGGGCCCGCACTCCTCTCCCTCCTTGCCACTTTTCCCACTCCCACCCCAGACCAGCAGCACCATGGACCAACTCGTAAGTCGCTCTAGCACCCTGTAGCGCACCACCGGCAGGCCTCGTCGGCCAGCCCGTAACCTTACGAGGCCGCTCCTCGCACGCGCCCGGACACCGCGACCTGTCCCCGGGTCGTCGTACAAACGCGCACTAACCCAGCCCGTCCGTCTTGCAGTCAGAGGACCAGATCGCCGAGTTGTGCGTACCGCTCCTGCCTGCCCGCCGGACGCGCAGAGACTGACCGAGCCGCTGCCCCACCTCTCGCCGCCATGCCCCCCCCCTTGCCACGCCCGCGGTCCGACCTCGCTCGCAGCAAGGAGGCGTTCTCGCTGTTCGACAAGGGTCAGTCTCGTCCCTTTGGCGATTCGGGACAGCCCACACCCCTCGCGCGCGCTGTGCAAACTCGCACGGGCCCGGGCGCGTCACCGCCGAGTGCGCTCACCGTACTGACGCTCGTCCTTGCACTCTCCCTGTCGTCACCCCCGCCCCACCAAACTCCGCCACTCCACCTCGCTCTACCATGCACCTACCTCTTCACGCCAACCCCCCGACCTGCTCGCCTCGGGGGGTCGAGCCAAGAATAGACGGCGACGGCACGATCACGACGCGCGAGCTCGGCACGGTGATGCGCTCGCTGGGGCAGAACCCGACCGAGGCGGAGCTGCAGGACATGATCAACGAGGTCGACGCGGACGGCAACGGCCAGATTGACTTTCCCGAGTTCCTGACCATGATGGCGCGCAAGATGAAGGACACGGACTCGGAGGACGAGATCCGCGAGGCGTTCAAGGTCTTTGACAAGGACGGCAACGGCTTCATCTCGGCCGCCGAGCTGAGGCATGTCATGACCAACCTGGGTGCGTGGTCCGCCCTTGCTTTGGTGGTACAACGCAGCTGATGGAAAGAGCATCGACAGGCGAGAAGCTCTCCGAGACCGAGGTCTCTGGTTCGTCGTCCTGAGGTGCTTCGGGCGAGCTTTGTGCGCTGATGTTAATCTCGCCGTGCGCAGAGATGATCCGCGAGGCCGACGTCGACGGAGACGGCCAGATCAAGTGCGTCCGACCGTCCCTCTGCTACCCTCGTCCAATACTAACCCACCCTGTGACCTCAGCTACGACGAGTTCGTCAAGGTGCGCTTGGTACCCCGTCCTGCCACTGTACGCCTGCTGACCCCGCTCGGACCTCAGATGATGATGTCCAAGTATGCCGTCTCCCGTGTTCACACGGTCCACAAACTGACCCATCCATCACTCGCAGGTAACCCCCCGTCCCAAACCCCCGAAACGAACGCCCCTCTCCTCCTTCTCCGCGCGCGACCGGGCCCGGGGAGCACCGTAGCCACCCACCCCCGTACGACGTTGGCTCCCACCGCCGCTGCCAGTCGGGACTGTTTGATGCAAAGTCCCGGAACCTTGTCTGAATGACCCCGACCGTCGTGCGTGCGCGCTGGATACATGACGAGCCTAACGGTCCTCACGCTGCCGCTCGAGAGAGGAAGGAGTGGTTGCAGGACAAGGGGCGGCCGATTCGTGCGAAACCCCGAGGAAGCGGCCGGGGCGAACGTTCCCGTTTGCGTCGATGAGGTTTGGCGCCCTTCTTGTCGAGCTTGGGGGGGCAGATGATGTTGTACAGCGAGCGTGAGACCTGGGCGAAGGAGCCCCTGCGGTCCCAGTCCTGGCGGGATGTTGATCTCGTTCAAATTGATCAATCACAATTGTACCCACATCACGACATTTGCTCCGCAGGAGCAAGCCCGAGACTGTGCCATTCAAATCACCCGGGCCAGCCGCAAGCAGCCGAGCCGGCCGACGTCGATCTCAGCAGCATGACTCGTCGACTCTTCACCTCCCGCGCGCCTGCTCCTCACCGATCACCTTCCGACTTACCACCATCATGTCACCGCTCCCGTTCCACACCGTGGACGCGTTCACGTCCAAGCCGTTCACCGGGAACCCCGCCGCCGTGATCGTCTGGCCTACCGCGACCGACGCCCGCTCGTCGGGTTCTGCGACGCTCCTCTCGCTCGCAGCCGAGTTCAACCTGTCCGAAACCGCGTTCGCTCTCCCGCTGCCATCACCCGCCGACGCGCCCGCGCACGAGGGTCACTTCGGGCTGCGCTGGTTCACACCTACCGTCGTACGCCCCCATCCTGCCGCTCCCCATCAGCCGCGATCCAACATGCAAGATTCACAGGAAGTCAAGCTCTGTGGCCACGCGACCCTCGCGACCGCCCACGTCCTCTTCTCGCAGCACCCCCACCTGTCGACTCTCCGCTTCGCGAGCCTCTCAGGCGAGCTGATCGCCTCGCGCACAACATCCTCCATCTCGCTCGACTTGCCCGCCGACCTCGCACCGCTCACCCTTTGCGAACCCGGGTGCGAGAGGTACGACAGCGCGCTCCGTACCGCGCTCGCCGCCGCGCCGACGCTCGCAGGTCGGGTGCTCGGCATCGCTTGGTCGACTGGGATGGGGCCGTTGGTCGAGGTGGAGGACCTAGTTGATTTGGAGCGACTGGAGGTCGACTCGACCAAGATTGTGAGTGCGCGAGGCCCTCCGGCGGGATCATGGGCGGAGAGCTGATTGCGCGGGCGGAGAGATAGGTCGAGGGCGGCGGATGCTTGACCATCACCCAGAGCTCGACCAACGAGGGACGAGAGATCAACAGCCGGTTCTTCGCGCCGGGATTGGGCGTGGGCGAGGACCCGGTCGTGCGTCGTTGATTCCCCCCCTTTGCGGCCTCTCTGGCTGGACCTTGCTGACGTGTTCCACGCGGAACGCCACGAGCAGACTGGATCGGCACATTGCTACCTCGCGACGTACTGGCTCGGCACTCGCGCCCGTGCGCGACTTGGCGCGGCGTTTGTGGACGGGGCCCGGATGCGCTTGCGGGCGAGGCAGGTGAGCGCGAGGGGCGGCGAGATGGACGTCGAGTGGGAGAAGGAGACGGGTAGAGTTCGACTGGCGGGACAGGCGGTCACGGTCATGACGGGGACTGTCGACTTGTAAGCTCAGGGCGGCAGGACTGCCAACACTTGCCGTCGCACAGCCCCGAGATCGAACCTTCGACCGCCGGTGCGAGGGATGTGTAGATGAGGGTGAGGCAAGCTTCTCGATGTGCGCTGCTCATCCACTTGCGTCCGTCCAGCAGCCTCCGCAAGGCGCCCGTCGCCCTGCTCCTCGGAGTCACCGCGCCACCCCAGCGTGCTCAAAAACCTTCCGATCGCCACCCGATACTTCACCTTGACCCCGGAACAGAGCCTCATGGCGATTCAAAGTGACCCGACTCGGCACCTGTCCACTCTCCACTCCCACCTTCCACACCATCTCGACTCACAACCACCGCGCGCGCAGCTTGCCCAAAGTCACCGAGGTCCTTCAAGACCTGCACACCATCGCGAACAAGACAACACCTTTGGCAGTGAGAGATCTGGCGGACCATCACCCGACCCACGCCCAACTCTCGCCAGCGGTCGACTCGCTCGTGCGCGCTTCGCAAGCCGCGCTGGGGAGGTACCATGCGCTGGTCAGCACCTCCCCCCCCCCCCCCCCCCCCTACCCCCGTCCTGACCGCAATTCTCTAATTCTAACTTTATTCCACAGAACTACACGCTCCGCCAAGCCCTCATCCAGGACCTCCTCGCCCAAGTCGAGCGCCTCCGCGCCATCACGGACGAGCCTCGCGTCCACCCGATGCTCACCTCGGCCCACCTCACCGCCATGAGATGTGCAGTCCAGCGCGGAGAAGACGAGATTGACGATCTCAAGGACCACTGGCCCTTGACCCAAGTGGACCAGCAGGATCGACGGCTGGCCGCTGGACGGCAGACGCTCCGCGTGCTTTGGGTGAGCGCGGTTGTTCGTCTTCATTTGAAGAGGGGGCAGTGGGCTGAAGGGGGGTTTGTAGTCGACGAATAGGATGACGGACTCGTCTGATGGAGACGAGTTTAGTATGGGGAAAGCGTTCCGGGCGAGATTGAGCGCGAGGCAGAGCGGGAGGTACGCACGACGCGCGGCTGGGTTCGAGCGGGAGTATGGGGGCTTGGAGACTGCGTGATGGCGTCAAGCTATCTACACCCAAAATCTCGTTGATCTGGTAGGGGGGAACCAGAATGGCCCTCAAGCCCTGCTCAGGTTCAGAGTGGCCGCCACTCCGAGGCCCGGTGAGTTTGCCGTCTCCTTGCCCCTTGCAGAGAGACGTGAACTTCTGGGGGTCCTTTGTCACTGGAATTGGTAACGGGAGAGGTAGACCATGGCTCCTTCTGTTCAATTTGCTGCAAGATGGCCCAGTCGCACGTTCGTGCTCTGCTTGAAGAACATCGCATCACCCTCTGAACGAGAACGGCCCGTATACCCGGCGAAACCTTCCGAATCAATGCGAGAGGTGACGAGCTCTTGAAAGTCTCGACTGAAACGTCTGATGTAGTTGCTCGGCGACCGGGTGTCGCCTTGCGCCACGGAGGCGTCGAACGATGACCAGCGTGAACGAGACGTTCGAAGGCACGCAAACGAACCCACGACGCTCAATCTTTTTTTCATCCAAATCTTCTCACAGGTCGGAAACAGCAATGAATCACCTAGGGTACGGACATGAAGAGAGCACGCGCGGGGTCGCGAAGAGTGCGGACAAGTTTCCTGAGATCGGAGGTGGAGGAAGGAGGAAGAGGCAGTGAGTGAAGGTGAATCAAACATCTCTCAATCCCTCTGATGGTAGTGCTGAGCGACGCTTGGTGCTGGTTTGGGGGTCCCGCGGTGCTCGTCAAAGTATCCAGGGTGGAAGGTCGAGTCGGACGGGGTGATCGAGTACGGGTGATGGTAGTTTGTTTCTTCAGAGAGAAAGTATGGGTTGCCGCAGTAGCCCTGGAAGTTATTGGGGTAGTAGGTAGTTGGATCGACGTGCACCTTTGGCAGGCGTCGCGGCATGGCGGACGCCGACGTCGAGTAGGTCTCGGGTGTCGGCCAAACAGAGTCGAGGTAGTCGAGAGGACTGATCTGGCCGTAGGAGGAGTGCTCCGAGTGTGGCGAGTACGATGCCGACCCCTCGGCGCTCCAGAACGACGACGAGTGCGACGACGACGCGGAGCTCGCGGGCCCGAAGGCTTCCTCTGGCTCGATTTCCGTAGGCCCGAAGAGGTAGGGGGGTAGAGGAGGCGACTTCGCTCGATGGTGGTGGCCTGAGGGCGTGCCTGATTGGTTGAAGGGAGAGGTTGGTCGGGCCTGCCGTGTCGACGTCGAGTCGACCGCACTGCGAAAGGGCGTCGGCCTGTGGCCGCTTGGGGGAGCGCGAGGAGTGGTGCCAGAGTCTGGATTGCTCGAATGGCGTGGTATGGGTTCGGGAGATCCGTCGCGTGGGGAGGGGGATCCTGCGCTCGACGCGAACGACGACGTCTCTACCTTGTTCGGCTTGCGACGGGGATCTCGCCGCCGGAGGTTGATGAAGAAGTTTTCGATTTGCTGTTGCTTGAGTACTGTAGGGTTAAGGATTAGAGGGTGAGTTAGCTCAGCTCGCCAGTCGCAGCGGCCCTCGCAGGCCTTTGTGAAGACGACGAACAGTGCTCCTGGCCCCACCTGCTCTTGAAATGCTTCGCGGGGTATGGGTTGTCCCGGTTCGCCTCATACCAGTCTCGCATCACGTTCTTGGCTTATCGACGCTGGGAATGAGCTCGGCGGTAAAGGGAGCTGCGGAGACAGTCGCGCACCTGCTTCCGGGAGCTTACGGTTTGCGCGACTGGCACTCGAGTCGAGCGCAGACTGGGGGTGAGGGGGCTGAGAGGTCGTTCTGAGGAGTCCCCGGGGGATCTGAGAAAAAATGATGGGGCTCCGTGAATGGACGGACGTGGAGACGAGCTGAGAGCAGCGCACCGGCCTGCTGGGAAGCATCGCGGGGAGAGGAAGCTCCGGATCGTCTATGCGCTTTCTGGGCGCAAGACGACGGGGCTTGGGGCCAGTTGAGTGGTCGAGACGAGAGTGAACGACCAGGAGAACTGGATCAAACGCCCGCCCGCGGGTCCTCCACCGAGTCATGCACCGCCCTCAAAGTTTCGAAGGGCTGCCGCTCGGACCCTGGATCGGTCACAAGGCGGCTTGCAGGTGAAGATCTGCTGTAGTTCCGTGGGGATCGTGAACTCGCATGCGCTTGACGAGGCGCGGGGGCCGTGTGCACCTGCCAACCACTCTTATCGGCGTAGAGGTGGGACCCCCAAGCTGTCTCCGCTGTTTCGCAGCGAGCCAAGCAGCTCAAAGAATCGCCCAGAACGCTCGAAATTACTGCGCTTGAAATTTACTGCAAATTCACGAAGAGCCCTCCGTCGACGAGCAGATGCGCACCGGTGACTGATGACCCGCAGAGTGAGATGTCCGTTCGTCTCGAGATGGGAGAAAACGCACCGTAGCTCGACATGTCTGAGAGGAAGAAGACCACAGGTCCGGCCAGGTCCTCGGGCTTCCCCAGCCTCCCCAGTGGGATGCGCTTGTTCATGTCTGCGCAACGAGGCAGGACCCGGCGAGCGAGGCGGACATACGAAGTCATGGCGACAAGGGTGTGGAGCGAGCGGGCGAGCATCAGTAAATAAAGTGGCGAAAGGAGTGCGACCAAGGGCTTACAGGCGCGCTTTTCTGGCTGAGCGAGATCGTCCGAGTTGATGGCCGTTTCGATGGTCCCTTTGCAGCTCCCAGTCAGTCTCCCATCTCGCACAAAAACGAGAAACAGATGTACCGGGGAGAACAGAATTGCCTTTGAACGGATGGAGAGAATCAGTTGCGAGGCGGTGCCGAAGTGGCGGACGAGATGGACGCACACCGAATGTTGTACGGCGCCAACGAGATCGCGCAGCTCTCCATCAAGCTTTTCACTCCGGCCTTGGTGGGGGTGTAGTGGCATTGCTGTCCAAAAGACTGTTTGAGCTATGGGTCTTTCGAAAGCGGAGGAAACGGCGCTGACTTCTCCGCCACCGACGAGAGCTGAGATCGAGCTGACTGCGACAATGCTTCCTCCTTGCGGCACCTGGCGCTCCATTTGCTTTGCCACAGCTTTCAAAATGAATCCATGTGAGCCTCCTCACGTGAATTTTGGCGAGCTCGAGACGCACCTTGTACCACGAAGAACGCGCCGTCCAGCTGTTCGCAACGGTCGGGCGGATCGGCAGTATAAAAGGCAGAATGAAGGCAGCGATTTGGAATCGAGTGAAAGGTTGAAAGAACGATATGTGTTTCAGCTCTACTGGTCAGAAACGGAAGGAAGGAAGGCTCACGTTGACGCTCCTGGTCAAGTCCCACACCTTGCGCGGGATGTCGAGGAACGCGTAGAACGGGCAGATTCCAGCGTTACTGACTAGGCAGTCAATCCTCCCAAATGCTCGCACTGCCTCCTCGACTATCTGCCAGCCCAACTTTCAAGCATCAGCGGAAGTGCGGCCCGACGTCCCGAACTCGCAGCGCACCTTGTCTGAAGTCTTGGGGTCCGCGATGTCACCGTACGCGAGGGTTGCCGAGCCTCCCAGCGCCTGAATCTCGGCCTGAAGAGCTACCGCGTCTGCCGTGGTCGCTGCGTCCCCGAACGCATGGACGACGACCTTGGCGCCGGCACGCGCACAGCCCAGTGCGATCCCCTTGCCGATACCCTGGCTGGCTCCGGTGATGACAACGACCTTGTCTTGAAGGAGCATGTTGGGTGGCTGGGTGCGATTCGTGCTGGCAGGAAGCAAAGAGGCGCGGCCGTGAGGAGGCGTCGGCGCCCGGCGGAAACATGCGCCGAGCGAGTGGGGGAAGCGGCCGACCCTGCTCCGCTTCGCCTCTCGCTCTTGCGACAACACGATCCAACATGCCCAGCAAGAGAGTCTGTCAGATCATCCGCGTCAAGCCGGAGCGGTTCACCGAGTACTGCGAGGTGCGTCCGCCGTCCTCGTCGCCGATGCTCCTCCCGCACTGACGCACTCACCTCGGCACCAGGTACACGCAGCTGTGTGGCCAGGAGTTCTCGCCGCGTGGGGGACCCATCTGAACCGTTCTTCTCCCGGCTCCCGCTGACGATGGTGCGCGTAGGCTCGACCGCGCCCATTTCACGGACTACAGCATCCACCACGACCCCATCCACAGCCTCCTGATTGCTACAGTGCGTCCACACGACCATCTATTCACTTGCATCTGAAGTTGACCGCCTGCACGGTGCCAGTTCAAGTATGTTGGCGATGACTGGGACGGGGACATGGCCGCCGTCGCGGAGGATGCTGAGACCAGAAAGTGCGTCTTCGACTCTAAGGAGTGTGTTCGAATATCCGGGAGCTGACCTCCGCGTTTGTGAAGATGGTGGACCCTTACGGATTCGATGCAAGAGTCGCTGGTCGATGGAGCGACGAAGTCGGGCGGAGCGGTGCCGTGGTGGCTGAACCTGCAGGAGGTGTTTAGGTTCGAGGGAAAGAACGAGTGAAGGGATTCTCGAACGCGTCGCAGCAGATCTGGAGACGGCTTCGTGTTGCGGACGGCGGCAAGGGGTCCGCGAAGAAGAACGAGGGGCAGTTGCGACGGCGGCGCTTCGACCAACCTCCTCCCTGAATCCATTCGTCCAATGCAGTGCATAGCAGAAGGTATGGCAGCTGCCCACGCCGGTATGCTCGATCGCAAAATGCTCCCTGCAAGTGTCTCCGCGCGCCTGCCAAAGCGTCGCACTTGACGCAAGGGTAGGAGCGCGCCCGACGAACGGCAAAGGGCCGACTCTGGACTCGAGCTCGATGAGGTGCAGGGTCAAAACGCGGGAAAGCCCGACTAGCGGGCCTCCGAATCCCTTGCACCCTCTCATCCGTCCTCCGCCCCCTCCAACGAAAACTAGGAACGACGGTCGAGACAAGGGGGGATCCGATCTACAAGGAATCCGGGCGTGGAGAATAGGATGGCGGGAGCGACGCGGGTGAAATCCAGAAGAGGTGGGGAGGGAAAACAGAGGTGGGAAGGCGGCGCGGCTGGCTTCCTGGGACCCGGGTATGTATCGACAGGCGGGACGGCGGACGTGGGGGAAGGTCTACGGTGGTAGACTGGGTGGTGCGGTTAGGCACTGGTGATGGTCCAAAGCTGGTCCGGGTCGGTCTGTGGGCAGGCGAGTGTAAGCAACGACAGCGGAAGCAGGAGGTTCGCGTCTGCATACCGGGTCCGCGGCAGCGAGGTTGAGCGAGGGGGTGTTGGCGAAGCCGGTGTTGGTCTTGCCAGTAAGGCCGAGGGTCGCCCTGGAAACGAAGACGTCGGTCAGTGATCAGTGCGAAGCGAGCGGAGCCGCTGCGAAGCTCACATGTCCGCCAAGTGGTTGGTCGGGGTGCTGTAGATTGAAGACGGTTAGGAGAAAGCTCGCCCCCCACTTGTGAAGGACGCCAAAAACGGACATGGTGTAGCACTTGGACGCGCGCTTGGTGTTCGAGCGGCGAGCAATCTCGGCATGACGGTCCGCGCGCGAGCGGCGAGTCATGCGGCGGAGCGTGGCCTTGTACGCCGCGAGGTCGTCCTTGCACTCGACGTGTCCACCCTCGGTGACGTAGCCCGAGTGGGCGTAGAGCCACCATCTGATCCAGTAGGCAGAGGTCAGCCGGTAGTCCTTCGCAGCAAACGAACCCGGAACACGAAGACGCACCCAGGGTGCTGGCAGACCCAGGTGGACTGGTCGTGCACATCGACGCTCTGGGTGGTCGAAGGGGACCATGCCGCGTCGGCGGACGTGGCGGTGGGCGCAGCGGTGGTCGTCGCGGCGGAGATCGGAAGAGCGTCGTGTAGGGAAAGAGGGTCCTAGG